>Ga0209138_1000447_pt1 | contig 40563 bp, 34 predicted proteins | sample SaaInl3SG_22_DNA_FD_184645 | JGI IMG/M metagenome (GOLD analysis project Ga0209138, IMG submission 184645) | Marine microbial communities from expanding oxygen minimum zones in the Saanich Inlet - ESP_153SG_22_DNA (SPAdes) (version 2) | ecosystem: Environmental > Aquatic > Marine > Intertidal...
GCACATTTACCGTTATACCAAAAGGTTTTTGGCCTTGCGGTCAAAGTCTCCCTATTGAGCACTGAAAACCAGCGATTGTGTTGGTTTTTTTTATGCCTTTTGTAAGCAAAGACTATCGTCGTTACCCGGACAGTCTAGAAAAAAGGTTAAAGTGTGGTTAAGTGGTCCGAAGAAATTCAACCCCAAATTGCATAATCCCTGAAACAGTAACACTGTACGATGTTCAACAGGGTAAACGAAGAGACCCTATGAAGTTTCCTTCAATGGGTTTCTTGGCAGCGGAGACCGGATTACCAACCTTGCTACGCAAGGATTGGCGGACCTGTAGGGGGTGGCTTGACAAGACAAAGAAAGCCTGAACGCGAAGCGTTCTTGGCTGTTTTTAGCCCCAAACATTGTGCAAGCACACGTTTGGCCATAAAAAAAGCCCTGATGCTGTGCATCAAGGCTTTTCCTTGTAGACGTTCTGGAGAAAAGGTCGAATGTAAATCGAATAGATGAACCAGATCAGGTTGAGTGAATTATTGCCCGGTAAGGCCTTGAAATGGCCTGAATTTTTTGTTCGGAATATTCCGAACATACGTTTGGAATCACGTGTAATTCCAGAATCCCAATGTTTTCGGTATCTTCACAAAAAAGGAATACTAAAGGTGTTTACGACTGTTAATCAGAGGGTCCTTGGTTCGAGCCCCTTAGCGGAGTGCGAGTCAGTTCAACTCCGTTGAATAGGGGCTTCGCCCCGTTTGGTAGACTCGTAAATAAAAAAGCCCTGATGCTGTGCAACGGACAGTTTGGTGACCCAATAACAGGCATTATTTTAGACTTTGAAAGCATGCGGTCTGGTGATGCTATTATTGATGATTACTCTTCGGAATGGAGAGATAGTTGGTTTAACGGAGCTCCAAGATTGGCGTTAGAGTCAAGAAATGGAGGTAAATATGATATAAAAGCAAATGAAGATATTTCACCTCAAGGTTCTTATACACCAGTATTGTATAATGGATCAAGAGGTTTTTCTTCCAAGGAGGCGTTGCCGGAGATTACGACTACACGGGCACTAGGAAATATTCTGTTTGGAATTAATATGAAGCATTTGTACGGAAAAAGTGATTTTTTATTCGCACGTGATTTTTACGAGGTGTATATGCCTATCGTTGGTGCATATAATCAGAGAAATTATGATATTCCGTTCAATTTAGGCTATCCATTCTACGGAGAGCACACATACTCAGGGACCTATATTCATGGTGGATTCTTTGGCAGATACCGCTAGTGTTATTATTGCAATAAAAAGTTATGAGATTATTGATTCTTTTAGTCGTTTTTGTTTCGATGACAAGTTGTAATCAAAGAAAGAAGGATTGCACGTGTGAAACAGATAATTATAGTATTGAAGTGTGGACAAAGGTCCCGTCTGAAATACAAGGTTCTAGTGCAAATAGAAGCACTATTACTTTTTACGGAAACGGAAAACAAGTTGTGGTAGCTGAATACAATACCTATGGGGTAAATAAATTAAACCTTAATTGTGATTCAGATACCATAAGAATAATCCCAAAAGATTTACAAACACTGGGTATTTTAGGTAGAGCAGAGATACTCAGTATGGTGGAGGGAGTTTATATCGCAGTTGTTGATTTACAGAAATAATTTAAAACTGGCCTCATCACCAAGCCGATTGAGAAGGCTTACTCTAAAAGTTGAACTTAATAGTAAGGATGGAATGGATCCCGTGACCCCTTGCCCATATCTCGAACTCTGAGTGGGAAGTGTTCAACATAGTGCTTCCATGCAAATAAACGCCGTCGCTATGTTCCAACATATATAATTCCGTAAGCGTGTGCCGAGCGAAAAAATTCATTCTGAATTTCTCCGAAACTCCAAGATAGATTTTCCACCATCATTCACTATGAAAATAATCTTCCCCCCTTCCAATACAATCAATTTCTCATGTGTAGTAAAATCTATTGCACTTTTTTTTCTAGATATGATTTCCTTAATATCAATAAACAGATTATCCGGTCGTAGTTGATAGATTCCATTAATTATCCCCTGTCTATTCGAATTTTGATATACTGTCTTGACTTCGAAAGTTTGATCGGAATAAAATTCTAGTATCACTTTATGTAGGTTATTAAATTTCATCGGAGCCGATTGGGAATGAAGAGTTCTTCTTAGTTCATATGTACCTATAATACTCTTCACCTCAGGTATCTCAACTTCAGTTTGCCTACTTGCTGAATTTAAATACCAATCAACTTGATTATATGATATCCCAACAAGGGTATTTCCAGAGTCTTTAATAAAATAGTATGATTTTGTGTATCCACCATAATATTTTGACTGATTAGGAAAAAATAACTCTTCACATATCAAATCATTATCAAAACAGGTATAACGGGAATATAGAAATGAATCCTGCGTTAATATCGAAGCATTAAAAATTTGAATCGAATCAGCTTTTTGAAATATTGATAACGACCCATTTCCATAAAATTTAAAACACAGATTATTTGACGAGTACCGATTGAGCTCTCTATTAAAATAGCTGTCACTTGCGTTTAAACTTTTACTTAAATAATAGAAGCCAGAAGTATCTAATACTGGACTGATATAAACATTTTCTCTTTCTAAAGAATATCTTTCCTTTTTTGGCCTAAATGAGGCGTCTACATCAGGAAAAATATATTTTCCATTCAAAACCAACTTACACGACACATTAGCCAGGAGTCCAACAATAAGGAACAATCTATATTTTAATGCCATAATGAATGTGTATTAAACCCTAAATTCGTATACGAACCGTTTAAAACCAAATGCGAATTCCAATCAAGAACTTTAAAATATGGTTGAGGCTGTCCTATACCATGGGCAAATTCGTTTTGAATTTTGTGCCTAACGTACTCAGAATTTATACCAATATTTCCCCAACTCGAATTAAGTGATAATTCTCCATAACGATACGGAGTTCCAACTTCTGTCACTAAACCATTTGGATAATTAACCCCTGTTTTTGAATCATATGACGGAGCAGGCATTTTAAATCTATCCGCCCTCATTGACTCTTTTGTCCTACTTCCAGTAAACAACCTAGACTGAACAGTAAAATCCTTATAACCAAGAGACAAACCGGCAGTCCTGTAAGAATCATTTCCGTCGCCTAGTAATAGCCATTGAAATGGGGTTCCATCATTTTCATAGGCAAAATTAAGACCTTTAACATCGATCCTCATTATACCTGTTCTTTGATTAAATTCTCCCAAATTGGAATTAGTCGAGCCTCCATAAAACTTATTACTACCCAAGTATAAAGAAGTGTTACCAACTGTTCCTGACATCCCCACCGAGCCTGTTGCCAAAAATCCAGACTTTCCTGTTGTAAAATAATTTGAATGATATGACAACCCTACGCTAGAATATAAATCTACCGAAGAACTTGGCCCCGTACTATACGACTGATTAAGATTAAACCTTACGCCTACATTATATCCATTTGTTCCCAAACTCAATTTTAAGCCTAATCCTGGGGTAGGACACGTTGTACATTCTTCAGCCTCATTACCATCCTCATCTACCAATTGAACAGGGTTACTTCCGCTAAATTGATAAGGAGATAGATCTGGATACTTTGTAGCCTTTGCATCCACGCCCATCCAAACGCTAGATTTGGGCTGGTAATACCTCGCACCGTAATAGTAATTCCCGGTTTCTTCGTCGTACTCCTTCGCATTGAACCTAAAGGCTGAATTAAAACTCCCCGTTCCGACGTGCTGGCTGACCATCGGATCCCCAAATGCCGCGTAGTAGAAATGTTGATAGGGCTGCCCGGTTCTATCGGTCACAAACTCCACATTTCCGATGTAGTCGGGGTGGTACCAGTAGATGGGGGTATAGGGGCTACAATCGATTCCTTTACTTAGTGCATAGTCGGGGAAGTGGTCACACAAACAACGATCCCTTTCGATGAGATCAGCGGCATAGAATTGATCGCATTCGGTTGGGTGGTAAACCACCTGCATGGCAATGGTATCGGTTGGTGGCGCCGTTGGAGACACCGACATTCCATAGTTGGCTAGCATGCTGTTCAAGTCTCCCAGCACCGCTATACCGTTTGTAGGTGCAGTCGCACTGACAGGTCCTCCCTGAGCCAAGTTCCCTCCTAAGGTGGGGTGGGTTTCATAGGTGGGGTTTGCGGAGCCAATTTGCGAGGCCACACGCAGTGGACCGGCATAGTAGTGCTTGGTATAACTGTCGGATGTTCCATCACTCTCATACACCAATCCCGCACTCACATACACGGTATACTCTACCGATGGGATGGTGTTTGTGGCTTGTAGTGATTGCGCGTTGACTGCACCGTGAGACATAGGAACCGAGCTTTTCATCAGACGCTGACCGTCTGCATCATAAATATAGTGATGCAATCCCGCTAAGTTCCACAATCCCCGCAATTGATTCTGCTCGTCCCAGTAATTCTCCTGAATTAGATCAATAGGCCCAGAGGGGTTGGGTTGGCCTTGGAGTGGTGGGGCATACTGCTCATGGGTAGTGGTAGGATTCCCATTACTATCAAACCCATAGGTGTACTGCTTGTGGTTTCTACGATCCCAGATCTTACTGGTGGCATGTGGATGCGAGGTATTCCCTTGGGTATAGTAGTAGTTGTATTTCTCTCCTGGGTATCCGGGATAGTTTAACGAAGCCGTCTGGTTCTTTTGAACAATACTACCCATGTTATCATAGGTCATGCTAACGGAATAATTCTCAGGGCTAAAAATTACCAATGTCTGAGACATTCATCCCACGAACTATGTGATTAATGGTTATAACGGTCGCTTTTTTGAACTTTCTAACAAAAAAGCGACCCAAAATCTTCATACTAAAGTTGAATGTAGTCGAAAAAGCACTAACAAAGGAAGAAAAATCTCCTTTATGCACCAAAAAACACCTGAATTACACCCGAAAAACGTCCGAATGTGCCGAATTTCACCTCACTTTCGTTAGAATTAGTTCTAATAAGGTCGGAAAAACCACCTTTTTACCCCTAAAAAGAGCTGTTAAAGCAGTTTTGCGATGTCTTTTCGCTTCTCATTGTCGATGGAATCGATGTAATTCATGGTGGTTTTCATAGAACTGTGCTTGAATTGGTCCATAATGACCTCCAATGAGGCTCCGCCCATCAGTAATGCATAGGCATGTGAATGGCGCGCGGTGTATGTGGTTAGGTTTTTAGTCAAATTCAGCTCTTTGGCAATTTGTTTCAGGCCAATGTTGATGCGTCGAACAAACTCTTGGGTGTGCTTGTGCTGTTCTTCGGCGGTTTGGTTCGCGTCTATGATGGAAAACACATAGTTTTCGGGCTGAGAATCATCCACGCCTCTTCTTTGAATGACTTCAGTGATGTGCGGATGAATCACCGCGGTGATTTGAACTTGGTTGGATTTGTTGGCACGTTCGGTTTTTTTGCGGACAAATTGAATCACACCTTCCTTCCAATCGATGTCTTTCCATCGTAGGTGCACAATGTCCTTGATGTTGCAGCCGTTGGCGTAGTAGGAGAAGAGCCAAAAGTCCCGAGCCAGTTCTTTTCGTGATCCGGGTTTTACTTCTAGCGCTTTAATAGTTTCCACTTCTTTCTTGTTTAACGCACGCTTTTTGTTTTGAGCGGCAGGGATCTGGTACTTTCCGTGCGACTTACGCCCAAAAGGATAATACTCTTTGGCAAAGAGTCCATTGGCAATGCCGTAGTTGATTACCGCCCGCAGCGAGCGCAAGTAGATGCCGATGGTGTTTTGAGACTTGCCTTCTTCGCGCATGTAGGCTTCATACTCTTCAAGGAACTCCGGGGTGAGGTCGTTCCATGCTAAGTTTTTGGAAAAGGATAGAAGACTTTTAAGTGCCCACTTGTAGCTGTTGGAAGTAGAAACACGGCCACTGGTTTTTAGATCGGTGATATACTCATTAAAGACTTTCTTGAATGACTTAGTGGTGGAGGTTGGTGCAGTAGAATTCGCCCACCGTGAATCGAATGCATGAAAACTAAAGGGGTGCAATGTATCTGTAATTTCAATGGCTCTACCTTCGTATTCACGGATGGTATGAAAAACCTCACGTTGCGATTTAGACATGCGCTGTCCCGACTGAATCTTTTCCCAATCTGCCTTTGATACGGCACTTACATCTAGAGGGTAATAGCGCTGCTTACGAGCAAAAGTCACTCGAAGTTTAATGGGGTAGATAGGATCCTTAGAGCCGGCGTTTTTTATCAAAGCGCGACGGGTATCTAAAACAACCTTAACAGCTAATGTGCTCATAAATCAAAATTTGCATACAATTTGCATACAAATCTAACGCAAATGACCGTAATCAACAAAAACCACTAATTAAACAAATTACATAAACTGTTGAATATCAACTTATAAAAGTTGTTTATTTGAATTGATGTTAATCAATGATAATGGCTATTTTATGACTGGCAGTCAAGAGGTCGTCGGTTCGATCCCGATCTTCTCCATGGCCCCCAAGTTCAACAGCAGGGTGCACATTTAAGAAAGTACTATGCTTGGGAGTCTGAAGAAGAATTCATTACAACAATGTCGGGTTTTGATCAGATTATTTGGGTTGTGGTAGAATCCAACTTAAAGAAGTTCCCTTTTGAAATAGAATACTTCAAAAAGTAAAATAACTCGATGGGGCTTTTCGGGCTCACTAGTTTTGTAATGGAGCTAGCGACACAGTTTTAGCGATTATTGACAATTACTACGATGCTAAAAACGAAGAAACCCTCTGAAGTTTCCTTCAAAGGGTTTCTGAGTAGACGTTCTGGAGAAAAGGTCGAAGTATTGATTCCACAATAAAATCCTGCTTGCACTGAATACCATACATCCCACTTATTAGAACAAAACCTTACTATTATATCAATGAGGCAAATGTTTAAGCCTTCAGAATGGTGATTCAAGGGAGCCTATTAGTTCCAAACTCCCAATTTAACTTAATAGGGTTGCCTTGAGAGTCTTTTGGTCCAGATTCGCCATAATCTACGTGCCATGAATAGTCTCTATATGACCCAAACCTAAATGATAGTTCAGGGGTGTCATGAACGTAAAATTGGATTTTCGCAACATATAGTTCATTAAAACCACTGATGTGTTCCAACTTGATCTTTTTAGGTTCTGTAACCCTCTTCTGTGATGAATGGATAGGGCAGGCTTCGACATGCGACAAGGCCCATCCGGCAAAATAACGTTCGATTTTCTTCTTTCCTTCTGTAGTGTGCCAAGTGCCGATAACACCATCAAAATACTCATCCAGTTTTAATTTGTTGCTGAGCTGCTCAAAATTGAATGTATAATTCGTAACATCTTCAAAGTCGTTATCGTACAAATCTGATAAAAGATCTATCCTCCCCATGCTGATACAATCAATGGCATAGGGTTTTAAATTCGATGGTTTTTCCTCTTTCCCAAACGGAAGTCCAAACAAATAGAGACGGCCAAGGTTTTCTCGTATTTGCACAGGGAAAAGTTGAACTAATTGGAAATTTTCCCCTGATGAATGCACATCGGAATACATGAAGCAGCAAGCTTCTCCTTTGAAAATGCAATTCAATAAGCCGAGGAATGCCCTTTTCACTCGATCATCTAAAACCAAATGAGGGGAAGTAAAAACAATAGAATTTTTCAGTACGGAATTCTCGTGTGTTATAATGTGCTTCTTTTTAAGCGCGCCCAATAAGCGTTCGATACCAGGAATTATTGAATATGGGCTTAGTAGATTTTCGAGAATTGGCACCATCAACTTCTCATTATTCGTGAGATTATTCATTCCGCTTGATAGAACGATTCTGTACTTCCCCCTTTCATTGAGCAACTCTTGGCCTTGCACCAACAGTTGGTCTTTGATTCTTCGGATGTCGCCATCTATGGTTTGTCTGGAAACGGGTTCATCTAAAAATGCATTCAACTCATCTCGCACTTCGCTCAACGTATATCCACCTTGTTGGAATAGTTCAAGGAGCTTGGTTTCACGCTTTTTTCTTTTTTCAGCAGGTTTTGTCATGCCCCAAAGATAAAATCAAATCATTAATTAGGACAGAGTTTGGTTAAAAATTAGGATAGCCTATTTTTTTTGACCAATTTTTGAACCTACGTTTGCCGAATGAAATTTATTCACAACCCGAAATCTTGGTATGAAAACTAACCCAAAACAAAATATTAATAGCTCAGGGATTTGCGAATTAGCCCACTCTTGGCTTGAATGTTCGGAATTATCACAGGAGGACTGCGACCTACTCATCGAGTTTTCATCATTACTGTCTATTACTAAACTTGAAGCATTAGTCTTATCAGTAATCTATACTTGGTTCATCGATTGTGACACCATAAATGACAAACACCTTCAAGAAAAAACCAAAGGGATCGTGCATGTAAAAACTTTTAATGAAATCCTCTTGAACCTCGAACAAGAAGGCATGATCCTTATAGAAAGAGGGTCTAGGCGACGAGGGAATGAATTAATTCCTAGCCAAGGGATCATTGGGTTTATAAAAACATCTAACCCAAATTATTTACGCATTTGCCAAGAGCCCGGAGGTGATAGTTTGCTTAATCTCTGCATATCATGGCACATCAAAGCCGGCGAACCATTTGGTTATAAGCAAAGCCCGGATGTTATTCGTGCATTGATTGATCATCACGAACATTCCATTGTCAAACGAATTCGTACCCTATCCTCGGATATTACGGAACAAGCAGCTGCACTATACTTACTAGGATATGAGGCTTTATATCGCAGCCCAATTAAGATTTCAAAAATCATCAATGACATTGTCCTGGATCCATTACCTAGGTTGAAGCTATTGAGCGCATGGTCGAATCCCAGCTCGACTTTATATCGAAATGGTCTTTTTGAGGTGACCAACACCTTTCAGGAACGTGTTTCAGAAATCCAACTTAATCCATCCCTTTCGCAATGGGCAATTCCAAAGGAAATATCAGATGAGACATTTTTACAAGGCCAAAGAAGCAATTTTGTAGAACTTATAGAACCTTCACAAATAGCACCAGTACAACTCAGGTATCCTATAGACTTTCAAATAGAGATTGATCTTTTTTTCGAGAACCTACAGGCCAAGAAATTTAATTCTTATGTAGCTGATCTTAAATCACGGGGTTTACCACCAAATTTCTCTGCTATGCTCTACGGAGGGCCCGGGACTGGTAAAACCGAACTTGTTCGTCAACTCGCACGACGCTACAAACGCACTTTAGTGATGGTCAATCTGTCGGGATTGAGAGACAAGTATTTCGGAGAAAGTGAAAAGAACATCACTCGACTTTTTACTGAAATACGCGCTATTTCAAGGCAAATGAAAAAAGCGCCCATTGTCCTGTTCAATGAGGCCGATGGCTTCTTTCACGAAAGAGCTGCTCATGGCAGAGGCATAGATCAAACCGAAACGGCCATTGTCGCACTCTTCCTAAATGAGCTAGAAACGTTCAAAGGAATAGTATTTGCCACTAGCAATCATACCAGTAGCATGGATAAAGCCTTTGAAAGACGATGGACGTTGAAACTAGAAGTCCCGCCGCCAGATGAACAGATTCGTGCCAGAATCATGTTTGACAAATTCAAAGGGCTCATTCCCTTCAGAGCTATTCAACAATTAGCCACACGACACGCCTTTACCCCTGCACAAGTCGATAATATTCTAAAAAAGTTCCTTTTACTTAAACCTTTAGAAGATAAGGTCGGAGTACTTGAACAACTAATAATCCATGAGATCGGCGGATGGACATCTGAAGTGCACCGTATCGGTTTCAAATAAACCATCTAATTATGAAAAACAGCTTTTCTAGAACAGCAGTAGATCTATTCTGCGAATGTCCTCGATGTTTCTATTTACATCATAAAATGAAAATACGACGGCCACCAGGGTACCCTTTCACACTCAACGCAGCAGTAGACAAGCTGACTAAAGCTGAATTTGATCTTTACCGCAATAGTAAGGACATTCATCCGCTGATAAAAAGTAAAAATTTGGACTTGATGCCCCTTACGCATCCAGATTTAAGTCAATGGCGTAATAATCGGAAGGGCATTAGGACGCACTTTAACGGCTATGAGTTTTATGGCATTATTGACGATGTTTGGCTGCACACAGGGGATAAAACCTGGCATGTAGTCGAATACAAAGCAACTGCTAAAAAGGACCAGGTCACTTCGCTGGACGCAACTGCAGAGCACCATAAGATCTACCAAAAGCAAGTTTCTTTTTACACCTGGCTGCTCATTCAAAATGGATACCCTGCAGATCTAACAAGCTACTTTGTGTATTCCACAGGGGATAACCAAGCAGCTGAATTCAATGATAGGCTATCATTCCGGACGGCACTTATTGAGTATACCTGCGATACTTCATGGGTTGAACCCACTTTGGCAGCCATGACTCATTGTTTTGAAAGCCCAGCTGTGCCTGAGGCCAGTACAACTTGCAAATACTGCGAATTTTCACGTCTTAACAACCAACATTAGTACTATGTCCAATACAATTTTACATCGATTTAATACTGAGCTACGGCCAAAACTAGGGCGTTATATTTGTCCCCTGCAGAGTCACTTTCATCACGATGATGGTAAACCCACTGCATTACGTGGGCATACTGTTGAAATGAAAGTGCTGAGTGATTTCATTGAAGGCCTGCGTAAAATTGAAACCCCAGAAGATCGAGATCCACATTTTGTTGAATCAATAGCGCACAAATGCGCACTGAACCCAAACAATAAACCTGGTTTTAGCATACTAGACTGGGAGGTTGACATGGAGAAGCGCCGTTCCTACTGGCTCAAAGAATTCAAAGAGGCTGAGGAACACCTTTTTGCCAGTGCTTTGAATATTTTTACGGTAGAATTCAAAAGATTTTACGAGATTCAAGGACTATTGGAAGATGAGACGCTCGACAACGAGAGCGCAGAGGTTTTGGTAGAATATTTTAAACAAGGAATCGTCTAATGTTCTATAATTTACATCAACATAGAGAGGCAACGTGTCGTCGTCAAAAAGATGCGTGGGAAGACACTATTAAAAAACGACTGGAAACAGAGGAAAGCCCCGAAAGAGGAAAAGAGGGTATTCCCATTGTGATTTGGGGGCTTGAAGCTTCACCCTCATTCTTCGATTTTAGTGAAGAGGCTATGGAACCAATAAAAAATAGAATTAGAGCCTTTGACCTACTGCACGAGAACTACCTGTACAATGAATCAGCAAAGGATGGCAATAATTATGGGGTAAAACTTGTTAGAAAATGGATAAACACCGGATTTAATAAGTCGTGCACTTACGAAGAATTAATAACACAACTAAGTCATGGTGAATTTAAATTGTCCCCTACTTCTACGAATATAGAGGATAACGTAGAGGATAACGCCATTCATCTTGATAACGCCATTCATCTTGTTTATGACATTTTTCCCGAATGGCATGGCCTGCCGGTTTCCAAAAATGCTAGGGATTTGTGTTACAATAAATCCTACATGTGCAGCAAGGTTGGTGATCTCGAAGAACATATAAATCTCATCAAGTCTATTTTCTGCTCATGTCTTTATGAAGAATTGGTAGGAAATATACATTTTGTTTGGTTAGCAACTCAACAAGGAAATTCTAAAACCAAAGCAAAAGACGGGAGTGCACATGAGCCGTTTTTTGAATGCATTCGCGATTTTGACAAAACAATCCAGTTGTATTACGATCCTGCGGGGTTTTTCAATGCGAATAAGGATTTAGAGATGTTCCCCTAATAAGTTTATTTCAAATATCGAATTCTTATCATTGTAGCGGATGCTAAAATACCTTGCTCTGCTCGTGGAACTGTAGGGGAGCGTTAACATGGCGTGCTAAGCCTTACAAAAAGCTCCTAAGTGGAGTGCGAGTCGGTTCAACTCCGTTGAATAGGGGCTTCGACCCGTTTGGTAGACTCGTAAATAAAAAAGCCCTGATGCTGTGTATCAAGGCTTTTTCTTGTAGACGTTCTGGAGAAAAGGTCGAAGGTTTAAACCCCTCACCTAGATATTGATTTAAAGGAGTTCTAGTTCCACTAGTGGGACAATGCCGTGCAATTCCTGCCTTGCACCAGTTGGTAAGCTTGTAAACGAAAAAACCCTCTGAAGTTTCCTTCAAAGGGTTTCTGAGTAGTATTCTAGAGAAAAGGTCTAAGGGTTAACCCCTCACTTAAATCTTGATTGAAAGGAGTTCTGGTTCCACGAGTGGGACAAAGCTGTGCAATTCCTGCCTTGATAACGAGGTATGTCCCTTAAACGTATATAAGGCCGGTCCAATTAAAAGGTGTTTCATTAACCTGTTCGATTCAAGACATAAAAAAAGCCCTGATGCTTTGCATCAAGGCTTTTCCTTGTAGACATTCTGGAGAAAAGGTCGAAGAATTAACCCCGCACCGAAATCTTGATTGAACTGAGTTCTGGTTCCTCTAGTGGGACAAAGCCGTGCAATTCCTACCCAGTATCGATTATCGTTCCACAGATATGTTCAAATTATTCTTACTTGGATAAAACTCCCGATTGGATACCGCCAGTGGATCCACCGGAAGACCAATTGCAGCTAGCTACAAGGGTTCCGTCTGAATTAAACTGTATTTCGTAATTGATATCGCCATAAAGAATAGGATCATTATGAGTTCCTGCGTAATAACCATCAACTCCATTATCTATTTCAACTAATTGTCCTGAACCAAAGTAAAAGGAATATGGTTCATTCTGATCGGAATTAATGGAAGTCACCTGAATAATCATAGGAAGGTTAGTTGTATCTGAATCAACCCACAATTCACCTGGCCCTTGATAAACTCCTTCATAATCCTGCGTTGAAACAGATATTAAATCATCACAAGATGCGAAGGATAAGGAAATTGCAATACCAATAATGGCTCGCGTTACGTTTTTCATGTTAAATATTAATTTGAGTTATTAAAAAAATGGAGATTTGATTATATAATAGTTTCGAACTGGTCGTTCCGCCAGCACCTTACGAATCTGAAAATCTTGAATTTGCTTTTCTTTTTCTAAGTCAAACTCTTTTAACTTTAACTCTTGTTGATCATTATATCTCTGTAAGGCAAACTCCCATTCACGAGAATCAATGTTAATCATTTTTGCCTTTATCTCTGTCAATAATTTATCCACGGCTGTATCACAATAATCTGATTCAATTTTTTGAATGTATTGAATTGCAAGGAGCCCTCCCTCTTCATCGGGTTGTGCCGACCATACTGCATTAGCTTGACGTAAAAGATCAGAGCATTCTTTCTCTAAAAAAGAGTCAATCGCTAAATTTATGATAATCCGAGATTTTTGATAACACTCAGACTCAGCAAGAGGTATTTCGGATAGTGAAGCTATAACCCCTTCCAAATCATTCATTTTTAACATCGACTCGGCTTTTGATAATATTAACTCACAGTTGTCTAAATAATAATTCCTTGATCGAATAGATGCCTCTCTCAAGAAATTAATCTCAATGGCACTCGAATTCACTTTAGTTATTGCATTATTTATAGCCTCATTTCGACTTGAACCTATTCCCTTGGAAGTAATAATTTGTGTAGAGTAGATATCGCCATTTCTGGGATTTCCTGCTAACAACTGAATTGAAATAACTTCAATAAACTTGGAAGGAATCGTATTTGTCTGTTTAGATTGGACTGAATTCAATCGTGCTGTAACTAGAAATGATCTAAATTCAATATCATCAAATTTAGAATATACCAAATTCTCCACCTTTTCCCTTAGTCTACTTTCAAATTGGGGTTCACAGCTATTAGAGTAAATAGCTACATCTATTCCAAAGTCCTGACACGGTGATTGTAGCGAAAAAACTAAACAAAATGTTACTAAAATGAATCTCATATACTATTCGATTATTAACCAGGCTTCACCAAGACCAATTTGAACTAGTTTCGTTTCTAGACTGAAGGGCTCACTCCTAAGTGTTCGTTGCAATCCTCTTAAAAAATATTGTGTATCGATTTTTCTGCCTCGATCATTGACTAACGGAATTTTCACATCATAAAATTCAAGACTCGTAGCTGACGACTGGCCGGTGTTGAAATTTCCACCCACAGAGTTAGCATATACCCATTCTTCAATTATGTATCTTAATTCGTCCTCCATTTGATACTCCTCACTATTATAAATGGTCTCAAAGTCAATATTGCTTGATTCCCAAATTTTTAATACCAGCCTTCCATCTCGACCAGTAGCCAATTTATCTTCGAAAGAAATAATAAGTGTGGAAATCATCTGGCCAAACTGATCAATAACCGCTGTTTTTGCCAAAATTTCGGAATCAGCACTCGACGACTGTGTTCTATTTGAGTTACCAGCTAATTGCTTTTTGCTATACGAATCAATGACTTGAACATTAAATTGACAGTATCTCTTTCCGAAATTCTCCTCTCGAATATCAAAATATATCTGTATCCATACATCTGCCTGTGCAGTTCTCATTATCTGGTCGAAAAAAGATTCAGAAACCCCGAAAGAGTTCTTGTTTTCTAATGTCATATTTACGGCCTCGTCCTTTGCTAACTGATTCAGAACATCATTCAAATTGGTTAATTCAAAACCATTATTACTAAAAAATTGATTACCCTCAGTAATAATACTTAGCAAAGTTGAGTTATCAGTTAAGGCCTTTTTATAGTCAATAACGCCATCGCTACTATACCCATTTTCTGTACACCATATCTCACTAGGAACTATTATAATTCTTGGCTTTTTCCCTTGAGCATTAACAGTAAGTCCGATGACCAATAATATAAGCGACAAAATTTTCTTCATGCCTTTAAAACAATTTACCAAATGACACATCTACACCAATATTCTCAATTCTTGATATTAACATAGTGTAATTAATTCTCACATCTATCCCGAATTGAACTCTATTTTTTACCACTATTCTGTTCCTTGGATCATTAAATCCATCACCCAAGATTGAAACGCACATATCTAATTCGCCACTTTTTATTAAATCTTCTAAATCATTTTTTCTTTGCTCGGTCAATGTTGATGGTTTAACTAAAGCTCCACGGCTTGAGCACATTTTAGATGAATTATCTTCAATTCCCGTGTAGATCGCAGATCTCAATGCCGCTAACTTTGCAAGTCGCATTGCTGACTCTAGCTTTTTTGCTGAAACATATACAGTGGCCAATACCGCTTCAGAATTGCCACTCACTCCATTACATACTGAATTATATGTGGTTAATCGAGGAGCACAAGACATTAGTATTAGACATGTTAAGAAGTAATAAACTGTTCTCATAATCTAAATTTTAGTGGATGTCGTAAGACAAAGCTAGGTATCTACCATACCAATCTAGAAAACCCATATTCTCCTCGACTTCAGATTCAAAACTCAAAGAATATTGTCCGCTTAAGCCTCCTTTAATAGATAAAGTTCTATAAATGTAGTATTGAAATTCAACTCTATACCCTAGTCCATAAAAGATATCCCCATTTTCCAAGAATAACGGAATTGTGAAAGGTATATCTAATCCAATATTAGAAGATAGACCAAATACTAATGGAATATTTTTGTTCAACCCCAATCCAAGTTGGAATATTTCATCGTTAAAACTAACGAATAAATCCGCACCAAATCCGTTAATAATCGCCGGACTGAAGGCACCTTCCTCCCAATCATCACTCAATGCGTGAAATCTATAACCATATAAAGAAGAATTCAAGGTAGTTGATTCATTATTCACATTTATAAACTCTGATAAAACTATATTATTAATCTCAAATTGATGGGACAAATTCTTACTCGGCTTTACTGACACACTTTGACCTGCTTTAAGAATTGTTCCTTGATACATCCGAATCTTACCATTACCAGCGTAGCGAGCAAATGCTTTATGCTTTTTTATCCCTCGAGAATTATAATTTGAAACTTCAATAATTGAATTTGGCTTTAATCCATCATCAGAACCGAGTGAAATATTAGATGAAAATAAGTTCGTTTTTTTGATGTATCCTTCAATTCCAAAACCATCGATTTGTTGCCCAATATCAATTAACTGAGTTTCAAATGATACTTCATTTTGATACTCTACTGAAAATCGCTTGGACAATGTCTCTTTTAATATTACCCCCTCCAAAACTCCCTCAGATTCAAAAATCCACTCAAATTCTTTGTCTAGAGAAGAAATATCTCCCCAAGTTATATTATCAGAAAGGGATTTTGGATCCAATTGATAAACCGAAGAATACAGACTGTACGTGTCTTCGTCCAACATTACAACACTCACAGTCTGAACAAAAATCTTCTGTAACAACTCCGTTGCAATATCAGCATCAATAGACCTTCCTGTAGATTCCAAATACTTCAAGTCATTCACCAATGAAGTATTGTCTTGGGCCTTGTTAATCAGGGAAGTTGTATTCCATTCACCATTTTTAGTCAAATAGTTTTTCAGTATTCTATTAGCTACATAATTTTTTTTGAGCTCAGAGGTAATGGCTGAATGCCTTAATTCAAACTGATCCTCAAAAACCTTTGATCCGAGTTGTAGCTTTTCCTGACCATTTATTCTTCTTTCAAGGTTAGCCGCCTTACCTAGGGACTCAAACGCTTTTCTAAACAATGGCATTTCGTACTGCACATTTAATTCTAAAGTTTCTTCAATTGGATAATGAAAGCTAGAGTTTCTCGGCGCTAATCCACCTTGATAAATATTTGTTTTATAGACTCGCTGTGATGATTCCGAATAAACAAGATAATTCGAGAAATTTAACTCAACCACAACTCTAGTTGGCTTAATATTTCTCCCATACTTATCTAAGGATTGAGCGGATAAATTTATAGCAAAGAACACTAAGGCCGCACAAAAATTGGTCGCTTTACACATGGTTAGATTGATTGGTTCAATTCGAAATCTAAGCATTATTTAGAACTTCTTTGCATGATCGTTTAATTTTTTTCCTCTTTCCAAAGATTTAGAACGGAGCTATCGGGCCCCGAACTCCTATGCTACAATATGCTCATATACATATTGAAGGCCTGATGTCATACTTTGGCCATAGATTGTAATTTATGATACTGTCGAGGTTATGAACTTTGTTGGGTTTGAATCTCACCAAGACATTTTTGACATATTGTGAAGCAAGTTGTTTCCGAAGCCAAGAAGATTCGGGTAGAAACGTATAAGGTTTCTCGCTGTAAAAACTGTTCATGTTCTTCTAAGAATAGTTGCTCAATTTCATCTTTTTAGCACCGCCTTAAACGCAATGGCTAAAACTCCCGCAAGTCCTAACCCAGCTAAAACATATTCATCCGATTCAAACTTTTTTTTCTTAACAACTTCCTGATTCTTGTCAGGAATCTTATTTCCAATTGATAGCTGTGACTGGTGAATTTCTTTCATTTTGTTGCTCGTAACATGTAAACCCTGAATCTCTGCATCTTTTTGTTTAACCTCTAATTCCAACTTTGAAATGGTTTGGATCTTTTGTGTGAGTGCCGATTGTTCTATTTCAATACGTAGGTCAGCATTTTCAAGATCGGTTTCAAGCTTAGTGACACGCCGCTGAAGCTTCCGCACTTCCTCTCTTAGTTGCTGCTCTTTTATTGTCTCCCCTGACATCTTATCTATGACGTGTGGATGCAAACTTGTCAAGTGTAATAGGTATTCAGATGTCGGCATCGAAGAAGCATCTGCCAGCTTATTTAACTGGATTTTATGTGCCGATGTCGTTCTAAAACTCACGGTACAATTCCTAAAGTGCTCGTTTTGTATCATCATAATCTTTGTGTTTACGTGCTGTAAACCAGGGCGTTTACTTCATATCTACATCACGTAGACGCTCAAGGTTTTATTTATTGCTCCTCATCAGGAGCATTTTTCTTTATTTCCAAAGCAACCTGCTTCTTCAAATAATGAAACCGAGTTTGCTCAACTCATATTTCGATTGTAAATTTACACTAATAAGATTTTGAAATAGATAGAATTTTCAGTTATGGGATTATCGAAGTTGGAAACCCAAAATCAAATAACAACCGCTTTCTCCATTTGGAGCATCAAGCCAAAAGATTTTGGTGTAACCTCTCGTAAAGTAAATTACTGGAGGTCCAAAGGGCTCCTTCCCTTCGTCTTAGACGAAAAACACTTAGTAATGAATATCTACCAAGGTCTATGGTTTCACATTATCCATCAGCTCACCAATCTGGGAGTCTCAAGTGATGAGCTGTTCAAGCTCGGAAAAAAGATATGGCATGATAACCAGGCCTATGATGAACTACTAAAAAGCGAACTCAACAACCCGCATTCCAAATTATCCGAACACGAACGAGAAATTGTCAAAGGGATACATAACGACCCTGTTTTGATGCAAACCATGCGTCAAGAAATAACTGATTTCACACTTACTCTTACCGAGCTCTTTGTGAACAATAAAAAGCAAATTGATTTCAACTACTACCCTGAAACCAACGACTGGGCACTAACTGGAGAAATCAAGGACCTGGATCCAAAGCGTGTTAATGAAGTGAGAATTGCAATTCCACTCACTGATATGTTCAATAAGCTCATCGCTACAGAACTTAATGTCACAGGAAATTGCTCAGACCTTTTCGAGGACACATATCAAGATATGCTTGAAATAGTCCAACGGAAGAAACCCAAGTATATCGAGTTCATCATTAACGAAGACGAAGATAAATTTTCTTGTGTGTATGAATCCTCAAAGACCTTGGAAGACATCATACGCTACCTGAGAAATAACGACCTCCCTCAAGGCGCTAGCATTGCTATCAAGAAGCGTAATGCCTCTCATTATGTATTTCACATTATAACACCTCATTCATGATCGTTCAACCCACCCAGCCTCCAATGCGACTTTCTGGGCTAATCCATAATAGGGATGGACCATCAAAAAGGAAGTGCACATTTGATACCTAAGCGCAGCTTAGAATCACATTTACAAATTGAATTAACTAACGACAACTACCAAGAATTGGCCATGGCTGCCTATGAGCTTGCTATGCTATTAATCGAAACAAATTAAAATTTAGAATCATGAATTCATATAGCATTAAGGATTTTCAAAATGCTATCGTTTGGTCTTACTCACGCGTCAGTTCAAAAGAGCAGTTTGAAAGAAACTCAAGTATAGAAACTCAAGTAAGGGCGATCCAAGATTTTGCCCATGAACACCATTTATTAATCACCAAGGAGTTTGATGCTGCTTATGAAAGTTCCAAAAATCTTAAGAGTCAAAAGACCTTGATCAATCTGATAGAAACACTTAAGAAAACACCTGTTTCAAAAAGACCAAAACTAATTCTCCTTTGGTCACCCAGTAGGTTCGGTCGCTCGGGAGTAGAGCATATTGGTCTACTCTCCTCTTTACGCACCAAATTTGATGTGCGCATTTATGCCGTAAGTAGTGGAAAACACACCTTTGATGAACGAAGCGAACACGACTTCGCAAAGGAGCTTCTAGTGGCTCAACAGGAAAATTTTAATCGTCAAGATGTGATCATTCCTGGTATGAAGAATTTTGTTCGCAAGGGATTTCATCTCGGGACTGCTCCAAGAGGATATGATAAATATGGGCCTAGGGTTACCGATCCAAGAAGGGTTCAAGGGATACAGGAAATAAAAATCAACGAGGAAGGCAGATGGCTTAAGAAAGCGTTTAAAATGAAAATCTATGAGGACGCCACCGACAAAGAGATCATTGATTTTATGGCAAGTAAAGGTTTTAATATCCCTAAGCAGACCCTTTGCAACATGTGGCGGAATCCTTTTTATGCTGGGATCAGTAAAAATAAATTATTGGGAGATAAAGAAATCGAAGGGAATTGGGAGCGTCTAGTTTCCACCGAGGACTGGAAACTACTTCAAAAGAAACTTACTGGATCCTTTATGGCCGGTATCTCGAAGCTACCTGGTAAACTTGACACTCCGTTAATTCCGAAGTTCTTGTATTGCACGAATTGCGAAAAGAATATGACTTCCTACCAACACAAGAAAACGGGCAATTATTACTACAAGTGTAATAAGTGCAACCATACCGTAAATGCAAACTCAACGAAGAGATCCAAGCGTATGGGAATGCATGAGAAGTTTGGGGAATTACTCGACGATTTTAAGTTGAGTCCTAAACTCATCCCCATACTTAAAGAACAGGTGAGGCTCGTTTTAGAAGACTCGCTTAAAAGCTTTGAAGGTAAACGCAAGGACCTCCTTTCCCAGATTACCCAAAAAGAAAATGAATTAGAAAAACTGGAACACAATTTTGCCGTGGGGCATATCAACGAAAAGATGTGGAAGAAACATAAACGCATTACACAAGAGGAAATCAAAGAAATTGAGCTAAAACTCGAAAACCTCCCTTCAAAAAAATCGAACCTTGCAATTTTGGATGAAAAAATTCTTTCACTGCTCGAAAACCCCCGTCAATTCTGGGAATCTATAAATACTAAGCAAAAGCGAAGGTTGCAAGATGTACTATTTCCCGATGGATTACACTACTCTCCGAAAACTAAAGAATATCGAACCTCGAACATCCACCTACTTTTAGAGATAACTGGCTGTTTCATAGATACTTGGACTTCTGAGAAAAACAAAACCCGAAGACAAAATGTCTTCGGGTCTCGGGTAGTAGCGGAGGCAGGACTCGAACCTACGACCTTCGGGTTATGAGCCCGACGAGCTACCAACTGCTCCACTCCGCGTTATTGTGGGACAAATGTAAGTGAATTAGTGGACACGCACCAAACTAAATACGCACAATCTTGATTAAACTGAATGAACTGAAGAGCAGGCCATTAGGCACTTTGAGCAAAAAGGTCACCTTAATAAAATAGTAGAAATCTGAATCCTTAAGTACTAAACAACGCTTCAAGGTGTGCCGGACCCTTCTCTATTTCTTCGCGGTTACATTTCTTTGCAATCTTACCGGACGTTAAGAAGATAGCTGTATCGCACAACTCTACCACTTCTTGCATAATGTGGGTAGAGAAAAGAACGGTTTTATCAACGGCAATATTCTTTAGCAAGGCGCGTATTTCTATCAATTGGGCTGGATCTAAACCGGTGGTTGGTTCGTCTAAGATGAGTACGTCTGGATCAGGAATCAACGCCGCCGCCAATCCTACACGCTGTCTATAGCCCTTAGATAAAGAACCAATTTTCTTATGCTGCTCCGGTCCTAAGACGGTTTGCGCGATCACCGTTGGAATGCGCTCTTTACCTACCTTATATAGTTGAGCAACGTATTCCAGGTACTCGCGTACATAAAGTTCCAGATACTGTGGATTGTGTTCCGGCAGATAGCCTAAAGACTGTTGCACCTGCAAGGGTGAGGCCACCACATCTATGCCATTCACCTCGGCAGTGCCAGAGGTGGGTAAGATTGCACCAGTAATGATTTTCATTAGCGTACTCTTACCTGCACCGTTTGGGCCTAATAGACCGGTAATTTGGCCCTTTTTAATGGTCAAAGAAACTTCCTTCAGAGCTTTTTGGGCACCGTAGTTTTTCGAAATTTTTGTCAGAAGAATACTCATGACTTAATGCCCATTAAATCTAAGAAGAAGGCGTATTCCATCGCCGTCTCTTTTAAACTTTCAAAACGACCGGATGCACCCCCATGGCCGGTTTCCATATTGCAGTACATTAGGAGCGGCTCCTTGTTATTGGTACGCAGCTTGCGCAAGCGAGCCATCCATTTTGCTGGTTCCCAATACTGTACTTGGCTGTCGTGGAGGCCCGTTGTAATGAGCATTGCTGGATAAGCTTGAGCAGTTACATTATCGTACGGGCTGTAGCTCTTCATGTAGAGATAACTGTCTTCATTATTAGGGTTACCCCATTCGTCGTATTCGCCTGTAGTAAGTGGGATTGTTTCATCCAGCATAGTGGTGACGACATCTACAAAAGGTACAGCAGCGAGAACACCTCGGAAGAGATCCGGACGCAGGTTAACCACTGTTCCCATCAAAAGGCCGCCTGCACTACCGCCAGAAGCCATTAATGTTTCAGGGGAAGCGTATCCCTGCTCTATGAGCGTCTCGGCGCAACTAATGAAATCCGTAAAGGTGTTCATCTTTTCGAACATTTTACCGTTTTCGTACCATGGTCTGCCCAGGTATTGCGATCCGCGAATATGAGCTATGGCGTAGACAAAACCGCGGTCTAGTAAACTTAGTCGGACACTAGAAAATTGTGGATCAACGGTGATGCCATAACTCCCATACCCATAAAGCATGGTGGGGTTAGGACCGTCAGAACGGAGTTTGTCTTTTCGATACACTATGGACATTGGAACCTGCGTTCCGTCCGCTGCGGTGGCCCAAATGCGTTTGGTTTCGTACAGCGATTTGTCATAGCCGCCCACAACTTCCTGCTCTTTTTGAACTGTTTTTTCGCCGGTTTTAAAATCATAATCTATGACACTTCCTGGGGTCGTCATACTGGTATATCCAAAGCGCAAATGCGATTGATCGAAGCCCGGATTATTTCCCAAATAGGCGGTATAGGTCTCTTCTTCAAACGGTAAATAAGTTGGTTCGCCGCCCCAGGGTTGAATGCGTAGGTTGGTCAAGCCATTTGAACGCTCTTCCGCAACCAGATAATTGCTGAATAGAGCGATATCCTCGAGGTAGGTAGATTCGCGATGTGGAATAACCTCCTCCCAGTTTTCAATGGATGGCGCTGCTACGGGTGTACGGACCAATTTAAAATTGGTCGCCCCATCCGCATTTGTGCGAATATAAAAATGATCACCAAAATGACTCAATCCGTATTCCAATCCGCGAGTGCGGGGATGAATAATTTCAAAGTTAGCTTCAGGCTGATCAGCGGGAATGAATCGGTGTTCGTCGGCCATGGTAGAACCACTGCCGATAAAAATATATTTCTTGCTTTTACTCTTGTATACGAACGTACTAAACGTCTCGTCTTTCTCTTCGTAGATCGTACTATGCTCTCCTGTTAGCGCATTCCAACGCTTGATTTTACAACTGCGTAGGGTCTCCAAATCTTTTACTGTGTAGAAGAGGAAGTCGCCATCCGCGCTCCATGTTGAACCGCCGGTGCATTCCGTCTCCGAAATTAGATCAATAGCACCGGTGACCAAATCCTTAGTGTATAGCGTATAGATTCGTCTACTCAACGTGTCCACGCCAAAAGAAATTTTCTGGTTGTTGGGGTGCATACTGAGTCCGGTGACCTGGTAATAATCGTGCCCTTCGGCCAATTCGTTGACGTCTAAAAGAACTTCTTCCTCAGCCTCCAATGAGCCTTCTTTGCGGCAGTAGAGGGGATATTCAGAGTCTGCATTGAATCGGGTATAATAGAAATAGCCGTCCAGCTCATAAGGCACCGAACTGTCGTCCTTTTTGATACGCCCCACGATCTCTTCGTACAAACGCTCCTGCAAAGGCTCTGTCGCTTTCATGATTTTCTCACGATACGCATTTTCTTCATTGAGGTACGCTATCACTTCCGGGTTTTCACGATCGCGCATCCAATAATATTCGTCCACACGCGTATCGCCGTGTGCCGTCATCTCGAAAGGGACAGATTTAGCCAAAGGTTCGCCAGTAGCGTTTTGCTCAGTCATAGTACATTGGGTCAAAATGACCACAAAACTAAGGCTTAAGAGTGCCTTTTGTCGCATGGGGTCAGTATTTTAGAGGTTTATCAAATAGGTCATTAAAGTACGCAATATGAAGCACTCCATCCTAGTCCTTATCGGCTCCATTTTACTTATGAATTGTACGCGTCCTGAACGTACGTTAGACCTGCAAGGCCATCGCGGAGCACGCGGACTATTTCCAGAAAACTCATTACTGGGATTTGAAAAAGCGTTGGAGATTCCGGAGGTAAGCACGCTTGAATTGGACCTCTGCGTTACAGCGGACCATGAGCTCGTAATATCGCATGAACCTTGGTTCAACGAAACCATTTGCACGTTAAAAGATAGCGCTCATGAGGGGCGTTCGTTTAGCCTCTACAAAATGACTTACGACAGTATTAAAGCTTTTGACTGTGGATCAAAGGGGCATCCCGATTTCCCTGAACAACAAAATGCCATACTAAGCAAACCACTGCTTAAAGACCTTTTTGCTTTGATAGCGGATAAAGGATTGCGCTGGCCCAATTTTAATATTGAAATCAAATCGAACCGCAAAGGAGATAATAAGTACCATCCTGGTCCACAGAATTTTGCTGCTGCAGTTGCGAAAACCCTAAACGAATTAAATGAGGCTTATCCAGAAGCGGATGTGTTTAACAAAGTATGTATTCAAAGCTTTGATCCTCGTGCCCTTCGTGAGGTGCGAAAAACTGCCTTGCCGGTTAAGCTTAGCTTGATCACAGAAAAAACAGCCGACCCAGCTAAAGAAATGAATGCATTGGGGTTTCCTGTAGATATATACAGCCCCAGCTATGAATTGGTCACCCCAGAACTAATTTCATGGTGTCACTTTAGGCAAATTGCCGTTATTCCCTGGACAATCAACGACGTTTCAGAAATGCAAAAGCTTGTGGATATGGGCGTCGATGGTATTATCTCCGACTACCCTAACAAATTCAAAGCGTTGGTTTATTGACCTGATTGCGCCCGAGCACGCTCGATTCTTCCAAGACCCTCCTGTGAACCTCTGTGTTGTGGGTTAAAAGACAACGCTTGGCGGTAATCTGCCTCTGCATTTGGTAGATCGCCCAATAATTCAAAACAATAGCCACGGCCATAAAGCGCGCGGTGGTTAACCGGCTGTATGGCCAAAGCTTGGGTAAAATATTGACGCGCCTCCGCATACAATTGCAATTGTAAATGGACGTAACCTATGTTGAAAAAGGACTCTAGATCCTGAGGGTCCAATTGGGTACATTTCGTAAAATCTTCCAATGCTCCATTCCAATTCTGCTGGCCCAAATAAAACATTCCGCGGTTGTAAAAGTGCACACGAATGTCAGGCTGTAATTCAATCAAACGATTAAAATAACCCAACGCAAGCGGGTTGCCTAAACTGCTGTAAAGAACACCAGACATATCTAAAGCTTCAATGTAGTCAGGCTTGAGATCTATGGCTTTCTGAAACCAGTCCAATGCCCTTGTTGTATCCTCGAGGGCATCTCGCATGAGTAAACCTTTTAAATAGGCAGCCTCGGCATTCGACGGCTCCATTTCCAGCACCTCATCTACTAAAGCAGCGCTCTTCTCAAATTCTGTAACCACATGGTACAACTGAGCCATCTTTAGTCGACACGGCACGTAGTTAGGGTCTTCCTTCATACAGCGCACCCATGCATCACGACTCTGTCTCGTTTGATTCGTAGCAAAACTGATATCGCCCCACAATTCAAGTGCTTTCGTTCTACTACTGTCCAATTCTAAAACTGCAGCAATATCTGCCGCAGCGTACTTCAAGTTCTGGCGTTTCAAATACAACGAAGCGCGGTATTCTAATGCATCCAGATCATTAGGTGCATCACGCAGGACATTATTAATACTGTCAATAGGATCTTTAATACTAACCGCTATTGATTCAGACGTATTTACATCTGGTGTTTTCGTAGGTTGTTCAGGGGCGCCGCAACGCACTAGCACCAACATTGTAAACACAAATAGAACTAAGTTTCTCATACCCCAAAAATGCACCAAAAAAAAAGCCCCGCCAAGTGGCGGGGCCTTCTTATCAAATAAGATCGTTCTTATTAGAAGTTGTAACGCAAAGAAGCGTTCCAAGTACGACCGAAACCGAACCACACAGAGTTAGCTGTGTTGATACCGTTCCATGTTACGTCTCCATCTTCAGCGTGAATACTTGTGTTAGACTCAGCGATATACGTAGCATCTAACAAGTTATTTACATTAAGACGTAAAGTCCAGTTGTTCATTCTGTACGTAGCACCTAAATCAACTAAACCGTAAGAAGGCAACTTAACTGCACCTCTATTATCAGGAGCATAGAATTCTTCGTCTACGATAGAGAAATCTGCGTATAGACCATCAACTAAACGAAGGCCTAAATCAATACTTGCACCTTTAGCAACTTTATAATCTGCAGTAAAGTAAGCAGTCGTCTGCGCTGCGTCACCAACTTTGGCTCCTTTCAAATACAAAGTACCTTCACCGATCGCCTCTTGATTATCATCAAATAATGTTGCGCTGAAATCCTTCGTGTATCTCCAATCACCGAATGAAGTCATTGCTTTAAGGCGAAGTTTATCAGTTGCAAAGTAATCTGCTTCCAACTCAATACCGTTGTGACGAACATCAATATCTCTGAACTGAGCTGTTCCGTCGACACCATTCGCATTGCTCAACGAAACCGTCTGGAAGCGATTACCCCAAGTGGTAGAATACGCGTTTACATTAATTCTCAAATTGTTTGAAGTGTATCCGTAACCCGCTTCAAAAGAGATGATTTCTTCATTCTCAAGATCTTCGTTGATGTCATTACCGTAATTTGGGAAAACCGCGCCGAACTGTGCCTGACGTGAGATATAACCAGCGTTAACGAAGAAGTTAGATGCATCATTCATGTTATAGTTTGCACCACCTTTTAGATAACCACCTAAAGAGTTCTGCGTATCAGAGATTGGATTTGAAGGAACATCGAAGTAATCTTCACGTTGGAATGATTGGTTCGATAAACCACCTTGAATAACAACATTATATAAGTTGTCTTCGTTGTACTCCACTAAACCATTCAATCCTGCCCAACCAACATTTCCAACATTATAGTAATCAATCTTAGGACCGTTTAAACCGGTGCTGTTGAAAGGACTTGCATTGATCGTAGTATTGATGATCTGACCGCCTGAATTACGGTTTCCCGTTGAATAATATCCATCTAGTCCCATAAGGTTATTTACCGTACGGTAGTGGAAACCTTTGTATGATCTCAAGTCTACACCAATAGATGTTCTTACTTTACCAAACTGTCCTTCAAGGTTTGAAATCGCTCCAATCCAGTTGTGTGAGTTCATAGAAGCACGACGAATCAAAACAGCACGGTTAACGTTGCTATCGTTAAATCCATTAGAACCAATCATTTGACCAGCAAAACTTGAGATGTCCCCAGTGTAACCGTCAGTCGTTGCTTGATTTGCAGCAACTAGCGCATCAAAATCGATTGTACCGTCTTCGTTTCTCGAACCGTTACCATCCTCTAGGTAATGCTCAGTAAGATCTTTTCTGAATGGTAAAATGTCCAAGTCGCCATTGTAATAATTCTTTCCACGTGGACCGGTACCACCACCGCGACCTGCTGATCCGTAGAATGAAGAGTTCAACTTCCATGTGGAGTTGATATCCCAATCCCAGTTTAATGTTGCGAGCGGCTTGTTGTAAAAGTTACGACGCATAGAGAACTCTTCTACTTCACCGTCCGCATTCGTCATTGTACCTCCGTTGGTATTCCAACGACGGTTGATTTCACCGCCTTCGCCTGCGTAACCATTGTCGCCAGAAAAGTTCTGGTAATCACGAATACTCACCCAAACATCACGCTGGTGGTGCCACTGACCGGCGCCTAAGAATGTGAAGTTTAAGCTGTGGTCAGATCCTTTCGGAGCGTAACCAACAGATGCGAAATAGTTGTAACCCTCACCTTGAGTGTTATTTATGTATCCATTACCCATCCATCTGCTAAGAAGCAAAGAAGTCGCCCAACCTTTGTCGTTTACGCCGGTATTGTAAACAGCCGACGTTTTAAAGTAGCCATCATTACCTAAGGCCTGAGTTAAAGAACCGCCTTCCTTTTTCTCGGCAGCTTTTGTGAAAATACTAATAGTACCACCAACCGAAGGAACAGCCAATTTCGAAGCACCTAAACCACGCTGAATCTGGATACCAGATGCAACATCAGTTAGACCTTGCCAGTTTGACCAATACAAACGACCGTTTTCCATGTCGTTTACTGGCTGACCATTGATAAGGAATGATGTGTTTGTTTGGTCGAAACCACGCAAAGAAATACGTGAATCCCCATAACCACCACCCTGCTTTGTAGCATATACACCAGGAGTAGTATTCATGATTTCAGGGAACTCAAGGTTTCCTACTTTTAGAGCAATGTCAGATGGAGATATTGTTGAAACTGCAACTGGCGTTTCGCGAGCAACAGCAACATCAATTACTTCAGACACAACAGTGATCTCGTCCAACATGTCGAACAAGGAATCTGCCGAAGCAGAAGCATCCTGTGCACTCATGCTAATGGTAGCAGTCAGCGCACTTACAATTAGTAAAAACTTTTTCATTTTGTTTGTGAAATGGTTAATTCACATCCAAATTAGCAAGTATTAACAACCCGTTAACTCTTGTGAACCGAGAAATGTTGAAGTTTTATTAACTTGTTTTAAACAAAAAGGCGCTGAAATTCAGCGCCTTTTTTAAAGTGTTCATTGGAGTTTTTGGCTACTCATCCGCAGCTAAAACCGCTTTTATTTTACCTTCAACTTCCTCAGCGAGCTCAGGATTATCTATAAATAATTGCTTGACCGTGTCGCGACCTTGACCTAAACGCGTTTCTCCATAACTGAACCAAGAGCCACTCTTAGTCAAAATATCGTGCTCTACACCTAGATCAATCAATTCGCCAGCCTTTGAAATTCCTAGACCGTACATTATGTCAAATTCCGCCAAGCGGAATGGAGGTGCCACTTTATTCTTAACTACTTTGACACGTGTCCGGTTGCCCATTACACGATCGCCGTCTTTGATCTGTGTAGAACGACGGATATCTAATCTAACAGAACTGTAAAACTTCAACGCATTCCCTCCTGTAGTAGTCTCGGGGTTTCCGAACATAACGCCAATCTTCTCACGCAACTGGTTAATGAAGATTACACAACAGTTCGTCTTACTGATCGTACCTGTTAATTTTCTTAGCGCTTGAGACATAAGGCGCGCATGCAGACCGACTCGCGCGTCACCCATTTCACCCTCGATTTCTGCTTTCGGCGTTAAGGCTGCAACGGAATCAATGATTAGAATATCTATGGCACCCGAGCGAACTAGATTATCAGCAATCTCCAAAGCCTGCTCTCCATTATCGGGCTGTGAAACAATAAGATCATCGGTATTCACTCCTAAGCTCTCCGCATATGTTCTATCGAAAGCGTGTTCAGCATCAATAAATGCGGCGATTCCTCCTTTACGCTGGCATTCAGCTATAGCATGTAAAGTAAGTGTTGTCTTACCCGAGCTTTCAGGTCCGTAAATTTCAACAACACGGCCCATAGGGTAGCCACCCACACCTAAAGCGATGTCTAAAGTAAGTGACCCAGTGGGTATCGATTCCACTTCAATTACGGGCGCATCGCCCATTTTCATTACTGTTCCTTTACCGTAGGCTTTATCCATACGGTCCATCGTTAGTTTGAGTGCCTTGAGTTTGGCGTCTTTGTCTGCGCTCATAATCTTAGAATGCTAAAAATATTAGAATTTATACAAATGTAGAACTTTGTTTCAAACGACAAAGCCCTTTCTAATAATTTACACGAAGAATTTAAATTTTTAATACAGCGCAAGGATTTGTTCCGTCGCTTCTTTGGTTTTCACCTTTTCTAAAACCTGCTCAATAACACCCTGCTCATCCATTACGTAAGTATGTCTGTAAATACCTTCATATTCCTTGCCCATAAACTTCTTCCAACCCCATGCTTCGAAGGCAAGAATGATTGATTTGTCCTCGTCCGCTATCAGATTATAGGTCAACGCTTGCTTCGTCGCGAAATTGCTCTGAAGCCTTACTGAATCTGCGCTAACGCCAACTACTTCGAATCCTTTAGCCGCTAGATCAGCGTAGTGATCTCTAAAATTACAAGCCTCGACCGTACATCCAGGGGTGCTCGCTTTTGGATAGAAAAAAAGGATCACCTTCTTTCCTAAGAATTGCGTAGAAGTGACCTCCTCACCGTGCTGATTTACCCCGCTCCAAGCAGGCGCTTGCTGTCCAATTTTTAATGCCATTGTTAATTCATTTTATTTCTCAACAACTCCAAGTTAGCTTTGTTTCATTCGTCAACGACACTGTTGGCATTAAATAGTTTTTCACATGACTAAGGAAGAAAAAGTACAATTCACTCTGGAAACCCTTGAACAATTATATCCAGAAACCCCCGTACCCCTCGATCACAAAGATCCCTTCACTTTACTCGTGGCAGTTGTACTTAGTGCGCAATGCACGGACGAACGCGTAAATAAAATTACCCCACTACTTTTTAAAATAGCAGATAACCCTTATGCCATGGCCAAACTAACCGTAGAAGAGATTGCGAACATCATTCGTCCTTGCGGTCTAGTCCCTATGAAGAGTAAAGGCATTCACTCCTTTAGTAGGACCATCGTTGAAAAATACAATGGCGAAGTGCCCGCGAGCTTCGATGCCCTAGAAGCGATGCCAAGTGTAGGTCATAAAACCGCCAGCGTTGTCATGAGTCAAGCCTTCGGCGTACCCGCATTTCCAGTCGATACGCATATTCATCGGTTGATGTACCGCTGGGGGTTCTCGAACGGAAAATCTGTAGAACAAACAGAGCGGGATGCTAAACGACTTTTTCCGCGAGATCTGTGGAACAAACTGCACTTACAAATCATCTTTTATGGAAGAGAATATAGCCCCGCGAGAGGTTGGGATTTAGAGCGCGATATCATTACCCAAACAATCGGCAGAAAGCTTGAAATAAAAAATTGGTATAAAGCACAAGAATTGAAAGCGAAGAAAGGGAGTACTAGCAAAAAAGCTCGTAGATAGTTCCTACTTTTGGTCAACAATTAAAAAAGATATTCCGCTATATGGGACGCGCATTTGAATTTAGAAAGGAACGCAAATTTAAACGTTGGGCTGGGATGGCGAAAACGTTCTCGCGCATCACGAAGGACATTATCATGGCCGTTAAAGAAGGCGGTGATAACCCCGATTCAAATTATAGATTACGCATGCTCTTTCAGAATGCAAAAGCAGCGAACATGCCTAAGGATAATGTTGAGCGCGCCATTAAAAAGGCGATGTCAAAAGACCAAGGCGACTATAAAACCATTATTTACGAAGGGTACGGACCACACGGAATTGCAGTTCTCGTAGAAACGGCGACGGACAACAATACACGCACAGTGGCTAATGTTCGCTCGTACTTCAACAAATGCGAAGGATCATTGGGAACCTCTGGCTCTGTAGAATTCATGTTCGAGCACAAATGCCATGTGAAAATAGCTGCAGGTGCTATTGATGTGGAAGAACTCGAATTTGAAATGATCGACCACGGCGCGGAAGACGTTTTTAAAGATGTCGAGGAAAAGGACGGTGAAGAAACAGAAGTGATCATGGTATACGGTCAATTCGCAGACTACGGAAACATAACGAAAGGACTCGAAGAATTAGGACATGAGATTGTAGAATCCGGATTCGAATATATCCCGACCACCACAAAAGAAATTACAGACGAACAAACGAAAGATCTCGAAAAACTCATCGAAAAGCTTGAGGAAGACGACGATGTTCAGAACGTCTATACCACTATGCGCTAAGAAGCTAAACACAATAAAAAAGCCGCTCGATGAGCGGCTTTTTTATTCTATTTAAATGGCTTTTCGAAGCGAGCTTCGCTCAATCTGTGATTTCGCGTAGTCCAGTGTAATATTAATTTCCGTCGCGTCAAGTCCTGGCGCATCAAACATATGATCCGTCAAAACGGCCTCACAAACGCTACGCAATCCGCGAGCTCCAAGACTGTACTCAAGAGCCACATCAACAATGTAGTCGTATACCTCTTCATCAAAAGACAATATGATATCATCCATATGAAAAAGGTGCTGGTACTGCTTGATTAACGCATTTTTCGGCAAGGTCAAAATAGCGCGTAAGGCCTTTTTATCCAGCGGTGACATAAACGTAACAATAGGCATACGCCCAATCAATTCAGGAATCAGTCCATAGCTTTTTAAATCAGACGGAGTGATGTAGCTTAACACTTCATCGTCCTCAACATGTTGGCGCGACTCTTTAGAGTACCCTAATGACGCTGAATTTAAACGAGAACCAATTTTCTTTTCTATTCCCACAAAAGCACCACCAGCAATGAACAAAATATTTGTCGTGTCTACCTCAATGTATTTCTGATCGGGATGCTTACGCCCGCCCTTCGGAGGAACATTCACCTTAGATCCTTCTAACAGCTTGAGCAGCCCTTGCTGCACACCTTCACCGCTCACATCGCGAGTGATTGAAGGGTTATCGCCCTTGCGGGCAATTTTATCGATCTCGTCAATAAATACGATACCAACCTGTGCCTTGGGTAAATCGTAATCTGCAGCTTGAAGCAACCTAGTCAAAATACTTTCAACATCCTCACCAACGTAGCCTGCTTCGGTCAAAACCGTCGCATCAACAATAGTGAAAGGAACATTTAGCAGTTTTGCTATGGAACGTGCCATCAAAGTTTTACCCGTTCCGGTATTCCCAACGATAACGATATTTGATTTATCTACCTCTGGTGCATCCTTTAATGGAACTAAACCAATTCGCTTGTAGTGGTTATAAACGGCAACAGCCATGGTGCGTTTAGCTTGGTCTTGCCCGATGATATACTCATCGAGATGCGCTTTAATTTGTGATGGTGTAAAGTCAAACTCAGCTTTTCCTGCGACATCCAGCGGACTGGTTTGTGGCGCCTCACCAAGCTCGGTGTGAAGAATACCGCCAGCCTGTTCAACACAACGATCGCAAATGTGGGCGTCCACACCAGCAATCATCATTTCTGCTTCATTCTTGCTGCGCCCGCAGAAAGAACAATGGATGTTCTTTTCTTCGCTCATTATTTGACCTGACTCTTTCCGAGAAGAATTTCATCCACCATGCCATAGGCTTTGGCCTCCTCAGAGGTCATCCAATAATCACGGTCAGAATCGGCTTCGACTTTGTCAAATGGCTGTCCACTGTGATGGGCAATGATGCTGTACAGTTCTTTTTTCAACTTAAGAATCTCTGTCAACGTGATCTCCATGTCTGAAGCCTGACCTTGAGCACCGCCCATAGGCTGGTGGATCATGATACGGCTATGTTTTAATGCAGAACGCTTTCCTGCAGTACCTGCACACATCAAAACTGCACCCATAGATGCCGCCATACCCGTACAAATGGTCGCTACATCAGGATTTACTACCTGCATGGTATCATAGATGCCTAAACCAGCATAAACAGAACCCCCAGGAGAATTGATGTAAATCTGGATGTCTTTTTTCGCATCAGCACTTTCTAAAAAGAGCAATTGCGCCTGAACGATGTTCGCAACTTGATCATTAATTCCGGTACCCAAAAAGATAATGCGGTCCATCATCAGACGAGAAAATACATCCATTTGAGCAACATTCATTTGGCGCTCTTCAATGATATATGGCGTCAATGAAGCATCAACGTATTGATCTACGTACATGCTGTTGATGTTAGCGTGTTTCGTAGCGTATTTTTTGAATTCTTTTCCGAAATCCATGAAGTCTAATTTTCTAAAGTGAAGGGAATAATTATGCTTTTTCCGTTACCAATTTAATGAATTCATCGTAGGTAACTTCCTTCTCATCTACCTTAAAATTCTCTTTATAGTAACTCAACAATTTAGCATTGTACACCTGATCGTTGATGCGACGTGCTTCTTCTTCGTTTTTCAACGCGTTCTCTGCTATGCCTTTCAACATTTCATCGTCCATGGCTTGCTGGCCGTATTGTTGGAATTGCGCCTTGACCATAGTAACAGTATGATCTACCAATTCTTCTTGAGAAACTGAAATTTCACCCAATTGAATGACTTTATTCTCAATCAATTGGTAACGCAATCCACGTTCTGTTTTCTCCCAATCTGCCTCAATCTCTTCGGCTGAAACTGGTTTTTCACCTGCCGTTTGCATCCATTTTTTCAAAAACGCTACGGGCAAGTCAAATTTGGTTTTGTCGAGCAAGTATTCTGCAACATTGTTGAGGAAGTACTGATCAGATTCGTTCATGTACATGCGCTCAGCTTCTTCCTTCATTTTACTGCGCATTTCAGCTTCGCTTGTCACGACGCCTTCTCCATACACCTTGTCGAAGAACTCTTGGTTCATTTCAGCCGGCTCCATGCGTGCAACACTCTTTAACTCAAAGTGGAAAAGACCGGTAGAAGCTTCCAATTGGGCATCAGTTACACCCAAGAGACCCGCAACATTGTAGCCTTTAACAAAACTCTTAGCCGCTTCAACAGGAAGTACATCTCCCGTTGCAGCCTTGCACCATTCGCCTTGTGCTTTCTTTGTTTTCAAATTTGAACCCATAATTTGGGTATCCTCTTTTACGATGCCGCCTTCTACAGCCGCACCTTCCGCATCCACTTCCGTGAATGTGCCGTGGAACATGTCCGAAACCTCTGGGGTTTCTGGCGAAGACATTTTACCGTAACGGTTGCGAATGTCTTCAACATAAGTGTCCAGCACTTTTTTATCTGCAACGACTTTAACTGCTTTGACCTTATTTTTCTTTGAGATGCTTACCTCAAATTCGGGGCTTAGTCCCAATTCAAACTGAAAGTTGTACGATCCCGCAGTATCAAAATCTAAATCCGGTTGCTCAACAGGCATAGGATTGCCTAAGATGTTCAACTTTTCGTCTGTAATGTATTTATAAATGCTGTCTTGCAAGAGGTTATTGATCTCTTCAATAAGTACGGCTTTACCGTATTGTTTTTTGATCAAACCCATAGGCACTTTCCCTGGACGGAATCCCGGAATATTCGCACGCTTGCGGTAATTTTCCAATACATTGCTCACCTTCGTTTGGTAATCTTCTGGGGTGATCTCAATGTTCACTAAAAGGTTTAGTGCGTCTACTTCGTTCTTGCTGATGTTCATTACTGTAGAATTAAATGTTGCAAAACTCCCTGTAAAAGGGGGTGCAAAGGTAAGTAACATTTTGCCTTTTACAGACTTATGTAATGCCCTTCACGTTTGCATTCCTTTAACGTTCGAATTGCTGAAGCTTGGAACAAAGATTGTACCTTGCCTATTCTATGATTCAGAGACTTATGCAGCGTAAAAATCTCAAATATTTACTCCCCCTTGCAGTGGGAGCTTTGGTTGTTTTAGGGTTCAAATGGTTTGGCCCAGATGAAGAAAAAGAAGTTGTCATCTTTTCGTTGGTACGTGATGCCCTGACGAATGTGCACTTACAACCAAAGGAGGTCGACGATGCGTTGAGTGAAGAAGTATATGAGAACTACTTGAATACTTTGGATTACAACAAGCTGTTTTTGACCAAGAATGAGGTGGACCAATTGGCTGTATATAGCAAAGAATTGGACAACCTTTTCCTTTTAGGAGATACTAGGTTCTTTACCACCAGTTACGCGCTAATCACCTATTCCATCGATGCGTCCAAGGAAATTTATACGAGATTGCTTTCACAACCATTCGACTATACCGTAGAGGAACGCATTGGCAACAACCCCGAGTCACGGACCTTTGCTCGAAACAATGAGGAGCACCTGGAGTTTTGGCGCAAACATTTGAAGTGGCGGGTATTGAACCGTATTTACGAAAAGGACCGCTCACAAAAAGAAGATGCCGAAACGGATGAAACGGTGAAGTTAAAGTCGTTTGAAACGCTCGAAGCCGAAGCACGTGAAAAGGAATTAGAACTACAAAACGAATGGCACGACGATCTCATGGATGTAAGTCGTTTGGAGTGGTTTGGCATGTATATGAACGCCTACTGCGAGGCATTTGACCCGCACACTTCATACCTCGCTCCGCAACAAAACGAAGATTTCGAATTGAGCATGACGGGTCAATTTGAAGGTATTGGTGCCCAATTAAAACAAGACGGCGACTACATCACCATTGAACGAATCATCGTAGGCTCAGCCTGCTGGAGGCAAGGTGATCTAGAAGCCGGTGATAAAATTTTAGCGGTCGCACAGGGTGAAGAAGAGCCAGTTGATGTCGTCGGTTACAAAGTACGCGATGGCATCAACCTCATACGAGGTAAAAAAGGAAGTGAAGTTCGATTAACAGTAAAGAAAAAAGATGGTGCTAGACAGGTCATTCCTATCATCCGAGATATTGTTGAAATAGAAAGCACTTTTGCGCGCAGTACCATCCTTGACGGCGCCGTCTACAATAAGAAAACCGGTGAACTAATTAGCGAGAGCAGTGGAAAAACAGGGTACATCAGATTGCCCAAGTTTTACGTGGACTTCTACGATAAAAACAACCACAATGCGGCAGAAGATGTCAAGAATGAAATCATAAAACTCAAGGAAGCCGGAGTGGAAGGCATGATTCTAGATCTGCGCGGTAACGGTGGCGGTTCGTTACAAGCCGCCATTGAAATAGCAGGACTCTTTACTGGAAATGGACCTATGGTTCAAGTAAAAAATTTTCAAAGCGGAACGCGCGCCAAAAACAACCGCAGTAGTACCGTGTATTGGGACGGACCGCTTGTAGTTCTTGTAAATGAATACAGCGCATCGGCGTCAGAAATTGTCAGTGCGGCATTACAAGACCGCGGCCGTGCTTTGATTGTAGGCCCCTCAAAATCTACTTACGGCAAAGGAACCGTGCAAAACATGTTTGATTTTGACCGTGCTGTACCTGGATCAATGGATCAATTGAAACCTTTAGGCGCCATAAAAATCACTACCGAGAAATTTTACCGCATCTCTGGTGGAACAACGCAACTGCAGGGTGTAACACCAGATATATCACTACCTGGCGCCTACGACGGTATTGAGATTGGTGAAAAAGAATACGACAACGCTTTAGCAATTGACTTTGTTGAAAAGGCAAATTATGTCCCAGTGACCCAATGGGAGAGAAAATTCGAAAAAGCGAAAAAATCGGCCCAAAAACGCGTAGCTAATCAGCCTGAATTTGCAAAATACAAGGAGTATGCGGATTGGATTGCAGAGGGCGATAAGGACAAATGGATTCCACTCAAGTACAGCAGTTTCTTGGCTTTTCAAGATTCCATTAAAACGGCAAGCGAGTCGTACAAAAATCTTTCAAAACTGAACGACAGTCTAGGCATCATTGCTTTAGACCACCATCCCACTGAAGCCACAGACAGTGCGCAAGCGGAGATTTACCAAAAATGGTACAAAGGACTTTCAAAAGACCTTGTACTGCGTGAAGCGAATACCATCGTAAGTGAATTGGCGCAATAGCATAGGACTACTGAACCTGGGGCAAAAAATTGCACTCGGTTTCTTAACGCTCATTGTCGTAATGGCAGTCGCAGCACCCCTAGTTGTATTGGATTCCACTTCCAATGCCAACGACATGGACCTGAACAGAGTACTTCTAGGGCCGGGCAGCAAAACGGATATGGGCCTGCACTTGTTCGGGACTGATAAATATGGACGGGATCATTTTTCGCGGGTCATTTTAGGCAGTAGAATAAGTCTGACGGTAGGTTTCATTGCCGTGAGCATTTCGCTATTCATCGGTATACCCGTGGGCGCCTTTGCAGGCTACTATGGAGGTAGATTAGACCAATTTCTTACTTGGGCTATGTCTGTACTTTGGTCCATTCCAACCCTGCTATTGGTCATTGCATTAACTTTTGTTTTAGGCAAGGGCATTGTACAAGTCTTCATCGCCGTAGGACTGACCATGTGGGTGGAGGTTGCACGCGTGATTAGGGGGCAATTTCTAGGCGAGAAGTCCAAAGAATATGTGGAGGCAGCAAAAGTGCTCGGTTTCTCTGCGCCACACATAATTTTCAAGGAAATTCTACCCAACACTTGGGGACCGCTCGTGGTCATATGTGCAACCAATTTTGCGAGCGCCCTCTTAATAGAAAGTGGACTCAGCTTCTTGGGAATAGGCGCACAGCCACCTGTTCCATCTTGGGGCGGGATGATTCGCGAATATTATCCTTACCTCATTACTGGTAAGGCTTATCTAAGCCTCATACCAGGGGCGCTCATCGCAGGAAGCGTGTTAAGTTTGAATACGCTAAGTACCGTTTGGAGCGAGCGAGATTAGAGCGATAAACGGAAGTTATCCGAACGGGGTATGGTTGCATCTTCCGACACTAATCCGGCATGGTGCAACATGACCTCTAGAAATTCTTCACGGTCAATGTTCATCGCACCCAGTCGATCTAAATGCTCCGTAGGCAGTTGATTGTCTACCGCAATTACTCCATGTGCTTCTAGGTATTGACACATGCCGATATAGGCATATTTAGAGGCATTGGTCTGGGTATGAAACATACTCTCACCCACAAAGACAGTTCCGGTAATTACTCCAAAAGTACCTCCGACCAATTCCTCACCGTCCCAAACTTCGAAGCTGTAACCTTTGCCTTCTTTGTGAAGTGCCATAAAATTTTCATGGAACTTTTCAGTGATCCATGTACCGGCCTGTCCGGGACGGTCAACGGCACTGCATTTCTCTAAAACCTGCTCGAAGGCAGTGTTTACTGAAAAACGCCACTTTCTACCGTTGATGTATGGGCGCATGCTCTTCGCAATTTTGACTTGGTCCGTTGCCGTAATGCTGCGCACTTCTGGAGAAAACCAAAAGACAACCCCCTCCTGTTCAAACCACGGGAAGATTCCGTACGGATACAGTCGATCGTACATCTCTGGGTTAAGCTCCCACGAAAGTGCAATCAATCCCTCGTCGTTTGAGACATCATTGGGATCTGGAACTTCCCAGTCCCCTTGCCCAATGAAGTATAATGGATTGTTTGTGGACGAAATCACGGTAATTTATTTAGAACGGCAAGTCGTCGTCTAGAACAGAATTATCGGCGCCTGATGGTGTAAACGGCTGACCTGCAGGAGGTAAATCCGATGGACCCGGCCCAGCAGCAGCCTCTGCAACATTCATTCTCCACGCCTGTAGCGTCGTATAGTAACGAGTATCTCCACCTTGAGGAGGCGTCCACTCACGGCCACGAATGTTGAATTCAATAGTGACTTCTTGGCCTTCCTTAAAATTATTCAGTACACCCGTTTTGTCCTGTGTAAACTCAAACAATAAAGTTTGTGGGTACTGGTCTTTGGTTTGAACTACGAATTCTCTTTTTCTGAATCGGTCTGAAATGACCTGTTCATCCATAATACGCTGGATTCTCGCTTCTAACTGCATCTGTATACCCTTTTATCGGGCCGATTTATCTATTAATAATACTTTCCAAGCTTCCTTCACTTGACCATTTTCCAGTAGGTCTTTGGCCATTTCATGCAACTGCTCTCGCAATTCTATTCCGTCGGTGTAATTTTTCAAAATGCGACGGACATTAAAATCCTCTTTTTTTGCCTCCACCTCTTCGGTGGTTGGAAGGGTAATTTCAGCACCCAATTGGCCCAAATTATTACCGGTCAAAATAGTCGAACGACGAATGACATCCGGAATTTGATCCACACCTATGCCCAACTTTGGAGGTGCCAATTCAAACAAGGCATCTCCCGAAGCTCTCACCCACCAGGCTTTGCCCATTCTACCGACCAAATCTATGGCGTCTTGATCAATACCACCATCTTCCAACAATACATCGTCTGCAATATGCATCCTTTTCACGACACACATCACTAAATTTCCTGCACCGCCTTCTTCACCCATGTGCAGCACATCACGTACTTCGCACTCCAGGCTCACAGGACTTTCTTTGACCCTTCTAGGCGCAACTAGATCTGACGCTATTGGCGTCAAACCGCTCTTCACAAACTCATCAACATCAGAGGAGTATTCGGCCGAACTTAAGTTTACCTGTTGGGTAATGGCATAGTTTACAACGTTGATCACTACTTCCTTCTGCTGCATCGCATTGTGCAACGTATCCTTTGTTGTATTGTCTCTCACTCTCCTAGCGGCAGAAAAAATAACCACGGGCGGATTGGAACTAAATATATTGAAGAAGCTGAACGGACTAAGGTTGTTATGGCCAAATTCGTCTACCGTACTCACCAAAGCGATGGGTCGGGGAGCAATGGCTCCAAGCAATAAACTGTGACGCTCTTTGGTTCCGAGCTCGTTGGGATCAAAACTTGCCATGTGTAAGGATTTTGAGCAAAGTTAATTTTTCAAGCCACCCAATCATTTTTTCTCTCAAAGTAATTTTTCTATCTATATTTGCCGTCCCAATGGAAGCGGATGTGGTGAAATTGGTAGACACGCTAGTTTTAGGCACTAGTGCTTTATCGCGTGAAGGTTCGAGTCCTTTCATCCGCACCAACAAAGAAAAGCTCGGTTGCAATGCAACCGGGCTTTTTTGTTTTTAACCCGACGCAAGCTTGCTTAGCGTAAGGGGGAAAAACAAAAAAGACGGGGGCTCGCGCAGCGAGACCGAGCTTTTCGTTGGAATGCAACCCCAATAAGGTCCGCCAATCTTTTGCACAGCAAAAGTTGGCAATCCTGTTTACCACGACTTTATGATTACCAGGTGAAAAACTCAATGCGTAGTGTGGAGGGATTTGTTTGAAGGCAACACCAATAAGGTCCGCCACACATGCAACGCATGGGTGGCAATCCTTCGAGATGGTTACCCTA
>Ga0209138_1000449_pt1 | contig 40542 bp, 39 predicted proteins | sample SaaInl3SG_22_DNA_FD_184645 | JGI IMG/M metagenome (GOLD analysis project Ga0209138, IMG submission 184645) | Marine microbial communities from expanding oxygen minimum zones in the Saanich Inlet - ESP_153SG_22_DNA (SPAdes) (version 2) | ecosystem: Environmental > Aquatic > Marine > Intertidal...
ATGAGGTTTTTAAGAGAAAAATTGATAAGCCGAAGGTTGTTTTTGGTATAGAACTTAACGAAAGAGAGATTTTCCCAGGAAACGAGGATTTTGGTAAATGGGCTTGGGCAATATCTGATAAGCAAAGGGCATTAGATAAGTTTGACTCGATAGAGAATCAGTCTGATGAATAAACAGGGACTAATTTTTGTCATTATAATAGCTCTTGCTCAATCTGGTGCTTGGTTTCAGCAGTTTTCCCAGATAAGGTGGGATTGGTTTAGGACCAATACGTGGTTTAATATAGGGATACTCGGTATTCTGTTGTCAATACTTTTCGTTTATGGTGCTAAGATTGGATATGAGGCCTGGGAGAGTGTTTGGAAAATAAGACTAATCCAATTTGCCATCGGTGCTTTTGTTGTTTCTTTTTGGAGTTGGTTTATACTTGGTGAGGGAGTTAATCTAAAGACCTTCGTTTGTTTGATGTTGGCTTTAGGGATTATACTTATACAGGTTTTTTGGAAATAGAATGAAAAGATTAATTATAGTAGGAAAGGGTGGATCTGGGAAAGATCACCTTAGAAAAAAATTGGAAGATAAGGGTTTTAAGTATTGTGTTTCACACACCACCCGTCCTCCAAGAGAAGGCGAGGAAGATGGTAAAGACTACCACTTTATATCTCTGGATACCGCAATCCATGGGTTTATTGAAACCAAAAGGTTCTATGAGCATGTAGTTTTTAATGATTGGATATATGGAACATCTTTAGAGGAATTTTATTCAAGCAACCTTTTTATAATGACACCTTCTGGACTTGAGTCTATGAAACGTGAGGATAGGATCGAATCTTTTGTTGTTTATCTAGATATTGATGAATCGACTAGGAGGGAAAGATTATCCCAAAGAAATGACGCAGATAAGCTAGAGAGAAGATTAAATGCTGACTACTTGGATTTTAAGGATTTTAAGGATTTTGACGAGAGAATAGAAGATCCTTATTTTAATGAAACTGGAGATTGGGGAAATTTAAATTTTTATAAGAATGATTAATGTATTAATAGACGGAAATTACATCTTCCATAAAACTTTTGGTGTTTTTGGTGGATATGGGAATAAGAATCCAATGGATATATTGGGTACAGCGAACGAGCAGTCTATGTTTATTCGTAAAATATCTACTGATCTTACATCTTCCTTAAGATCTATCCCAACGGGGGGTAGGTTGGTTTTTGCCGCGGACAGCAGAAGCTGGAGAAAGGACGTTGAAATAGAAGGTGGTGGATATAAATCAAATAGGGTTAAGGACGAGGAGGTTGATTGGAGTGTTTTCTTTAATCTTTTAACTTCTTATGGTGAGCATTTAGAAAAAATGGGATTTGTATTTTCTAAAGTTAATGGAGCAGAGGGAGATGACCTCCTTTATTTTTGGGCTGACTATCTTAACTCTAAAGGAGAAAACTGCATTATTATTTCTGGTGATAAGGATTTACACCAACTGGCTAGATGGAAAAATGACAACTGGACCATAGTATGGAATGCAAATTCTAAAAACAATGTGCTTTCGGTTCCAGAAAATTGGGAAGATGAATGGCTTAACAAAAACCCTGCTGCTAGCGTTTTTGATATGGGAAGTGTAATGGACCCAGATAAGGAAAAACTTAAGACGTTTATCAATAAGGTTGAGGTCAATGAGATTGTACCGAGGGACTTCGTATTCATAAAAATGTTAGTTGGTGATAAAGGAGATGCAGTACCGGGTATCTGGGAAGTCCAGAAGGGATCTAGAACACACAGAATTACTCCAAAAAAAGCAGAGGTTATTCTCGAGTCTCTCCAATCTACTGAGTGGGCTAAAACACCCTTTTCCGAATTGATTGAGGACGATAACTTTTTACAGTGGACATCGAAATATTGTTTGAAGTTATTGGACGATGTTGACAGTAAGGAAAATAGAGAAAAGGCCTCTGAGAATCTCAAGAGAAATTATAAGCTAATGTGGTTGGATAAGGCAGTTATACCACAGGAGGTTATTGAAGGCACGATTGATGAATTAAAAAGAGGAATATCTTTACCTAAGAAGTCTATAACTTTGGATAGAGTAAAGATCATAGAGGGAACTAGCTGGGTGAGTTCACAGAATGCTCCAAGTCAGTTTGATCCATTTAAAGACTTTAATTGATGGAATTATTTGATGTAGTAAAAACTATTTTTAAAAAAGATAGTGAATGGGACAAGGTTTCCCGGAATGATAAAGTTAGAAACTTTTTTATGGTAAACAGGATAATGTCCATACAGTTTCCCATACAGGCTGACCAGTTCAACCACACTAAGGTTCTACCTAGACCTGTTATTGACTGGTGGCACAACACATTAAGTAAACATTATACAAAGATGCCTGGATGGATATTTACAAAAACTAAGAAAGTTCCAGGCGTATCCACTAAGATTACTGATTACGAAGCTGATAAAGATGTAGAGCTTTTTGTCCTAAATAGGTTTGAAATTTCAAGAAGGGAACTCTCAGATCTTAAGAACTTCTACCCCGAAAAATATAGGGATTGGATGGAATCTGTGAGCGATCAGATTTCCGGGACAAAAAAGTAAGAGGCAGATATATAAAATATACTTAGCCCCCTCAACTGATATAATATGAGAAAAGATTTCACGAGACTAATAGAGAAGCTTGTACAAAGCTTAGATTGGGATACTATTTTTGGTGTTCATAAGACTTTTAAATTTGGAATAGGTGAAGGTAGTGAGGTTATCCCTGGACTTAAAAGAAAAATTTATAGCGAATCACTTACAAAAAATGACGTTAAGAATGAACTTAAGGCTCTATTGAGATTTGTTGTAAACAATGACATTTCTAAATTTTCTTATGGTCCTTGGATGATTTTCTGGTTTAATCAAGATTGGGATATCATATTTGAGGAAGATGAGAATTTAGAGGGTGACCTAGAATTTGATGATTATAGAGTTGAATCTAGATTAGAGGTATTATTTTCCCCTCAGAGGATATGTTTAACTGTAGATGCTAAACCAGAAGAGGAAGGGGATGCACTCTCAAACGAAGAGGCTGTACTCACTAAAATGATGAAGAAAGCACTGAAGTCAGAAAACTATGAGATTGCTGGTAAGATACAGGAACTACTGGATCTAAATAATTCGGAGTCGACTTCGGATAAATAGATAAAATATATTCACATTTTGAAGTACATCAAGACCATAAATGAATTTTTCGACGTAGGAGTATTCGGTGATACCTACGGATATGGTGGTGCTAACGGTATTTTTAAAGTACAGTATAAGCCATACAAAGATTTGTCAGTTTCTGTTGGTCCTGATCCTAATCAAAAAAGAAATGTGAAGGGATCACAATTCCAGGTGGGAGACTTAGTTATAGGTACCCCAGTAGATGCTAAGGATAAAGTAGCGGGAATGATAGTTAGATCTGAAAGAACCCCAGATAATAAGTCTTATCGTTATTTTGTACAGGTCCAATCTAAAGGTAAGGACAAAGAGGAAGTTTTAGAGTTAATTCCAGATTCTGTAGAATTTATTGATAATGGGGACAGAGGACATAAAGAAATTATCTCTCACTTTAAGCTTGATAACATGCCTTCCGGGGTTTATAATTCACCTACAGTTTATAATAACACCAAACTTGGTATAGAAGCTATCGGAAGTTAGAAACTTTAACCGATCTTTCTGCTAAAATGTATTGATGATACTAGGCAGGAACTTGAACCAAATTGGATATGTTAACCGGGATTTGAATCCTGTCGACGGTGATTTGCACCTTTTCCTTTTACATATTTTTGAAAGTGTTACTAAAGATCATTCCAGAGGAATCTCTGTAACTTGTTTGGAAATCCACCAGGGGTTTCCAATATTTGACTTCTCGTTAATAGAGGAGGATAGCAAGGAGTCTAGTGTTATCTGGGACATCTTCCAATTTATAAAATCCAGTAAACATAGGATATTTTTCTTCCTTCCAAATTATTATTTTCTAGGAAGTCAAATACCTAGTGTTATCGAGGATAGTAAATCTTTAATTTCTTCTCTGTCCATATTGTTAGATCAAATAGGAATTAGAGAAACCTCTATAATACTAAGGGTAGGAAGCGCATATGGTGCAAGAAAAGTCACACTCGATAGATTTTGTTCTGAGATTGAGAGCATGGAAAATTCGGTAATAGAAAAGCTATCTGTTTGTAACGACGAAAAGCCAAGTTTATTTTCGGTAACCGATTTACTAAGTGGTGTTTTCTATAGGATTAATATACCGATAGTTTTTAGATTCCTTCCTCATCAATTCAATAGTGGTGGACTTTCAACAAGGGAAGCATATTTCTTAGCTGTTTCTACATGGGTAAAAAATAAAATCCCAGTATTCATTCACTCAGAGTCTTCTGAGGTTGATGAAAATGGTGTATCACTTTCTCCATCAGCCTCTTCTTCCCTTTCGTACCGAATTCCAACATTTGGTCTAGAAATAGATGTTATTATTGATATGCCTTCTGGACTTGATGGATGTTTAAGCTATTTAAGTAGATACATTTCGCTTAAACCAATGGTGATTAATAAAGTTGGTAAGAAATAATTTTTTCTTACGCTTCTTTCCTTTAGTTTTGAGTAAAATAAGAATATGCCCGAGTTAGCTGAATTAAAACTTACCTCTGATTACGTGAACGGTGTTTCTGAGGGTAAGATTTTCACCCACATAACTAAAAATCCCGATCACAAATGGAAGGATGTTGATTTTGGTGAGAAATTCTACATTAAGTCATCAAGCAGAGGTAAGGAGATAAAAATGACTCTAATTTCTGTTAATTCTGACAAGAAAGAAAACTTGATGATGACCATGGGAATGGGAGGACACTTTAAATGGGCATCCCAGGGGGAGTCTTTTAGAAATACCCACCTTTTCTTCCATTGTAATGACGGTGGACATTTAGCCTTTGTTGATGTGAGGAGATTTGGTAAATGGAAGTGGGGAGATTGGAATAAAGATAGAGGTCCAGATCCAACCACAGAATATTTTCTTTTTTGTAATAACATTTTACAAAATCTACATAAAAGAGCCTTTGATAAGCCCATTTATGAGGTACTAATGAATCAGAGGTACTTTAATGGAATTGGGAATTATTTGAGAGCAGAGATTTTGATCAGGATTCCTGATGAAGATCCGTTTCAATCTGCTAGAGAATTTATCAGTAAAAGAAATTGGGAGCTATTTGAATTATGTAAGAATATACCAATTCTTGTTTATGAAATAGGTGGAGGTACACTAAAGGATTGGAAGAATCCTTTTGGTGAGGTATCTTCGGTTCGTGATTTTATGAAGTGCTACGGAAATCCGGCAATGGAAAAAATAGAAGATCGTGGTGGTAGGATGTTTTGGTACGACACAAAATGGAAAAAATAAAAAAACATGATAAGTAGAAAAATTTTAGAAAATTGTCTTTTTTTGGATGTTGAGACTGCAACTGGATATCCTGATTTTGAAACACTTACACTGGAAGATCCCAGATTAGCTGAACTTTGGTCCAGGAGAGCTAAATATTACAGAACAGTCTACGAAGATATGAACAACCTGGATGATGGAGAAATCTATAAGGAAAAAGCAACTCTAGAGCCTGAATTTTCTAGAGTTGTTTGTGTTTCTTTTGGTGTTTTACAAGAAACTGGTCAGACAAGAATGACATCCTTTTATGGAGAAGATGAAGAGGATATACTTAACAAAACCTCTAAAGTATTCATCAATGCATTGGCTAAAAACATGAAATTAGCTGGACACAATATTAAGGGATTTGACATTCCCTGTCTCGGTAAGAGAATGATTTACAAACTAAGTTCGCCAGTCCTTCCACAGAATCTTGTTATTTGGGACAAAAAACCATGGGAAATTCCTTATTTGGATACATCAGAGGTTTTTTCATTTGGTAGTTGGTCTCACCAAAAATACCTATCCCTAGATCTCCTTGCTTGCTCTTTGGGTGTTCCATCTCCAAAAGGTGATATGGACGGATCTAAGGTTAGTGAGGCATATTGGATTGATAAGGATTTTGAAAAGATTAAGGAGTATTGCGAAAGAGATGTACAGACAGTAATAGATGTCCTAGATAAGGTAGCTATCTAGAATTACTTTTTTATTTCCTTTTGGGGATTGTTTTGATATATAGAATCAAACAATCCCTTTTTTGTGGCATCAATATCAGATTTCAATAGCTTCGTTTTAAACGAAGAAAAGGTAGGATCCTTTTATAATGACGAGCTTAACCCTAAGTTTTGGGATAAGTACAAAAATAAAAGTGGTGACTCGGAATGGGTTTTTGATAGGATAGTTAGGAAGAAACTTTTAAAGATCTCTGACGATTTCTATGAAAAGTACAAGGATCTTCTTGGGGATCTCCCTATAGAGGATGTTCAATTAACCGGATCTTTAGCCAATTTTAATTACACAGATAAATCCGATCTAGATGTACACGTGCTTGTTGATTTTAACAAGATAAAATCTAAGCGTGATATATTAAAAGCTGCAGTAGATGGTGTAAGATTTGTATGGAATTTAAGACATGATGTTATTATAAGAAATCATGACGTTGAACTGTACCTACAGGATATACACGAGCCACATACAGCTTCTGGACTATACTCTCTCATGAATGATAAGTGGATACGTAAACCAAAGTTCGATCCACCAGAAGTTGATGAGCATGATGTTAGAAAAAAGTTTGATGGATTTGCTTCTGAGATCAATCAAATGGAATCTAAGCTTGTTACATCTTCTTCTTTGCCCGATAATGCAAAGGAGATGTATAAAAGGCTTCTAAGAATCAAGGAGAAGATACAAAAAATGAGAAAGGATGATCTCGCCAAGGATGGTGAGTTTTCAGTAGGTAACCTAGCCTTTAAAATGCTCAGGAATGATGGATATATAGGTAAAATAATAGATTTAATCTCAAAAGCTTACGCTAGGATTTATTCAGAATAAAACTATAAAATTATGATATTAGTATTCAAAAAGGGATTGGAATATAAAGGAAGCATGAACGGTGCTCCGGCAGATAAAGATTCAAACATGTTCCCTTTAATGTCTGTTCCACTTGATATGAAAGGAGAAGAGACAGATTTAAACGATTTCCAGTGGTGGTCTTATACAGATAAGTGGAAAAAATGGCTGGATGCTAATCCTAGGGAATGGAAAGCTGAATCTGAAGAATCTAAATTTGACAAGGCTGAGCAAATTTTAGAGAGCATTGTTACTGTAAAAAACCCAGTTGGTGAATACGTTTCAGCTCAAATCGAGAGTTTATGGGAAACTGGATCTGTTATATCGTTTGATAATTACGCAAAATTATTGGAAGCCTCTGAATCCTCTGGGTCCAGAAACTCTGTAAAGAAGTTCATTAAATTAGGCTATGCTATCGAAAAATTAATAGCAGACGGTTCTCTATTAGATAGTCTAAAGATGGAAGATCTTGAGGACGGAAAAAAATATGCTGTTGTTATAGATCCTTTAACGGAGGAAGGAGATCCTGTACAAGAGGGAAGACAAGCCTTGAGAATTACTAAGGTTGGTGAATCTGCAGGTGTTATAATAGCTGATATGGACTACAGCCTCCCGATCGGTGATGTCAAAGACACTAAGTCTTATTTGGACGATGTTGTTGAGTTTGCTAAAGACGTTGCGATAGGTGGAGCTGGTTTAGCAGCTTTATATGGAGTTGCACAAGTTGCTGGATCTCTATTTATGGGATGGACATTATTCAAATCTGCTAGGGGAATTTATAAAAATTTCGGAAGAGCAAAACAAGTTCATAATGTAGTAAGATCTGCTGGTGGCGTAAGGGGAGCTGCTACCACTGGGTTTAACACTCTTAAATCTTTTGCAACCAAGGCTTTTGGTAGAAGAGCAGGAGCGCAGGCAGTTGCAAATGCAGCTAGAGTTACTTTACCCTCTGGTGCTTTTGTCGAGGGAGGTTTAGCTTATTCAACCAGAGCAACCGGAAATGTGCTTCTAAAAGGAGCAGCTGAGCAATCTGTAAAATCTGCAGCAGCTAGAGCAGTTGCCCAGGGAGGAGCAAGAGCAGCTACTACAGTAGCAGGAAGAGGTGCAGCTGCAGCAGCTACTGCTAGTGGTGTTGTTGCTGCAGAGGCATCAAACCCAGTGGGGTGGATAATCGCAGCAGCTTCTGTTGTTGGATCTGGTGTAAATCAGGTTTGGAATTGGTTGAGTGATAAGCAGGCACCTAGGTATGGTGAAGTCGATGACTTTGCATATGGTGAATTTTCTCCCAAGTCTATCCCTACAGGTAGATCTATTACTATTTGTTGGACTAGCGACGGTGGAGCTGGTGGATGGGGTTTTGTTGTAGACCTTTTAACATTTGGTAAGGATGACACAAGAACAACTATGGAGTTGGTTAAGCTCGGTGAATATGATGACAGATCAGTATTCGTTCTTATACAGGTTAATTCTCAGATGTTTGAAAAAGTTATGTCTGACAACGATCTCGTTTTACTTTCTTTCTCAAATAATGATAAGTTTGAAAGAGGCTATCTGGACAATGACGACCTTGAATTCCAAACTGTATTAGTTCCGGATATTACTGAACTTACTATAGGTACCTCTTTTGTTGGTTATTCCTCTTGGGACGAAATGGAAGATGCTTATAGAGAAAGTCCAGACAGTCCGGTCTATGTACCAACTGAAGCCAGATCTGACTATCAATTCCACTATAAAAACAAAGATGGTAAGGATATAAATGTTACAGGTACTCTAGTTAAAGAGAATGAGTTAACTGATGCTTATATAAATGAACTTGTTCCTGGGTCTATTGAAGGACAAACATCAGAGTCTTTGGAAGATAAACTAGAATATTCTAGATTGTTAAATGAGAATAAGGTACTTTCATTTAGTGATTTTTCAGCTCAATTAAATTCTACTATAACTGAAGCAGAAGATGATACTACAGATGAGCCAGAGGTTCCTTCCAATAAACCGGAAGTTTCTAACTATGAAACTGAATTAGATGGCGTTTTAGCAACTACCTCATCTATATCCCAAGTTTATTCACAGATACCTGTTATCTCATATAAGGTAAATTCAATCAACTTTGTTAATCCCGAAGAAACTGGATCTGCTGGTTCTTTCAGTTACTTCCTTATAGGTGAAGAAAGTATGAACCCATCTCAAAATCAACCTGTCCTGGTAGAGTCAGCATCTGAAGATTCTATAGTAGATCCAAGATTCGGTCTTAAAACTTACGTTCCCCCTGTGAAGGAGGAAGAGGTGGAAGACACGATAGAGGAACCTGAAGAAACATCTCCAGAGGAGAAAATAAATATAGAAGACGTTGACACTACTGGAGATAGAGTAGAAACCACAAGAGGAGATGTACAAATAAAAAGTAAATCTGGATCTCTAACTATAAAAGATAGAGACGTAGATGGAGGAATAAACATATTTGACGAATTCGCTAACGATGAACTTAAGAAGGAACTTAACATAGAAGGATGGGAAAACATTACTAGTGTTAAGGTTAGATATGATGATGAGGGAGAACCAAACAAGGTTACGATCAAAAACAGATTTGCTCCTAGTCTTACAAACAGAAGAAGAGTAATCAGAAAGGGTGAACAAGGATTTGAATCTGCCTTAAATTTCGCTAAGTCTGTAGAAGATGGTATATCTTTCACCGGATAAAAAAACGTCAAAATTTCCAAAAATGGAAATAGATATATAAAGTTAAATAATAGTAAAGTCAAGAAATGAACGAGTCTTTATTGAATGAAAATCTCCTTTTTATCCTGGAGAAGCAAGATAATAATCTTGATGTCTCAAAGGGAGTCTCAGATGATGGGTATGTACTTCAGGGTATTGCTGCTCAATTTGGGAAGGAGAATAACAACAACAGAATCTATGAGGAAGGCGAATACCTACCTCATTTAGAATATCTTAAGGATAAGATAGGTAAAAAGAGATTGGTTGGTGAACTAGACCATCCTGAAAAATTCGATGTATCTCTTAAAAACATCTCTCACGTAGTTGAGGATCTTGTTTATGATAAAGACGGAAGAGTATTAAACATTAAAGTTCGTTTGCTTGACACTCCAGCTGGACAAATTGCTAAAAAGCTAGTAGATGCTGGTATACCTCTTTCTATTTCATCTAGAGCAGCAGGAAACGTCGGACCTGACAAGAAGGTACAAATTAAAAAAATCTTTACGTATGATCTGGTAGCTGATCCTGGTTTTCAGGACGCTCAGCTAGAAAGAGTATATGAAAGCGCTGGTTTCGATGCTTTTGAATTCGAGAAGAGATCAAAAAATTCGATTATAAACAACTTAGAATGTGTAAATGAATCACTAGGCATAGAAAATGAATCTGGTGTGAAGATATATAAAGTTGAAAATAGCGAAGAATTCGAAAAAATCCTTAATCAAGATAAAAATAAATCCACTATTATGGAGGCCAACAAAGAATATGTTACTGCTGACGAGCTTAATAAGTATTCTATCTTTTTGAAAAATAAGATGGATGAGCTTGAAACGCAAATTTCTGAAATGAAACAACAAGAAGCTCAGGTTACTGAAAGCGAAAATAACTCTGTAGATTGCAAAGCTCTGGAAGAAAGAGTTTCTAAACTGGAGAAATACTCCGAGTACCTTGCAGAAAATCTAGAAAGTGCTATCAAGTACGGTGAGTACCTTGCAGAAAATCTAGATAGTAGCATTACTTATTCTAAGTATTTGGCGGAAAACTTGGACAAGACTATTTCTTATTCTAAGTATTTGGCAGAAAATGTGGATAAGGGCATTTCATATTCAGAATACGTGGCTGAAAATGTTGACAAAGCAATCGACTACTCTAAGTATCTTGCAGAAAAAGTAGACGATGGTATACAATATACAGAATATGTGGCGGAGAATCTTGATAAAGGAATTGCTTATTCAGAATACTTGGCAGAAAAAGTTGACAAGAATATTGCTTATTCTGAGTACTTAGCAGAAAACTTAGATAAAGGTATTTCTTATTCTGAGTATCTTGCTGAAAATCTTGATAAAGGAATTGCTTATTCCGAGTATATCGCTGAAAAGCTAGATCAAGGAATCAACTACACAGAGTACCTAGCAGAGAATGTAAATAAAGGAATTGCTTACTCTGATTATTTAGCTGAGAAGTTAAATGGTAATATAGCTAATACAGAAGCTATTCACGAAAGCGTTAAAGCAGAAAAAGCACCTTCGTTAAACGAAAGCGCTAGAGAAAATGCTGTAACAGCTTCCAAAACAGAATTGGTCGAATCAGGTTTTGCTGGAGATTATGAAAATCTCGGAGGTAAAATTGATTCTCTAATTGAATCGGTCAAAACACAGAAGACTGAGGAAAATATAAACGAGGCAAAAACGAAAGTTGAGCCAACTGCTCAAACACAAAAAGCAGATGAGGCAATCAACGAAGCCGAAGAAGTAAAATTGGCAGAATCATCAAGTCACAAATTTATTGATGAAATGCCAGAAGATTATGCTCCGTTATGGGAGTCTCTAAATGAGAGTCAAAAGCAATCAGTTATTGCTCAGTCTCACTTCTATAATTTAGAAACCTCATATCAGATCAAAAATTTCTGGTCAACTCGTCAGCTTGGTGCTAAACCAGTAGGACTTCAGAAACTTCAAGAGAGCCAAGAAACACCAGAGCCTAAGACGGCTACAACCCCTCAAGGGTATTCAAATGATTACCTTAATTGGGTCGCTAAGTCGCTCGAAGGTAAGTTTTAAAAATCTAAAAAATATAATAAAAAGATGAAACTAATCAACGAAGCAGAAATCTTCGAAACCTGGTCTCCTATCATTGAGCAGAAGGCAGGAATTCAAGATGCTGAGAAAAAAGGATGGTTGAGCAAGTATTGCCATTACCATTCATTAAACGAGTCTGCTGGTGCATATCAGTCACTAGCAACTGTAAACGGTATGGGTGCCGTAGCTCCACCCGCATACCCAGGTGGGTATAACTCAACTGGTGCAGCAGTAGGTAACCAAGCTAACGCAGCTTTCTACAACTCTGCTAACCAAGGTTCAGGAGATAAGTTTCCTTCACTTCTTCCATTGGCAATTCAGGTTGCTGCGAAGACTGTTGGATTCGATATCGTTCCTGTAATTCCTATGTCAGGTCCTACTGGCGTACTTTCTTACCTAGATTACGTATACTCAGGTGGTAAAATCAGCCCAACAACAGCTGGTTCAACTGCTGCAGATGCACTAGCAACTGCACCATCTATGATCAAGGTACAATTGACTACTCCAGCTGCTGGATATCCTGCAGATTTTGCAGTAGGTACTACTTACTACATCACTAACGCTTCTTCAGCAGGTGCTTACATCACTACTAAGTTTGTTGGTCTATCTAGAATTGATGGTTTCCCAATCTTCAGGATAGAAGGATTAACAGCTGGTGAAACTGTTTCTGCAGTTCTTGATGGTGGTGCTACTAAAATTGGTACTTCAGTAGACGGTGCTCAAGCAGGTACTACAACTGCAAGAGCAGAATTGGTAAAAGCTCTTGAGGATCACATCCAAGGATTCTCTGGTGCTGGTTTCAACAACGACCAAGACTTTCAAGGTCCATTCGTAGACGGTACTAAGACTTACAACCCAATGCTAAGAGGTGTTGGTGAGAGCACTTACTACCAATCAATGGGTCTTTCAACGTTCACTAAGTTCGTTGAAGCTGATACTTTCCAAGTAGCTGCTTCAGTAACTACTGAGCAAATCCAAGACTTGAACAAGCAATTTGGTATCGACGTTATCTCAATGATCGAAAATGCATTGGTTAACGAAGTATCTCAAGCTATCAACAAGCACATCCTTTCTAGAGCATTTGCTCTTGGATGGTCTAACCACGACGAATTCTTAACTACAGAAGGACAAAACTTGAACCTAAACCTCGTTATCGGTGGTACTGCAGGTTCTTACACTATTCCTTCTTACGTAGGTAAGTCTGACACTGGTCTTACAATCTCATCTGTTGCAGGTCCTGCTTCAGGAGGATACGAGAACTTGTCAACTCTACAGAGAAGACTATTCTCTAGAATCTTAGCTTCTGCTAACGTAGTAGCTAACAGAGGAAGAAGAGGTCCTGCTAACTTCATCGTTACTAACGCTAACGTTGCAAGTGCATTGCAAGACATCTCTCAGTTCACTTTTGCACCTTTCTCTAACACACTAACTCAAAACAACGGTACACTTTACCCAGTAGGTTCGCTTGCAGGTATGACTGTTTATGTTGATCAGAACATGAAGTTCGGTGATAACAGAGTATTAGTTGGTAGAAAAGGTGGTGACGACGAACCAGGACTTAAGTTCATGCCTTACATGATGGCTGAGTCTATCCAAACAATCTCTGAAGGTACTATGTCACCTAAGATTGCGGTTAAGTCTCGTTACGCACTAGTAGAAGCAGGTTTCCACCCAGAAACTATGTACTTCTGTTTCCACGTGAACGTTCCTACTGGAGGTTTATCCTAATCAGTAGTTAGTACACACTAATATTAAACCCCAGACTTTTGTCTGGGGTTTTTTTATTGATATGGGATATATAATATAAATGTGGCAGTTGCATAATGAATAAATTAAACTCACATAAGCAGTTCCTGTTCGAAAGAGATCTTTCAGAAGAAGTAGATCAGGTTGTTTTCGCTGGTCTCTTATTGGATTATTATAATCTTAATGAGGGTAAAGCTCTTGATACTTTGAAAAATTCAGTTTCTAAGACTTTATTCGGACCTTTTTCTAGATTATCCGTTATAGATACTATTAGGAAGGGTAATCTTGAAATTCAAAAGGAGATAATCAGAAAGGAATATGACATGGAGGATGATATTCTTGATATAGAGGGTAAGGTAGAAGAAGCACGAAAAAAAGGTTCTAGTTCTAATGAAATTTCCCGTTTGAGATCTCAGATAGAAAGAAAGAGAAAAGAATTCCGTTCGTTTGTTAAGATGAAAAGGGAACAGATGAATAAAGGAATGAATCTTCTAGAAAAAACTATAGGTAAAAACCCAAGGAGAAAAGAATATTACGAGGCCGGTTTTTTGGACGATAAGTATGATCTAGCTAAGTTTGAATATGAACTTGCAAAACAAAAGTCTTCCGACGATAGCTCAATAAAGAAGCTTAAGAATGATCTAGAGACTGCTTCTAAGAAAGCGGAGTCTTTTGTTTCTAAATCCAAAGATTCTGCAAGAACAAAATCTTCCATAAAGGACTCAGAGCTAGAGGATGTTGCATCTTTGAGAAAAAGGATCTCTATTAACGATATTAACGTTATCGTATCTCTAAAAGAAAAATCTAAGGAACGTGTTAAGGACATAAAATCACAGATGTCGAAGGTTCTAAATGATGTAAAACAGTTCATGTCAAAGTCCCCGACATACGAAGAGGTTAAATCTTCTGGAAAGATTTCTAATGGGATAAAGGACCTGGAGGATAAAGCAAATGAGGTCGATTCCCTTGAAAATCTGATTAGTGTTTACTCCGATGCTATCAAGTCTAAAGGTAAATCCATTTCTAATGAATCTGCTTTAACTGGCCTTTTTAGTAAGATCAATTCTGCAATAGCTGATGGTAATGATGCTGGTTCGGGAATAACAAAAGATGTTGTTGATATGAAATCCGACGTAACCCTAAAGAAGATTGGTAACTTAATAAAAAAATTAGTCTAAGATGTTGTTAAATTTTAAAGAATGGGAATCTCAGAATTTAAATGAGAAGGACTCTAGCCTAGATAAGATAATGAATTGGTTAAGTTCTAACTTCGGAGGAACTATATCTAAGATAGATACATTGCTTTCTGATGTTAATTCAATAGAGACCCAATATTCTAAAGATTGGAATGAAATCCAAACTGATATAGATGCACTGGAGGTAAAGAAAGCCCAGACAAAAAGCGATCCTGCTGAAGCTAAGAAGCTAGAAAGAATGATCGACAGGAATCAGAAGCTTCTCACTGCACTGAATAAAAAGAGGAAGGCTGATATTTCCAAGGTTGATGATCGAGTCGAAAAGCTTGTAAATGGAAAGCAGAGATTGGTTTCTTACTGGAATTTGAAAAAATCCGAGCTGGAAGCGGACTTGGCTGAAAAAATGTACAAGCTGGCAAAAGGTCTTACTGACGATTCTGTTGCTGGTGAACTTTATGATAAGTATAAGAAAGCAGCTTTGGATGCTAAAGAGAAGGATGAAAGGTTTAGAGAAAAGTTTGGTAAGCTTGATTTAGCAAAGCCCTCTACGCTTAAATCGGATGCTGAAAGTAGGGCTATAACAAGTTCTAATTTTTCAATGGATCCTATCTTTTCTATGAATGCTCCTCAATTTACCAAATTTGTACAAGACCTCGAAAAGAGTCAGGTTGGTGCTTTAATTAAGGCTATGCAGTCTGAGAGGAATGAAAGGTACGCTACATTAGATACTGAAAGAGATCGTCTTGAAGCTCAGGCTAAAAAGAAAGGATTATCTGATGATAGTGTTAAGAATAGTATTTCAGAATTAAGGGAAACCCTAATGAAACAAATAAGGGATTTGAGAACAAAAATAACTATTGCTAGAAGGTATGCATAATCATATAAAAAGAATATCTGACTTTCAAAACCTTTTTGAGGGCGCAAACGAAGATCTGATCAAGGCTAAAGCTGATGTTAATGAACAACAGTCTTTGATAGCTGAAGAAATAGCTAAGCAGAAAGAAACAACAGATCTCAAGGAAAAGGCAGCTAGTGTAAGAAACCAGGCAAGATTGGTTGGTCAAATGCCAGCCCTTTTAAATGCTTTAGCTAATGCTATGGATGCAAAAGCTGATTCCGGAGATACAACAAATATTTACTAAAAGATGTCAAACAATTATCTTAGAAATAACCCAGTAGCAAATCAATTATCCATAGATACTTTTAAGCTCTATGAGAATAAGGATGTTGATGATGTATTGAAAATATCAATTGATACCCTTTTGGCAGCTTGTAAGAAGATTATTTTTGATTTCGCTTCTGATAGGAACAGAACGTACGAGTCTTTTGCAAAGAAGATTGAAATGATTGGAGATACATCCACTATCAAAGGATTGATTGCTAACATTAAAGATGCTTGTGAGGATACAGAATTGCACGATTCTATACTTTCACCTCTCAAAAAATCTTATTTGGATTCGATTGATTTAATTGGTGATGCAATCAAAAGAATGGTTGAACTTGATCCATCCCTCGAGTCAAAAGCTATCCAAAATTTTAAATCAGCTGGGAAAAAACTAGTTGAGAGTGTAAAGAGAACTGCCGATGAGTACCAGGAAAAATTGAACGAGTCCAATGAAATTGGGGTTCCGGGAAGGGTCCATAGATTGAAGAAAATGTTGATTAACAACATTGTTGATTCTAAGGGCAAGGATGCTAAATCTGGTTATGGAAGAGATTGGCACAGACTATTTACAACACTAGCACAAAAGCTTTCGTCTATTAATAGCGATAAGGCTACTTTCTCTGACAATGACAGAAAAACACTTGCTGAACTTGAAAAGAAAGCAGATAACCTTGCACAGGAGTATGCTCAATACTCTGTTAAAGCTGTAGAGTCTATTATGGCAAAACTTATGAAGGATGATGATCTAGAAGCTAAGTTTGCGGATTTCTTTGATATAATGACTAACGCTCTAGACAAGGTTACTAAATCCAATACTGATGAAGGTTTAATTGAGATAAAGGTTAGAGAAGACCTAGAAGACAAGGAAACTAAAATGAATGATAGAGTTTTCCCTCTGAAGATTGGGGATAAGGATAATGACACAAAACTTAAAGGTTCTGGGCTAATCGCTGCTGTACAAAAAGCACTTATCGATGCATTTGTACCAATTAAAAATCTAATGGATCCAAGAGGTGGTGCTAACGGTAAGTATGAAACTGCAACTGAAGTCGCAGTGAAGTCAATCCAATCTACTTTAGGTAATAAGGATGTAAATGGAAAATTGGATAAGCCATTGCTTGATATAATTCTTAAACTAGATCAGGTTTCAAAAGAAAATAAGGAGACTATCAAGGAAGCAATCAGTCAACTTCGAGGTTCTTATTCATCGGTAAGGGAATCCAGCAATGCATTATCAGCGGAGGAGTTCATGAGATTAATGGAGGCTATGACTTATATTGATCCTAATGAGATAGAAGTTAATATTAAGAATTACAGCCAGGAGTTGGCCGAAGATGATGAATCAATTTCTCAACCAACAACCTCTGACTATTCACTAGCTGAAGCACTTGCTAAGCTTTTAAGAACAAAAGATTATAATAAAAATGCGGAAGCTGAAGATTTCTTAAAAGAAGATGGAACTCTTAAGGGATCTTGTCCTCATGATTACGTCGATTGTTGGACTAAGGCAATTTCTGGAGATAAACCTGTTTCTTTCTTTGTTATGGTTGACGATAACGACAACTGCTCTCTTTTCCCAACAAAGAGGATTTCAGGTAGTGTAAATAAGCCTTGCAATTGGAAGAGGTATAAATCAATTGCTGGTGATGATATTGATGATGTACACAAGTTTGGAAACTGGTACACCTCGTACTGGAAAAATTTCGGTGGTGTTGGATCTGAGATAAAATCAAAAGTCTTGGATGAAGTAATGACATCCAATTGTAAGCTTGCTAAAGAAGAAAGTCTAAGTGAGGTTGCTTCTATATACGAAGAATTAGAGGGATCTTTTGTTCCAAATATGGATGAGGTATCTGGTGGTTACATTAGACCAAATTCTATGAGATCCTTGGTATCTAGTATAAAAGGAATGCTTGGTAACGATGGGATCTCAAGTCTTAGTCCTGGGGAGCTTAGAGCTTTGTACAATACTGTAATTGTTTGTTCACCTTTAATAACTTATAATAGAGATAAAGATGAATGGACCCCGGCAGTAAAAATGTTATGTAACTCTTTGGATATTACAGAAGATGAGTTAATTTCTGATATAAGAAAGAACGGATCTCTAGGTAAGAGAGGAAAGATGTCTAGTGAAAAAATAGCTTTGTTTGATACAAATTCTGTGGATAGCGATATTCTAAAATCCACAATTATCGGAAGCACCGAAGATCCAGATAAGGTTAATAATATGAAAGAGAGTTTGAGTAAAGTTAAGCCTATTATGAATAGTCTTTCTAAGCACTGCAAAAGAATAGGTGTTGATCGAATTGATGACATTACTCCTGACATTTCTGATTCCATGCTCGTTATAACAAGGGAGTGATAGTCTAGAAACTTATTGGCCTTTAATTCCTATAATCCATTGAGATTAACTTTTACTAGTGGAGAGGAAGGAAAAGATTTATTTTATTAGCTTTTGTAGTCAGGGACCTCCTTACGATTCCGGTATAGATCTTAGTGATAACGGAGATAATATTAGGTTACTTCTCGGGAATTTCTTTGATGTCGTTACAATATACACTCCGACATCCATTAAGGAATGCGAGGGTAGCGAAGGATTTTGTGAATTCCACGAGGGTGTTTTCAATCTAAATCCTGGATTAAACTCTAATGGATGTGGTGATTTTAAATCCTTTATAATAGATAAAACACTCAATGAGATAGAAGAGAATGATATACTGATCTACCATGATTGTAATTTTCATAAATATCCACAATATTGGCAAACAGACTGGGAAAATATTAAGGAGATAATAGAATTCCTCCTTTATGAAAACAGGTCAGACTTCTTTATGCCTTTTGAACACTTCGGACTTCAGAAAGATTATCTGGTATCACAACACGGAAAAAGATACACAACGGATGCAATAATAGGTAATAAAATTGAATCTGACATTGTATCCAGATGTTACGAGATAGCTTCTAGCAGGATAATAGTTAAAAACACCCCTAGGTCTAGAGAATTCTTTAGAGAGTATAAGAATCTGTGCAAGAGAAAGGACTTATTAACTAAATATCCAAACCCAAACCCATATCCAGTATTTACACACAGTTGTCCAGAGCAGCATGTCCTAAATTGTTTGGTTTATAAATATATTCTAGATGGTAAACTTGACAAGAACTTTCCCAGATATGCATTTCCTGATAGAAAGCTTGTCATGGATAGGAACGTTGAATATAGAATAAATTCTGAATTATCGAAATATATTACGTCTAAGTCAATAAAAGAATTTGAAAAGCATCTCACCAATGACCGGGAAAATAAAGATATTCGAGGGACCAAGAAATTCAGGGAAGACCTTTTTAGCACGTAAATATGCTGAAATAAAAAATTTACCTATTTATAAGTTTGATTTTGTTGGGTGGTTTAATAGACTTGATTTCCCTGATAATTCTCACGAGACGCATTCCTTTGCTCTTGGAAAGGAGCTAATGCTTCTACAACTATCCAGGGATGGTCTTTTGTCAGATTTTATTCTTGATCGTGGTATAATAACTGTTTTATCCTGGGGAATTCTTTCAGGTAGAATCGGAGAGAAAGAAGCTTATTGCCAGCTTGATATGATTGCCGGTCAAGGACTACTAGAAAACTGTGAGATTTATTTTATTGCAGGTAATAATCCAGATGACTCTCCAAGAAAAAAGGATAATTGGGACTTTAGGGATGGTGATAATCGGGAAGCAGAAATTATAGAAAATCTTATTGGCTATATTCAAAATCAGCCATATAATGTTTATGTACACCGTATATTCAACAGCTTTGATGAAAAAACGGTGAGCGATTTAAAAATGATCTAAATGTGCGGAATAATAATTACTAAAACTCCAGGTGAAGAAGTACTGGACTCAATTAAACATAGAGGCATCGAAAAAACTGTTGTTTCTAAGAATGGACTAAATATATGCCACCACAGGCTTCCAATACAGACTTCTGATGGTGATGATTGGAATCAACCAATAGAGGTAGCAGACGGCATCTATTTGCTGTTTAACGGTGAGATATTTAACTATGACAGGGAAAGGTATGGTTCTGATATAGAATATTTAGTCGATGCATTCTCAAGATATAGAGGGGAAAGTTTTGAGATGTTCTGTGCTCTTTTTTCGCCGGTTATACAAACTTGGGATGGATTCTGGGCTATCACAGTTTACAATTCCACGACCAATGAAATTATAGCCTTTACAGATCCATTGGGTAGAAAATGTCTTTATTATAATACCAGTGGAGAAATAGCATCTGAAATAAAGCCACTGATAAGTGAGAATTCCCCTATTGATGAGTCATTTATAAGCACTGTTAGAAAGTGGGGATATAATACTGATGATAGAACACCATATAGTGATATAAAAAGAATACTTCCTAATAACATCTATAACTTTAATCTGGATAATCCTGAGTTTAAGAACGTTTATCAGAATTACTATAAAGGATTTGACCATCCAATATCAGAATTGGCTGGTAAAGGATATGAGGAACACATGGAATGGCTTTGGGAAAAAATGTTCGAGTCCGTTAGGAATAGACTTGTCTCAAAAGACTATCCAATATCTTTACTTATTTCTGGTGGTCTTGATTCCTCAATTATAGCTTCCGTATTAAATGAAATTGGTGCTGAAGTTAGATGGTTTAGTATAGAAAACGGTGAAAGGGAATATGTGGATTTGCTAGCAGACCGGTTGGGGAAAACAGTTTCTTTCCTAGATTATAGCATGTATGAATCTATGAACGAATTAATTTATAAAAAATGGAATGAATCCCCGATAGATCTTGGTTCTGTGATACCACAATACCATCTTTTCGATGCAGTGAAAAAATTCGGTGGCTATAGAATAGTTTTATCTGGTGATGGAGCAGACGAACTTTTTGGTGGGTATAAAAGAATCCACGAGTACGATTCACAGAAATCTGATATCTTCGATGAATTATCTTTCTATCACTTGCCTAGATTGGATAAAATGTCAATGGCACATACTATTGAGCTTAGAAGTCCTTTTCTTAACTTGGACTTGGTAAGATTTGCATTGCACTTACCCTTGGAATGGAGAAAGGATAAAAAAATCTTGAAAGATACCTTTGCCCCTCTTCTGCCTGATGAGATAATTAATAGGAAGAAGGCTCCACTCAAGAATCCAAAGATAAAGGAAGATAAAATAGCCTATCGATATAAGGCAGTAGAACTTTTCCTCAGAAGTAAATAAATTACCAATGTGAGCGATATATAAAGAAAAAAGCTCCAAAATGGTAAACAACATAAAATCTTTTGAAGATTTTAAATCTAGTGAACACCAAAGCGTAAATGAAAACTGGATCAGTGATATCTTAGGGTATGCTGGTGGTGCTTTTAGTGATGTTCTAAAAGGGAAGGCTTCTGCTTATCTAATGAGCTTCTTTGGCATTGGTGAACAATCTATATTTAGTAAGCTTGTCCAGAACTTTGTCGAGCAAATTCCTATTGCAGATCTTACTAAAATTATTTTTGCAGGTAAAGCAAATTCTGCTTATTTGGCACCAAAGCTTGCTGATGCAACTATTGAATTTCTTTCAGAAAAGGGATTGGATGGTGTTGCAGAAGATCTTCACATAGATCCGACTGGATGGATATACAGAACTATATCAGAGATGATAAGTAATGAAACCAGAAGAGGTCAGTTTAGAGAATCTCTAGTTAGCTTCTACATGCAGGCATTTAATGGATTTAAGGAAGTTGATGTAGATAGCTTTAAAAGTACATTATCTCCCTCCGAAGCTAGAACGCTAAGTAGCGGAATAGATAAAATAGCAAAAAGTCAACCCAATAATATAAATATAGAAGTTCCCTCTGGGGAAGCTAACAAAGATTTGGTAGCTAATTTCTTGTCTGGATTAATGGGCGGAGGTCAGTCAATGCAATCGATGGGATTAAGCACAGGATCAACAATACAATAAAAAACTAGATCATGAACATAAACGACGTTTCAAAAAGAGAAGTTTTAGACTTTGATCAATTCAAGAAAAAAGTCCACGACGAAACATACAAGCCATTTTCTGCTGAGAATCAGGAAAGTGAAGGTGGAAGAACAGGATTACATAAAATTAAAAGACAGCCTGCTTATGATTGGGTTGGTTATGCAGACGCTGTATTTAGTCCAGAAAAAGCTGGAATCGAGGTTCCTGGATATAATGCAGATGGAGATAGAGAATATAACATTGCTAATGCAGGTCCATCTATAGTGAATGCACCAAATTCTGCTCAAACTCTTTCTAGTGCCCTTGGTGAATCTGAGGTCAATGAATCTTTTTCAATAAGGAGACTGGAGGATTTTTAGTAATATCTTTTAAAAGGAGTATACAAAGACAAGTTTCTTTTGAAACTTGTCTTTTTTGTTTACTATAAATGACAACAAGGATTATCTGAACGATGAATATTAAGCTAGTACATATACTGACAGAACCCGAAACTAGGAGGGAAGTTGAATCGATTGCATCACTATCTCCCCTTGGAAATCTGGGATTGGATTACCAACAACAGGTTAACCAGAGATATAGAGGAGAGGATTGGAAAAATACACAGGCTTTGACACAATCTCAAAACACTAACCATGGACCAGGCCATTATGGGGCTTTCCAGTCATTCAAAAAAGCTATGCTTGATAATTTTTCTGAAGATCTGGATGCATTGGTCTTGTGTGAGTGTGATTGTGTACTTGAGTGTTCTCCAGAGTCCTTTATGAATTCCCTGGAGAGGGGAATAGAATTCTGCAACTCTAATAATCTGCAATATCTTTCATTAGGTTCTAGGTTTGTTAATGGATTTTTACAGTCCCCAGAGACTGAATTTGATGAGAATTATCCGGACTTTTATGTAACTAATAAGGTAATTCTTGCACATTGTGTAGTATTACCAGCATCAGCGAGAGGTACTATACTAAAAGCACTTGATGAGTTTTCGTGGGACAGCCCAGATATTTGGTTTAACGAGGCCCTTTGGAGGTCTGGTATTAACAGATTTGGAATTATCAAGGAAAGACTTGCCCGTCAACACGAGGGAATTTCTCTCATAGATAATGTGTGGAAGGAATCTCAGTAATTGGTTCTTTTACCTTCCTCTTTGCTAATTTCCCTTATGAAAAGCTCTTTTGCAATTTTAAGAGTAACTGACTCCTCCGAGAAATCTTCGTAGATTTCCATCACATTTACTTCCATTCCAAGATCCCCCTTGATGTCCATGCTATCTAATATCTCGTGAACAGTAAATTCATACGACATGGAGTAATAACAATTCCTTAGCTTTATTTTCTTTAGCATGGTCCCTTTAGATCCCTTATCGGTCTTTCCGATCTGCCACCAATATGTGATCAGATGGTCTGTAGACATGTTTCTAAATATCAATATTCCTCTGTCCCTATTTTTGCTTTCTATAGAACTGTTTAATCTGAATGCTTTGATCCGGTTTTCTATGTTTTTCCATAGGTCCATTCCGAGATCTGCATACTTATAGAGTATATTAAGCGAGGTCTCTATTATTGAGAATAACTCGTCCTTTTCAGATTCAGATAATTTACTATCCTCGTAGGTCTGTATAACTTCTTTTATACTTTCCGATAGGTCTTCGGGAATTTCCTCAAAATTACTTTCAATCCATACTTTCAATGAGCTGATTTCCTTTATCATGGAAAAAATTCTTTTTACCGGATAATATATGTCCTCGTCGGCAATGTCTTTATTGACGGTAGAAAGGAAGTCCAATAAAATGTACTGTTTGTATTCCTGATCGACTGGATGTTCGATAAACCATGTGGGTTTAATATCTTTCATGGTGAGAATAGTTATGTTTATAATCTATATATTATCTACTGGCTATTCTTCTCGACTTTTAAAGAACTGATTTGTGTTCTTGATATATAATACATAAAAAAAGTGGTCCTGCTATGCCAAGAATAGATGATTATATTTCCTTCAGCTCTAGTAAAAAAAATAATGTTACTAGTGAATATCATTTCACATCGGAATTAGGATTCTTGGATGTTGAAGTCGTAAATAGACCTCCTGAAATTTCTGATGTTGATTCTCTTGAATTTGAGATTGAGTATAAAGTGGGTATAGAAAGACGTAAGGGTGGTGTACAGGATTTAAATTTTCTAGTTGATAACATTGAGCTTGAGATAAAGGTTGACGATTATCCAAACGATCAGAAGGAATTTGAATTTGATATTGTTCCAGATGCGAACATTCCTGTTTCTTCCGTGATAATACAGAAGGGATCTAAATTAATCCCATGTGATCCTACATTTGCTAGAATTGACATGAGAAAATCTATGAATCCCAAGGACTTTAGGATTCAAATACTATTTGGAAGTAATGGATAGGGCTTTAAAGTTTGAACATTTTGTAAAACTTAATGAATCTTCTTCAATCTCTAAGAAAGAAATAGGTGTAATTGGACCTGATCTAAACGGAGAGATTAAAATTAGAATACAAAATCCTGGGGTAACCCTAAAAAGAATTGATGACGGGGAGAATTTCGTTTTTCAAATAGGAGAAAAATCATGTTCTATACCTAAAAAGTACGTTGGTGTATCTACTCAGCCTGGATATGATATAATTTCTTTTGATACCAACATGAATTGGTTTAAGAGTGGAGAAAACGGGAATAAATTTGCGGACATTGTGGATGAGTATATCTCATCTCAGTATGGAAATTTAGGCAAGAAAATGAACCACATAGAAGAGGATGTAAATGTTATGCTAGATTTACTTGGAATAGAGGATGACGTAAAATCTTGTAATCGGAATTCCCCGCTCGGTTTTGACGGAGTAATTTCAAATGGAATGGAATTTGAAATTGTAAAAGAGAATGACTCAGATCTTTTCAAGAAGATGTTTATTTATAAGGATTTGGATTCTATTCACCCATTAATTTCTATCAAGAGAAATAGGGGAAGATATAATTGCTTTTACAGAACCCCGAAAGGGAATTTTGAATGTAAGCATGATTCTATAGATGAAATGTTGAATAATCCGGTAGATAAGTACTTACTTTCTATTTGTTTAGAAGATACTGACGATTCAAAGCAAAGGAATTTGGTCGATCATTTAATGAAACTATTTAAGTACCACTCTTGGTCTGATAAGGGGGTTAATTCTAATACACATAAGAATATGGAAGAAAAAGCTGAGATAAAAAGAATTATGAGCATGCTTAAAAATTCTATTCCAGAACCCCATATCGATGAAATGTACACCGATGCTAGATCAAAGTTCCTAGGAAAATAATAAACCCGGAACACTTTCACACATTTGCCATATAATTCTTAAATCCAGCAATGCTGTCCGGTGAATTGTTTTTTATGCAACCCTTTACAAGTTTTTGTTAACTGTTTAACTTTTGAAGATACATGGGATGGTTGAGTCGAATATTTAATAAGAAAAAAAAGATGGATCTAAAGGAAAAAACTTTACCCGAAGTCAAAGAAGAATTATCCAAATATGATTTCCAATGGATAAAGGGAGATAAAATGGGAAATGTCGAAAAATTTCTAGATGTTTCTCCAGACGAAGCCACTGGAATGACTTTTGTTGAATTTAAAGGCGGTGGAAGAATTAATGTAGAGCTACTCGAAGAATATCTAGATAAATTCCCGGCAACAAGGGTTGATTTCAAGGACGAGCCTGTCATTACAGAACCTGCTTTAGAACAATCTATTCAAGGAAATAACTTGCCTAGTACTTCCGATAAGCAAGCATCCAGGAATACAGTTTCTTCGGTTCAGCTGGAAGAATCACCGATATATAAGCTATTAAAAAAACAGAAGGAAAATTGGGTTAATGTTAACATAACCCTTAAGTTAAACCTTCCTCCTAAAAGCTTGTATAACGTTTTAATAAGCTCGTTTGATAATGCTGATGATGAAATTATAAACTATATAACTGAGGGTATTGATATAGAGGATATAAGATCAGCCCTGGCAGATTCTATATCAAATTACTATGACGCTACTCAAAAGTCAACAAGCAAGAGTTTAAAAAAGAACAAGGAAAAACCAATAGAAGATGGAGACCAATAAAATATTATATGAAACCAAAGGACTAAACGTTGTCGAGAGAGACGGAAGGATTGGAATAGTCCCAACATTTATGAATGTTGTTGTTATGCCTTTTGTTTCTGATGATCAAGGATTGCCTCTAGCAATTGGTGTACTTAAGGAGACAAATCCATTTAGAGAAGGAGGTTTAACAATTTCTTTAATTACAGGTACGAGTGAGGATGAAGATCCTGATCTTCTTACTACTGCAAAGAGGGAACTTTTGGAAGAGAGTGGATTTAAAGCGGATGAAAATGATAGGTGGTATTACCTTGGATCTGTTACTTCTTCCAAATTTGTTGATCACGAGCAGCCTTGCTTTGCTGTAGATGTTACTGGTTTACAAAAAGGAGAAGCAATTACTGATGGTAGTCCAGAAGAGCAAGAAATGGAATTTAAATTCATTCCTGCTAATGATGTGGTTAAAGCTAAAGACATATTTATACCTGGTCTTTTCCTAAAATTATTTAAGTATGTTTTAGGCATAGATATACAGGGATCCGGAGAAACATCAGGAGATGATACCTTTAAATTTTCAGCAGAATGAGTCAATCAAGAAGACAAAGAAGACAAATGGCCAAACAATTTGGCCTGTTGGGTAAAAATGAATCCTTTGACCAGATGAGGGAGAGGATAAGAAGATCCCAGAAAATGGGAAAGCAAATTCACCTTAAGAATTTGGAAGATACAAGAAATAATCAAATAGAATCTCAGAAATCTAGGGAGATTGCCTCCGAGGAAAGATTAGCCAGGGAAATTTCAGAAAATAATGAGATTGGAGTCGAAGAAAATTTGGAAGTAAACTCAGGTTCATTCGAATTTTTAAATGAACTAAAGGAAGGTCCTCAGGCTTCTGATGAAACGGAAACCGAAAATAATGCCTAAGGACATACCAAAAATATCTTTTTTACTTACCTCTATGTCTCTAAAAGAGGCAAAAAGAAAATACTGCTCTGATAAAACTTACTATATTGTTGATATAGGCAAGATTATTAGGGATCTTGGATATGATATGGACGAGTTATCGCCAGAGTCCGAGTTTGTTATAAATTACGCAGTTCAGAAGAAAATCACACAAGGAATATATAGTACAAGATGTAATGACCTCTTGGTTGTCTATAAGAACATCTCTAAAAAATTTGCAGAAAATTTAGAATATTTTCTCTGCGAAGAAATGGAAGAGGAGTTTGAGTTTACGATCGAGATAGAGTGAAAAAAAATCTTGGCTATATAAATGTCAACCTCAAGCAACACAGGATCTGTATCAGCAACCCAAGGGTTCACTGATAGACTAAGACAATATTCTCATTTAGGAAACAGCAGTGGAAGTCCTTCCAATGTTGCTAATAGCGCTACTTATGGGTCCAGAGAAGCACAGCTGGATAGTGCTTCTGCCCAGCTAACTGGTAGGATGTCTAACCTAGGTTCTGTTAATCCTAACAAAGGACCTACTGCTAGAACACTTTTCTATAATGGTGGCTTTTATAATTCTGATGATGCCAAATTTGGGCAGTTTTTACTTTATTCTTTTGGTAATAACCAAAATAACTTCATACAAGAGTATTATAAATCGGAAAATAGGGAATTTAATAGTAATATTTCCCCAGTTTCAAGTGTTACCGGAAGGGGTGCTAGTAAAAACCCTTCAGCAGGTCAACTAGTTAGGCTTACTCAGGATGTTTTAAGCGAAATTGATGCTACCGCTGGAACTGACAGTCAGGACACCACACCAAATAACAGTACTAGAGGAAATAAATCTCTTATCATAGGAGGAGCTTCTGCCCCTTATTACTGGAAAGATTTTTTATATTGTAAATACTACGGTACCATACCAAACAATTATATGGTTACTCTTAGAAGATTCCCAGCCCCTATGAGAGATAACCTATCTATACCGGAACAACTTTTAGCTAGTGATCTTTATAAAAAGCAAGGGGCTGGAAGACCTGTTGCTCAGGCTGTGACCTGGTGGGGTGGAAATACTGATAATACTCTCAATGAAATTGTAGGATTTAGCGCAGGATTAGTATGGGATCAGAAAAATCAAGACGATGTAAAGTATCAAAAGGGGTTTGACCAGGGGTTCTTCAAGAGTGTACTCGGGAGGGCATTTGCTGGTGCTGCAGCAGGATCTGGAGCTGGTGAACTATTAGCAAAGATGGGTGATGTTGCAAACCTGGCTGTTGCTGCAACCGATGGTGGGAGACAGGAGGTAACAATACCTAAGATTAACTTTGCTCTCAGGGATAAGATGATTAGTGAGGGGGGTCCGCTATCTGATTTTATTTTTGTTTCTGTTGATACTGTTGATAGAACCTGGGTTAGAGGTAGAGGTCTAACATTTACTGAAACCCCGATAGATTTAAAATTCCATTATGAGCTTACTTCCGTTGGCGAGGTAAACACAAAAGCTGCAATGTTGGATATAATAGGAAATCTACTAGCAATTGGTACAAACTATGGTAATTTCTTAACCCCTGATATTAGATATGATAATACATTCCCTGCTATTGGATTTCCCGGTGGTGATGAGGGATTAAATGCTTTTTATTCTGATCCTATCAAGTGGACGAAAACAGCTATTAAATATCTTTCTGACCCTGACGGTCTTACTATGAATGACCCGCAAGCTCAGCAGTTTAAAGAATCTGCTAATTCTGTAGAAAAAGCAGTAGCAGAACTTCAAAGTGTTGTTAAACAATTGGCTAAAAGTGATCTTGGTTCTTTAAATAATCTGATAGAATCTGATTCTGCAATAGGAAACATACTTGCTTTTGCACTCGCCGACGACTTTATAGAAAATATACAATTACCGGTGGCCCTACAAACAGGAGCTCCTACTGGAGAATGGCACATGGTTGTTGGTAACCCGATGAATCCCATTGCTATGGTTGGTAATTTAATTTGTGAGGGTGTTAACATAGAATTTAGCGAGGTTTTAGGTCCCGACGATTTCCCAACTGAAGTGATAGCAACATTTAAGTTAAAACATGGTAGAGATCGGGAGAGAGGTGAAATCGAAAGCATGTTTAATAGAGGCGACGGAAGGCTTTACCAGAGTACTATACCTACGTATGCAAGCAACCAATCTTCGTTCAGTCAGGGACTAAGTAACGGTCAGACAGTTCAGAATTTTAAAGGTGGTTCACCAACCACAGACAGCCCTAATGATATATCTGCTAGACAGGGAGCACAACCTTCATAAAATTTAATTACTATGCTTGGAATAGACACATTATCAAAAAATAAAAATATCTTTAATCCAGATTCTGAACAACAACAGCGGAACTATGGAATATGGGATATTGCAAGATCCAGTATTTCTTACGTGAATGTGGATGTGAAATTTAAGAAATATTTTGTTACTAAGGATGATTACCAAATGAGACCGGATTCGATGGCTTATCAGATTTATGGTGATATGGCTTACACCGGTACTCTTCTTAAGATTAATTCGATTTCTAATCCCTTTGCTATTGACGTAGGAGAGGTTTTTGCTGCACCTACTACAAAATCTGTGGATAGCATGTTTTCTACTAAGGCATCACTATTAAAAAAAGATGAATCCAACAATAATCCAAACTCCCAATTTAGGAAATCTCAAGAACAGAGAAGGTTTAAGGTTAGTGATTCTAGGAAAGATTTCTTAGCTAAAAGACTTAAGGCTAAAAATCCTACCCCACAAATACTTCCTCCTAATGTAATGCAAGATGGTGAAAGACAAACTGTTAGAACTAATTCTGTTATAGGTCTGGCCCCTGACGTGAGTAATGCGGTACCAAATCCAAACGCTAACATCTAATAGGCATGCCATCTGAACAAATAGTAATAAATAACTATGCTAAAACTAGTATTCGACTAGACGAGCTTGTTGTTCCTAACCGATCTGGACAGGAGAATCCGAATCAGCCTTTGTTTAGTGATACCGATGATAAATCTTGGGGTGCATATAGACCTGTAGTTTTTATAAATGGATATTACGTAGACAGGTACATGGATTATTTTGAGTTTTCTCAGATTGATTTTCTACCAACACTTAGGGTTAGTTTTACTATGGATGATCCTCTTTTTATAAGTGTGAATTATCCCAAGGATGGCGATATTATTTCCATGTATGTTAGATCAAAGGAAGAGGTTTACAAGCCAATCCGTATGGATTTTAATATACTGAGTGTAAGATCTTCGCAATCACAAGATCCTGAGGGAAATAAAATAAGGTTCACTATACTTGGTGAAACTAGAGTTCCCGGTCTATACTCTGAGATTTCTAAAGCATATAGGGACATGACATCCTATGATGCTTTATTTGAAGCATCGCAGGATTTGAACCTTGGATTTTCCTCTAATGACAGTGGTCTTACCGATAATATGACCTGGATTTGTCCAAACTTTTCTTTGTACAATTTTGTTCATGAGGTTGCTGAGAGAGCCTATAAAAACGATGAGAGCTTCTATAAATTGTGGATAGATCCTTATTACAACTTGACCTTTGTCAACCTGAATAACCAGCTAACTGCTACCGATTACGTCCAACAGGTTAAGGTCATTCGTGGAGGAGATGAAGCAAACGATACTTTTATCTCTGGTGCTGAGTTGGATATGCAAGAAATGCCTTTGGCTCTAACCAACCAAAATGGATCTGGGGATCTCCCATTCTTCATAAACAATTTTACCCTATTATCTAGATCTGGTAATATGTCCAATAAGTATGGGTATATCCAAGAGGTCCAGTTTTATGACGAGGCTATTGTACCTGATAACTCACCAACAGAAAAATATGTAAATTATACTATAGAAGCAGGAACTTCTGAGACTGTGGGTGAGAACCAGGTATTGCAAAAGGGTAGACCGAAGGAAGATCTTTACAAGGTGGAGATAAGAAAATCTTGGTATGGATCTTTAAATAACTCACCTTCAGGTGGTGGTGTCCATGAGAATTTTATACAAGCTTTAATTCAAAATGAATTTAATCTGGGTGATTTGGAGAAATTTACTTTAAAAGTACAGCTTAGTGGTTATTATGGTGGTATCTACAGGGGTCAGGCAATTCCTGTTTTGATATACGCTAACGATCAGGGTAAGAGAAAAGAAAATACCGGAGTTTCTAATGACCAAAAACCCGAGAGCGATGTAAACCCAGTTTTGGATAAATTCCTTTCCGGTGTTTATATAGTAACCTCTATGGAAGTAAAATATGAAACACTTGGTGGGATGTACCAGGTTCTCTATTTGAATAAGAGAGAATGGACCTTGAATAGCGCTGGCGCATTTCCTAAGTCTTTCCCTATTAATCTACTTACCGGATAAATATAGTAAAATAACCCACATCATATGGGAATTAGAGCAACAGATAAAAATAGGAATTTATTTTTAAAAGGATTTAAGTTATCTGAATCTGGAAAAAACGAAGACCCGACATATTTAGGATTTAAAATAGTTTTTGATCCTGGCATACTTCCAATAAACCCGGACTATGGGTGGGCACCAAGTCCTCTTTTAAGAGCACAAAATTATACATTGACCAACGGTGCTGGTGCTGCAACAAATCTTGGTAATCCTTTTGGACAGCCACAATATGAAAGAAGAGAAAGTGATGTAACATATTATTCAGCATATAATTATTTATTGGAGAGGGAAGCTAATTTTCCTGGCGGTGATACACAAAGGAGAGCACAGGCGATTAGACAGTTCCAAAAACTCCTTCAGGAGATAAATACAAATTCTCCTTGGTTTTTCCAGTCGATCGAAGGTCTAGATAGACTTGATAAAATATCTAAGAGCGGATTTCAGGATAGTGATGGGGCTGATTCTTTTAGTCCACAAAGGACCCAAGATAAAACACTAACCATAAATTGCTTAGAGTCTCTTAATTTAAGGATTACTGCTTTAGCTGACCTTTACAATCAGGCTACATTCGATGCTGATAATATGAGGTACCTTGTACCAAGGAATATGAGAAAGTTTACAATGTGGATATTTGTAACTGAGATCAGAAATTTCTTTAAGACTAGTAGACTCACCGCTTCCAGTACTGCACTGGCAGCTATTGATAATTTATCTTCAACATTAACGACTAACAGAAATCCCGGATCCTCCATAAATTCCCAGGGTAATGGACAATATAGCGTAGATGGATTTAATCTAGGTTCTGAAAGACCTGATCCTGGAGGTGGAGGAGGGGCTTTTTCATCTTTTGCTAGAAATGTATTCAGCGGATCAGGTCTCCAGAATGACTTTGAGGCATTCACAAATCAACAGGATCAAAGTGGTATAAAACCCGTCATGGTTTATGAATGTAGTCAATGTGAGTTTGATTTTAGCGATAGTACACCTCTAACGAATGAGACCGATATGGGATCTAGTACAGCGGATCCTGAAAAACAATCATTCAAGATACATGTTGGTAAGGTTAGAATGAAAAGTCAATATCCAAATATAAGGCAGGATAGAAAACCCTTGGTTTTGGCTGATGGGTGGGATCAAAACAGATCCAGCTACCAATTTTTGGGTGATGATACTTTATCTTTGGAAGGAATAATAGGTGCAGGACAGCAAGCTTTAACTAATATAGTTTCTAATGCAGTTTCTGACTTGGTTAATGAAGGGATAAATCAATTTATAGACCCTGTTCTTAGTGGTATAGACCAATCTCTCCTTGGGAACATTTATTCTTTCAATCCGTCACAGTTATCAAGAATGACAAGCCAAAATGGATCCTTTGGGTTCAATAATTTGGAAAATTTTCTAAATGGGGCTTCTGAAACTGGCATTGATAATATATTTAAGGGTAATCTACCAAATCCACAAACCATGGGGGAAGGTGGACCGAGGGAGAGAGTGTATCCACCAGTTCCTCCAGCGGATGCTTATGAAAATGTCCCTGGTTCTGATTTGGGTGTTCCGGATAGAGTATATCCAGGTGTAAGCGATGATGTTTATAGTGGAGTTCCTGGGGCAGATCTTGGAGTTCCTGATAGAGTTTATTCTGGTGTAAATGATGATGTGTACGAAAATGTTCCAGGGTCGGATCTGGGTGCTCCTGATCGTGTTTATGCAGATCCAAGTGGTGATGCTTATGAAAACGTACCAGGATCAGATTTAGGTGTTCCTGATAGAGTTTATCCAGAACCAGAAGGGGATGTTTATGAGAATGTACCAGGATCTGATTTAGGAGGTCCTGATAGAGCTTATCCCGAACCCGGAGGAGATAGAGATGTTTATAGAAACGTTCCAGGAACAGATTTAGGATCCCCACAAAGAACTTATAAATTTGATTCTCCCGGTGATGTTTATGAGAATAATCCAGGTAGGGATCTAGGAGTACCTGATAGAAGTTACAATCCGCAGTTAAATGAAGACGTTTATACTAATGGCGACTTTACTACAGATTCTCTTGGAAATACCAAAGTATATGGAGAAAATTCTCTAGTTTCTTCTAGGGGTGAATTGAGATCCCCCGAAAATACTTTCTCACAGCCTCCTGGACAGGTTTATTCTCCCGTTAGAAGGAACCCTTCCTCTGGTGAAATCGGAAATGTATATCCTGTTACTAATGGTGACTTTATTATAGATGAACCTCTCAATTTAGGGAACTCAAAGCCTGCTGATAAATATAATGTTAGTCTGGGTGACTATAATCCAGAAGATTACGATGAGCAATAAAATCTATAATAAATGCCTTATAATCCACCCAAAATATACTTAGGTGAAATAGTAGACATCAACGACCCTCTTAAGAAAGGGAGAGCTAAGGTTAAAGTATTTGGACTCTTTGATGATCTTGAAGTTCAAGATATCCCATGGGCAAGCCAGGTCAACGGTATTTCTTTCGGTGGTAGTGGTAACGGTAGACTTTCCATACCTAGGATAGGTTCTGTTGTAGCTGTTGAATTTGATGGACAGAATTATTACAGAATGGTTTATTACGGAGAGTGGGAAAGTTCACCTGAGATGCTGGAGGAAATAAGTGACTCCTATGAGGGTGCTCATTCATTCGCATATGATACTGGGGCAGAACCTGGGCCTCTAAAGATATTCTATACCCAGAAAAAAGGGATGAACTTCATCCTCGGTGATGCTAAAATTCAGTTAGACACCCAAGATGGAGGTCAACTAAGGATTGTTATCGAGATGGGTTCTGATCAAATTAGAATGGAAAACAATAAGGTTATTGTAAATTCCAACAATATTGAATTAGGTGAGGCAGCTATAGAATCTGTTATAAAGGGCAACACATTCCAGACTTATTTCAACAGTCATACACATTTGGGTAATTTAGGAGGACCTACTTCCCCACCAGTCATCCCATCAGATCCAACCCATCTATCAAACGTCTCCAAAACGAAATAACTTATGGCAGTTCTACCTGATAAAATACTGGAGGACTTCGAGATTGATGCTTTCATAAATAGGGTAAACTCTTCTGCCGAAAAAATCATTAGCGATCCTAAGTTTAAGTTAACAACAACAAACATACCAGGATTCTCCCTTTTACTGAAGCTTCAAATAAGAGTTTTTGAGAAAAGTCTAGCTTCTTCGTTTGCCCCAATATTTCTGGGTAAAGAGGCTTTATCCGGGGGGTTTAAAAAACTAGGGGAGGCTTTTGGTGGCATTAAGACTATTTTTACTAATCCTATCCAATTTATATTGGATGAGGGTATTAACGGACCATTAGAAGAATTCCCAATCCCTATAAGGTTTGATATTGGTGGCGGGTCTTCTTCGAATTCAAATATCCCAGATAGCGACGGCAGGGACTTTTTTACCTTTAGGAACTTTAGCTATTCTGGATTATTTGAAAGCACACAAAAACCAGAACCTGGACAATATAGTACTCCACAGGATTCGATTGCTGACTTAAGGGAGGTTACAATTAGCAGATTAACAAATAACGGGGAAATCAACCCCTTGCTTGATGGAATAAAAATCGGGGACCAGGTTCAGATATCTGATGGAATCTTCCTCGGAACCTATGTTGTTAATACAGTTGAGGTTGTTGATGAATCTGAGAGTTTAAATATGGATTTGACTGTTATATCGGTTCAGAATCTATCAACTAAAGATGAAGACGGATCAACAACAATACCAGGATTTAACCAATCTAGTGTTGGTATTAACGGATGTCAATTGGCTATACAGAATTTTCTGGATCCATCAGGATCTTTAAGCATCCCACTTAGGTCAATTGGTGTTAATATACCATTTATTTCAGATCTTATTCTTTCTATTGGGGACTTTAGTAAATTGAAGGATTCTTCACCTTCTAAGAAATATGTGGATAGGTTATCGCAGGAAACTGGATTGGAATTTCAGGACGTTCTTTCTGGAATCCTATCGGGTAAATTTCCTAGTCTTGATTTTAAAAAATTACAGGAAGATACATCTGCTGGTATAGACGGATCAGAGGAACAGGGTAAGGAAAATCTAGTTGTTCTAGCAAGATTTATAGAAATTGCTGCTACAAATCCATGTTTTCTAATTACCATTATAATCAACTATTTAAAATTGTTGCTGCTTCCTTTAAGAGTTGTGGTTGGTGTAATAAAGGGACTTGCAAGTTCTATTACAAATCCTGTTAAACTACTTAAAACTGTTATAAAAGGTCTGACTGATCCTATTGGACTTGTCTGTGATTTGGTAGCAAAGGGTTTTTTGGAAGTCATCAGACCCTATATCCAAAGTCCGATTAGCTTTATCAACCTCACCTGGGAAGAAGCACTTGTGGATCCCAAAGATCCCAAGAGAGGACTACAGCCTTTGATATCTGATATGGTTTGCGGGGATTTTTCTAGGAAGTTAAAAAACTACCAGCCGAGCCAATCTTTCTTTAACTCTTTATCGAATTCTCTCCCTTCGGAAGACACAGAATCCCAGGACCAGGGTCCAAAAATAACATACGATCTTGTTGTCAATGAGGAAATACCTTCGGAAGGTCAAGTGTCTATTAATTCATTAGATTCCTCTAAGATAACGATTTTTAGAATTTCATCTCTTTCAAATACTGTTGAGGATGCTCTCCCATATTTAGCTTATCTTTCTGTTGGTGATGAATTTAATTTCCAATATCTAGAGCAAAGTGGAAAATATAGGGTATCTACCAAAAGGTTTATTTCATCCGGTGAACTTCCATATTTTGAAATGTTCGTTTCTCCACTTCCAAATGTTCTTAAGGAGGCTGAAAATAAATCACCAACTGAATTAATTCTTGATGGTATTGATATTAATGATCTGAAAGCTAGTCTATCTGTAGATAATCCTGATAAGGAGTTCCTTTTTATAATTGAGAAATATCTTCCGGTTAAGATGGTTGCTGTCTGGGAATCTATTAAGGGTATAATAGCTTTGTTTGGTGGTCTTGCTCAGCAGGTTCCTTCTTTGATACCTGCTGTACTGAGAAGTTTATTTGGTTTAAATGCAGGTAAAAGCAAGGCTGAAATACTAGCAGCTGTTGATGAAGATGCTAATTTTTCTAATTCTTTGGTCGAAGCTTCTAATGAGGTAATTAATCTTATTTATAGACCAAGTACTACGAGTATGTCTTATCAAGCAACTAGGAATTACAATGGAAATTATAGCCCGGGCAATCGAACAGCTTTATTTGATATTGTACAGAACAGTAATTCGTCGACAGAACCTGGTATAGAAACTATCTTTTATGATCTCTATGATGCTTTAGAATCTGAGGGAAAGACTCCTGCTATAATTAAAAATCAGCTTTCTAGCAGTCCTGGAGAGATAACAAAGAATAACGCTTTCCTGAACATTCGAACTAGCTCTGATAAGTATGATTTTCCACTGAGATCACCAAGCAAATATGATTTCTATTTTGGAGAATATAATCTTAAAGATGTTGGTGATAGTGTGAAAGTGATGACTCAGGTTATACTACTTCTCCGAGAACTAAAATACTTTGAAAATTCTTCCAGGGTTCAACTGGGGAAAGTTAGAGTATTGGTATACAAGAATTCTGATGATGGCAAAAGAAGGGTTGTTATGTTTAATGGTAATGCTAGGGATGCCCTAAATAAATATAGCTTTACTAAAATAGGATTTAATGAAAAAGAATCCCCTAGATTAGTTAGAACAAAGATAAATAGGGATATGGATTTCTTAATGAATTATGGTTTGCCATCTTTGCTTACTTAAAAGATAATATATGGTGTTGATATATAGTTTAGATAACTTTCTAATATAAAAATAAATGAACACACCAGAAAACAAAGATCTGATCCAGGAAGAATTTAACTGGGACATTACAAATCGGAGAACTATCAACAGGAACGTGGAGGTTTTTGACGATTCGAAGGTCTTCTGTCAAGAAGATTATGCCCAAGAGCTTTACTATAAGATGGCTGAGGGGTTAAAGGGGGTAAGCTCTTCTAAAGATTTGGTAACTGGAAATGCCTATACTGGTACAATCACCACGCTTACGGATAAGTATGTAATAGCACAAACTTATGAAGGGCAGTCTATTTACATAGATCTTGTTAAGGAAAAAAAAGATGCTGATAAACTTGGTATAGGTGGTATTTCTTTTGAGATTAATGCTGAAGTGCAAACTATGGTTAGGAATGTAAATGGAACATATTATGGATCTGTTGTTGATTGCTTTATAGAAAATACCAAGCAGGAATTCTTTGAACAAATCAAGAAAGAAACTCTTGCCTATGAAGCTAGAATAGAATCTATTAACAATGGTGGTTACCTCGTGGACGTACAAGGGATCAAATGTTTCTTACCTGGATCTTTAGCTGCAGCTAATAAAATTACTAACTTCGAGTCTTATTTGGGTAAAAAGATCTATGTGATGATAGATGGATATGTACAGAAGAAAGATATTTTCGTTGTATCGTACAAGAAATATCTGTCTAAGATAATGGACGAGAAAATACAGGAACTCGATCTTACTAAAAAATACAGAGGCCATGTTACAGGAACCTCCAATTTCGGAGTTTTTGTAGAATGGGAGGATATTTACACAGGACTAATACACAAAACTGAATTTGATAACAATAAAGTTGATGGGTTTACTACTGGCGATGAGATAGAATTCTATATTAAAGAAGTTAAGGATGACAATAGATTAACCCTAACATTTGGTGAACCTGTTGACAAGACCCTTAAAATTTACGATCTTAAGAAAGAAATAGAAGATGGATCCAATCCAATATCTAACGCTAAAGTTAAGCATAAGAGGAAAAATGGTGCACTTGTTGAATTAACTGAAATGGGCCTATTTGCAATGATTCCACAGGGAAGGCTTAACAAAGAGCACAAAAACCTTAAATCTGGAGATAATATTCTAGTAACTGTTTATGAGGTTGATCCAGTAATGGGAAAAATATTCGTAGAACCTTTAAATGAGTAATTACACCCACTTTGACAAAAGACAGGTACTTTCTTCTGCCGTTTTAGGATTTGAATTTGAATTCTTTTCTGAAATGGTAAGAGGAAGGATTACCGAGTCTTTGTCCAAGCTATTGGGTAAGAAGGTTATACTTTCTAATAAATATCACTCCAAGGTCCCGGTTAATTCTAGCACCTTTAAACTAGAGCCAGATTACTCTGGTGGTGGAAAGATGAATGAGTTAGTAACAGGTCCTCTACCATATTCTGAAGCAATTCCAGTATTGATTAAAGTTCTTCATTGGATAGATCAGAATGGTTGGACTACCGATAAATGTGCATTTCAATTTTCTTTAAGTTTTGATAAATCTGATAGATCTCTTGGGAGGATGGAGGAGCTTGATAAATTAAAATTTATCCTTGGTATAGATGAAAATCTCATTTACTCAGACTTTGGAAATAGACAGAATAACGTATATGCAAAATCAATCAAAAGGGTAGTACCAAGAAATAGGTTTTCTATACTTGAAAACATTTCCACTATAGACCCCAAGGTCTTTAAGATCCCTGATGAAAAGTACTATGGAGCTAATTTTAGTAAAATTCCACAGGGATATATTGAGATCAGATACTTAGGAGGTAGGGATTACCAGAAAAAGATTACTTCCATTAGGGAAGTGATAGATTATGTTGTCTTGTTTACCCATGATATACTTTCGGGTAGATCTATTTACGATAAAAATGATCTTGAAAATCTTAAGAGCATGATGAAGGATTATTCTAAGGTTGTCAGAAGCTTTTCTAACCCAGAGAGTTTTTTTATGAATTTCCCAGACTTTCATCTTCTTGTTGATCTTAAGGGATATGAGGAGAATATTAAAACATACTTCCCGTTTATTAGAGAAAAAGTATTTGATCTTATAGTAGAGGGAAACGTAAGAAGTGGCTTCTTTAATTATGATACTACTAATGGGAGATTCCAACTTAAAGATGCAAAGGTAAAAAATGCAGCATACCTAGATAATCTTGATCTAATTAACTGTAAGATAAGATCTGCTAAGCTTGATAACTGTAGGATATTTGGTAGTGATATTAGGAATAGTGAGGTACATAACTCCGAAATTATTAATACAAATAAGATTGAAAAGTCTAAAATCAAGAACTGTAGCGTAGACTTCGGTAATAAGCTTACTGAGTGCTATATAGATTGTCCTGAAAAAATGATCGACTGTGAGATAAACGGTGGAGTTTTGAGGAAGGGTGATCTTGGTAGAAATGCTCAAGTAAGTAAGGAAACTGAAAAAGCAAAAGACTTTAATGAAATCAGGAGTGGTAGATTTATAACCGATTCTAGACTAAAAAATCTGAACGACCCTATTTCAAGAATGAAGTTTAAAAATCAGAACTACTAACATGACATTAGAAGAATTAGTACAGGAAATAAAAGACGATCTTTCAGCAAGCTGTTCTTTGCCTTATAATTTGAACGATGATGAAATTCATAGGATTATAAAAAGGGCTAAGGCTTATATGTATGATAACTATCAGTATGCAGCTGAGGAGAGGGTTTTTATACTTGCTAATAATCTTTTTGGACACGAGGAGTTTAGAAGAACTAGACAAATAAAACTTCCTGAGAAAATCGTAAGTGTATATGATGTAAGAGAAGTTAACGGAATGGGTATAGCTGGTACCCCAGATAGAGATTTCGGAGACTCCAAGCTTTTGGGGTCTGAATTGCTCCTTTCACCATTTACTGGGGATAACCTAGTTTATAGGACAGTAATGTATTCCTATTTTGACCTTGCACAAGCATACCTACTTTCTACTTTTGCTTTTAAGTTTAATAAGAACAATAAAAAATTAACCATACTTGGTAGGGATCCTAACAGATCCGGATCTGGTGGAGTTGGGACCGGTTATAACCAGAATGGTATGGATGTAGCTGTTAGGTGTTTTATTGCAATCGATGATTACGAGCTTTATGACGACGAGCTTTTTGTTAGATATTGCTTAGCTAAGGCCAAAATTTCTCTTTCCCGGGTGCTAAGTGCATTCGACTACAATCTCCCTGGTGGAGTGAGGGTTAACACTTCTGAGCTAAGATCTGATGGTGAAAAAGAACTCCAAGAAGTCATGGATATGATAAACGGAGAGAACACTCCTTCCTATTTCTTACAGTGGAACTAATCTTGATATAT
>Ga0209138_1000450_pt1 | contig 40461 bp, 36 predicted proteins | sample SaaInl3SG_22_DNA_FD_184645 | JGI IMG/M metagenome (GOLD analysis project Ga0209138, IMG submission 184645) | Marine microbial communities from expanding oxygen minimum zones in the Saanich Inlet - ESP_153SG_22_DNA (SPAdes) (version 2) | ecosystem: Environmental > Aquatic > Marine > Intertidal...
AAAAACGGAAGTTAGCTTTAAATTTCGGGGGTTTAAACGATAAACCAAATCTGGGTTTGACTTCCTAATTCCCAGAGCACCGAACGTAAAAACAGATTTCAAAGTGTTCAGCCAAAAGATGTATGATACATCAATTGAATTGCAAAGTAAAGTTAAAAATCAATACATTTCATTATTTTTTTTAAAAAATTTACCAATTTCATTAATAAAGTTCGAACTCTCGTAAGTTTGGGTCACGAATAACCTTCTGATATTCAGAGGGTTATTTTGTTTTATAAGTGTTGTGTTCTAGTTTGATGTTGGTCAATTCTCACCAAAAGTTTGCACATAGTTTGCACAAATTTTCATAAATTTGTTTTGAATCAAAAAAAATTAACCACATGAACAAATTACTTTTATTAACTTTTGTATTTACTCTTTTTGCTTGTAGTGGAGGGGATGATGATAATTCAAATTCTGATAACAACAGCAACAATAATCCTAATGATCCAATTATTGGAACATGGGTTTTAGTAAATGAAGAAATTGTTGGAGGAGATTGGGGAGATTCTTGTAGAGGTTGTTTTATGGAAAATGATGCTGGATCTCCTGATACTTTTGTTTTTACTTTAACTGAAGTAACAAAAAGCGTATGGGAATGTTTTCCTAATGATGGCAGTTTGTGCACAGATTTAGATGTGTATGGTCCCGTAACATGGGTAAACCCAGGATCAAATATATATGAAATTGATGGTCAGCCATTGGAAGTAACTTTTATTGATAATAATCAAATGCAGACTCCTTTTGAGGATGGTAATATTATTCAAACTTGGAGTCTGGTTGAATAAATTATTGTTTTTATTTATATAAATAACCTTCTGATATTCAGAGGGTTATTTTGTTTTATAAGTGTTGTGTTCTAGTTTGATGTTGGTCAATTCTCACAAAAAGTTTGCACATTATTTGCACACAATGATGCACAGTAATTGGTTCTCCTTTTTTTGTGCTTGAAATTTCCTTCGATAAAATCGGTATTATGCCAAAAATAGCGTTCACTTTTGGGGTTCGAACTTGGTCGTTTGACTTGTCGTTAAATTATTTGTAGATAGTATTATCTAATTCTTCAAGGGCATACCGTTTTTCAACGGATCCTATTTTTGTATTGCCTTTGTATTTTTTTTAAATATATAAATCAATTTCAAATATAAAAGTCTAAACTATTGAAGCTTTTTGGGTTTTAAGGTAGGAGAAACAGAAATATAGTTCGCTTTTTAGTATTTAATATTTTGATGTACGATTAAACAAAATATTGTAATCCAATGAAATCCCTATTCTATAAAAAGAAGTATTTTTAAAATCCGAAAAATAGTCACCAAAAACTGATAAATTAATAGAATTTGATTTACCTGGATTACCTGATAGTTTATTAGTTCTGATAATTGAAAAAACTAATGATGATAGAGCTAAATCATCAAAATCGCCTTTAATTACAGATCCATATTTTATTTCAATTGGTCCGTAAGACACACCAAACTGCAAAGAATTAAAGTCATTTATAGAATTTTCAATGTCGTCTGACCCCGATAATTTTATAAAAGTATCAGAAAAACTCTTGAAATTAATTGAAAGACCAAATCTTTTTCTTGGATTTAAGAAATAATGAATCAGACTTAATTCATAAGAAGGTAAAATATTATCGAAATTTAAATTATTATCAAGTTGATTAACATTAATTTGACCAGACGAATTGTTGATTTCATTGAAACTACTACCTGCATTTAACCCAATCCTTAGCGCATTTCTGGCATAGCCACTGCGTTTGCTAATTTGTTGTTTGTATGACTCATATTTTTCTTTCTGATTCTTGTAAAAAACTGTATAGCTATAATCAGTTAATAATTTTTTAGTTAGGTCATTATTCTGCCTGTTGCTAATCGCTTTTTCAATTTTTAAATCAAGTTCCTCGATTTTACTCTCGAATTTTCTCTCGTAACCAGCCTTGAAAATCATAAGACTTTCGCGCTGCTTTGGATTGAATTGCTTTCTGGAGAGTGATAATAGTTCGAGATGAATGTTTTCAAATTCATTATTGAGTAAGAGTCTGTTTAATTTACTTATCTTAATATCAAAATTGGAGTTAGACAAATTTTCAAGCTTGAAAAATTCAGCATTTGCTAATGCAACATCACCAATAATTTGATTTTTTTCTGCATTAGAAATATACCTAGATACTGAAATAAGCTCAACGGCGTTCGATAAATATAAATTTGTGTCACTAAGTTTAGACATTTCGTCATTATCATAAATTCTATTCCTAGAATTTGAAGAATTTATTGCATAATTAACTTTTGATCTAAAAATTTTCAGCCTAGCATTGGCCTCATTGAATAAATCGGTTTCAAAGTCTTCTATTGGAACAACACAATACAAATAATATTTACGTCCCGATGTGCAATAGATAAATTCTGGGTTGTTTACAGAGCCAACCGAACTGACAATGGATTCATTATTAAAGAAAGATAAGTATGATCCGATTTCACCAACTTCGGTTAGTTGTTCGTTTAGTCTTGAAACAACAGAAATTTTTTCTGAAATTTGTTGAACTAAATCTTGCTTCAGAGATGTTTTTTCGGAAGCACTAATAGACCTGTTCTTGTATGTACTCTTCTTGATTGATTTAGAAACAGAATAATACTTAGAACTCATTAGGCAATCATTACTTGTGGAACGACTTTTAACTCCTCCACAAGAAAAAATCAACAATGTAATTGATACTGCTACTAAGGACCTCAAAATTTTAATTATTTCTAATGACTTCATCAAAAACAGCTCTCATTTTTTCGCTATTTGCTCTTATACTGTTTTTTTTGCTACTGCTTATAGATGCAACATAATCGTCAACAACATCCTTAACTGACATTTCTAATGCTATATAATGTTTGAACATACCAGTCGAAGCTACTCTAGTAGTTTTTTCACAAATAACTCTTATATTTCGAAGTGATCCAGATGAAATCTTTCGAGAAAAATCTAGAGTTAGGGATGTGTATTCCCCAACTTCACCATCTTCAATTTCTTCCACGAATTGATCAGAAACTAATTTAATAGTATTTTTTATGTCAGAAATTAAACTCGCTTCGGCTTTTCTACGTGCAGCTTTACTGGCAGAAGAATTGGAACTCACATTTCCAGAGGCTCTAAAAAAATTATTATTTGTTCTGTATTCTTTTCCTGTGCAAGGTTTTACATATTCAGTTTCTCCTTCAGGTAATTTTGAAGATCCACAAGAATATACTAAAGTTAATATTATTGCTGTTAGTATAATATTTTTCATAATGATTAAATTTTAACAAATATAATTTTTTATTTGATATTTTGTTTAACATTAATTTATAAATTTTTAACAAAATTTGAACTTTTAAGTTTTTGCTTTGCCAAAAATATTGGTTGTATGTGTTGGTTAATTTTTTTTGCTTGTTCTTAAAACCCCAAAAAATCAGTGGTTTTCGTGGACGTTTTAATATGTTGTAATTGACTTTTTAATTATCATATTTGAAATTGATAAATTGAATAAATTTGCCCTGTATTCATTTACTTATTCTTCACGAATTTTTTAATTTACCCGTTTTTTTCTATTTATACATTCAAATAACATTAGTTTGAAAAATAATATTTGTAGATTATTTCATATATTTGAGTTAAACAAAAACAAATCAATATGAATTTTAGTGATTACTATAAAAATTACAAAAGTGAGAAAAATCTTATTCTGACTGAAAATCAATTTGCTGAAATGATGTTAATGCTTCCATCAGTACTTGTTTCATTTAGCGACGGAAATTTTGATGAATTAGAGAAAGCTTCTCTAGCTGGTGCTTGCGAGGCGGCTGCAGGAGGTGCAAATGTTATTTCCTATGAACTGTATAACGAACTGACTGCAATTGCTTCTGGAAACGAGATTAATCAAAATGAGATTTTATCCTATCTCAAGGGCTTCATAGCTAATGACGCTGAGTCAAAAGAAATCGTTTTAGACCTTATGGAAGATGCTGGTAAAGCTTCAGACGGACTTTCTGATGTTGAATCGAATAAAATAAGTGCTTTGAAAAGTGCGTTAAACTTGAACTAAAAAACGAATTACTATGAATAATCAAATAAGAAATACATTCGGAACAAATGTTCCACCTATCATTGCATTTGGAAAGTTAAGTGAAACTCCTAAAGCTCAAGAAGTAGATAGGGCAATCTATGATCCGGTAACTCAAAAAACTGAATATTTCTGCGGTTCTTCAAAAAAAGGTAGAACTATGTGTGAGAAGAAAGTAGGAGGAAATTTACTTTCGGGCTATAAGTACAAAACAAAAAAAGACGATGCCCAAGATAGATAAGTTTTATCTATGATTTTAATTATTACCTGCGAAGAAGATATTCACCCTAACGGGGTGATAGAACAGCTAGAAGTTCTGTCCGTTCCCTACTTTAGGCTCAATACTGAATATCTTCTTCGTGATTACAACATACATATTAGTATGGACAACGACGAATCAAATTTCGTTATTGAGCACAAAACAGCAGGGCATAAAATATCAAACAATGATATAACAGCTGTTTGGGAAAGAAGACCAATCGAGCCTATTTGCCTCTTGGATGAGGGGTTCTCTCCACAGATAGAAGAAATGGTGCTAAAGGAAGCTGATGATTTTCTTAAGTATTTTCGTTATTCATTAAATGATGTTTTTTGGATTGGAAATCCAATTAAAGAACGAAAGGGTTCCTCAAAAATATGGCAAATGCAAATCGCCAAGAAAGTTGGTTTTGACATTCCTACCACAGTTTATTCCAACGATTTGTCAAAGACTATTCAGCAATTCGAAGATCAAAATATCGCTATTAAGCCTGTCACGGCAGATGGCATAATGGGGAATGACAAAGAAGTTATTTTCTACACAAAGAAAATTCCTTTTAAAGAATTTAAGGAAACAAACGAAATAGGTTTTCGTAATAATATCAATCATATTGAATCCTACGCTGAAAAAAAATACGAGCTGCGAATAACTTATGTGAAAGATGAGGCTTTCGCTTGTAAGATAGACAGTCAAGTCAAGGAAAATGACAAGGGCAGAATAGACTGGAGAGAGGGTTATGACCACGAAATAAGTTTCACACCAATCGAGCTCCCTGTTGAAATAAATAAGAAGTGTGAAGCATTTCTTGAGGAAGTCGAATGTAATTTTGGTTGTTTCGATATTATTTTTACCGAAAATGATGAATATGTTTTTCTAGAGTGTAACCTAAATGGTCAATGGTTATGGATAGAGGAGGAAACCGGTCTTGAAATTTCTAAGAAGATAGCTCAAGTTTTCTCTAAAGAGTTCGAGACGAAGAATTTAGGAATAAAATGTTAAAAAAAATCTTACCTTTTTTTAACTCTTTTAGTAATGAGGGTTTTCTAAACGAAGAGGCTATATCCAGACTACAAAATTTAAAAATCAATCTGGAAGACTATGAAATCTCTAAAAGAACAAAATCCATTTCTAAAATTAAAAAATACTTCTCAGACCTAGATAATAGAAAACAATTTATACCTGATGGAGAACCCTTCCAAGGAGAGTTTGATTATTATCTTGATATAAATAAAGGGGGTGAATTCTATGGTTTTTATCGAATTAGTTTGCTTCCCAAAAACATGCTCGAAATACATTGTGGTTTTACACATTTCAATTCATTATTAGCTAGAAGATACCTCCAAGTTACAGAGCTTGTTCTGAAAGACCTTCAAGCACTTTTTCCTAAATTTATAATCACCTCTGAATGTCTAATTAGTCATGACAAAGCCAATAACTACTTATCATATTTCTGTTTTGAATTAACAGATTCTGATCATGGAATAAACTCATATGTTTTAAATAGAGCTCAATTTAAAAAAGTATTTTGCTAAAAAAATCAAAAACTGGGCGAAAGCTTTACTTCATTTTTATTTTCCATATTAGGCAATTTTTTCATCCACAAAACGTAGACTCTTTGACGAAGAGATCCTTAATTTCTCATTAATTTGATGATTTTTTGTATTATTTTGCAATAAATAGATTCAAACTAAAATTTTATTTACTTAAAAACGTATAAAACATTTTTAGTTAGGTCATAATTAATTTTTTAAAAACATGAAAACTTACAGGTTGAAAATTTCAATATTACTCGTATTAGCTCTAACCCTTTCATTATTTACTTGCAACAGCAATGATGAGTTAAGTCTCGACGGAGAGACCAACAGTACCAACTTAGCGCGATCTATGTCCGAACTAATGGACCAATTTGACGCTGATGGTAATCCCGAAGAAAGTCAAAATCCCAGCGGAAACATGGTATTAGATTTTTGTTTTGAATTTGTATTTCCTATTGATTTTCAAATGAACAATAATACAATCATAACAATTAATTCACTTGATGACCTAGTTGAAGTATTGCTAGAATCTAATGACGAGCTTTACATTAATGATATTTTATATCCTTTTGATGTTCTCGTCTTCAATAATGAAAATGACTCTATTGAAACATTGACCATTGAAAATGATGAAATCTTTGGTAGTTTGTTAGATGATTGTGAATTTGAATATGATGAGGATAATAGTTGCTACGAAATTTATGATCCAGTATGTGTTGAAATAAATAATGAAGAAGGAGATATACTGATTTTAGTTTACCCAAATGACTGCTATGCTGGTCTTGATGGATTTAATGAAAATGACTTTTTAGAGGATTGTGACAGTGAAAATGAATTTGATGGAGACATATTTGATACCGATTGTTTTGGTTTAGTTTATCCCATAACACTATTAAATTCAAATGGTGATGTAATTACAATAAATAGCGAAGAAGCACTTTCGGGATATATAGAAGAGTGGTATTCTGAAAATTGTGACAATATGGACGATTGTGAATTTGATTTTGAAGTTCAGTTTCCCTTAACAGTTGAATATTTTTCAGAAAATAATCAACAAACACAAACACTTATCATAGATTCTGAAGAAGAATTGAATGAATACATAGAAGAATATTGCGAGTAATTTTTTTATTTGTATTAGCTGTCTAACACACAGTTGTAAAGACAATATTAGAAGCATTATTATTTTTAATAAATTTAAAAAATTACGTTGTAAAATAACTCTTTAAATAATCTATTGAAAAATAAGGGTAATTTAGCTCATCGATTAAATTTTTGTAATTTTTTAATTGTATTTTAGGGTTGATATTCGCATGATATTTGATTACACAATCAAAGATTTCAAAGAATGTTCCATAGCTGAATCTCACTGAAAATTCCTCTACCAAATTGATTTGTTTTTTTGTAGTTTTTTTATTTTGTAAATAAAAATTTAAAAACAAACAAACATATTCGTATAAATCATTATGCCATTCTTTGTAATTTTTTGAGTTCGTCATGTTTTGTTTAAAATTTAAATTAATCCACTTCATTAATTCAAAATCTTTAGTCATAATAGAAGTAAACATAAGCTCATAGATGTAGGCTAAGTTATTTTTTTTACAATATTCTTTTTTGTAAAAATCTAAAACTTCTAGCTTTCGATCTTTTGGTAAATTTATAACGTGTATGCTCATATATCGACTTAAAAGAATAGGATGAGTTTTTTTTGAAATTAAATGGGTATAGTTGCTTTTGATTTTTTTGTTATTTAATAGATTTTTAAGCTCTAACACTAGGCCACTAAAAAGTTTTAGATCTGGATCTTTTGTAGTATTATAATTAGAATATGCAAATTCACCGTAATTTCTATTTAAGCTCGAATAATCCACAAAAAGAGTATATATGGTTGTGTTGAAATATTTACTTTTTGTAAATACTGAATAATCAGTTTGATATTTGCGCAATAGTAGCCCCACAGAGTTGGCTAGATGTAGAAGCTCTGAATAGTTATTTTTGTTGGGGTTTAATAATTCGAGGTTAAATATATTCCTTAGAGCCGTTATTTCATTTTTAATTATGAGTTCTCTTATTATTGAAACAAAAAGATCTATAACACCAATATGAATTTTTTCTAGGCCCTTTAAAAATTTTATGAGCTCTCTTTTGTCCTCTTTATTTATGAGCATATAAGCTTTTTCTCTTAGTGTCCAACTAAATTCTTTTGGATATTGAGATTGAAAGTAAGCATACGAAGGAAACCCATTAAACAGAGCAATTGTATCTAATGTTCTTATCTGGGGGGTCGTAGACTTAGAGACTCCAAAAAAACGGCGCAATGTATTGTAGCTTATATCAATATCTGTCTTTACCTCAATCAACTTTGATAATTTTTCACAGTCTCCTCGCGTTTTAATTTTATAACCAAGTTTGATCTCTGTTAATTCTTTTAAAATATGTATCATATATGGATCAAAATTACGTATTTTTTTTCATACATTTATGATATAACAATAATATGTAGTTGGAATAATCCGAAAATCAACTAAAAAAAGGAGTAGGAATAAAATTAACTAATTTATCAAATCATGGCAACTATAAGAGTTACAAAAGCAAGCTCTGTAAAGAGCATTAAGAGACAATTTTCAGAAGAGTTCAACTGCAACATCCGAATTTACAAAGGCAATAAATTTGCTGATGAAAAAACAAAAATTAGTGAGCTTTCCAAAACAGACAGTGCTGGTGGAGAGCTAGATTTGGGTGCAAGAAGCCGTGTAGCCAATGTTGAGCGTTATTTTATGGAAGAGTTTGGAATCAAAGTTCAAATTTCAAATGCTGACGATACCAAACTGGCCGATAACAGCATGACCCTTACGCAAGCAGGAAAACTTTAATTCGTTCATAAATCAGTAGGTTTAATTAAACCTACTGGTTTTTTTAAATCAAACACTATGGCAAGAGAAGTTACAACAACAGGCTCCAAAAAATTAAAGACCTTAATGAAAGAGTTTAATAATCACTTTCCTTATTTAAGACTAAACATACATTCTTCAGCCATGGCAAAGAAATCAGAAAAGGGTGAAGATATTTATAGATTAGATATTGAAAAAACATTATCCGAAGTTCGAGAAAAAAAAGGTTCGGGTAAAATATCTTTGACTGGACGAAAAAAAGTCAAAACTGTAGAAAAAGAATTCGATGAAATATTTGGATTATATGTTCAAATTTGCTACACAACTGCCGATGGCCAGAGTTACTATACCACAGGAAGCGCAGACAATCAGACATTAACCGCACTGAATCGTCAACGTGAGGCAGCAGGTTGCAAAAAAGGAGAATGGAAGTAAAATTTATTAATAATTATGGGACTATTTGATTCAATAAAAGATCATTTCAATAATGCGGAATTTTCAATTGCGCCAAACAAAAAATTAAAAACAATTTCTAAAGACTTTAAATCTTCATTTAGCCTTTCTTTGGTATTTTACAAAGGCAACATGATTGCTGATGGCGATTTGACCTTAGCTGCACTCAACAAAAAAACAGCCAAAAAAGTCGATACCACTTCAAAACAAGATGTTAAAATCAAAGGCAGTATGAGAGTTGGAGATGTGGAGGAGTTATTTGAAAACACCTACGGGGTCAAAGTTCAAATCAAAGATAAATCAGCCAAAACACTTATGGATAATGAACTAACTCTGGGTAAAGCCTCTAGACAATAATAACAAGATAATATGGGATTTTGTGCCTCATGCGGGTATAATCTTACTGGGAATGAGAATTTTTGCCCTAGCTGTGGCCAAAAACCATCAGAATTTGGTACAAAGAGTCGTTCCAAAACGTCATTTTCATACATATTTTCATCAAAAATTATTTTGGGGGGAAGTATTTTAACCCCTGACAAATTGATTGTTGATCAAGATGGGATTACCTATCTTAAGCGCAATAAATACCTCATTGGCGTCGATCGTTCCTTTTTATCTTTTAGTGACATCTCTTATGTTAAAATTGACAGAAGATTGATCAATTCAACAATCATTATTTCCAGCAAAGGCACCAAAGGCATACGGGCAGAACATTTTTCCATATCAGATGCCAAGAAAATTGAAACTATTATAAAAGAAAACTGTAATGTTTTATGAAAAAACATAGGGCTTCTAATCCAATCATGTATAACCTTTAAAACCAATCAAATGTGCGTTTTGATAGCACAAAATGTCAAATTAAAGCAGGCAAGAGAGGTTTTGAGAATAAAAAAAGCGTTGTAGTGAACGAGTTAAATTAAAGTTTAAAAAAGACTTAAAATATTGTTTCATTTTTTAAAATAAGAATTTAGTATGAAAGTTCTTTCCAAATCACGTTTTAAAATTGGACTTTCATGTCCAAATAAGTTGTACTTCTCTGGAGATAAATCCTACAAAAATAAAGACGACGACAATGCTTTCCTTTCAGCTTTAGCAGAGGGAGGATTTCAAGTAGAGGCTTTGTCCAGGCGGTTGTACCCTAATGGACATTTTGTGAATGCACCTTACGGAGCATACCAACAGGCCTTTCAGAAAACTCTCGAACTCTTAAAACAAGACGAAGTTATTATCTATGAAGCCGCTTTTTTAAACAATGGCCTTTTTGTTATGACCGATATTGTGGTTAAACAAGGGAATCATGTTCGCCTGATTGAGGTTAAAGCGAAGTCTTTTGATTCCACTCAAACCGACACTTTTATTGGCGCTAGAGGTGACATTAGAAGCAGTTGGCGGCCCTATTTGTTTGATATAGCTTTTCAAACCCATGTTGCCAGTAAATGCCTACCGCATCTTCGTTTTGACTCCTTTTTCATGATGGCCGATCAGTCTAAAGTAGCAACCATTGATGGACTGAATCAGAGGTTTAGGTTGCCAAATAATGGCGATGTTCGCCAAGATGTCGATATTCGAATGACACCAGCGGAAGCTCAAAGCACTTCTGTGCTCTCCGAGGTAGAGGTATCGTCTATTGTAAATGCGATTATTAATGATGAGTTTAGTTACACAAAAGATTTGGTTTTTTCTGAAGCAATACCACTATTTAAGAATAGTTACCAAAACAATATTTATTTGAATTGGCCTACCAACTACAGTCGTTGTAAATCTTGTGAGTTCAAAATTGATAACGACACAAAAGATAAAGGTTATAAATCTGGATTTGAGTATTGTTTTTCTAAACAACACAATTGGACAGAATCAGACTTTCAACGTCCCAATATTTTTGAGGTTTGGAATTTTCGAGGTCAAAGATTGTTAGATCAAAATCGTTTGTTTTTGGATGAATTAAACCAAGAGGATTTTAAGCTTATTAACCAACCAAATGTTATAAGCTCAAGTAAACGCCGTTGGATTCAAGTTCAGAAAACTTTAGAACCTCAATCTAAGCCTTTTGTGGAATTGGCTGGTCTGAAAAAAGAAATGGAATCTTGGGTTTTTCCATTACATTTTATTGATTTCGAAACTAGTGCAGTTGCATTACCTTTTAATAAAGGCAGACGGCCCTATGAACAAGTTGCCTTTCAGTTTTCTCACCACATATGTTATTCCGATGGAAAGATTGAGCACGCCTCTGAATACATCAATACCACTGCAGGAGAATTTCCAAATTTTGAGTTCGTTACAGCTTTAAAAAAATCATTGGACAAGGATAGTGGTACTATTTTCCGCTTTGCATCTCATGAAAATAGTATTTTGAACGCCATAAAAGACCAATTGATAACAAGTGATTTTTCAGAAAAAAAAGTTCTTATTGATTTTATAAAAACTATTACAACTCCACGGAATGATGATCAAAACCCATGGATACCAACCAGACCTATGGTGGATCTACGAGAAGTGATTCTAGATTATTATTACAATCCATTAGTAAAAGGGTCAAACTCTATTAAAGCTGTGTTGCCAGCGATTTTAAATTCTTGTGAATTTTTAAAACATAAATATACCAAACCAATTTCAGAAATAAACCTCACAAGTTTAAATTTTAAGCCTAGTTTTATTTGGATTAGAACAAATGATGGAGATATTGAAAGCCCCTACAAATTACTCCCTCCAATTTTTGAAACTCTAAGCCCTAAAAAAACAATTGATTTTATATCAGGACTAAAAAATATATCCGACGGTGGTGCAGCGCTCACAGCCTACTCTAAATTACAATTTGTCGACATGTCAATAGAGGAACGAATAAGTATAAGAAAATCCTTGCTAAAGTACTGTGAATTAGATACTTTAGCAATGGTAATGATTTATGAGCATCTAAAAAAATTCTTTTAAATAATTACCCCTTTAACCAATTTATATTTTTAATATGTATTTACATAAAACTAAAAGCATTGCGCTTTTTTCATTTCTTTTATTTGGTCTTGCTGTTTCTGCTCAAACTATTATTAATACAGAAAATATGTTATCTGATCAAGACGAAAATGTTTCATATAATTTAAATTTCCAGGGTGATTTGAACTTTGGAAATATAGATTTAATCCAATTTAGTACTGCACATCAAGTTTCAAAATCTTTGAATCAAAATTTATTTCGAGTGCTTTTAAATTACGACTATATAAAAGAAAGTGGAGCTGAGATTTCTTCTGACTTTACAGGCCAACTTCGCTATAATTATAGAATTAAAAAAAACTCAGTTTTTGCATTTTTTCAAGTTCAAAACATTAAGTCTCTTCGAATGAATCATCGCTATATTTCTGGTGGTGGCTATCGCCATAGAATACTTCAAAAAGGAGAGAATTTTTGGGACCTTTCAGCTGGAATATTTTTCGAAGATGAGTTCTATGACAAAGATTTAAGTACTCAACAACAAGTATACAACTGGCGATACAGCCTTAGCACATTTATGAAACATAAATTTTCTGAAAAATTCTTTATTAATTTAGCTGTATACTACCAAATTAATACTTCAAACACTAAGGATTATCGACTTTTCTTAGAGCCAAGACTCTATTACTCACTTGAAAAAATTGATTTATTTATCGACTGGACCTATCGCTTTCATTCAACGCCTTATATAGACATTTACAGGACAGATAATAGTGTGAATTTTGGCATTGAGCTTAAGTTGTTTTAGCTTTTGGTGAAATATTTATAATGAAATAGTCAATACATTTATTCGTCGTATATCATGAAAACACATATTAGATATTATTTTGAGAATTTTATAGCTCGTAAATCAAACTTTGTTTATTTCCTAATGATAGTGAGTGCTGTTTTTGCTCTACTCATGATTGGTATAGAAATGAGCTTAGGACTAGTTGAAAAAGACTCCTTTTTAAATATTTGGTGGAATCGTCTTGTGCGATTATTGGAAATAGAAGAGTCTGGAATTGATCTCGAAGAACGCTTTGTTAGCATAATTTATTGGATATTTAGTGTTGCATTTTCTGGTACTATTATCGCTTTTTTAGCTGCAAAAGTTTCAAATTTTATTGAAGATTTAAAAAAAGGTCATTCATTTGTGATAGATACTAATCACTACGTTATTATTGGCTGGAATTCGACCATATTTAAAATTTTTGATGAAATTGAAACTGCCAATGAAAACCAATCAAAGCCAACAGTGCTCTGCTTTAATGGGTTAGATAATTTAGAGATGAATAATAAAATAAATACCGAACGGCCCAATCAAAAGCACATTCGAATCATAACAAGGTCTGGAGATATTTATAGTATTCAGGATTTGGCAAAAACAAACATGAAAAACTCCAAATCCATTATAATCCTAGACGACATAGTACTTGATAAATTTAACATAGAGACTACTATTCTTGCGGTTAAGCAAAATTTAGACAACAAAAATATTCCAATAATTGCTCAATTCAGTAATGCCGAAAATATAGATATCATTTTTAATTTGTTGGGAACCCAAGTCTATCCAATTCTCAAGGATAAAATCATTTCTAGTGTAACTGCTCAATCGATAAGAAATAAACATATCTCATCTGTTGTTTTAGATTTTCTTGACTATGACGGAGATGAATTATATTTTTTTGCACCACATGGCCTTGTTGGAAAAACTTTTAAACATGCGATGTTAATGCTACAAGAAATTAGTCTTATTGGAATTCGCAAAGCTGATGAACAAGTGTTACTGAATCCAAATAAGGACTATGTTATTTTGGAGGACGATAAATTGATTGTCATTGCTGAGGATAGTAGTACAAACATAAAAATCAAAAGTGCAACAGAAATTGATCATTTTTTAGATAATGTAGAAGTAGCTAAAACCTCTGTTTCTAAAAAAGAAACTATTTCAGTTCTAGTTTTGGGTTGGTCCCAACTTGGTCAACAAATATTAGATAGCACTATTCCTTATCTTTCTAATGAATCAAGTTTTTGTTTTGCCTTTCGTGATGATTTAGTTTTTAAAAACCCAGTAATTAAAGAGAACAATTCTATTACATCCAAATCAGTTTTATTAGAAAAAAATAATTTGGATGTAATAAAAACCCTGATCAGCGAAAACAACTTCGATATCATTTTAAATTTAGGATATGATGATAAGTTGTCTACTGAGGTTTCAGATACTAGATCTTTAATGCAAATTTTTTATGTAAAATCAATATTAGCAGAATTAGATAAATTGAATTCTACTAGAATCATTATGCAACTAAACGACGGATCCAAAACAGATTTAATCCCACAAATTGATAAGAAAGAGGTTATTGTCAGTGATATTCTTTCTTCTTTAATGGTTACTCAGTTGGCCGATAATCCGAATTTGTGGTACGTGTTTGAAATTCTTTTTAAAGAATCAGGCTTTAAAATTAGTTCAAAATCAATTACAGATTATGAATTAAATTCATTTGATAAGCAGTTTAGTATATACGAACTAATTGTACTTTCTATCAAAGACAACCAAACTTTTATTGGATATATTCTAAATGATAACTTACATCTGAATCCTCCAAAAAGTGAAATTGTTCAAGGGAATGACACCCTGTCAATCGTTTATATTGGATAATTTTTTAGTGAGTATAACAATTTTTTTGCGACCTACTGTTGTAAAAAACACATAAAGAGAACCGCCGTCTGCAACTTTAATTTCTTTCTTTAGTTGATCAATAGATTTTGGAAAATTCCGAGTTTTTATATTTGCTTTGCTTCCACTGAAAATCCTTCTAATGTTCTTTTTTTGATAGGGAAGTTCTTGTTCCACGAGGTATATTTTTCCAGGAAAATCAGGATTAAGTTTCATGGAGGTATACAAATGTGAATGTTGCGATAATTTTTTTAGATCAAATTGATATGCTAAATTTTTAAAAGCTCCAGATTTTAGAACTGCAGAATTGGGTTCATACAAATACTTTAAAGAATTTTGATAGCTCACAGTTGATTTAACTTCATCACTATACTTAAATTCAAAATCAGATTGATTGGTTTCTAAATTAATGGCTTTTATTGTGGGTTCTTCACAGAATTTTTTTTCTAAAATAAATAACAACTCCTTAACTTCATTTTTAATGGCTACCACATGAATTGCCTTTGTTTGAGGTAAGGCCATTAGAGCCACTTTAAGATCAAGCATTGGCGACATTTTGATTAGTATCTGTTGTGTATTTTTGAAAAGAAGATCTAAGTGTTCAGCGATATTGGGAGTACAATCCTCTATAAAATATCGCTTGTTCTTGTTTGAGTCTCTTCTAGAAGGATCAATATATATCCAGTCAAAGTTTTTCTTATTTTGTGTTAAAAACTCTAACCCATCAATTGCTATTGTTTTTATATTCTCATTTCCAAAAGTCTTAAAATTATGAGCAACAATTTCAGACAAATGTTCATCTATTTCACAATGTGTAACAGATGAAATGATTTTAGAAAAGTATAAGCTATCAACTCCAAAGCCTCCTGTAAGGTCTAGAAGTGTTTTTCCTCTAACCAAATTACTTTTATACTTTGCCGATGTTTCTGAAGAAGTTTGTTCAATATTTAATTTGTTTGGAAAATAAAGTCTAGGTGTGTTATACCAAGTTGGTAGTTTTTTTTTACACTTTTTTTTTGCTTGTATTTGTTGTAAAATCTCAGGTGTTTGTATTCCTTCAAAAGGACTACTTCTCAATGCTAGTTTCCCAATCGGTTCATCAAGGCACTGGTTGATAAATTTTTGCACCTTATTTTCTAAAAGCTTTGAATTAAGCATGAGCTAACGATTTTGTAATTTCATAAAGAGCAATTGATGTGGCTTGAACTACATTCATACTGCTGTTTTGCCCATACATTGGTATATGAAAAGTAATATCTGCATACTTAAGAATTTCATTTTTTATACCATAGCGTTCATTGCCTACAACAAGAACAATTTTTTGGTTACATTCCAATTTAAGCTCAGAAATATTCTTACTGTTTTCTGTAATTTCTAGACAAATCACCAGATACCCCTGTATTTTTAAATTTTTGATGATATTTTGGGTTTGTTCAATTTGTTCAAAATCAACAACTTTTTCTGTGGCTCTTGAAGTGTTCCAGACTTTTCGGCTCAGCTCAATTATATTACCGCCCAAGATTAGTTTTTCTATTCCAAAAGCATCAGCAATACGAAATAGGCTACCCACATTTGATGGACGTTGAACTTGGTCGGTTACCAAAATGATAGGGAATATTTTTTTTTCAAATTTTGATGAATAATGATCTAGTTGCATTTCTTTTTGTGATTAAAATTCAAATGCATACTTTATAATATTTGCCCCCATTTTTAGGGCTTTTAATCGAACATCTTCTGGGTCGTTATGTACTGTGGGATCCTCCCATCCATCACCAAGATCACTTTCAAAGGTAAAAAGTAAAATGATTTTGTTCTCATGAAACAAACCGAGAGCTTGTGGTGGTTGCCCATCGTGTTCATGGATTTTTGGTAATCCATTTGCAAACGTATAGTGAATATTGAAAATAGGATGATCAATTGAAATCTCTTTCAATTCTTTTTCTGGGAATAGTTTTTTTAATTGAGGCAAAATATAAGGTTTCATACCATAATTGTCGTCAATATGCAGAAATCCACCTCCAATTAAATAGAGCTTTAAATTTTTCAGAGCTTCATCAGAAAACACCACATTCCCATGGCCTGTCATGTGTATAAATGGATAGCTAAACAGCTTTGGATCTTCTGGGTGTACAATACTAGGCTGAGGTGCAATAGATGTGTTAATATTTTTATTAGAAAAATAAATTAAATTTTTTAGTGCTGTGGGGTTACTATACCAATCGCCACCACCGTCATATTTTAGTATTGCAATTTCTTGTCCTTGAACGTTTAAGATATACAAATGAAGAATAAAAAGTATAAAAAAATTACGCATTATTAAGTTTTATGGTATGACACGCTACAATTGCAGCAGTTTCTGTTCGCAACCTCGCATTGCCTAAACTTACAGATTTAAAGCCAAATTTTTGCGCTGCTTCGATTTCTTCTGCTGTAAAGTCACCTTCTGGTCCAATCAAAATTAAAATATCTTTTTTTACAACAACAGCATCTTTTAGTGGCACTTTAGTATTTGCTTGGCAATGTGCTATAAAACGATTGTTGATGTCAACATTTTTAATAAAATCTAAAAAACGAACAGCTGGATTCAGCGAAGGGAAATTTGCTCGTAATGATTGCTTTGCTGCGGATTGTATAATTTTCTCATATCGTTCTGATTTGATTACTTTTCGTTCACTTCGGCTACAAATTATAGGGGTGATGCTATCCACACCTATTTCTGTTGCTTTCTCAAGAAACCATTCGTAACGTTCATTTTTTTTTGTGGGAGCAACGGCCAAATGTATATTGTATTCTTTTGCAGGAACATGAGTAATTTTGCTAATCTTCACCTCACATTTGTTAGGATTATTCATTGTTATAGTTGCTTCAAAAAAATATCCTAATCCATTAGTTATATGTAGCTTATCTCCAATATTGTTGCGCAACACCTTTACAATATGATGGCTTTCATTTTTGTCGAAACAAAAATAATCATCATTTGTTGATATTGTTGAGTTATAAAATAATTGCATTCTAAATAATTATAATTTTAATCGTGCCGCAGCTGTTGTATCTTGCTTGGCAAAATCATTTTTCAGATATTTTAAATAGCCCACAATAGCGATCATGGCAGCATTGTCTGTTGTAAATTCAAAGGCAGGGATGTATGTTACCCAACCGTATTTTTGCTCTGCATTTTGAAGAGCTTTTCGTATTCCAGAATTTGCAGAGACACCCCCACCAATTGCAATTCTATTTACCCCAGTTTCTTTTACAGCTGCTTTAAGTTTGTCCATCAAAATTCCAATAATTGTATATTGAATAGATGCGCAAATATCATCCAACCTTTCTGTAATAAAATCTGGGTTTTTCTTAGTGTTGTCTCTAACAAAATAGAGTATTGCTGTTTTAAGGCCAGAAAAACTAAAATTTAGGCCATTCACTTTAGGTTTTGTAAAATGAAATGCTTTTGGATTTCCAAATTTTGAACGTTTGTCAATTTGAGGGCCTGCAGGATAGCCAAGCCCAAGTATTTTACCACTTTTATCAAATGCTTCTCCAACAGCGTCATCGATAGTCTCTCCAATCACCGTCATTTTGAAAGCATCCTCTACAAGAACAATTTGCGTGTGTCCTCCAGAAATTGTCATAGCCAGAAATGGAAACTTCGGTTTTTTGTAGCCTCCTTTTTCAATAAAATGCGCCAAAATATGAGCTTGCATATGATTTACTTCTATTAGTGGAATATCTAATCCAAAAGCCAAAGACTTAGCAAATGATGTTCCTACTAAAAGAGAACCCATTAGTCCAGGGCCTTGTGTAAATGCTACAGCTGAGAGTTGGTTTTTTGATACTCCTGCTTTTTCTAGCGCTTGATCAACAACAGGAACAATGTTTTGTTGGTGCGCACGCGAAGCAAGTTCTGGAACAACTCCTCCATATGCTTCGTGTATAGACTGATTTGCAACCACATTACTAAGTACTTTTCCATTTTCCAAAACTGACGCAGCGGTATCGTCGCAGGACGATTCTATTCCAAAAATATATATTTTTTCTTCGCTCATTAAAGGTTTACTCTAATTATTCGTTTTCTTTGTACAACTTTGGCAAAACTATTGTAGTAAATACTGTTAGTTTTTTACAAAGAAATAAAAAATGAATGATGCATTGATTAAAATTATGTTTAAATTTTTTGTTTGTTTTTTGATTTTATAATTTTACACTATCTTTTGACCTATTAAAACGCGGTTCAACATATTTCTTAGAATTTTAGCAACTATAGTGGTGCTTTTCATTATTTTGCTAATGATCGTATCCATACCTACTGTTCAAACTTCTTTAGGAGACTATGCCACAAAAGAAATCAACTCTAAGTATAATACCGACATTAACGTAGAAAAACTCGGCCTTCAATTTAATGGTAATTTAGAACTCAAGAATATTCTTATTCGAGACCATCACAACGACACTCTTATAGCAATTGATGAATTAAATAGTTCAATACTAAATTTTATAAAATTATATGACAATAAGCTTTTATTTGGTGATATAAATCTGTACGGTCTACGCTTTCATATTAAAACATACAAGAACGAAGAAAACTCAAATTTGGATATTTTTGTAAAAAGTTTTGAAGATGATCAGAAAAAAAAATCAACGTCATCATTTGAGTTGTCATCCGATGATATCTCAATTTATAACTCACATTTTATTCTTACAGACGAAAATAAAGAGTCAAATCAGCGGCTTCTCGACTTTCGTGAGTTAAATATCAATGTTAATGATTTTTTAATTTTTGGACCAGAAGTTAGTACGCAAATCAATGGCATGAGTTTTTTAGATCCACGAGGAATTGAGATGCAATTGCTTCAAACAAAATTTAAGTATTCACTTTCATGCATGAGTTTTCAAGATTTGAAAGTTCAAACATTGAATTCTATGATACAAGGAGATTTAGAATTTAATTACAAAAGAGAAGATTTAAAATACTTTTCTGACAAGGTACAATTGGATGCAAACTTCAAAAATAGCACAATAAATCTTGGCGAACTTAATTTGTTTTTCACTGAATTTAGTAGTTCTGAAACTGTAACTTTTGATTCTAAAATGACAGGAACACTCAACAGTTTATCACTTCAAAAATTCCAACTAAAATCCAATGGTACTACGTTTATTGATGGCCATTTTGATTTTGTTAATCTAATTGATTCAAAGTCAAAGCCATTCCAAATGACAGCCAAAATAGATCGTTTGACTTCCAAATATTCTGATTTAAAACGTATTTTACCTCAAACTTTAGGACAAAACATCCCTTCAAACCTCTCAACTCTAGGAGTCTTTACTCTTCAAGGGAACACACAAATCGTTGGGCCTTCTATAGCTGCTGATTTTGAAGCTTCAACAGAGCTTGGAGTTGTAACTGGAGACTTAAAACTTTCAAAAATAAGCTCTATTGACGATGCGCAATATCAAGGTATAATTCAACTTAAAAATTTTGATCTAGGAACACTTATAAATCAACCTAATTTTGGGCAAATTACGTCGAATTTTGAACTTCAAGGTAAAGGGTTTACTTTAGAAAAATTACAATCAAATATTATAGGAACCTGTACTGCTTTTGAGCTTAACAAATACATATACAATAATTTAGATATCGAAGGCTTTATTGAGAATAAAATTTTTAATGGTTTGCTTGTAGTTATAGATAAAAATTTAAAGATGGACTTTAAGGGTCTAGTAAATTTTTCAGAAGCTCAAAATATTTATGATTTTTCCGCCGATATTCATCATGCCAACTTGAAGGAATTGAACCTTTTTTCAAGGGATACAATTTCAATTTTCAAAGGAAAAGTATCCATGGACATGAAAGGAACTAGCCTTGATGATGTACGAGGTTTTCTAAAGTTTGAAAACACTTCCTACAAAAATCAAAATGACAACTACTATTTTAAAGATTTTCAGGTCTTATCAGATTTTGATTTAAATGGCATAAGAACAATTTCTGTAAATTCTCCAGAAATAATAAGAGGAACTTTTAGAGGAAAATTTATTGTTAAAGAAATTCCTGTTCTGTTGAAAAATTCATTGAGCGAAATTTATTCTCAATATTCTTTAGATAATATTACGCCAGACCAATTCATGAATTACAACTTTAAGATATACAATAAAATTATAGAAGTTTTTTATCCCAAACTTAAGGTAGGCGCCAATACATTTGTTCGTGGTATTTTGGATAGTAACCCTAAGAAATTTATGTTAAAATTTAAATCTCCAAACATTAATATTGAAGATTACTTTGCTAAAAAAATTGAAGTTCAACTCATTAATGACAATCCAATTTTCAACGCATACATTGAGTTAGATAGTCTCAGTACACCATTTTATGATGCTACAGATTTTAGTTTAATCAATTTAACAGTCAACGACACACTCTATATAAAGTCTGAATTTAAAGGAGGGAAAAAAAACAAAGACTCTTTTGATTTCAATTTGTATTATACCAAAAATGGAGATAATTCTGTTGTAGGGGTGAAGCCTTCATCTGTTAATTTTAAATCTACACCTTGGAAATTAAACGCATTCGATAACTCAAAAAATAAACTTGTATTTGATGCTGATTTTAATAAAGTTACACTACAAGACATGGACTTGTCTTACAAAAATGAAAAACTTGTGTTGAGCGCTCAAACACAAGACTCTCTCTATGGAAATTTAAACTTAAGTTTTAATAATGTTGATTTAGCCAAAGTAACTCCAGAAATAGACAGTCTCAAGCTAGGAGGTACCATCAATGGGGATCTTAATATCATTAAAAAAAATAAAATTTACATACCAAAATCAATGCTTACAATTGATGATTTTGAAGTTAATAATTTCAATTTAGGTGCTTTTAATGCCGACATCAAAGGAAATGCATCGCTAACCAATTATGATGTAGATGTAACTATAAAAGATGACAAGAAAGAATCTTTTTCAGCAAAAGGAAATTTGGATATTTCTGGTAAAAAATCTAACCTAAATTTAAGCCTAAATTTTAATGATTTTTTGCTTGATCCATTGGATCCTTTTGGAAGTGGGGTCATTACAAACATAAGAGGAAAAGTAACTGGTAGTTCTACAATAACAGGTCGATTTCAGCGCCCCCAGATTAATGGGATGTTGAGACTTAATCAAGGAGGAATGTCTGTGCCATATTTAAATATTGATTATACATTTAAAGACAACACAATAGTAGATTTGGTATCGCAAAGCTTTGTGTTTAAATCCACTCAGTTTACCGATACAGCGTTTTCATCTGAAGGTGTTTTGAGTGGCGTTCTTAGTCATACAAATTTTGCCGATTGGTCTCTAGATTTCGATATTGATTCCAATCGGCTTTTGGTACTAAACACCAAAGAAACAGAAGAGTCACTTTACTATGGAACTGGATTTGTAGCAGGTAATATAAATATATTTGGTCCGATGAATCAGCTTTTTATTGAGGCCAATGTGACTACTTCAAAAGGGACCATTTTTAAAATTCCAATGAACGACAGTGAAATGATCAGTGAAAATTCATATATAAAATTTCTCAGTCCAAAAGATAAACTTAGAACGACTCTAGGAAGAGATATAAAGTTAGATGACATAGAAGGAGTTGAGATGGAATTTAATATGGATGTTACAGACGATGCCGAAATCGAAATCGTCATCGACAAAGAAACAGGAAGCTCTATTCGTGGACGTGGAAATGGAAGCATGCTGGCACAGATTAATACCAACGATAAATTTTTAATGTTTGGAGATTTTTTGGTTCTTTCTGGATATTATAATTATAGTCTGGGACGACTAATTCAAAAAAGATTCAAACTTGTAAAAGACGGTTCGTTGGTTTGGGAAGGTGATCCTTTGAAGGCCGAAATTAATCTTGAAGCAATTTATGATGACATTAATGTGAACCCTTCAGTTCTATTGGATAATCCAATCAATCAAACTATTCCTGTTCAGGTTGTAACTAATTTGACAGGAGCACTTGAAAAGCCAGGCTTGGAGTTCGACCTTCGTTTTCCAAACATCAACTCCGCACTAAAAAGCGAACTCAGAGATCGTCTTCGTGACAAAGATAAAAGAGATTTTCAGGCCCTTTCGTTACTAGCAACTGGGGCGTTTAGAAGTAAGCTCGCTTTAGATTCTCAAGATGCATTTGAACTAGTCTCTGATGGTGTCACTAATGTTTTGAACGATATCTTTTCCAATGAAGAAAACAAAGTAAAAATGGGCCTTGATTTAGATATTGGAAAAAACACACCAGACTTTGAAACAGACAGCAGAGTGGGCCTTACTCTATCGACAAAAATTAGTGATAACGTGCTTATTAATGGTAAAGTTGGTGTGCCAGTAGGGGGTGTAAGCGAAACAACTATAGCTGGAGATTTTGAGGTACAAGTTTTACTTAATGAAGATCGAACACTTTCGTTGAAATTTTTCAACAGAGAAAACAGTATTCAAAATTTTGGTGAGCAAATAGGTTATACTCAAGGTTTTGGAGCTTCCTATAATATTGAATTCGATAATTTAAAAGAATTGTTTAAAGAATTGTTTTTAAAAAACAACAAAACAACTGACGCTTCAACGAAAAAAGCAACCAACAATTCTTCACTTCCTGATTATATGGAATTCAAAAAATAAGTCATGTGCAACTGTTAATTACTTAAGTTTTTATAACATAAATAGAATAGTTATTAACGAAAACGTTTGAATTTTAAATTATATAAAAATTATATATAATCCTTTTGATGAATCAATCAGAAGTTTATTATTTTAGCCAAACAAAGCTATATATACATGGCAAACTCAATAAAAAAAATAGGTGTTTTAACATCAGGTGGAGACTCTCCCGGAATGAACGCTGCGATCAGATCTGTGGTTCGTACTTGTGCTTTTCATAAGATACAATGTGTTGGGATTTACAGAGGATACGAAGGCATGATAGATGGCGATTTCAAAGTACTGGATGCTAGAAGCGTTAATAATATTATTAATAAAGGTGGAACTTTTTTGAAATCTGCTCGTTCGGATCGTTTCAGAACAAAAGAAGGCAGAAAACAAGCTTACGATCAACTCCTAGAAAATGATGTAGATGCTTTAGTGCTTATTGGGGGTGACGGTACTTTTACTGGGGGTATGGTCTTCAACGAAGAATATGGTTTTCCGGTAATTGGAATTCCAGGAACAATCGATAATGATATTGTTGGAACAAACTTTACTCTTGGGTACGATACAGCACTGAACACAGCAGTAGAAGCTATTGATAAAATTAGAGATACTGCAAGTTCTCACAAACGTTTATTTTTTGTTGAAGTAATGGGAAGAGATGTTGGACATATTGCTTTGAATGCAGGTGTTGGTTCTGGAGCAGAAGAAATTTTAGTTCCCGAGGAAGATCTCGGTTTGAAACGCCTATTAGAATCTTTAGAAAAAAGTAAACACACTGGGAAATCATCTAGTATTGTTGTCGTTGCAGAAGGCGATAAAACTGGAAAAAATGTATTTGAGCTTCGTGATTATGTAGAAGAAAATCTTGAAGGATATGACGTCAGAGTATCTGTTTTAGGTCACATGCAACGCGGTGGTTCACCATCTTGTTTTGATCGAGTATTGGCTTCAAGAATGGGTGTAAAGGCTGTAGAATCTCTAATGGAAGGTAACAACAATGTAATGGTTGGAACCATCAATAATAAATTAGAATTATACCCCATAGATAAAGCTGTTAAAGGACATTCAAAAATTGATGCAGAACTCCTAAGAGTTTCTGATATAATGAGTACATAAAATTAAAAAACCAGAAACACAAAACATAAAAATGACAAACGTAAAAATTGGAATCAACGGATTTGGAAGAATTGGAAGAATTGCCTTTAGAATTGCTTCAGAGCGACCTAATGTTGAAGTTGTAGGAATCAATGATTTACTTGATGTGGAGCATTTAGCGTATTTATTAAAATATGATTCTGTACACGGACAATTCAATGGAAGTATTGAAGTAAAAAACGGTAATTTAGTAGTTAACGGTAATGAAATACGTGTAAGTGCAGAACGCAACCCAGAAGATCTTAAGTGGGATGCTGTAGGGGCCGATGTGGTTATGGATTGCACAGGGATATTTACAACTCTTGAAGGCGCTCAAAAGCATATCACTGCAGGTGCTAAAAAAGTAGCTATTTCTGCACCTTCTGCAGACGCACCAATGTTTGTTATGGGTGTAAACCACCACGAAATAACATCAGAACATAAAATTGTATCCAATGCATCATGTACAACAAACTGTTTGGCACCATTGGCAAAAGTAATTAATGATAACTTTGGTATTGTAGAGGGGCTTATGACAACAGTTCATGCTGCTACTGCTACACAATTTACCGTAGATGGACCTTCTCGCAAAAATTATAGACTTGGTCGTGCTTCACTAAATAATATAGTACCAGCATCCACTGGTGCTGCAAAAGCTGTTGGAAAAGTAATCCCAGTACTTAATGGCAAACTAACAGGTATGGCATTTAGAGTACCAACAGTTGATGTGTCTGTTGTTGACTTGACATGCCGTTTAGAAAAAAGCGCAACTTTTGAAGAAGTTAAAGCTGCTTTAAAAAAAGCATCTGAAAACGAATTAAATGGCGTTTTAGGATATACAGAGGAAGGTGTAGTATCTCAAGATTTTATATCCGAACCAAAGACAAGCACTTTTGATGCTAATGCTAGTATTGGACTGAATGATAACTTTGTAAAGTTGATTTCTTGGTACGATAATGAATATGGGTATTCATCAAAATTAGTTGATCTAGCTCAACATATCAACTCATTATAAATCTCAAAAAAATACTGCCCTTATACAGGGCAGTATTTTTTTTACATTATCAATATGATTTTTATAATTGACAGTGGTTCCACCAAATGCGATTGGATCGCAATTGATCCAAAAACTGGCCAACAAGTTTTTGAAAAACAACGAACCAAAGGGCTAAACCCAGCAATCATTTCGGAGAATGAAGCAATTCAAATCATAAATGAAAATAAAATACTAATAGATCACAAATTAGATGTTGATCATGTATTTTTCTACGGAGCAGGATGCGGGACAGTAGAAGCTCCAAAAATGCTTAAAAAAGTACTTCAGTCAATCTTTACAAACGCAGTTATTGACGTCAAGGAGGATACCTACGCCGCTATATATTCTACAGTTGGTGTAGATCACAACCCTGCTGTTGTGTGTATTTTGGGAACAGGTTCAAATTGCACTTATTTTGATGGAAAAAATATTCATCAGCGAGTTATCTCTTTGGGCTACTCAATTATGGATGATGCTTCTGGTAATTATTTTGGGCGTCAATTGTTGCGCGATTATTACTTTAATTTCATGCCACACGACTTGAAATTAATTTTCAAAACACGCTATAATATGGATGATGATTTTATTAAAGTTAATCTTTACAAAAAGCCAAATCCAAATGCATACTTGGCAACTTTTGCAGAATTTTTAATTTTAAATAAAGAATCTGAATACGTACAAAAGGTTATCAAAAAAGGGTTGAAATCTTTTGTTGAAACAATGATTATGCAATTCAAAGATGAAATTAAGACGGTTCCAGTTCATTTTGCGGGCTCAATTTCATTTTTTCTGCAAAGAGAAATAAAAGAAGTTGCTCAAGAGTATGGATTTACTGTTGGTAATTTTCAAAGACGCCCAATTGAAGGTCTGGCCGATTATCATGTACGTCAAATAAAAGCTGTATAATTTAATTTCACTAGCGTGAAGCAATTACGCTAATTTCTACATTTACAAATTTTGGTAAATTAGCCACCTCTACAGTCTCTCTTGCTGGTGCAGTTTCACTTTTGAAGTACTTTCCATAGATTGCATTTATTTTAGAAAAATTATGCATATCTGAAACGAAAATAGAAGATTTTATAACATTTTCGAAAGTCATTTGTGCAGCCTCTAAAATTGCTTTCAAATTCTCCATCACTAAAGTCGTTTCAGATTCAATATCATCTATTTCCAGTATACCAGTTTTTGGGTTTATTGCAATTTGACCTGAAGTGTATAGAAGATCTCCCAAAAGTACAGCTTGGTTGTATGGGCCAATGGGTGCAGGCGCTTTATCAGTTGTGATAATTTTTTTCATTTTTTATTAAAGTGTTTTGTCGCGTTGTCGTTGCTTATCGTATTTAATATCGCTAAGAATACTAGAACGTATTCCAATAAAGAAATTCCATGAACTTCGACTACTAAAGGGTATCCAAGAAAAATTCATACGCCAACTTTCTAAATCCCTTTCAAACCGCAATTGAGTATAGGTGAATCCTTTGTTTTTAAAATCATAACCCGAAGAAGCACCAATACTCCATCTTGGCGATAATTCTATATCTCCAGAAAACATCAGAGAGTGCGAAGAAATTTCACTTTGTCTTTGATTATTGTTATAATTTACAGCATATGCAAGTCGTAAACTCCAAGGGATTTTATACTTGTATAAATCTGTTGGGGTGGGGTCTTCCTCATCTTTTTTGTCGCTATTGAGTCGTCTATCTGCAAAATCTTGAGGTTTTCCAAACAAATCATCCGCCCGACCACCACTACGAAGAGATTCTTGTGTTGCAGCATCATTATTATTTGAATCATCACCCCCAAAAGTATCGCTAGATAGATTATAGCTCATAGTTAAATTTGCACTCGAAATACGAAACAAGCTTCCACCATTGTCAATATTAAATGTATTGATTTTTTTATTGTTGTTATCTAGTGCATAGGGGTCTAGTGTTGCACCAAAATTCAGACTCATTTTATTGTCAAACAATTGTGTTCCGCCAGACATTCTCACTGGGCTCCAATTTAAAGAATCACTTGCTAAATTATAATTTGTTGAAAAATTAAGTGAATTTAATAAAAATATTTTTTTGGGTTCTGTTGCAGTACTGTCTTTGTCTCTTACTTTAGCTTCTATATTATTTGTCACTGAAAGCCCAACACTACTAGAATATCGATTACCTGGAGCACCAAAAAGGGATTGTTCAAACCTACTGTATTCAACCTGATCCGTGGTCAAGCCATCTGCACTTACAACCTCATAGGTATCATAATATTGTTCGAATGATGGAGAAACACTATAACTAATCGATGGACGTACTACATGGCGTATGGCTTGTATTTTTTTTTCATCACCAAAATTAAAAAGCCCATAAATAGTAGTACCCAAGCTGGTACTAAAATTATAAGTGGTATAGGAATCAAATCCTTTTAAATCTGTTGTAACAACTTCTTGATTATCAATGTCATATTCTTTTTTTATAGTGTTAAAAGCCCAACTGTGATTTAGATTGGTGCTTGTACTCATGCTGAAATATTTAAACAGCTTAAAATTTGTACTTATTGGGATTGTATGCTGCATACCTGCTTTTGCATCATCAAACATTTCTTTCTTAAAAAACAAAGAGTCTGTGGTTTGAATACGATTTTCTCCTCGAACATTGTATTGAAAATTAATATTCTGAAAAACCCCTTTCTTGCTCCCAGTTTTTGGTGCAAAAGGAAACACACGGTCTACACTTCCTTGAAATGTTGGAAGCGTCATATTTATGGTTTCAGTATTTGTATTTTGAGAGTGTGTGGCAGTTACACTAATATTCACTTGAGGATCTCCACGAAAAGTTTTTGAATATGATACTGATGAAGCAAGTGTGTTATTTAAAAAATTAGAAGTGTTTAGCTGATTTATAGATTCTTGATAATAGGTACTACTTCCCAAATTCACGGATGCCGAAAATCGCGAACTTGGGTTAGATTTACTATCTTGACTTTGATTCCAGCGTAAATTGTAAATAATACTTTTTGAATAATCAGGAAAACCTCTTTCGCTGTTGATAAGATTTTCATAACGAAAACTCAATGCTCCTCTGAATTTGTATCGAACAGCGTAGTTACTTTCTAGTCGTAATCCATAGCTTCCATTGGTGTAATAGTCGCCCAAAGTAGCCAAATCTACATAATCGCTCAAGGCAAAATAATAGCCGCCATTTTGTAGAAAATATCCTCTATTATTTTGTTCACCAAATGATGGAAAAATGACTCCCGACGTTCTTTTTTTACTCAGTGGAAAAAAAGCAAAAGGCAAACCAATAGGTGTTGGCACGTCTGCAATAAACATATTCGTTAGCCCAGTAACCACTTTTTTTCCAGGGACTACTTTTGCTTTGCGTAATAGAAAATAATATTCTGGATTTTCTTCATTCTCAGAAGTTGTAAATTTGGCTCGTTTCACAAAATATACAGAATCATTTTCTTTTTTTGTGAGTTTAGAAATAATTCTACCGCCTTGTTGTTCTGTTTTGGAATTCCAAATCAAAGCTTTTTTTGTTTTCATATTAAAAACAATTGAATCGGGTTCTACAACATCACTACCTTGCTTAAAAATAGGCGCTTGAGAGTAATTTCCTAAGGAGTCTTTTAATCGTCCTGCATAGACTAAGTCTTTACCATAATCGATGATGATAACCCCCGATTTAATATCCATATCCTGATATTGAACTTCGGCCTCATTGTACAAATAAATTTGCTTCTTTTTTTGATTTACAGAGGTATAATCTTTAGCTTTATAATTAACAATTCCTTCTAAAACACCCTTTGGTTTTGCAATACTATCTGTACTAATGGAATCTTTTTGAACTTTTGGAGTTTCAATAGGTGGTACAGAATCCAAAATAGTTTTTTCTGGAGCTGGTAAAGCAACAGGTACTTCTGTGGAAGCTTTAGGAAGGTCTTGTGCTATACCAATATTGTTAGTAAGCATTGTAAAACTTAAGATAAAAAGTAGTCGAAAGAATGTTGTTTTCAATGCTTTTAGCTGTATTTTTGTGTTGAATGGCTTGATTTTTGAAGCATCAAAGTTAAGGATATTTTTTTCGACTTAACATTATTTAGATTGCTGCGCTTACAGGCCAACTATTATTTAGTATGCAAATTAAATCATTTTTAATAATCCTGTCGTTTTTTTTTGGATTGATTTCTGTTGCTCAATCCAAAAATAATACCAAACCTTTTGTTGTAGTGCTAGATGCTGGGCATGGTGGTAAAGATCCTGGTAAAATAACTACTTTTGGTTATAATGAAAAAGATATTGCTTTAGATGTTGTTCTTCGGGTTGGAAAACAACTCGAGAAATCAAACGACATAAAAGTGATTTATACTCGAAAAAGAGATGTGTTTTTAGAACTGCGCCAGCGTGCTGCAATTGCCAATAAGGCTGATGCAGATTTGTTTGTCTCTATCCACTGTAATGCGCATAATCCACAAGCACATGGAGCTGAAACCTTTGTTTTAGGACTCCACAGAAATGAATCAAATTTTCGCGTAGTACAACAAGAGAATGAAGTCATTTTTATGGAGGATGATTACGAACAAAACTACGAAGGTTTTGATCCAAGTTCTCCAGAGTCTTTTATTGGACTAACTCTCTTACAAGAAGATTATTTGGATCAAAGTATTTTGCTAGCAAGAACCATTCAAAATAATTTTGCTCAAAAACTAAAACGTCGAGATAGAGGAGTCAAACAAGCAGGCTTTTGGGTGCTTCACAACACCTATATGCCAAGTGTTTTAGTGGAAACTGGGTTTATCACCAATAGAAATGAAGGTGATTATTTGAATTCTGAAAAGGGTAAGAAAGAAATTTCAAAAAGTATTGTTGATGCTGTTTTAGATTACAAAGCAAGTTTAAATCCAGAAATTTCTATTGATAATTTATCAAATAAAAATACTGAACAAATACCTGACGTTATATTTAAAGTTCAGATTGCAGCATCTTCCAATAAACTTGCCCCCAAATCTTATAATTTTAATGGCTTGAGCCCAATCTCTCGTACAAAAAAAGCATCATTATACCGCTATTTTTATGGTCAAACAAATGACTACAACAAAGCCGAAGAATTTAAAAATCAAGCTATCGCCTTAGGGTATACTTCTGCTTTCGTAGTTGCCTATAAAAACAACATCAGAATTTCATCAAAAGAGGTGCTTAAAACTAAATTGAATTAACCTTATAAATTACAAATTAATTACTAGATTTGTACAGCATCAAAATCTAAAATATTGAAAATTACACAAGAAATAAAAGCTGCAATATTAGTCCTTTCGGGAATTTTATTATTCATATTTATTTTTAATTATTTAAAAGGAGAAAACCTGCTCAGTAACTCTCGAAAAATTACTACCATCTATCATAATGTAGAAGGTCTTGTTCCTTCTGCTGCAGTCACTATAAATGGCCATAAGATTGGTAAAGTTCAAGACATTTCATTTACTGAAGATGGAAGTGGTAAACTTGAGGTTGTAATGCTTATCGATAGTGATTTTAAGTTTTCAACAAATAGTACTGCAAAGCTGTACGAATCCGGTTTAATTGGTGGTAAAGCCATTGCAATTGTGCCAGCCAATGATGGAGCAGCGAATGTCGCTTCCGGAGATGTACTACGTTCAGAAATAAAACCAGGCCTCACAGAACTGGTCAATCAACGACTAACCCCACTACAGCAAAAAATTGAAAAAGTTATAACAAGCACAGATGTCTTAATAAACAACGTCAATAGTATTTTTGACGACAAAACGAAAACTACCATAAAGGGAAGTATTTCTCAATTAGAAAAAACCATTACTTCATTTGAGTTAACCTCAAATACTCTTAATGCATTAGTGCAAAACAACAAAACATCCATAACAACAACATTAGGTAATTTTAGTGATATCTCTGAAAATCTTTCTGAAGTCAGTTCAAATTTAGCAGAAGCAGATTTAAAACAAACCATAAATGGACTTCAATCTACAATTTCAAATTTTGACGAACTTTTAAAAAATATTGAAAAAGGCGAAGGCTCAATTGGTAAGTTTATGAAAGACGAAGGATTGTATAATAATTTGGAAGGCACATTGGGTCAAATGGAAGCACTCTTGGAGGATATGAAATTGAATCCAAAACGCTATGTTCATTTTTCTTTGTTTGGAAAAAAACCTAAACCATATTCTCTTGAAGAATCAAATAACAAATCAAAATAACACAAAGAAATGGGGCTAGTTTCAAATTTTGTTTTTGGAGTTTTGTTGGTTGTTGGCATTGGTTTTTTTGTCAAAAACATCAATAAACTAAGGAGAAACATAAAGCTAGGAAAATCTGTTGAAATATCTGGCCCAACCCGTCAAAGATGGAGAAATATGACAATGGTTGCCCTTGGCCAAAGTAAAATGGTTACTAGGCCCATTGCTGGGTTTTTACATCTGATTGTCTATATAGGATTTGTTGTAATAAATATTGAAGTTATAGAAATTGTTATTGACGGCCTTTTTGGAACACACCGCATATTTTCTTCAATTGGACCTGCATATGGAGTGCTTATTGGAACGTTTGAAATATTTGCACTATTGGTTTTTGTTGCTGTTGTTGTTTTTTGGACTCGTAGAAATGTAATTCGCCTAAAGCGATTCATAAGTTCCGAAATGAAAGGCTGGCCAAAACAAGATGGTAATTTAATACTGTATTTTGAAATTATTTTGATGTCTTTATTCATCATTATGAATGCAACTGATATTCAATTTCAAAATATGAACTCAGGAAATGTTATTAGTCAGTTTGTAGCGCCATGGTTTGAAGGACTACCTCTTCATGCGATCGAAAGAACAGCGTGGTGGTTACATATTATTGGAATTTTAATTTTCTTAAATTATTTATATTATTCCAAACATTTACACATATTGCTAGCATTTCCAAACACCTATTTTGGGCGTCTGACTCCTAATGGACAAGTAGATAATTTAGAATCTGTAACAAATGAAGTAAAACTCATGATGGATCCAGATGCTGATCCCTATACTTCGCAAGATAACAGTGATGCAGAGCCAGAAAAATTTGGTGCAAGTGATGTTTTTGATTTAAATAGAATTCAATTGTTAAATGCTTATACTTGTACTGAATGTGGCAGGTGTACCAGCGAATGCCCTGCAAATCAGACAGGAAAGAAGTTATCTCCTCGTAAAATCATGATGGACACAAGAGATCGTCTACAGGAAGTTGGTCAGAATATTGACACCAACAAAGGAATATTCAAAACCGATGGAAAACAACTTTTGGGAGATTATATCACTAGCGAAGAACTATGGGCCTGTACAAGTTGTAATGCTTGCGTTGAATCCTGCCCTATAAGCATCAATCCACTATCAATTATATTGGATATGCGTCGCTACCTAGTTATGGAACAAAGTGCAGCACCAACAGAACTAAATACAATGATGACCAATATTGAAAATAATGGCGCACCATGGCCATATAATCAAATGGATCGACTAAACTGGAATAAAGAATAATATAAACCGAAAAATGAAAAGAGAAGAAGCAGATGCATTATTGCACCAAAAAGTTGAAGAAGGAGAATTGATCAGCCCTGTTTTGCCAGCGGGTGTAAAAAACTATCTAATCGATATCGATGGTACCATCACCGAGGATGTGCCTAACGAAGAACCCGAGCGGATGGCCACATGTTTACCTTTTGACGATGCCAAACAAACTTGCAATAAATGGTATCAAGAAGGCCACATGATATGTTTTTTTACTTCAAGAACTGAAAATCACAGAGAAGTCACTGAAAACTGGTTAGCTAAACATGGATTTAATTACCACACTTTATTGATGGGTAAGCCCAGAGGTGGAAATTATCATTGGATAGATAATCACTTGGTAAAAGCAACTCGTTACAAAGGTAAGTTTACAGATTTGGTTGAAAAAGAGGTTACCATTCAAGTTTTTGACGACGGTAAATAATTGGTAAATAATTGATAATTCCACACAATGAGCGAGCAACTAAAAGTACCAACAATGTCAGAACTTCATGCACAAGGAAAATCTCCAGAAGTTTTATTTTGGGTAGGGTGTGCAGGAAGCTTTGATGATAGAGCAAAGAAAATCACAAAAGCTTTAGTCAAAATTCTACACAAAGCAAATGTGGAGTTTGCTGTACTTGGTGCTGAAGAAAGTTGTACTGGAGATCCTGCAAAACGCGCTGGAAATGATTTTTTATTTCAAATGCAAGCGGTTACCAACATTGAACTTTTGAATGGGTATGAGATTAATAAAATCGTCACTGCATGCCCCCATTGCTTTAACACACTAAAAAACGAATACCCATCTTTAGGTGGTACTTATGAAGTTGTTCATCATACACAGTTTTTAAAGAGTTTGTTGGACGAGGGAAGACTTACCATTGAAGGAGGCCAATTCAAAGGCAAACGCATTACTTTTCATGATCCTTGCTATTTGGGACGCGCCAATAATGTTTATGAGGCTCCAAGAGACCTCATAAAAAAATTAGATGCAGAACTGACAGAAATGAAAAATTGTCGAAAAAGAGGACTATGCTGTGGTGCCGGTGGTGCTCAAATGTTTAAAGATGCAGAACCTGGTGACAAAGAAATAAACATAGAGCGTACAGAGCAAGCCATTGAAGTGAAGCCAGAAATTATAGCTGCAGCGTGCCCATTTTGTAACACCATGATGACAGATGGTGTAAAAAACAAAGCCGAAGGAAAAATTGAAGTTCTAGATATTGCAGAACTGATTGCAAACGCACAAGATTTATAATACGATGCTAATAAATTTTCAAGACCTACCAGAAACTTCAAGAGTGTGGATTTACCAATGCAATCGTTCATTTTCTGTATCTGAATTACAGGAAATTTCAAAAAAAATTTCTAGATTCCTTAATTCATGGACTGCTCATGGAACAGAACTAAATGCGGGTTTTGAAATTCAGTATAAACGCTTTATTGTCATCGGGTTAGATCAAAATTTACAAACTGCTACAGGATGTTCTATTGATGCATCAGTTCATTTTATTCAGGAATTAGAACAAGAATATTCAGTAAATTTGATCGACAAAATGAATGTTTCTTATAAACAAGGCAATTTTGTGGCTTACAAACCCTTGAAAGAATTTAAAACCATGGCAAAAAACAGAGCAGTATCCAAAAAAACCATAGTATTCAATAATTTAGTTCAAAACAAAGCTGAATATTTGCATCACTGGGAAGTTCCTGCTTCAGAGAGTTGGCACAATCGTTTTTTTTAATTTTATAACCACAACGGTAATTCATTAATATTTATCGTGTTTGATTTTTCTATCTCCAGTATTGTTTTTTTAGCTTGTAAACCTCCAGCATATCCAATTAAACATCCATCACTTCCTATAATTCGATGACAAGGTATTATCACAGAAATGGCATTTGCACCATTAGCATTAGCAACAGCTCTTACGCTTGTAGATTCCATATTTAGCTTTTTTGTGAGTTCTATATAGCTCATAGTTTGACCATATGGTATATTTTGGAGTGCTTTCCAAACACTTTTCTGAAAAGAAGTTCCAACAACTAACTTTGTAACTGAAAACTTCATTATTTTACCGTTGAGATAAGCATTCAATTCTTTGATTGTTTTCTCAATGACTTCATTATTCTTTTCAATAAAAAGTGCATTTACTCCTCTTGATAAACGCAAGTCTATTTGTTTTCTATGTCTTCTATACTTATAATCAAGGATACATAATTTTCCTTCAAATGACCCAATTATAAGCTCTCCAATTGAGGATTTATAATATTTAAATTCAATATTTCGCATGGAAGTTATCAGTTTATGATAAATCGTACGGAAATTTCACTCTCGACTTTTATTTTAGAAAATTCAATATCTATTGGAGTTTCAACAGTTTTTTCCATAACATAATCCGCTCTTGCCATCATTTGTGTATTGTTGTAATATGGTCTAGTAAAATATTTGTCATTAATATGAATTGCCTTTCCAAGTTGCTGATTTAGAGGAACTGTAAGTGCTTCTGCTTGAGCTTTTGCTTTTAAAATAGCTTTAGATTTCAAATTTAATTTTAAACTTTCAATTTTTGAATACTCTGTTTTGATTAAATTGACATTTGAAATTCCTTTGGCTTACAATTCAATAAGAACATTTCCAGCTGTCATGGCGTCATAAACTTCTAGTATATATGATTTAGATTTTAAAACATCTTTTCGTTTGAGAAAATACTTTTTAAAATTGCTCGCAAGATTATCTAATTTCAATTGTTTTTTCAAGTCAATTTTTAAATTTTCTAAAACAGCAGCCATTTTACGTTCTTGTTTTTCCAAAGATATTTTGTTTCGGTCTTCCCCTTCATGGATATAGATAGACAAGAATATTCGGTCGGGGGTGACAAGGGAGTCCACTTTTGCAGTAGTTTCCAAGTAGGGTTGATCAATAAAATTTTTTGTTTGTGCAAAATTTATTCCACAAAATGTAAAGGTTAGTAGTAAAACAATTTTTTTCATGATACTTATTTTTATTTAAATTACGTTGAAACAATATGTGTGCCAAATGATTTTAGATATCAAATAAAAAATTTATATTAATCAATTAAAACAGTTCTAATTATTGAAAATTCTTGCGAAAAACAGTAATTTGGCATAGTATTTATGTAATATTTTGCAAACTCCAATTATGCGACACTTATTTACGGTATGGATTTGGTTTTCTTCAACTTTGTTATTTGCTCAATCTCCTTTGATTTCTAGCGATAGTTTAACTCAAAAACAATGGGTTGATAGTATTTACAATACCATGAGTTTAAAACAAAAAGTAGGTCAACTCTTTATGGTTCAGGCGTTTTCAGAAGAAAAAAACCTTCAAAAATCAAAACTATTAAACCTTATAAAAAAACAGCATATTGGCGGAGTAATTTATTCTAATGGAGGTCCTGTGCGACAAGCCCAATTGAATAACGAATTACAGGCCGCTTCCAAAATCCCTCTGCTTATAGGTATGGATGCAGAGTGGGGACTTAACATGCGTCTAGATTCTACGTATGCTTTTCCGTGGAATATGACTTTAGGTGCGATTAAGGATTTAGATTTAATAAGAAAAACAGGGCAATATGTTGGAGAACATTGTAAGAGAATGGGAGTTCATTTCAATTTTGCTCCTGTAGTAGATATTAATACCAACCCCCAAAATCCCATCATAGGCAATCGTTCTTTTGGTGAAGAAAAAAATGATGTTACAGAAAAAGCACTAGCGTTTATGCAAGGCATGCAAAGTGTAGGTGTTTTGGCTAATGCAAAGCATTTTCCAGGACACGGCGACACAGATAAGGATTCACACAAAACCTTGCCAACAGTCAGTTTTGATAGAAAACGGATAGAAAACACGGAGCTATTTCCTTACAAAAAACTGATTTCTAATGGATTGTCTAGTATTATGGTTGCACATTTGAATGTCCCAAGTTTAGAGTCAAGATCAAATTTTCCATCTTCATTATCAAAACCTATTGTAACCGATCTTTTAAAATCACAACTTAAATTTGAAGGACTTATTTTTACAGACGCCCTAGATATGAAAGGGGTATCCAATTTTAGTACTCCTGGTGAAATAGATTATCAGGCTTTTATGGCTGGAAATGATGTATTGCTAATGTCTGAAGATGTTGAGGTAGGTATGGAAAAAATCATGTTATCGTACTATTCAGGACTTATTTCTGAAGAGCGTTTGGCGCATTCTGTTAAAAAGATTTTAAGTGCCAAGTATAAAGTTGGCCTCAATAATTACAAAACAATAGAAACCAAAGATTTATTTGCCGATTTAAATCGTGTTAAAGACGATATTTTGTATTCGAGGTTGATGCAAAATGCTATTACTGTTGTAAAAAATGATAAGGCGACGCTACCAATAAAAGACCTTGAGCTAAAAAATATAGCTTATGTTGCTATGGGGGACAGCCCTGGAGATGATTTTTTAAGAACTCTAAAAAAATATGCCAAAATTACAGAACTAAAATCTGATAATTTAGACCAACTTATTCAAAAATTAAAACAATTTAATTTGGTTATTGTTGGGTTTCATAAGTCAAATTCAAACCCATGGAGACCTTATAAATTTACAAATAAAGAGCTGGTTTGGTTACAAGAAATTGCACGAACAAATGAAATTATATTAAATATATTTTCAAAACCTTACACACTTGATTCAATAAAATCTTACACCAATTTTGAAAGTGTTGTGGTAAGTTATCAAAACAGTAAGATTTCACAAGAATTATCGGCACAAATACTATTTGGGGCATTGCCTGCAAAAGGGAAACTCCCAGTTAGTATTTCAAATTCAACGTATAAATTTGGGCATGGTTTGGAAATTTCTGAAATTAATAGACTTAGTTATGGTAATCCAGAAAGTATTGGAATGAGTAGTTTTAAACTTTCTAAGGTCGATTCTGTTGCAAATTTTGCTATTTCCGACAAAATGACGCCTGGAATCCAATTGCTTGTCGCCAGAAAAGGGAAAGTGATTTACGATAAAAGTTTTGGGTATCATACCTATTCCAAACAACAAAAAGTTGATGCAGAGGATGTGTATGATGTTGCCTCGCTTACCAAAATTTTAGTCACACTTCCACTACTAATGGAACTTGTTGAACATGGATCTGTAAATTTAGATGATCGTCTTGGAGACTTATTACCAAAATATAAAAAGACTAATAAATCAGATATCACTCTAAAAGAAATGCTATCACATTTTGCACGTCTAAAACCTTGGATACCTTTTTATAAATCCACTTTGGATTCTGTTACTAATCAACCAATTTCAAAGTTTTTTAGTTCGGAAAATTCAAAACAATATCCGATTCAAATTTCAAAAAATTTATTTTTAAGAAAAGATTTTACAGACACAATTCATCAAAATATAATTGAATCTGAACTTTTGGAAGAAAAAAAATACCGCTACAGCGATTTACCCTATTATTTTCTTAAAGATTTTATTGAATCGTATTATGACCTCTCACTCGATGCAATTATTCAACAACGATTTTATAAAACTATTGGGGCAAATTTTTCAACTTATAACCCCTCAAAAAAGTTTGATAAATCTCAAATCATTCCAACAGAAAAAGACACATATTTCAGATTCGATACTGTGCATGGCTATGTACACGATATGGGAGCTGCGATGCAAAATGGAGTAGGTGGTCATGCAGGATTATTTAGCAATACCAATGATATTGCTAAACTCATGCAAATGTATCTTCAACACGGATACTACGGAGGAAAACAATTTTTAAAGGCTAAAACAATCGATACCTTCAATACCTGTTATTTTTGTGAGCAGGAAAATAGGAGAGGGGTTGGGTTTGATAAGCCTCAACTTGAAGAAGAAGGCCCTACTTGTGGGTGTATCTCTATGACAAGTTTTGGACATTCTGGTTTTACTGGCACCTATGCTTGGACCGATCCAGAAGAAGAAATTATTTATGTATTTTTGTCAAACAGAACATTCCCCGATTCCAAAAACAACCGCTTATTAAAAGAAAATATTCGAACAGAAATACAGCGCCTGATTTACGAGGCCATAGTGGACTAAAATGAAAATAGGAATTGTATGTTATCCTACCTTTGGCGGTAGTGGTGTAGTCGCCACTGAGCTTGGATTGGAATTGTCTAAAAAAGGCTGTGAGGTCCATTTTATTACCTACAGTCAGCCTGTACGCTTAGAGTTATTAGGCGCTAATGTCCATTTTCATGAAGTTCATGTTCCAAATTATCCATTATTTCACTACCAACCCTACGAATTGGCCTTATCTAGTAAAATTGTAGATATGGTAAAAGCACATCAAATTGACGTATTGCATGTACACTATGCTATTCCTCATGCCTATGCAGGCTATATGGCCAAAAAAATGTTACATGAAGAAGGAATAGAGCTTCCAATTGTAACAACACTTCATGGGACAGATATTACCCTTGTTGGTAGCCATCCCTTTTATAAAACTGCTGTTACGTTTAGCATCAATAAATCAGACGCTGTAACGTCTGTTTCCCAAAGTTTAAAAGAAGACACACAGCGACTATTCAATACTAAAAAAGATATTACAGTAATTCCCAATTTTATTGATTTAGACAAACACAAGCCGACGACCAAAAACTGTCAACGAGATCTATTGGCCATGCCTGATGAACGAGTTATCGCTCATATTAGTAATTTTCGATCTGTAAAACGTATTCCTGATGTGATTCATATTTTTCATGCAATTCAAAAAGAAATTCCATCGAAATTAATGATGATCGGAGAAGGTCCTGAACGCGAAAAAGCAGAACAACTCTGTGTGGAGCTTAATATTGAAAATAAGGTTGTTTTTTTGGGTAATAGCAATGAGGTCAATAAAATTTTGTGTTTTAGCGATTTATTTCTTTTACCATCACAAACCGAAAGTTTTGGACTATCTGCTTTGGAAGCTATGGCTTCTGGGGTTCCCGTTGTTTCTAGTAATTCGGGTGGATTGCCAGAAGTAAACATCAATGGTGTTTCTGGATTTTTGAGTCCTGTTGGAGATATCAAAAGTATGTCTCAAAATGCCATTCATATTTTAAAAAATCCAAATGATTTAGAAACCTTTAAAAAAGGCGCAAAATACACAGCATCAAAGTTTGATATTCATCAAATCGTTCCTTCCTACGAAAAAGTTTATAAAACTGC
>Ga0209138_1000454_pt1 | contig 40179 bp, 42 predicted proteins | sample SaaInl3SG_22_DNA_FD_184645 | JGI IMG/M metagenome (GOLD analysis project Ga0209138, IMG submission 184645) | Marine microbial communities from expanding oxygen minimum zones in the Saanich Inlet - ESP_153SG_22_DNA (SPAdes) (version 2) | ecosystem: Environmental > Aquatic > Marine > Intertidal...
TTGAATCTTTTGAGCAATATAAAAATGTTGTAAAGGATTTAGAGGAATGTAGAGATCAAGATGATGTGGAGAGGGTGATGTATAATATTGGAACTGATTATATAGATGAATTGGAAGTTCATATTGATTGGATGGATATTATGTTTCCTCGACCTGAAAAAAGTCCTTATTTAAATTATGATAAATAAGTTGGTACTTACAATTATATTTCGTATATTAAGGTATATTAATTAAAAAATAAAGGTTATGTTAAAATTTAAAGATTCAAAAAAGAAGTTTACTATTATTTATGAAACTGATGATATGACGGAAAATCATATTATTGATGGAAAAGTATTAAATGAATATGAGAGAGAGTTAGTATTTTTTGGTGATAGAAATAGAGGAGATATTTTTATACTTACTTCAGAAGATGATATAGAGGAATGGAATGAAATGATGGAGTGTATTATTGAAGATGAAGAAGAGTGGGATGAAAAATCTAGAGATTTAGGATTGTCTAACTATTTTAATTTTGTATAATATGAAGAAATCAGAAATAATAAAAGTATTGGAAAGAAATCTGGAGATATTAAAGTCTCCAGATATTCCGGAAGAAGTAAATATATTTCATACTCTTGATACTGGAGGATATAGTGGAGACTGTAATGAGATATATGATTTTGATTTAGGATTATCTTTTGATAAAGATGAAGATATCTTATTTTTAGAATATGTAGGAGATGAAAATCCCGGTACTAATGGAGTTGTGTAATTGAATAATAATTCGTATATTTAGAATATGATAAAATTAGAACCTCCTGTAGATAAGGAGAAATATAAAGAGATTCCGAGAGGATTGAGTGAATATGATAGAAATAAGGTTTCTAATACTCCTACCCATTTTACTTTAGTTTTGAATACTGAAGGTAGGTATAAGGGATTTGATAAAGTTACTTACTATAGGGAAAATCTATTAGAAAAAGTTGCTAGATCGAATGAAAGTTCTTATATTTAGATATAATTAAAAAACAATAAAGGTTATGACAAAAATTGAAATTATCAAAAAAGCTATTATCTCGAATGAAGGAAAGATAGAAGAGCTTAAATCTAAAAGAAGAGAAGTAGAGGAATCTAAAACTGATGAGCTTTCTAGAATGTATCTAAAATATTTTGGAGAGTGTTTAGTTAATGATGATACGATTCAAGTATCAGATACTTATGTCTATTTTAAGAGATTTGATAGTGACTATAACTATCATAAAGAAGTGATGTCTATTTCTGTCCGTCCTAAAAGTTGGAGGGATGATGAAGCTGATTCTATTGAAACTTCTTTTTACTCTACTAATGCTAATAGTGAATTTGAATTGAAAAGAATGATATTGATTGGTAATGTTGGTCAAGTAATTCTAGATTTTCAGGATGATATTATTGCTGAATATAATTCTATTTGTGCTAGCTTTAAGGTTGAACTATCTAAATTGAGAAAAGAGATTTGGGATTTAGAGAAGAAGGTTAGAGAAATGAATTCTGAAATCAATACTATTGAGGATAATGCTTTAATGAAAAAGGTAGAGACTGATGGTATTGAGTTTAAAGTTGATGAAGAGAACTTATATAAACTTCCTGATTTAGATGTTCGATTTGATTGGACTGTAAAAAATATCAAAAAGATAAAAGTTACTAGTAAAACTAAATCCGGAAAGAGTGGTGATTTAGAATTAGTAACTGTTAGAAAGAATTGGAATTCTGAAAAAGATGAATACGAAACGGTTTACTATACCAATACTTACGAAAGAGTAAGAATGGATAAGATTAATTATCTTGTAAGCTGGAATAAAGAAATTATTGTTGATTAGTTTTTATTGTTTTAATTAGAGTGAGGGGGGTTAACCGCCCCCTAAACTTACTTAATTAGTTGGATCCTATTAATATATTTCGTATATTTAGATATATTAATTAAACAATAAAGGTTATGACAAAAACAGAATTAAAAAAACAAACTACTAAAAGAGTCCTTAATTATCTTATCGAAGAATTTGATATCTATATGATCGATAGAGAGGCTCAATATTTTGATTTCTATACTGATTATAAGAGTAATAGATATAGACTTCAAATGGATACTAGAGGTTATGATATTACTAGTTTCGATTCGATTAAGCTATCAGGAGATGGTTGGACTAAAGAAGAGATAGATAGACAGAAGTTTGCTGTTGAATTAGAAGATATAATGAATGAAAGAGTTAGGGAGTTAGTTGCTTCCTAATTCCTTTTTTCGTATATTTAGATATATTAATAATTAAACAATAAAGGTTATGACAAAACAAGAATTCTTAGACGGTAAATCATTTTCACTTCCTTACACTTTTAATAACAATACTTACAAGTATAATCCTGGAGGTGTAGAGTTCGGAGCATTAGAGCAAGAGTATAGAATGTCAAGTGATGAGCAAAGAGTAATACTTTCAGACTCTATAATGAATGTAGAGAAGATAGGCAGTAAAATGGTTACCCTATATACCTTCTTATTTGGAGATAAGATAGTAAAGAAAATTAGATATGAAGATATGGTCGAATTTATCTCGGCCTAATCTCCGTCTGATGGCAAGGTGATATAAGCCTTATATAACACTGACAGTATTGTTCCCTATAGCGGCGTGAGAGCCGTAGTGAGGGCCATACCTATTTGTATATATCTCATAGATTTTGAGTATATAGGGGTATATATGTATATATTAATTACTTATTTATATTTCTCCTCACATACTCCACTAATATAGGTATACTAATGAACATAACTACAATGTAATGTCCTATATGTGCTTTCTCCGGAGTTAACAATAATACTAATCCTACATAGAATTGTAATATAATAATACTAATTTGTAATAATAACTTTACTTCATTACTCATAACCGTTGCATTTTTGTATATATGTTTAATATAAGAACTTTTTGTATATAAAACAACAATACTAAGGGAAATTTTTTAGCAAATTTTTCTCTATATAGGGGTTTTATTTAATATGTCAAAGAACTTATAGTATTTAATGGGACCTATACTATTAAGGTTATATATGGACGTACTTATCGTACTGGTATCTCTAGGGTGCTTTCTTTATACTAAGGTATGAACTATTTATAGTTAAAGCAACTATAAAGTGCATAAATTAGACCCACATACTTTATTCAGTATCTTCGAACAAGGAGATGAAGAAATCTATAAAGAAAATAATGTAGAAGAACTTCTTGATAATCCGTATGTGCTTATAGGGATGGTTGTTACAGGAGTAGAAAACTTCTATTTAATTGATAAGATGTATACGTTAAAGCATGCAGAAGAATATGGCAGAGTAAGGGATAGTGTTAAGCTTAAGTATTACATTAAACTTTATAAATACCTCGATAGAGTTACACCCGTAGAAATGGATGTAATGTATAAGATAGGTTCAGATTTTGAGTTAGATAGATCTATTAATGCTATCAATGATATACTCTATTTTTTTCAAGATATAGAACATTATGAGAAATGTGCTAAAATAAAACATTATTCCGATCTTTTAGTTAATAAAAAGTTGGAAACATTGATATAATTTCGTATATTTAAGTATAAAACGGTTATATTATTTATTATGTTAGATTTCATTATTTATTACGGATTAATAGGAGTACTCCTTTCAATTTTTTTAAACCTTATATTATGGGCAATGCATAGACCTTTGTTAGATGGTATGGAGACTTTTGCTTGTATTATATTATGGCCTATTGTCATAACTAGTCTAATTAATACATTAAATGGTATTGAAGAAGAGATAGAGGAATAAATTTAAATTAAAAGGTTATGTTAACAGATACAATTACATTTGAAAAAGCATTAGAGTTAGAGAGTGAAGGTAAGTTACTCATCTTTGATACGGGAGATAGTTTAGGATATCATGAAAGAGCTAAAGAGTGGCAAGATAATTTTCTTCAACTAAGAACCAAAGCCCGTCATGTATCTTCTCAGAATATTGCCGAGCATTTTAATGCTCGCTATCTAATAGAGAAAACAAATAAGATAAACGACTTTACTTTTGAGTGGAAATACCTTAGAGGTATAGAGCATACCAGCATTACTTCGTCTACCGATAATGATATAGAGTACGTATATGCTTTAACTAATAAAGGTTATCCTGATTTAGTAAAGATAGGTATGACTCGAAATACTCCTGAGCATAGATTAGGACAGATAAATGGTACCGGGACGGTTGATTTATGGGAGGTAAAGTTCGCTTTACCGGTTAAGCCGGGTACCGGGATGAAAGTCGAGCATCAAGTACATAACTTCTTCCAAGATAAACGTTTACACATCGAGCATAAAAATGATCGTGAAATGTTTAAAATAGATATATTTATAGCAATGGATAAGATACGCGAAATCGGATCTTTATTCCAAGCTGGTAATCCAATAATCTATTAAGACAATGCAATTTTATACGTTTAACACAACAGATCAACGTCCCTCTCGTATGATCTATCTAAGTCATAACCCTACTGGTCAATTGGTAAAGATAATGAGCAGATACCTTCGTATAACTCTAAGAAAAAGGAGAAAATAACGCGGGCGAACTTCGCGCGTTTGCGCGGCGGGCTACGCTTTTAATAAAACCCTTACACTCGCCTTATAGAAACTGAAGAAAAAGTTGGTTACTAACTTATTTTTTCTTATATTGTATATATAAATTAAAACGGTTATGAGATATTTTAAATTTTTATTAGTATTATTTACGGTTTTTACCGTATCATGTTCGCAAGAAGAGGTAAATCCATCATTATGTCCTGATGGTAATTGCGATGGAGCCTTATTTATTCCTTTTCCTAAGGATAGTAACGGCTTTTATCATGTAGATTTAGATTTTAACGGGGAGTATTTACCTCGATTTGATATATACGTAGAAGGAGATGATGTAGATCCTTTTTACTACTATAATGATATGGGTGTTGTACAAGCTGCTTTTGAATCAGATAGTTATTGGATAATGGAAAACGGAGTTCAAGTAGATTTAATTCAAGATACTACTATCTATCTAAATAATTCTCCGAGTAATAACGAATATGTTCCTACAAGTACTTCTAAGAAATGGGGTAAACGTATTGCCGGACCAATTCCACCTCAGTTTATAGGAGATACAATTACAATCCGTGCGGAAATATATTGGGATGGAGGTTCAAAAAGCAAATCTCAATTATTTTATGAAAAATTTATTATTGAATAGTTGTTTTTTCGAATTATTTTTATTACCTTAGTAATATTATTATTTTAATTAATAGTATAATAAATAAATTTTATAAATTAATATATAGATATATAAACATATATGAGAAATAAAGATTATATAAGTAAAAAATTAGATAGATTAGAATCGGAGTTACGTAAACTTAATTTTACTATTGGCTCTAATGATAGAGATGCTTCTTATACCATATTAGATAAAGCTAATAATATAATTTCGGATATCACTACACTTTTAAATAGAGAAACACAAGATTAATTATGTTAGAAGCAGAACAGATACAAAAAAACTACGAAAAACATTTAAAAATTATTGAAACCTATTTAGGTGGGCGTGCTATTGCTTGTAAAGAGATGATTAAACATATGGAAGATACCTATGTTATGGCTCCTGCTAGTAGTAAGACTTGGTATCATAATGCATTTCCGGGTGGATATGTAGATCATGTTAATAGAGTAGTTCAATATGCAATTGAGCAGCATAAACTCTATGAGAAAATGGGTGGAACTGCTGATTATACTGAGGAGGAGCTTGTATTTGCTGCATTGTTTCATGATTTAGGAAAGATAGGTGATGGAGAATCTCCTAACTATATACCACAAACTGATAAATGGCGTCAAGATAAACTATCAGAGATGTATACTTATAACCCTGATTTAGATTTTATGCTTATTCCAGACAGATCTTTATATATTCTTCAGAAATTTGGTATAAAAGTTAATCAAAAAGAGTTTTTAGGAATTAGATGTCATGATGGTGTGTTTGATAAAGCAAATGAAGCTTACTTTTTCAGTAATGTAGAGTCTTCAAGACAGAAAACCTCTATTATCTCAGTTCTACATACAGCAGATTTTTTAGCTTCTAAAGTTGAATATGATATATGGAAAAGAAATGGCGGTTCTTCTACACCAAAAGCTAAAAAAACACAATCTTCCACAGGAAAAAATGTTAACTCTTCTGTAGGATTATCCAATATGTTAAAAAATCTATAAAATGTTAGCAGTTATTATAAGTTTATCAATCATAGATGTTGTATTGCTTATTGCAATACGTAATCTTATAGTGAAAGTAGAGAAATATGAAGATATTACCGTGGATCAAACAAAGTATCTTCAAGATATATCAAATATTATTAAAGATTCACAAAAGCACCTACATAGTCTCGATGAACGAGGGGTATTCAAATCAGATGATGAGGTCGGTTATTTTTTTGAGCAAATGCAAAACGTACAAAAAGAGCTAGACCGATACATGCTCCCAGAAAATTATGGCAAGAAAAAGAGCGAAAGCTAATTATTTTACAACAGAAACAGAGCAGTACATTAATAAGTACAATTTATCTATAGATCCCGAATATCGAGCTAAGATTTTTACGGATCATATTTATCTCCCTTTTTATAAATTAGCAGAGAATATTATACATACTTTTAAATTCTACTATACCGATGTAGAACGTATAGAAGACTTAAAGCACGAAGTAGTATCAATGCTTTTAGAAGAGAAGATAATGAAATTCGATCCTAATAATGGAGCTAAAGCATATTCCTACTTCGGAACTATTGTTAAGAGGTGGCTAATAAATTATAACAATAAAAATTATAAAAAGCTTAAGCAGATAGGATCTTTTGATGATATGGAAGAATCATACGAAGGAAGTATGAATGTTAAACTTCCTGGAGGAATAACCCTTAGTCAGTTTCTAGATATGTGGGTTGAACGTACTTACGATAGCCTAGATGATTTATTTAGTAAAGATACAGAAAAAAGGATAGCAGATGCTGTTTTAACTATTTTTAAAACTAGATATGATTTAGATATATTTAAGAAAAAAGCCTTATATATTTACATAAGAGAAATGACAGATTGCGAAACTCCTCATTTAACCAAAGTTATTTCAATACTCAAAGATGATTTCTATCAAATTTACTATAAGTACCATGAAAAGGGTAAAATTATAATAAAAGAACAGTAATCTATTTATTATAAAAGATATGGATTCGGATAAAGAAATATTTAAAGGTAAGAAATTATCAGACCTTTTTGAAGAAATATATAATAATTCTAGAGAAACTAAAACTCAAGTAAAGGGTCTAATTGGAGAACTTAAACCTCTTATTGAAAATATAGGAGATGCTACCCTCCTAGTTCCTATGATTAAGGAGTATATGGAAATTGGAGTTAAAAATGACGAACACCTGATAAAACTCGCTACCGTCATTCAAAGAATTGAAGCAATACAAGCAAAAAGCTCTGATGGAGATATATTTGACTTCTCAGATCTTCAAGACCTTCTAGAAGAACAGGAAGAGACACAAGAGGAACTTAAAGAGGTTAAAGACAAAGAAGATACAGAAGAATAATGTCTTACAAAACTACATTAAATAGTTTAATTACTTCACGAGGAAGTGGAGGTAGTTCAAAATCATCACCTAATACTGCTACCGCTGTATATGGTAGAGTTGTTGACATTATCCTAGATGAAAATCACCCAGAGTATTTAAACAAAGGAGGAGGGTTAGCTATTAATGGAGTTTTTTACAAACCACTTAATAAAGCGTTTGGAGAAACAATTACCTCCAGACTGCCTTTTGCTTTTCAAAATAGCTCTCATATTAAAACTATTCCCGTAGTAGGTGAAATAGTTGAAGTAGTAAATACCAATACACCATCAGCTTTAGGCAAAGATAATAAGACGAGAAAGACTTACTCTAAGATTGTTAATATTTGGAATAATCCTAACTCATCTATTTATCCAGACATATTAAATAATGAGGATCTAGATGTAACTTCTAATGGAGCATTTAAAGAATTATCAGATGTTAATCCAATTAAATCTGCACCGGGAGACATCCAGATTGAAGGTAGACAAGGGCAATCTCTTCGCTTTACAGGAGGTAAAGTAAAAGGTACATCTTATATAAATGATTCAAACGTCGGTAAGCCTTTAATTATAGTTAGTAACGGACAGTCTACAACTGAACAAGGTTTCACCACATTAGCTGAAAATATAAATGACGATAGTTCTTCTATCTATATGGCTTCAGATCACCAACTTCCTTTAATTCAAGCTAGTGAAAAAAGAGAAGCTTATGACGAACAACCAGAAAAAGCTGATCAATTTAAAGGAAATCAAGTAGTAATTAACGGAGGTAGGTTATACTTTAATGCAAAAGAGAATGATATACAACTATCTAGTGTTAGCTCTATAGGGCTTAATACAGAAGGTTCTATTAACATAGATGGATCTTCTTATCTCTGTTTAGACGCCCCAATAATCTACTTAGGAGTTAAAGCTAGAACTTCACCAGACAGCAATAGAGAAGCTGTACTTTTAGGTAATCAAACAGAAGCATTTTTAGAGAACGTATTAAATCTACTGGAAGGAATGGCTAAAGATATGGCTAAAGCTAAAACAATAAAAGGTCACCCAATCCCGGCTATAAACAAAAGAGGAGTACAAGCACAGCCAGTAATAAGGCAGTTAAAAAACTTAATTAACCCTAGCGGTCCCTCTCAACTTAAATCTAAAAAAGTATTTACTGAATAATGGCTCTTAAATCTCAAATATCACTTGTAATTGCAAACCAGCTTGGTAGAATAGAGGGAGAGCTAGAAGCAAGGATACAGTCTGAAGCTACTAGAATGCTTAATAAATTTGCTAACCAATGTCCTAATAATGATGATCTTATAAAAATTGTTAACACTAGGAATAATTTACTAAGTGGAGTAAATAGATTTCAAAAATCTTCTAATAGATTTTCCTCTTTTGCCACTAGTATAAGAACAGCTATTAATGTAGCAAGAGTAGTTATAAGATTGCTTTTAAATAACCCTACTCCAACAGCAATTGGAACCCCTCCTGGACCATCTGGAGGATTAATTTTTGCTCAAACAGCTGGTAATTTAACTAAACTCGCTGATAGGTTATATAAAATTAATCGAATACTAGAAGAGCTAGAAGGAGATGTAGAATCTATTGAAGGATTAGTAGCAGGAGTAGCTCCAAGTTTAAACACTGTAAGAGAAGTCTTAGAATCTGTTAATGTAAAAATACAAGATTGTATAACAGATCAATCAAATAATTCTGAAGTAATAAAGGACCTGCTCGGTAAAATACAACCATTAGAAAACACAGGTTCAGAAGGAACACCAAGTGAAGATTATTTTTATAAAGCAGCAAACGGTAAAAATTACACTCTCGCTATTATACAAGAACAACAAGGAGAAGGTCCTGTACCTAGAAGAATTGCAGTAGCAAAAGATAATTTAGGAGTAATAATTCTTAGAGGGCAGCCATCCTTCAGTTCAGACACAAAAGTACTATTAGATGAATTAAAATTCAGAATAGATAATCAACTTCCATAAAACAACTATTTATAATTATGAAACTCGATCAATTAAGAAAAATCATACGAGAAGAGGTAAAAGCAGCTGTTAAGGAGGAGTTACAGGAAATGCTTAATGAAGCAGTTAGAGTAGCATCTACTCCTGTTCAACAGTCTCGACAAACAGCTTATGAAAACAGAATAGGTACTCCTACAACAGATGTAGCAAAACCAATTAAGAAATCAGAAGACCCTATAATGGAAATGCTTAATCAAACAAGAGCATCAATGACATCAGAAGAATATAAAAACGCATATACAGGTACTTCTGATATGGTTCAGAAACCAAACTTTGCTTCTATGATGGCATCTAATATGGGAATGACAGAAACTAAAGGTCCTATGCCTGGCTTAGATATTTCTCAATTCGATTTTGTAAAAAAAGCAGGTGATGTATATAAAAAATCAGTTCAAAAAGATAAAGAAAAATACGGTATAGTATAAAATGGCATTTAATAGTAGAAAAATAAACCCTTTAGATTTACAGCCTAGAAAAGCAATAGGCGTATCTTTACCCCTATCTGGTAAAGCAGTATTTAATTCTACTTATCAAACTAAAGATGCTATTAGAACTAATTTAATAAATTACTTTCTAACCGGACAAGGTGAACGTTATTTAAACCCAAGCTTTGGTACTATACTAAGAAATTTAATGTTTGAAAATATTAACCAAGATATGGTGGATAGAGTTAAATCAACTGTACGTAGAGGATTAAGTGAATACTTTCCTACAGTTATTCCAACAGACTTTCAAGTATTAGGTGAACCAGATACAAATACAGTTACGTTATTACTTAGATATGCTATCCAAGGAACTAATATTGAAGACGAGGTAGTAATTAATTTTGAACAATAATGGCAGAAATTAGAGATATAAAATATGTAGCTAGAGAATTTTCCGATTACAGACAGGAATTAATAGAGTTTGCTAAAAACTACTATCCTGATGCCTATAATGACTTTTCTCCAACTTCACCTGGAATGATGTTTATTGAAATGGCTGCATATGTAGGAGATATTCTATCCTTCTATCAAGACACACAGCTTCAAGAAACATTTTTACAATACGCAAAAGAGCCTGGTAATTTATACACCATGGCTTATATGATGGGGTATAAACCTAAAGTAACTAATGTAGCAGAAGTAGAATTACAGGTATCACAAAATATAGGTGCAAACCCAACAACAAACCAACCTAACTGGGATCAAGCATTAGTTGTAAATGAAAATGCAGTAGTTACCGCAAATTCATCCGGGAGAGTTAACTTTTTCGTAGAAAATAAAATAGATTTTTCATACTCTAGTTCATATGATCCTACAGATGTAGTTATAAGTGAAATACAAGGAGGAGTTCCCTCCCAATTTACCCTAACAAAAAAAGTAAAAGCATTTTCAGGAACTGTAAAAACTCTTACACAGACCTATACTACTGCTGAAAAATTCAACACTATAACAATAGAAGAACCTAATATTATAGGAATATTAGAAATAACAGATTCTTCTAATGACGATGTAACCACATGGTATGAAGTACCTTTTCTAGGACAAGATAGTGTATTCGTTGAACAAGCTAATATAGGTACTGACTCTCAAAAAGTACCCAACTCTATTCAACTTCAAAAAGTACCAAAGAGATTTACTACTAGGTTTAATTCACAAGGTCATTTACAGATACAATTCGGAGCAGGTACAACAGGAGTGGATGATTCAATATTTACTCCAGACCCTACTAATGTAGGGATAGGCACAGATCAAGGAGTAACCACAATTGATAAGGCATATGATCCATCTAACTTCTTATATACCCAGACGTATGGTTTAGCACCATCTAATACAACTTTAACTATAAAATATATAGTTGGTGGAGGAATAGAAGCAAATGTACCTGCAAACACATTAACAGGATTCTCCGCTACAGTTACAGCTGTAGATAATACCTTTGAAAATACACTTGCATTTAATAATAATAAACCAGCAGCAGGAGGTAAAGACGGAGATACAATAGAAGAAATTAGACAAAACTCTTTACGGTCATTTGCTGAACAGAAAAGAACAGTTACTCTACAAGACTACACAGTAAGAGGTCTATCATTAGATCCTAAATTTGGCACAGTAGCAAAAGTCTTTGTAACTCAAGATGAGCTAAATAGTACTAAATCTATTACAGACTCCATCATAGATAGCAACCCTCTTGCTTTATCTATGTATGTTTTAGCATATGATAATGAAAAGAAATTAGTAACTGCTACCAGTACATTAAAGGATAATTTAAGAACATACATGTCTTATTATATGCCTCTAACAGATGCATTAAATATAAAAGATGCATTTGTTGTAAATATAGGAGTTAATTTTGATATTCTAGTAAGACCTAACTATAATAGTAGAGATGTACTACTTGCTTGTAATAACGCTCTTAAAGACTTTTTTGATATTTCTAAATGGAATATCAACCAACCAATTAATATATCAACTATCTATAGTTTATTGGATAGAGTTACAGGAGTGCAGACAGTAAGTAAAATAGAAATTATTAATAAACAAGGAGGAAATTATTCTCAATATGCATATGATATAAAAGGAGCTACTAGAAATAATGTAGTATATCCTTCATATGATACAATGATTTTTGAGTTAAAATATCCTAACCAAGATATAAAAGGAAGAACAACAGTACTATAATATGGCAATCTATAGAATATTTCCAGAAAAAGATACATTCATCTACACCGACCAGCTTACAGGTAATGCAGGTAAAGACGAAATAATAGAAATCGGCGGTTACCCAAGTGCAATAGATGGTACTGGAGAAACTTCTCGTGTTTTATTAAAATTTGCAGATAGCGAAATAGATGATGTAATCGCAAATGAAATAGGAAACACCAACTTTAGCTCCAGTATTAAACTCTACTTAGCTGAAGCAAGTGAAATCCCTGCAGAATACAACTTATATGCTTATCCTATTTTTTCTGCAACAGGAGACTGGGATAATGGAACAGGTAAATTTGGAGATTTGCCAGTTAATACAACAGGGGTTAGCTGGACTTACCAAAATCAAGGGCTAATTAACCCATGGCCAACTCTAAATTTTGTACAATATACTACAGGATCGTATACAGTAGGTAATGAAGGAGGAGGAAACTGGTACACAGCTTCAAATGGTGAGAGTATGGAATTTTCTCAAACACATAATCTTTCCTCAGATCACGACGTAGATATTAATGTTACTGCTGCAATAAAACAAATTTATAATGATACGTTAACAAACAGAGGATTTATAGTTAAGCTACAGGATTCTTATGAGTTTTACCCTAGTTCTTCTGTTCGTCTTAAGTACTTTGGAAAAGATACAAATACAATCTACCCACCCTTCTTAGAGTTTGGATGGGATGACAGAGTTTACGATCAAGGTAGTTTATCTGTACTTGATACAGATATCTCTATTATAGATATTAAAAATAACAGAGGTAAGTATGCCGATACAGGTAAGCAGAGATTTAAAATTACAGCAAGACCTCAATACCCTACACGTACATTTACTACATCATCTGTTTATTTAACTAATTATGTACTACCTTCTGCTTCATACTGGGGATTAAGAGATGAGAATACAGAAGAAATGGTAGTTGATTTTAACACAGACTTTACTAAAATAAGTTGTGATTCTAATGGTTCCTATTTTGATATTTATATGGATGGGTTGCAACCTGAGAGATTTTATCGTATATTAGTTAAAACTACTCTAGACTCCAGTACTGTAGTAGTAGATAATCAAAATATTTTTAAGGTGGTTAGAAATGGCTAGAGAGAAGATACAAATACAGAAAGAATCTTATAGGTCGAATCAATACTCTAATTTGGTTGATAGGGAATTTAAAACATTCAAAAAACCAGAAATTACTATTGATACAGATACTGTAGAAGAGTTTTTTAGACTCTACGATAAACTGTACTTCAATATTCCCTTAGAAGGTGAAACAAATTCACACCAATACCTTTTACAAAAAAGCTCAGAGTTAGTAGATTTTGAAAAAACTACAGATGATATTCAACCACTATTAGAAGAAATAGCTCAATTAAGACAACAGCTATTAGAAGCTAATCAACAAATATTTGATTTAGAAAATCAACAGTAATGGCAGAAATAGAAAACACTATATATAAAATTGAACCTAACGGATTGTCCGGGTTTAGAGGATTATCTAATACAGATTTAGATCTTATACCTTCTGCTGAAATTACCAAGACATTTAAACCTAACGATAATTTTATTGAGTTATCTTACTTTACATTAGATGAAGTTAGACTTTTAACTATTCCTAACTACACTAACTATTCTATATTATCAGGAGATACTAGAAACGGAGAACAGGGTAATTCAGAAATAAGTATAGATGTAGAACAGGACTACATATCTTATGGATTTCAAGGTACTGAAGTTAAAGCTCTTTACAACTTTCTAGACTACCCATACTCTGATTCTTTAAATCCTCAAGATTTCTATATAGAAAGCATCTCTCCAGATAGAACAGAACTTAGATTAATCTCAGTTAATCTTGATGCTGAAACGGTTAGAGATATTACTAATGTCTTAATTGACAAGTTTATTAACGACGTATATACTCCAGATTTTCACTTGTATTTAAGAGATAATATATTTCTATCAATTATTAATATAAGTATAGAAGAGTATAGAAATACAAACGCTGTTTTAGTAAAACTGTATAATCCTCTATCAACTTCTGTAAAAACTAAAACTAGATTAAATATAGTTGAAAAAGTAGCTGATTCTATATCATATGAGATAAACACAAATATTATCCCTGATGATCCGGTAATACCTACTTTACGAGGAGCTAATTTTAATGTAGAGGTAGAGGAACAAACAACTGAACCATCACAATATTTTAATTATGAAGAATTATTTAGCTTCCCTACTAATAATAGCTATAGAGAACTAAACTCACTATTTAACGAAAAAGGAGCTGAATTAGGAGTTGAATATACAGATTTCACTAATTTTATTAATTTTTCTTCTGCTGAAGAGAGATTACGTAATTTTAAATATAAATTAGATTTAATTAATTCTTATCAGGCAAATTTAGATGTAATTAATTCTACAGGTATAACTTATACATCAACCGGAATTACAGGTAGTAGAGATTATTATGAAAATCTTTTAGATGGAGTTATAAATAATTTTGATCATTACGAAAGACATCTTTATTTTGAAAGCGGTTCAACTGCCTGGCCAAAAAGTAATTTAGTAAAACCGTATACTAACCAAGTATCTGCAACTAACGAAGCTATAGCATGGTATACATCTGAATTAGAAGATGCTATACTATTTGACGCACAGAATCCAAATATACTTACTAATACTATACCAGCTTACCTTAAAGAAGATACTAGCAACGAACCTTATAATATTTTCATTCATATGATTGGTCAACATTTTGACAATCTATGGATCTACACAGATGCAGTTTCTCAAAAATATAATGCTGATAATAGGTTAACTAGTGGAGTTTCTAAAGATCTAGTAGAGGAATTATTGAAAAATTTTGGGGTTAAGCTATACACCAGTAATAAATCAGTAGAAGATTTATTTAAGTACTTTACAGCTAACTCTTACGATGCAGAAGGAGAATATCTACCAGCTCAACCATCAGGAATAATACAATCAGGTCAACAACCAGTATCTCAAAACGATTACCAAAAAGAGATCTATAAAAGAATTTATCACAATCTACCTCTACTTCTTAAAAGTAAAGGAACAGAACGTGGGTTAAGAGCGTTAATTAACTGTTTTGGAATACCGTCTGATATCTTGAAAATAAAGATATACGGAGGTCAATCAGTTGAAGAACTACCCTACTTTGGAGGAGAACAAGCATGGACCGGTTCAATAGACAAAGTTCGTTTAGATAATACAGGGAGTATAGCAGAAGGTGATACCCTTTCTTTCTATACAGGTATAACTAATATAGATAACAAATATACTCAAGATTTACATAGGATTGAAGTTGGATTTTCCCCAGCTGATAATATTAATTCTTATATTTTATCTCAATCAGCAGTATTATTCCCAAATGATTCTTTTAATATAGATGACTATATAGGGGATCCTAGATCAGTTGATACTAACATATACCAATCATTAAGATCTTATGCTGATCAAATATTTGAAAATGTAGGATATTATAATTTAAAAGATTTTGTACGCCTGATAAAATTCTTTGATAATGTAGTATTTAGAATGGTACGAGATTTTGTACCTGCCAGATCAGTTACAGACGCCGGTATTATAATCAAACCACACCTTTTAGAAAGAAGTAAATATACTTCTCCGGTTATGACTTGGACAAGACCTGAATACAGCGGATCTATAGATACTGCTTTCGTAACCGGATCAAATGCAGGTGCTTATAAGAATATTGGAACTGGAGCTATAGGTACACTGTTTAATAAGGAATCTTCGACAAGGAAGTTATACAATATAGCTACTCCTTTAGGAAGAAGAGGTATTAAAGATAAGCTTCATAATGAACCTAAATTTAACGGCGAGCTTTATAATTCTTATATTAAAGTAACCAACGGAGAGATGAATAGTACTAATCCGTTTAAGAATTTAGAATATCCAAACGTAAAATATAATATTCAATTCTTTCTCAACCCTCCAGAAGACGTATGTCTACTAGAGGTAGGGGACTTAGATACTCAAATATTAGATCCTCTTCTTTCAAACAATACGTATAATAACTATAACGTTAGTACATTATTCACTAATTCGTCCCCTGTATATGACTATACTGTTACAGATAGTGTAGGGAATACAACTGGATTAAACGGTTTAGATGTACATTATGATTTCTTAGATAACGGAAACTGGACTCAATACGATGAGTATTCAGTAACAGCATTCCATATTAACAATGAATCACTCTTTGATGGTAACTGTAATAATGAGAGATTAGTAAAATTAGTAGCATGTAACATAGCTGGTATACCTTCAAATATACCATCTACAGTACAACCTCTCCAAACCTACAATCTAAGCTCATGGTGGAACTCTAATACATCGCCTAATACAGATATTACCTATATTATAAACGGTACAAATTACACTCCATCAGAAATAGATAATTTTGAATTTTCAGAAACTGAGTTTACCGACGGACAAACCATCACTATTACTATTCAAGAAAACAATAACCCTACAGTCTGTAAATTAGATATCAACGTTATTTTTAGTAACTGTACCATTACAGTAGTAGATAATCAGCAATTCCCAAACCCGCAAAATCAATATACATTTCCATACAATTTCGGCGGTGTGTTAGAGAATGTAACTACTTTTTCATTCAGATTAGAGTGGTGTGGTAATCAAGGCCTTGGTTTTGGATCTTGTGTTGATGCAGACTATAATGGAATTTGGGTTGAAATAGACCCTAATAATTTGGTAGAGAGTGGATTACTAAACTCAGTACTTACTCAATACCCAGCAGCAAATACACTGAATTATAACGAAACTATAGCTAATCCTTCATATAATTCTTTCACTGCAATACAAGCTTCTCTAGATATTCTGGTGCCTATATTTAGAACACCCATTAGAATGCGATTTAGAGCACAAAATAGCGCCGGTTGCGTAGTACCCCACACTCGAACAGTAAGTTTAAGCGCACCTACTCAATCACCACAGTATAATCAATTTGAAATATCTTACAACACATATGTAACTAGTGCCTGCTGTGAAGGTAATGCCACTCAAACAGTATATACATCTGCACCATCAGTAGATGATTTATTATCTAACCCTCAATTTTGGACGCTATTAAATTCACCCCCTTATATTTGGAGCTCTACCGATCCTAATGTAGCAGCTCCAACCGGATGGTATACTAACGGAGAATATGCAAGACATTGGAACGGGGAAATGCTAATATGGGGATCTACAGTTTCTCTACCACCAAGCAACCAACAAACTAGTCTTATTGATTGCAGTAACAATATTCATGTTAACTTAAATTCATGTTTATAGTTTATACAAAATATATTTATAGAAAATAAATTAAATGACAGAACAAGAATTTATATCAATACATTTTCCAACAGGACCTGAAAATATAGCAGGTAGATTACACTTAAATGTTACTCAAATAGGAGAATCAAGTCAAGGTACCGTCTCAAGTATGATCATACACGTAAATGCATATTCTGTAAATGGTAACCAAGATGATAATAGTACAATGATAGAAAACGTATTAGAGCAAATAGAATCTGTAAAATTTAGTTTTTTAGGTATAGAATACGATCTATCAATTTCTGCTAGAGTATATTATCCAGCCCAAAATCCATTTTTTTATTTTTCTTTTGAGGAACAGGTAGTAATAGATGATATATTTAATGAAGATCAATTTTTACCTTCTATTGAAGATGTAACATTTACACCGTATCTTTTAGATGTTGAATTTGGTTTTAGTGAATTTAATCCACTAATAAGTAACGCAGATTTTGGTAGAAAGTCTTCTAAGATAATGGAATCAGATAGATTAGAGCAAACCGTCCTACCTGCTAATATAGAATCTCTTTTAAATGAATCAGCAATTAAAGCCTCAATTCAAGATTCCCTATACTATGATTCAGGTTGGTCTAAAGCAAGGTATGTTGGTTCAAAAACAACAGCACAGGAAAGCGCAGGAATACCCCCAACTTTAACCGGCCGTTCTTTTATAGGAGAAACATTTGCTTCAGGTAGCGATACCGATTACATCTGTGGTTTAAATAGTAGGGTAGATCAGCAGCTATTTCATACATCTGATAATGAGCTTCCTACTTTTGAATTAGATGAGGATGTTAATTTTAATCTTGTAGTTCCTTTCGGAAGATATCAAACCGAGTTAATTTACGATGAATTTCCAATAGCAGGCTCTCTGGATATAGGAGATGTATTAAAAGTCACAAGCGGGGCATACCTGTTCGAATATATAAGAATAAAAGAAGTAGATATACAGCTCAGAAAACTAATTGTAGATAGGGATATTTACGGAGCCTACCTAATTCCTGACTTCCGTCCAGCGTCTTATATTGCAAGTACTGAATGGACAAAAGTTAAGAGATTTGATATTTTTAGATTTGGAAATACCGGTCTAAATAGAATACAACTTGTAAACAATTCAAGAATATACATAAACGGAAATAATACAATACTCGACACAGACGACTTTGGCCAAATTATTTCATCTAGCCAATGTCCACCTCCTGGGTACTTAGTAGATTAAAGTTAAGTTTATAAAACAATAAAAATAGATATTTATATAATATACAACAATTAAAAAATGGGATACTTAGATAATTCAATCGTAACAGTCGATGCAATTTTGACAAAAAAAGGAAGAGAACTTCTCGCCAGAGGAGATGGCTCTTTTAAAATAACCCAATTTGCTTTATCTGATGATGAAGTAGACTACACCTTATATAATCCAGAACATCCACTAGGTTCCGCTTACTACGGTCAAGCTATAGAAAACCTACCGCTACTAGAAGCATTCCCGGATGAAACTCAGATTATGAAATATAAGCTAACTACTTTACCAAGAGGTACTGCTAAGCTACCTATTCTTGATATCGGATATACAGCTATTAGATTAAAGCAAGGAGCATCATTAGCAATTACCCCACAAACTCTTAACTATTTAGGTTCATCCCAAACCTTTGAAGCAGGTGGATATGTTGCTACTATAGCAGATGCAAGAGTTCTACAAACCTACAACGGAGTAGGAATCAACACTCCAGAAGCTGAAAGATTAAACTCTACTACTACTTTAGGTACTAACGTATCTAAGACAGTTATAGGTACTTCAATTAACTTAACTGGAACTTCCATAAATACTTTGTTTGCAGGTCAAACCACACTACAAACTACTATTACAGTAATTGGTAGAGATTCAGGAGCTAGAGTAACCGTACCATTAACAATTGTGAAAGTAAATAATTAATAAGATATGTCATTTAAAAGATTAGACCAAGAAGATATTTCAATAAGTGCAGAATCAGTAGTAGCACCATTGTGGTCAACTGATACAAAATATCTTGAAACATTTTTTACTTCATCAGGTCAAGTAGCGTCTAACACAGGGAACTACTATTACGAAATATACGAAAACGACCCTGGATCATCTGTTCCAGCTAATGTACAATTTGCAATAGCTTTTGGACATAAATCAGGTGAAGGAGCTGTACCATTCAATAATGGAGCTACTTCAAAAACACCTTCATCAACAATTTATGGACAATATAGAAATTTAATATTCGGCGATGAAGATACCGGATTTATGTTTGGTACTTTTGAAGCAGATTACTTTTACGTAATTAATGTAGATAGAGCAAGATATAAGGAAAAACTTTTACCAGGATCATTTAACATTACACTTACAAACGGAAGTCGTACTTTAGATTTAACAGATAATAGTAGAGATTTAGCTACTGTATCTTACGTAGATGCAGGAAGAGTATACGACATTATTAGCGGTTCAGATGGAACTTCTTATGATGGAGGAACCGGATTCACTACAAGCTACGGTAGTTACGGTAAGTTTCTACCTGATGTAGGAATAGTAGTATTAAATGGACCTGCATTGGATTTGAACAACGTGCAAGGATTAAACCTGGATACAACTTTTGAGATTGATGGTACAGCTGTAAATTTAAATAAATTTTTTAATACTATAAAAGAAGGTGCTAGCGGATCTCTACAGTCAGAAGAAACAATTTCTTCTAATTATATTTTTGTTAGAGTGAGAAATAGTGAATTTAACTACTCTACAAACCCTTCAAATATTACAAGTTCTGGAGAATTACGTCACGATGTAATGATAAATACTCCACAAGCGTATATTACAACAGTAGGATTATATAACGACAATAACGATCTATTAGGGGTAGCTAAACTATCTAGACCTCTTCTCAAAGACTTTACAAAAGAAGCCTTGGTTAGAATCAAACTTGATTATTAATGAATGAGTGCTTACAAAAAACTAAATCAACAAGATGCGTATATATCGACTTATACCGCCCGTAAGTCATGGGTTGTTAGTGGAAGTCAATATAGAGAATTAGGAATTCAAAACATTGTTGGTTTATCAGGTTCCGGACATTACGTTCCTAACAATTCAGATTTAGCATACGGAGGTAATATAGCAAACTCAGGAAGTACTTCTTTCAATAAGAGATTAGTATTTGAGAGTAATCACCATCTCTACTACAGTCAATTTAGCGATGCAGTTTTACCTAATTCCTCATCTTACGAAAACTATTTACAATCTTCTTTTGAAGTAAGTGGTTCTAGGTACCTGTATACTAGAGTAGCTATTTTCTCTTTACCTAAAGAAATGTACGGTACTCACATTGAACCTAACTCAGTTTCAATAATACCTGATTTTATTAATAGCAATAATGAAGAAGACAGCGACTTAGACAACTATGTACTTAATAATTATGCTACTGAAGACGGTGTAAATTCAATAGAAGCTGAATACAACCTATATATTGAGAATACAGAGTTTCTCTTTGGTACCTCTGGAGCGAATTGTAATTTGGCAGACCCAGACTATATACAAAACGAATCTGATTACATACAAGAAACTATCCCTAATCCAGGAGAATATTTAGATACTGATGAAAAAATTAAAAGTTGTAATGAAATAGTAGACGATGGAGAAGGAAGATTATATTTTAAATATTCTATTCCTAGAGTTTATGTAGGTAATGTAATTTATCCTCATGGTCAAATTATTATTACAGATGAAACTGTAGCAATGTATTATAACCACTATTTTGACGCTATCTTAGGGTGGAAATCAAATTTACCGATATATACACATAATTACCATTGTAGAATTAAGAATGGTGAATTCAACCACACACTCAACAAAACTGCTCTACAAACCACCGACGGACAAATCTCAGACTTAGTATCAGGTTCTTCTTTTCAACCATATATTACTACAGTTGGCTTATACAATGATGCTAACGAACTAGTAGCTGTAGGAAAATTAGGACAGCCATTACCTAAATCAGCAGAAACTGATATGGTAGTCATAACTAAGCTAGATATGAATTTTGGTGTAAATAGGTTACCAGGAGGTAGAATAACAACCCCAGCACCTGTATGTACTCATTATTTCACTTTTAGGAATTTTGTACAAGTAACTGGGGTTGGAATAAACAGTAATGGAAACCCAAATTCTGGTCAACCGAGATTTACTAATGATGACGGTACCTATCAACTATATTTAAAAAGAGATAACGGCGACTATATAGAAAGAGATACGGATGGTGTACAAAACACATATCACTTAATCAAAGAAGTAAGAGGAAATGACTCTCATTACAGATCAAGATGTTATGTAGATGTGATTGCAACCGGAAATACAACAGTAGGATTTGATTATCAAGTTATCTACGGAGTAAGAACAAGTGAAAGAAATAGAAGAAGTGAAAGATTCTTTATAAACATATTAGAACAATATTTATATGAAAATACACTAAGTTGCAACTATACATACGAGACACCTATTGCAGGTACTTTACCGTATAGCTTGAGAGAAGAATCCTCAGCTTAGTAATAAAAATAACAGTCCGATTTAAACCGGGTGAATTGCTGGAAACTCCTTAGAGCTCTAACTACCAAAGCGTAACAATGTTAGAGATTGGACAATCAGCAGCCAAGCTACAGGCCATCCTGTAGAAGGTTCAGAGACTACTGGAGGGAAAATGGGTTCCCTTAATAACCAGAATTAGCGCCCGGCAGGAGAAATCCTGATGATATAGTCCGATCTTTATGGAAACATAAAGTTAACATTAATGGTAGTGGCCCGGACACCCCGAAAAGGGGTTCTCGCAAGTCGCTTTCGGATTAACACCATTACAAAAAAGAAAAAATGAGTATAATTCTTAGAACAAACAAAGGTTCAGCTCTCACTTACGATGAGATGGATAGAAACCAGTCGCAATTTTATTATTCAAGTTCTTTATCACCTGATGGAACTAAATTAAGACTGTTCTTTACCGGTAGTGATAATTTAGATACTGCAACAGAAGATTACGGTCCTACAAGATATGATGAAATTCAATTTCCTTCTAACAATATAAATATACCAGAAGCAATCGCTGCTGGTGATAATACGCAGATCCAATTTAATGATAATGGTGCTTTTGGAGCTGATTCAGTATTTGTATTTAATAAAGTACAAAATCGTTTAGGTATAGGAACAAGTAATCCTTTAGATAGAGTAGATATACAAGGAGATGGTTTTAACGCAGGTTCTATATCACTTAGAGGGGCAACTAGTGGCTTTCAAGCAGCCATACATGCAAAGGTAAATTTTTACGAAGGCTCTACATTTATAGGGCGTATAGGTAGGACGGATCCTAATAACCATAATTTATATATAACAAATAATTACCCACTTCCTTTGAGTGGTGGAAGTAGAGCTCAACCATACGGTAAAGTAAAAGTAGCTATAGGAGATCCTAATGATGATGAATCTAGAGTAGTAAGTACTTTTGCAAAAACAGGAACCGTTCCTTACTTTGGTGTAGGAATGGGATCAAGTGATCCTAATAGACAAGGTACTTTTGTAGGTCAGCAGGGAATAGGAATCTCTCTAAACAATGTGAATACAGATCAATCCTTTCTTGCCCCTATTCCTTATTCTATTTATAGCTCTTTAACCCCCAGTGGTCAACACGATCTTATACCACATCAATCATCAACAGCCGGTCTATTAATATCCTCACCTAATGAAACTAACGGAGGTAATATCGTAGTAGCTATTAATACAGATACTACAGTAAAAAATGAAGGATTTAATATTATAAACGCTCAAAACGGAAGCTATGCAAATTCAGAAGTAATTGCTTCTTTTCAAGCAAACGGTAAAGTAGGTATAAATACTAATTTTCCTTCTGTTGAAGGACTAACAGTAGATGGGATAATATCAGGCTCAGGTAATGGACAAATAGACGGAACTCTTACTGTAGGTACAATAGCAACAGGTACAGCAGATAATACTTCTGCTTTAGTTGCTACATCTACAGGACTGGTTCAGAAAATAGCAGCAGCTCCTGTACCTTTAGGAGGTATAATTATGTGGTCAGGGGATACGAATGATATACCAGAAGGATGGAGACTTTGTAAAGATGGAGTAGGAACGGTAAATAATGTTGTAGTACCTAATTTATCTAATAAATTTATAATAGCATCTAGTAATTCTACTGGAACACCAACTTCAACAATAGAAGGTCTGGGTACAGGCCCAACCTCTACAGGGGGTAGTACATCTTACACACCAGAGGGGACTCTTACTTTAGATAAACTGTTACAAACAGATATAGCACCTCACCATCACTTTTTCCTTGCTGACGATAGGTTATATAATAACCTTAATACCAGTTACCCAAACAATACTGATTCAATCGGAGGACCTGGTTCGCCTTCTGGTACCGCAGCAACCGGAGTACGTACAATAAATGGGTACGATGCAGATAGTGATTATAGTGGAGCTAGGAGAGTGTATGCCACAAGTAAAAACTCACGCTATACAACTACAAACTCAACAACTATAATGCAAACCGCTACTCAAACAAGACCTACCGGAGCATTTACAGGAACAACCGCATCAAAAGCAATAATACCACCATTCTATGCTTTAGCATATATAATTTATGTGGGAGTGTAATAAGAATATAAAAGATATTTATAATAAAAATATATAATGGCAATACCGGGAATTACATACAGATTAGAACAAAACACTTCTCTTACCCATCAACAGATGGACGATAACTTTAGATCTGTTATCTATTCTAGTTCTATTCAAGAAAATGGAGATGCTCTATATTTACACTACGATACAAATGATTTATCAGATTATAATAGAGTACCTTTAGGAGGAACCGGTAATGTAACCATCTACGGTCAAGAGAATAATAGAATATTAACCTCAGTTGGATCAAATGGAGAAATACAAGCCGAAAGCAATTTTCTTTTTGACGGTGACGTATTAACTATAGCCGGGAGAGTAAGTCAAGATGATGGTGATAATAACGTATTCATCGGACTTGAAGCAGGTGATTCAATATCAGGTACTATCCGTAGTGTAGGAATTGGGTACAGATCAGGAAAAAATTTAACAGGAAATAATAACATATCTTACGGATACGGTTCTTTAGAGAATGCTTTGGCGTCTTCTAATACAGTTGCTATAGGACATAATTCTTTAAATAGTTTAAGTTCTGGTAATTCAAACACAGCTTTAGGTGCTTCAGCAGGATTAAATCTTAGCTCAGGAGCTGGTAACTTATATTTAGGTAATGCAGCCGGACCTTCTACAGCAACTGGACAATCAGATAAACTGTATATAAATAATTTTGCATCTGATACTCCTTTAGTATTAGGAGATTTTGCAACAGGTCAAATAACCTTCTCAGGAGGGGTAACAGGTTCTTCTTTTACGGGCTCTTTTACAGGAGATGGATCTGGGTTAACTGGATTAACCGTAACCGATGAATGGGATGGTACAAGAGATGGAGATGCTGAAATAACAGGTTCTCTCATAGTATCTGGTTCAGATGTTATAGTAGACTTTACAAATGTAGAAAGTATTTCAGGATCAATATTTTCTGGGTCTTTCGTAGGTGATGGCTCTGGACTTACAGGTATAACTACTACTTCAGAATGGGACGGTACAAGAGATGGAGATGCTGAAATAACAGGTTCATTTATAGTTAGCGGTTCTTCACCAGTCATAAATCTTAAAGGAGATACCTATATTGATGATAATATTCATATTCATAATAAAAATGTTACTTCTATAGGAATTGGCCAAAACAGTTTATCAAGTGTAGGAGTGGGGGTTACTAATGCTATTGCTATAGGTAGATGTGCTTCATATTTAGCTACAGGTAAGGATAGTGTTACAATAGGTTCAAGAGCAGGTCAAAGACACGGAAACTATTCGGTTATGATTGGAAGTCTTACAGGTGTTAATCATACCGGGTGTTATAATACAGCAGTAGGTACTTTTGCTTTTCAAGGAAACGGTGCAGGTAGGTACAATACTGCTGCCGGAACTCTCAGTTTAGCTAATACATCTTCCGGTAATCATAACACAGGATTAGGTCATTTTGCTGTTAGAGGAGTACAGACAGGTAATAACAATACCGGAGTAGGTTCGAATTCTTTATATGCATTAGATGGTAATAATAGAAATAACACAGCTATCGGAGCCTTTTCAGGATTTAATGCAAAAGGTAACTGTAACGTATTCATCGGACAGTGTGCTGGACCAGCTACCTACACTACAACAGTTAACAATAAACTATATATAAACAACTTAGCATCTGATATTCCATTAATTTACGGTGATTTTTCTACCGGTCAAGTAACTATTAATAGTCAATTATCAGCCTCTATCTTCTCAGGTTCATTTGTAGGAGACGGCTCTAATTTAACTGGAGTAGATTGGGATGGATCTAGAAATGGGGATGCAGAAATTACAGGTTCATTTGTTGTATCTGGTTCTGACGTCACTATAGACCTTACAAATACTTTAGCAATATCAGGATCTACCTTCTCAGGTTCCTTTGTGGGAGACGGAAGTGGATTGACAGGGATTGAAACAGAATGGGATGGAACTAGAAACGGTGACGCAGAAATTACAGGATCATTAATAGTATCAGGAGCAATTGATGCTGTCGGATCTATAACTATTGCATCAGAAGGATACCCAGGAAACCCTGGAGTAGAAATGATTCATTTTTATTCTAGTAGTCTAGTAGGTAATCATAACTTGTATACATTTGCTATTGATAGCTCTACAGGATATACGGGAGTAAAAGTAGATTATTCACTATCTAATACAAATGAATTAGAAAAGAAAATAGGTACCCTATTAGGAGCTTGGGATCAGGTAGGTAATTCAACTATAAATGACTCATATACAATAGCAGAAGGAGCTATAGTAAATACATCTTTCTCTATTGATGCATCATCTACTACTGAAGCAATACTTAAATTAGATGCTTCTGCTGGTACTTACGATGTAAATATGTTGATAACAGCATTTAAACGACAAGTATAAATAAAATAGAACATGGCTAACCAACACATTTTTAATAACACCCTTATAATAACCGGAAGCGTTACAGCTTCTGATGGTTTTTACGGTGACGGTTCTGGTTTAACCGGAATTACAGCGGTAGCTGAATGGGATGGATCAAGAAACGGAGATGCTGAAATAACAGGATCTTTTCTAGTATCTGGCTCATCAGTAAATGTAGATTTTCTAAACACAACCGGGGTTAGCGGTTCATTCAGTGGTTCATTTGAAGGAGAACATACAGGAGACGGTGCAGGTTTAACTAACTTAAATCTAAACGGCTACCAAGCTTCTGGATCTACTTTATCAGGGTCTTTTTCCGGTTCTTTTGAAGGAGATGGATCAGGATTAACTAGTTTAGAACCATTTCCCTATAATGGAGATGTATTGATAACCGGTTCATTAACAGTATCCCAATCAGTAATAGACTTTACAAATACTCCTGCTATATCAGGATCTATATTTTCAGGTTCTTTTGTAGGTGATGGATCTGGATTAACCAATATTCCAGCATCTGAATGGGACGGAATAAGAAACGGAGATGCCGAAATAACCGGTTCATTTATAATATCTGGCTCCAGTCCAATTATACAATTATTAGGAGACACTACTATTGACCAAAATATTGAGATTTCTAATAGAAATCAATTACAAGATTTAGCAATAGGTTATCAAGCTTTGCCAAATGCTACTGTAGATAGGTGTACTATTGCAATAGGTAAAAATGCTGCAGCTTCACAAACCTCAGGATTGAGTAATATATTAATCGGTAATGGCGCAGGCGAAAGCGGTGTATCAACAGAGAATAATATAGCGATAGGAAACTATGCTTTAAGAAATAATACAGGACAAGATTTAGGAAACCCTAATACTAGAGCTAGTAACGTAGCCATCGGAACACTAGCAGCTTACTTACTTTCAACAGGATATGAAAATACCATAATAGGAACTTGTGCAGCATATACCAGTACTACTATGGGTCAAAGTACTATTATAGGATCTGAAGCAGGACTTTATTCTAATGGAAGTTCTAATGTACTTGTAGGACATGAAGCTGGTAGATGCGCTTCATCATTGAATGTAATCATAGGACTACAAGCTGCATGGACTAATCAAGGAGGGAGAAATGCCCTTATAGGCTACCAATCAGGATTAAGTTTAGGAACAGGGGCTAGAAATACAGCAATTGGTTTTAAAAGCGGATACTATGCTAATGGAAACTCAAGCTGTAATGTGTACATAGGAAATGAAGCAGGTCCGAGTACAGGAACAGCACAATGTAATCAGTTATACGTTGGTGTTAAAAGCGGAGAATCTAATGCATTGATAAGAGGTGATTTTGCAACAGGACAGGTTACAATTAACTCTCAAGTGTCTGCATCAATTTTTAGCGGTTCTTTCGTAGGAGATGGGTCTGGATTAACAAACGTAGCCGGCTCTGGATTCCCTTACACAGGTACAGCACAAATAACAGGATCATTAATTGTTTCGCAAAGTGCAGCTGCTAATACTGCTGTTACTTTTGAAAACGGACACGTTATATTATCACAAGTTTCAGCTTCATTAGATGCAGAAGATGATGCAGAAGCAGCAACAAAAGGAGTACCTTTAGGAGGGTTATACAGAAGTGGTAACTCAATACAAATTAGAATACTATAAGATATGCCAATAATTGGAGATTTAAGAGTATCTGGTTCTTTAGAGGTCTCAGGATCTCTAACATTATCAGGATCAGCATCGCTAACAGGATCATTTAAAGGTGATGGTTCTCAACTAACAGGTATTACAGGATCTTGGGATGGATATCTCACAGGTGATTCCTTTATTACGGGTTCTGTTAATGTAACGGGATCGGTAACCGCATCTTTCTTCTCTGGAGACGGATCAGGACTAACCAACGTAACAGGTAATTGGGACGGTATTCACACAGGATCAGCTTCTATTTCAGGTTCATTAGAAATCAATGGACCGGTATCTCAAATTGGATTAGGTTCTAGTACATATTTTGGATATAGAGCCGGTGAAAACGACGATAAAACTAATAACTATAATACAGCATTTGGTGATAGTGCTTTTAGAGATAATACCACCGGAATACAGAACACAGCTGTAGGTTTTGAGTCACTAAAACAGAATGATAGTGGCTCAGGAAATACTGCTTTAGGAGCTTTTACTCTTACCAATAACCTAGGAGGATTTAATACTGCTGTAGGAAATGCAGCATTAAATACTGATAACTCAGGTGATTACAATGTAGCTATTGGTAATTCTACTCTATTTTCTAATAGTACCGGAGATAAGAACACAGGTTTAGGTAGTTTTACTTTATTCTATAATCAAGAAGGGCAAAATAATACTGCTATAGGGTACGGTGCTGGATATAATATAACCGGTAGTTCCAATAGTAACGTATTCATAGGATATAATGCAGGACCTAACATAGGTTCAACTATATCAAATAAATTATACATAAGTAATAATAGCGGTAGTGCTTTAATTTATGGAGATTTTTATACTTCTCAAGTAGAATTTGCCGGAGGAGTTACTGCATCTTCTTTTACAGGTTCTTACTACGGTGATGGTTCTAATTTGACAGGAGTAGAATGGGATGGCACAAGAGACGGAGATGCTGAGATAACTGGTTCGTTAATTATAACAAATAATTTAACAGTTGACGGTAGAGTCACAGCCCAAGAATTTCATACAGAAATAGTATCTTCTAGTATAATACAAGAATCAGGTTCAACTAAATTTGGTGATTCACTAGATGACTTACATCAATTTACAGGTAGTCTAGATATATCAGGATCTCTAATAATTGATAAAGTATACGAACAACCATCAGAAAATACGCTACTAGTTATAAATGGAAACGGATTAGTAGGTTATAGAGAATTTGCAATAACATCAGGTACTTCTGGAACAGATGGTACAAGCGGAACAGACGGTACATCTGGTTCTTCAGGAACAAGTGGTGTTAGCGGCTCTTCAGGATCATCAGGATCTTCAGGTACTTCAGGATCTTCAGGATCTTCAGGTATAGACGGTACATCTGGTTCTTCAGGAACTAGCGGAGTGGATGGTAATCCAGGTACTTCAGGATCTTCAGGGTCTTCAGGTACAGATGGTACATCTGGTTCTTCAGGTACTAGCGGGGTAGATGGTGCACCAGGTACTTCCGGGTCGTCAGGTACATCCGGTACATCAGGATCATCAGGATCTTCAGGTACATCAGGATCTTCAGGTACATCAGGATCTTCAGGTACAGATGGAACTAGCGGTACAGACGGTACATCTGGGACTGATGGTACATCAGGATCTTCAGGTACTAGCGGTATTGATGGTAATCCGGGTACTTCTGGATCTTCAGGTATAAGCGGTACTTCCGGTTCATCAGGTACTTCAGGTACTAGCGGTTCATCAGGTACTTCAGGCTCATCAGGTTCATCAGGTACAGATGGAACTAGCGGTACTGATGGTACATCTGGAACAGACGGTAGTTCAGGCACGTCGGGTTCTAGCGGCTCTTCTGGAACAGATGGTACTTCAGGTAGTTCTGGCTCTAGCGGGTCAGATGGTACATCAGGTTCTAGTGGTACATCAGGAGTAGATGGTACCTCAGGCTCCTCAGGAACAAGCGGTGTAGATGGAACTAGTGGATCTAGCGGTAGTTCTGGAGCAGACGGTACTTCAGGTAGTTCTGGTTCTAGTGGAGCAGACGGTACTTCAGGTTCTAGTGGTACTTCTGGTAGTTCCGGTACTTCGGGAACTCTTACATTAACCGGTACTACTGATAACGGAGTAATTACACTCAATGGATCAGCTCCAAATGCTACTGTTGAATCAGGATTGACATACGATGGAACAGAGCTTAACGTAATAGGTAATCTATCAGTAAGCGGTACAGGTTCGTTTGCACATATTGAATCCATAACCGGTTCAGCAAAAATAATTGGGGATAACTATATTATATTAAATGCTAATACTCCTGCCGAAAGATACTCAGGAATTAGAGTATTTGATTCTGGATCATTAAATGAAACAGGTTCTCTAGAATATGACTCAGTAGCTAACCACTGGTTTTACGAATCAGCAAACGAAGGATATGCATCAGTAATACTAGCAGGTCCTAAAGCATCTAGAGGTTCTCTAACCCTACCAACATCTGGTTCATTAGTAGTAGCTGACGGTAATCACTTAAATACTTCAAATGTAAGCGATCTAAACGGAGTTGTAACAGTAGCAACCCGTACAAATATACAAGGATCTATAACTGGATCTGCAATTAATTTAACTAGTTTACCTGCTATAGCTGATAATACTGTTTTGGTAATAGATGAAAATGGAAATGTAGGAACAAAAGAATCTGCAGCATCATCAGGTACATCTGGTAGTTCAGGATCTTCCGGTTCAGATGGTACAAGCGGTTCAAGCGGTTCAAGCGGTACATCTGGTAGTTCAGGATCTTCCGGTTCAGATGGTACAAGCGGGTCCTCTGGATCTTCTGGTTTAGACGGAACAAATGGCTCTAGCGGAAGTAGTGGTTCAGATGGTACAAGCGGGTCCTCTGGATCTTCTGGTTCAGACGGAGATCCCGGTACTTCAGGTTCATCAGGATCTTCCGGTACTTCAGGATCTTCAGGATCTTCAGGTAATTCCGGTACTTCAGGTTCATCAGGATCTTCCGGTACTTCAGGTTCATCAGGATCTTCAGGTAATTCCGGTACTTCAGGCTCCTCAGGTACATCAGGATCTTCAGGATCTTCAGGTAATTCCGGTACATCAGGTTCTTCCGGTACATCAGGATCTTCAGGATCTTCAGGTAATTCCGGTACATCAGGTTCTTCAGGATCTAGCGGAGAAGATGGTAATCCAGGTACATCAGGATCTTCCGGTTCAAGTGGAGAAGATGGTAATCCAGGTACATCAGGTTCATCAGGATCTTCAGGTGATTCAGGAACTAGTGGCTCTTCAGGATCTAGCGGAGAAGATGGTAATCCAGGTACTTCAGGTTCATCAGGATCTTCAGGTAATTCCGGTACTTCAGGTTCATCAGGATCTTCAGGTGATTCAGGAACTAGCGGTAGCTCAGGTAATTCTGGTACGTCAGGATCTTCCGGTACTAGTGGAATTATACCTCTAGCAACAGATGGAAATAATAGAGTTATAACCTCAGACGGAGACGGAACAGGAACAGCAGAAGCTAACCTAACATTTGACGGCAATACCTTAGTAGTTAATTGTAATATGACTGTAGGACCTTCACATATAAACACAGGATTTGCAAGTGTTATTGCTGGGGGAGATGACAACTCTATTACTTCAGCATGTAGCTTTATTGGAGGAGGTAGAAACAACTCTGTAGATCACCAATTTGATGCAATAATAGGTGGATATGGCAATACTATATCAAACAGTACGACTGGTTATTCAAATACCGGACACAGTGTAATATTAGGTGGGTGTAATAATTTAATAGATGGTACAAGAGGGTACAATCTTATAGGCGGTGGATACGATAATGTCATAACAGGTTCATTTAATGGTTGTGATAACTATGTAAATATTATTTTTGGACGATGTAACACAATCGATGCAGATGATAAAAATACTATATCAGGTGGGGCAAATAATACCATTTATGGGAATTTTGGAAATGCTTCTATTGGAGGTGGAATTGATAACTGCATTACAGCTAATGTCGCTACTATAGCCGGAGGGACTGCAAATACAGGTTCAGGAGCTTGTTCTTTTATTGGAGGCGGATGTAGTAACGTTGCTAGTGGTGGTAGATCTACTATAGGTGGCGGATTTAATAACGCTGCAGTAGGTATCTTATCTACTGTAGGTGGCGGTGGTGGAAATACAGCAGGTTTAACAGCTACCATAGCAGGAGGAGATTTTAATTCCGCTGCCGGACAGAGTTCTTTTGTAGGTGGAGGAGTTACTAACAGCGCAAGCGGAAATAAGTCAACTATTGGAGGTGGAGGTGCAAACCTCGCTTCAGCATTTGCAAGTACAGTAGCAGGAGGTTGTTGCAATACCGCTAGTGGAGGATTTGCAAGTACAGTAGTAGGAGGTTGTTGCAATACTGCTAGTGGAGCATGTTCTTTCATTGGAGGAGGACGGAGTAATACTGCTGATACTTGTTTTAGTGCAATATTGGGAGGAAATTATAATAACACTAACTCTATAATATGTACTTTTATAGTAGGTAACTGTATTACAGCATTAAGCCCTAACACAACTTATGTAAATAACTTATCTTACGATGGATTTACGTTATATAACGGTGATTCAGGTGGAGAAATAGTTTACTACGGCTCTTTTGATGCAACAAACGGTGCAATTGCTGCTGGAGATGTAATTATAGCACGATCTGCTTTAGGGTCAACACAATGGCAGAGAGGGGAAAATAATGCAGACTTGACAGCTACTGGACAAGCCGGTGTTGCTCTAGGGACTACACCAGGTGATGGAATCCTATTGAAAGGATTTATCAACAATACAACCTACGGAGCATGGGGAGGACAGAAATTATACCTATCCAGTACAGCTGGCGATTTTACAACTTCATTACCTTCTGGAGCAGGAACTTATGTTAGAATACTTGGATACGGAGTAGAAAACGATTTAATATATTTTGATCCTGATAAGACTTGGGTAGAATTATAAAATAATTTAATAAAACAATGACTACAACTTGGAAAATATTTGATATGAAACGTGTTTTATCTACCGGATTAATAACCGAGGTAACGTGTGGATGTATAGTTAATCATCCTAGAGGATTTGAAAGAGAGTTTTTTACTATTGAATTAACAGGTAATCCAAAAGCACCAGGTTTTATAATGTATGAGGATTTAGATAAAGAAACTGTAATAGGATGGGTACATTCTGAATTAGGTTCGGAAAAAATACAACAGGTAGAATCACAGCTTCAAAGTAGATTATCTAACATGATATATGAGTTAAATAATCCTACAGAAGGAAAAGGACTTCCTTGGTAATATGAATATTAAATAAAATAAGATTATGGAACATATTTGGGAAATACATAATTTAAAAAGAAGTATTGATAGTGGATTAGTTGTATCTGCTTCATACTACTGTAGAACAGAATTCGACGGTGAAAGTGCAAAAACAGTAAATGAAATTGAACTTCCTTACAAAGATACATTAGATACCGATTTTATAGTTTATGAAGAGTTAACTCAAGATATAATTCTCGGATGGATAACAGGTAGTATAGATACAGCTTCTATTTATTTGAATCATTCCGCTTCTATTGCAGAGGCAATTAACACAAAAAATGCAATTACTACTGGAGAAGGAACTCCTTGGTAAAAAGTTGTTTTTTGAGAGATTATTTCTTATATTATAGTCTAAACTAGATTCATGACAGTTATATTTCACATTGAAGGTGGCTTGGGAAAACATATAATGGCTACCGCAATTCTTAAAGTAATTAAAAAACACCATCCTAACGATACAATTCATGTTGTGTGTGCTTACCCGGATGTATTTAAACATAATCCAGCAGCTGATCAAGTACATCAAAATGGTCAACATGGAGCTTTTTATAGAAATTATATTAAAGGAAAAGAAAGTAAAACTAAAATATACTTTGCTGACCCTTACACACAATCGGACTTTATTCTTGAGCAAGATCATTTACTAAATATTTGGGCAAATCAATGGGGATTAGAGTATACAGGAGAAACTCCTCAAATATATTTAACGAAATCTGAAATAGAGTATTTTTCTCCTTTTTATAATACAGATAAGCCAATCCTAGCAATCCAAACTAACGGAGGACCTCAAAATCAGGGATTTAATTATTCCTGGACTAGAGATATCCCAGAGCCCGCTGTACTTAAAATTATCGAAGAATTTAAAGCAACTCACTCTATAGTTCATATAAAAAGAGAGGATCAAAAAAAATATCCAGATACTCTTCATGCTTTAGATGGATTTAGAAGTATAGCTATATTGCTACAGCTTGCAGATAAGAGGTTGTTAATTGATTCTTTTGCACAACACCTAGCTGCAGCATATCAATTATCTTCTACAGTCTGCTGGGTTACAACTAAACCGGAGGTATATGGCTACGAAATGCACGATAATATTAAAGCTAATGATTTTACTCTATCGGTAGATTTTCTTAATAACCTATATCAACCATTTGGATTATCTCAAGATATCACAACATGTCCTTATCAAAAACTAGAGGATGTATTTGATGTAGATAAAATAATTAAATCTCTAAAATAATGACCGACCCAACTTGGATTTATAAAGGCACACCAGTAGTTTCGATAAAAGCAATGCCAGAGAATTCATACGGTTTTATTTATGAAGTCACCCATATTCCATCAGGTAGAAAATACTTAGGAAAAAAAGTACTTTACTTTGAACGTAATAAAAGATTAGGTAAAAGAGCTTTAGAAGCTTTAAGAGAAGAGAGAAAAGCTAAAGGTATTGGAGGTAGAACTCCATTAAAGCAAAAAGTAGTTACTGAATCAGATTGGAAGACATATTACGGTTCTCAAAAAGAGGTATTAGAATTAGTTAAAGAAGGAAATCAAAAGGATTTCAAAAGAGAAATATTACAATACGTACCAGATAAAAAACAATTAACTTATTATGAGTGTAAATACCTATTTATAAATGAGGTATTAGAGACCCGTAATAATTACATTAACGATAATATCCTCGGTAAATTTTACAGAAAAGATTTTTTAGATGATAAAAATTAAAGACATAGTAGGACTTCCATCATTAGAATACCACTTAGAAAACAGACTAACGTTGTCTGAAAATGTCTACCGTTATTCTAGCGAAAGATTTATACAATTATTTGCTGAAGCAAGAGACGCCTGGAGAGACGGTCTTATTGAACTCAATGAAGAAGATGCTCAATTATTAGAATCTACAGATATCGGCGAGTATGGAGTATTTGAAGGTGAAAAAGTACCTTTAGATTTACCAATGGTAGATGAAGCAGAATATAAAGGTAAAGATGTAGCTTTAAATAAACCTAAAAGAGGAGGACCTAAAAAATTCTACGTTTACGTTAAAAACCCTAAAACAGGAAACGTAAAAAAAGTTAATTTTGGCGATAGCGGTAATTTATCTGTTAAGATAAAAGAGCCAGGAGCAAGAGCTTCTTTTGCTGCTAGACATAACTGCGATAAGAAAAAAGATAAAACAAAACCAGGATACTGGTCTTGTAATATTGGACGTTATTGGAAATCATTAGGAGGTTCTAAAAATTTTAGTGGATACTGGTAGACCGTACATAGAAGAAGGAGAAGTAAGAATCTTTACTCAAAACATATCAGAAGAAGAGATGGTATGGCATAGAGATAGGGAAGATCGTATTATCGAACCTCTACATGAAACTGATTGGAAATTCCAATTCGATAATAATAACCCTGAGAGTTTAAAACGACTATTTATTAGAAAGGGTGTCTACCACAGGTTAATAAAAGGCACAGGTGAGTTAAAATTACGAGTAATTAAATTATGAAATTAACAGACATACTACTCAACGAATACGGAGAGTTCAGACAGCAGGAAAACGAATTAGAGGCTAAAGTAAAATCTGCTCTTACTAAAGATTTCCATCTTTCAGTTTCAATAGGAGCTTATAGCGGAGGAAGACCTGAAGATGATCCTTTAAAAGATAAAGGGTTCGGTAGTTTATCGTTTATTGAAAAGGAAGATATTCCTGAAGATGAGTTTAATAAAGTAATTAATATTATTAATTCTAGCGGTTACGAAGTTGATGAAAAGCAATCAACTAGATTCTATGACTACGAGCCGGGTGAAAGAGACTATTACCCAAAAATTAAGTTTGGGTTTAAAATAAAATAATGAAACTATCAAAAATCATATTAGAGGGACCACTTCAATATGATCCTGATTTTAATCGAGAAATTGATAAAATACAAGATCAGGGAGGAAAATATTTAGGTTCTGGAGATTACGGTTCTGTTTACCTCTTAAACGGTAAAGCTGTGAAAGTAACAACAGACGAAATAGAACTAGATCACGCAGAGATACTTAAAGGTAAAAAAACAAATAATTTTGTCTATATCTACGATGTTAAAAGACTAGGAGGTAAATTAGGCATCATTACAATGGAGGTTATGGGAGAATATAGAGGTGATATACCAGAAGAATTTATGGATGCTCTAGAAAAAGAAGCTGAAAATTACGGTATTGACCCAGAAGAATTAGATGTAAGACCAGACAACTTCATGGTACATCCAAAATCAGGAAAAATAAAAATGACCGACGTATAGTTGGTCCTTACTACATTTTTTCGTATCTTTATATATTAACTGTTATGTATGGATTATACCTTTTTATTAGGTTCAGTAGAGAATGTATTAGGAAAAAGTCATAAGAGAGCTAGAGATAACTATGCTTTTCATTGTCCTTTTTGTAATCACCGTAAACCCAAGTTAGAAATCAATATGGTTACTAACGATGAAGGTAAAAACTACTGGGAATGCTGGGTTTGTAAAACTAGAGGTCAATCTATATATTCACTTATTAAGCAATTAAAATTACCTAAAAGCGAAGCTCAAGAAATTCTTAAGTATGTAAAAAAAGGTAAGAAATACGAATATAAGAATGAAGAAATAGTAGAACTTCCTGAAGAGTATCAATCACTCTACTCAGCCTCTAGAACTTCTATTATTGCTAACAAAGTAAGAAAATACCTATATGAACGAGGACTTACCGACAATGATTTTATTAAATATAATGTTGGATACACAACAAGTGGAGACTATGGCGGAAGAATCATTATCCCTAGCTATTCTGAGTCCAATAGGCTCAATTATTTTGTTGGAAGAACTTATGAAGGAGCATATTTTAAATATAAAAATCCCGAAGCTTCCAAAGACATAATATTTTTTGAGAATTTAATTAATTGGAATCAACCGATTATTTTATGTGAAGGAGCATTTGATGCTATGGCTATTCGTAGAAACGCAGTTCCTATATTAGGAAAAAGCTTATCTCCTTCCTTAATGAAAAAAATTATTACTTCTAAAGTAGAGGATATATATATTGCTTTAGATGAAGATGCACAAAAAGATGCATTAGAAATAGCAGAGAATTTATTAAATCTAGGTAAGAGGGTCTTCCTAGTAGACTTACAACAAAAAGATCCTAGCGAGATGGGCTTTCAAGCCTTTACTCGTCTTATACAATCAGCAGAAGAATTAGACCTATCCGGTTTAATGCTGCATAAAATTAACGCCTTATGATTCGTCAAGGTACAAATATTTTAAAAGAAAATTCAAAAAATAGATTAGATTTTAAACCTGATCTTAAACAAATTAATTTTTTAGACCGCAGGGTTTACAAAAGAGATGAAGGAGTATATTATCCCTCAGTCACTACTATCCTTCAATATATGCCAAAGAATAAATTCTTTGATAACTGGTTAAAAGATGTAGGGCATAATGCTGATCTTATTATGAGAAAAGCAGGTAAAGAAGGAACCCAGGTACATGAAGCAGCAGAAGCTCTTGTAAAAGGTGAAGAAGTAAACTGGATGGATGATTACGGCAATGCTAAGTATTCTCAAATAGTATGGGAGATGATTTTAAAGTTCTATGATTTTTGGTCTACTCATAAGCCTGAATTAATCTCCACTGAAGAATTTGTATTTTCGGATAAATTTAAATATGCAGGTACTGCTGACTTAGTTGTAAAAATGGATGGTGAAACCTGGCTTTTAGATTTAAAGACTTCTAATTCACTACATAGAGCTTATAATCTACAACTTTCAGCATACGCTAAAGCTATAGAGGAAGTTAAAGGTATAAAAATAGACAGAACCGGCATCATATGGTTGAAATCCAGTACTAGATCTGCTTCTAAAAAGAAAGGAGTATACCAAGGAAAAGGATGGCAGATAAAAGTTATAGATGAGATAGATTATAATTTTGATTTATTTAAAACAATATATAAACTATATTCATTAGAAAACCCAGTTACGGAACCTATTTATAAAAAGTACCCAACTAGTTTAAAATTATGAAAAAAATACTAATAGTACTTTCTTTTACCTTACTTAGTTCATGTGGAGTTGAATGGCAATATGTTACTTTAAATCATGCTGCTCAAGTAGATGGAATCTATAGATCTAGCGATTATAGAGTGAATACTATTAATTATAATTTTTCTTTATATAGCTTTAATCAACCTTTTATTTGGAGTGATCCTATGTTTGGTAATAGGTATAATTTCTACAATCCCTACTTAGGTTATAGTTCATATTGGAACAGATGGAATTGGTACTATCCAAATAATAACTGGTATTGGAATAGATGGAATAGACCCTATAGGTATTGGAACTACTATAACCCGTACTTTAGAAGAACTAATGTAAATTATGTAAATGGATATAGAGCAAGAACCTCATCTATTTATAATAATAGAACAAATATATTAAATTTAAATAGAAATGATCAAACTACTAGATCTAATAAAAGAACAAAACGAGTCAAAACCCAAAGCTATAGTAATGGCAGGAGGAGCAGGAGCAGGCAAGTCATTCCTAATCAATCAACTAGGACTAATCAGCCTACCAATGTTCAACCCAGACAAGTACGTGGAAGATCCAGATCATCCGTACCACAACAATCTGTCCGCAGCCAGCGGCCAAGTAGACAAAGACGTAGCAGCAGCAGCGGAAACAGGTAAATCTCTTATTTGGGATACTACAGCATCTAATCCTTCTAAAGTACAAAACTTATTAGATAAAGGATACGATGTATACATGATTATGGTATACACTCATCCTATGATTGCTTTCATAAATAATTTTTCTAGACAGAGAAGAGTACCTAAATCAGCTGTATTCTCTACTTGGCGTAATGTTTATGATTTAATTGGACGTTATAAAGATATGCTTGGAGATAATTTTTCTTTATCTATCAACATGCGAAATAATAAGTTCGCAAAAGAGGTAGAAGGATTTAATAAAGCAGCAGAGAGAGGAGTAGAAGGAGTTACTAATTACTTAGAAGACTATATGGAGCAAAACGGAGGCAAAGATGCTTTTGGTTCTACATTTAGAACAGACTACGAACTTCCATCAGAAGAAGCTATCCAGGCGTTTAATCAAGAAATGACAGATATAGAATTCGATAGAGAGAATGAATCTATGGTAAAAGAGCTTAAAAAATACTGGGTTAAATTTTATGATAAAAACGGCACTGGTCCTGGTGATGTAAAAATGAGAAGTAAAATAGCTACTATTGAAAGAAGATATAATAGTAATAAAGAAAGAGAAAGACAGGTCTTAACAGACATTGCAGATATGTTGGTTGATAGAGAGTTTCAAGAA
>Ga0209138_1000455_pt1 | contig 40167 bp, 37 predicted proteins | sample SaaInl3SG_22_DNA_FD_184645 | JGI IMG/M metagenome (GOLD analysis project Ga0209138, IMG submission 184645) | Marine microbial communities from expanding oxygen minimum zones in the Saanich Inlet - ESP_153SG_22_DNA (SPAdes) (version 2) | ecosystem: Environmental > Aquatic > Marine > Intertidal...
CTCAAGCTAAACTGGCCGGTAGTTACATTAGTAAAATGAAAGGTCGAGGGATGGAGTTTGATGAGGCACGACATTATCAACCCGGTGATGATATTCGTGCCATTGACTGGCGCGTGACTGCACGCACCGGAAAAACTCACACAAAAATTTTTCGCGAAGAACGCGAAAGGCCGGTTTTTATTGCCACAGATATCAGCGCCACCATGCAATTTGGTACTCAGTTACAATTAAAATCCGTGTTAGCAGGACATCTAGCTTCAGTGTTAGCCTGGTCGGCAAAAGCACGTGGCGATCGCGTCGGCGGATTGGCTTTTAATTCCCTCGCCCATCGTGAGATTAAACCGAAAAACCAAGATCGTGCGATCTTGCATTTACTTACCGCCATTAGCGAATTGCAACAGTCCCAACCACTGCACATTGATTCTGCTGAGAATCCCTTACTCAATGCCACTAAACGCCTACGTCGATTAGCTAAACCGGGTAGTTTAGTCTGTATCATTAGCGATTTTCAACACCTTAATGATGAAGTCAAACAGCATCTACGTCAGCTGACTCAGCATTGTGAAGTGCGTATCTTTGGGGTGACTGATCCATTAGAAACAGCGCAACAAGACAGCAGTATTCCAATATTAGTGACTGATGGCAACGAGCAAGCGTTGCGCACGATGAAATCGGCTTCACAGGGAGCACGCTATATCGATATCCAAATGAATTTAGCTAAAATGGGAATTAATCAGCAATGGTTATGCGCCTCTATTCCTTTAGTGACCCAGTTGACCAAAGGATTAAAGCCACTCACGATGAGCCAAATTCAAACCAATTTACAAGCAGCACAATCTGTGGGGAAAAAATAGTATGGAACCACAAATATTTGTGCCGCCAAATGACGTGATTACACCAGCATCGATTAGCTGGTTTCCACCTTCATGGTTGTTAAGCGTAATATTACTTACTGTATTTGCGCTTATTATTTGGTGCATCATCACCCTTGTCAAATATCGTCATGCATACGCAGTAAAACGTGCCGCGATAATAGAGCTGTCAGAAATCCAAGCTCAAGCTAACTTATCTGATTTTCAAAAACTGGTGTTATTCAACCAGTTACTCAAACGTTTAGCATTGCATTATTACCCTCAAGAACAAAACAGCATCACCCTACTTCACTCCCAAGCTTGGAGTGATTGGTTACAAGGTAAATGTCAGTCAGCGCCGAATGACCAAACTCTTGAAGCATTGAATACACTTAGCCATGCCCTATATTTACCAGCGTCACAATTTGATAATCTCAATACCCACCCCAGCGCCAAAGCAGTATTGTTTTGGACAGGTAAAGGTTTACCTAAATTTAATTGGTTAACATTACGCTTATCGAATAAAGGGATTGGCTAATGGAGACATTATTAACGGTATGGGATAATTTATCATTTATGTGGTGGTGGGCAGGCCTTCTATTTCCACTACCATGGATTATTCAATGGTTGTTTGGCGAGGCACAAAATAATCAAACCAAACCGATTTTTATGCCGTTTTACCAGCAGCTCACCCAAGCTGCAAGTCACACTAAACGCAAAGCACCAGCGCGAAGTACATTATTATTTATCGCTTGGAGTACACTCATAATTAGCGTGTGTCGTCCTGTCTATTATGGGGAACCTATTTCTATTCCTAATGAAGGACGAGATTTAATGGTGGCGGTCGATTTATCCGGATCAATGCAAACCCAAGATATGGTAGTCAATGGTAATGAAGTCGACCGTTTAGTGATGGTAAAAACCGTCTTAGGTGATTTTATTCAGCGTCGTGTTGGTGACAGGATCGGTTTAATTTTATTTGCTGACACCGCGTATTTACAAGCACCGTTGACATTTGATCGTACGACAGTTGAGCAGCTACTTTCAGAAACCGTTATTGGTTTGGTGGGTGATTCTACTGCAATTGGTGACGCTATTGGATTAGCCGCAAAGCGCTTCAGTGATAAGCCAAATGTGAATAAAGTCTTGATCCTGCTGACCGATGGACAAAACACAGCAGGTAATATCACGCCCGATCAAGCATTGAGTTTAGCCGTAGACCAAAATATTAAAATTTATCCGATTGGTGTAGGAGCCGATGCGATGACGGTAAATAGTCTATTTGGCCAACGTCAGGTTAATCCCTCTGCTGATTTAGATGAAGGACTGTTAACTCGGTTAGCAAAAGATACCGGTGGACAATATTTTCGAGCTCGAGATACTCAAGAACTTGAACAAATTTATCGACTACTCGACCGCATAGAACCAGTGGAAGATAACCAACAAACTCTGCGCCCACAACATGCACTATTTTATTGGTCACTGACTGTCACTTTAGCTGCATTAGCTTTACTTGCATTACTAACGTGGGCTACCCGGCAATTCAACTGGAAAGTGGAGGTATAAATGGATTGGATCAACGAGTTGATTAACCAAGCGCAACTACTTCATTTTTTGCGCCCAATGTGGTTTGTTGCACTTATTCCAACATTCATTATATACATGATGATGCGAGCTCTGCGTAAACAAAAAAATCAATCGGCCAGTTTGATCAATGATGTCCTATATAGCTATCTCACTCAAGGTGGTTCTCAATCTACCGATAAACGCTTATTATGGCCAATGTTATCTGCTGTATGTTTATGCATTGTCGCTATGGCAGGTCCGACGACACAAAAAATCCCCAAACCCGTTTATGATGTAGCTCAAGCAAAAGTCATTGTGTTAGATTTAAGTTTATCAATGCGTTCAACCGACATCGCCCCTGACCGCCTTACGCGCATGAGTTTCAAAGCCATTGATTTAATCAATGCCAATAATGGTGGTGAAATCGGTTTAATCGCCTATGCCGGTGATGCGTTTGTGATCAGTCCAATTACTTCTGATGGTACGAATTTAAATGCCTTAATTCCTGGGTTAAGTCCGGAAATCATGCCTGAATTTGGTAGTTCACCCGATTTGGCGTTAATGAAAGCCGATGAAATGCTCACCCAAGCAGGTTATCTCAATGGGGATATTATTTGGTTCACTGATGGCGTGGATTATGACCAAATACCCATGCTTACCTCGTTACTACAACGCCTCCCCCACCGCGTTTCCATCATGTCAGTGGGTACGCCTGCCGGTGCCCCTATCAAATTACAAAACGGACAACTCCTTAAAGATCGCAGTGGAGCCATTGTCATTCCCAAACTTGATAATACCGCTTTACAAACATTGGCCAGTATTACAGGCGGTGTATTTACTCCAATTACAGCAAATGAACAAGACATTACCCGCATCATGGACGTGGCCGATACCATGCTTGGTGACGCGACGAAAATGAATAGTATGCAAGGTGATGATTGGTATGAATTGGGGCCTTATTTATTAATTCCAGTAATATTAATCACGTTATTTTATGCCCGTCATTATTGGATCATGATGCTATGTATGGTGTTAATTCCTTTTTCATTTTTACGTTCCCCAACCGTGATGGCACAGAGCATAGTACCAGATACCCCCCAGAACGAATCAAATGTTCCAGCCAGTAACGTGAGATTACCTAATACCCCTTTAGATTTTTTACCCGCGCCCTTACAAAACGATAATCAAAAAGGACTGCACGCTTTTAAAAATGGAGATTTTGATACTGCGGCAACGTTATTTAATGATCCTGAGTGGCAAGCGCATGCTCAATATGCCGCTGGTGATTATGAAGCAGCCTTATCACAATTTACTCAAGATAACTCTGCAGTTGGCCAGTTTAATAAGGCTAATACCTTAGCTAGAATAGGCGATTATAAAAGCGCTCTTGACGCTTACTCTGCGGCACTTGAACAACATCCAGATTTTACCGAAGCACAAGAAAATAAAGACGCATTGGAGCGCTTTCTAGAAGAACAGCCACCACAGCAGTCTTCGCCGGACGATTCCCCCTCGGAACAAGACAACACTGATGAACAGAATCAGGAGCAACAGCAAGAAAATCAAGATCCTAGTGATCAGCAACAAAATCAAGAACAACAGCAGCAAGATGACCAACAATCGTCACAGGATCAGCAATCATCAGAGTCGGAAGAGCAAAACGATGCTGCTGAGAATAATCAATCCAATAGTGAACAATCCCAAGATCCTAGTGATGAACAGCAAGCCAATGAACCAGAATCGTCGGATACCGAAGAACAACCAGAAGACCCATCGGATCCTAAAAAAGATGATCAAAACGAGTCAGAAACGATGCAAGCACAAGTTAATGATGAGCCGCTCACTCCAGAAGAACAAGAAAAAATGCAACGGATGCAAGCATTAATGAATAAAGTGCCTAACGATCCTGGCTACTTATTGAAGCGTAAAATGGAATTAGAATATCAACAACGTAAACGTCAACAAGCCCCTCGCTCTAGGACAAAACAATGGTAAGAATGTGGTTTTATCTGTGTCTCGTTATCAGTCTATTGGTCAGCTTTAATGCGTGGTCATTTGATAAACTCAGTGCAAAAGTAGATAAAAATCCAGCGATGCTGGATGAATCTATTACGTTAACGGTAGAAGCAAATGCGTCGTTACCGCGAGACGCATTTGATACCTCTGTGCTCGAAAAAGATTTTAAAGTCGTGCGCACTTCAGTGAGTAATCAAATGCGTAAAATCAATTTACGTGAATCTGTCAGTACAACATGGACGACTATTTTATTTCCTCGCACTACAGGTCGTTTGACCATACCTGCAATTAAGATATACAGTATTCAATCTGATCCGATAGACGTGTTGGTCGTGCCTGTATCACAAGCCCGTTCTCAGACTCGTGATATTTTCATGACTGCATCGGTCATACCTGAAACGGGCTATGTCCAACAACAACTCACCTATCAAGTCCGTTTATATTTAGCAGTTGAATTAGAACGTGGGTCATTGCAAGTCCCCGATGTTGAAAATGTGATGATGGAACAAATGGGCGAAGATATCGAAAGCACTGCCATTCAAAATGGTAAGCGCTATCGAGTCATTGAGCGTAATTTCTCTATCATCCCCCAAGAATCTGGGCCTTTGACTCTACCAAGTCCAATCTTTGAAGGCAGCATTCGAACACGGAACCGCGGTAGTTTCGGTGGTTTATTTAACCCGAGTAAACCGGTGAATCAAATTGGACCTGAAGTAACTGTAGAAATCTTACCGATTCCATCCGGTTACACTGATAACTGGCTCCCCAGTGAATTTGTCCAAATAAACGAATCTTGGTCTGATGATATTAATAACTTTACAGTGGGTGAGCCAATTACACGCACGATTACTTTAAGTGCCATTGGTGTAGATGATTCAGTATTACCTCGCATTGATAAACGCCTTCCTCCTAGTATTACGGCATATCCTGAACAACCTCAACTCACTACTGTCAACAAAGATAATACGTTAATCGCTCAAAAAGTACTTAATATTGCCTTGGTACCTTCTCGAGAGGGCACGTTTGTCTTACCTGAAATTCGTATTCCTTGGTTTAATACATTAACGAAAGAGACCGAATTTGCAGTCATTGCTGCACAAAGTATTAATGTGCAACCAGCGGCATTTAACTCTTCTGTTCCTGATGTAATGTTACCTACAGTCGATCCTCAGCCTTCGCCGGTTGCAGTAGTAACTACAGCAGTATTACCTTGGTATCAACAAGCCCTACCTTGGCAAATTAGCACTTTCATCGTTTTGATACTTTGGGCATTAAGCAGCTGGATAGCACCGCGCACCCCACGTAAAAATAAGTCTAAGACGCAACAGGATATTCCAACAACATCGTTTCTTCGCTTACAAAAAACCATCGACAAAAATGCATTCAAATATGTCGAACAGGAGTGTGTAGAGTGGCTAAGTCATCACTTTGATTATCAGCCAACGTTACAAGGTTATACCCAAGCGCTTAACAATGATGAGTTTACCCAAGCAGTAAATGCCATGTATGCATTTATGTATAACAAGCAAGGGGATGAATTACAGATCCGTACACAATTAAAAACGGCAATTATTCAGTTACAAAAAGTATATTTACAAACTGGTAGCTTAGATGCTAAAACAACGTTAACACCACTCTACCCCAATACATAAAAATAATAATACGACAGGACATCATATGGCACATTCAAAACGAACATTACTTGCAGTGAGTATTGCTGCAGTACTTACTTCAATAACCATGACGGGCTGCACAGAGGCACCTTCAGGTGTGCAGCCAACAACGTCGCCCACTACCACTGAAACAACGGCAGTAGCAGTACAAACTGAAAGCCAACGTTTAGCGACATTCTTTCAAGAAAGTTTTGATGAAGATGTATCAAGCTCCCCTATTTGGCAGTCTTATCTAGGAATTAAAGATGATTATGATAAATGGGATGATGTATCGGATGCGTCAACACAAGCAGAGATTGATAAGATAACCGCACGCTTAGCTCAATCCAAAACATTCGATACCAGTCAACTAAGTGCTCAAGAACAGCTCAGCTTACAAATTTTCCAACAAGACATTGAGCGCCAACTGGCAAATGATGAATTCCGTCATCATGTCTATATCATGCACCAGTTTCGTGCTGCCCATACTTTTATTCCTAGTTTTTTAATTAACATTCATCGGATTAATGATATCAGTGATGCCGATGCTTACATCCAACGACTGCATGGTGTGTCAGCGATGTTTGACCAAGTGATTGATCAGCTGCGTATTCGAGAAAAATTAGGCGTATTTCCACCTAAATGGGCATATGACCAAATGATCCAAGCATCAAACAACGTCATATCTGGTAACCCATTCACGCAAAGCGAAAATGACTCGACCATTTTAGCTGATTTCACGCAAAAACTAGGCGCACTCGGTTTATCCCAAGCTGAACAAGCTAGTTATTTAAGTAAAGCCAACACGGCGTTAAATAAAAGTGTCAAACCCGCGTATGAAAAACTTATAGCAGAGCTAATGAAACAGCGTTTACTAAGCCCAGAGGGTGATGGTGTATGGCGCTTACCCGATGGTGATAAATGGTATCAAAATCGTCTAGAATGGTTTACCACTACAGACTTAAATGCCGAACAAGTGCATCAAATTGGCGTCCAAAACGTTGAGCGTATCCATGCGCAAATGCGTGAAATTATGGCTCAAGTGAACTTTGAAGGAACCCTGAGTGAGTTTTTCACCTTCATGCGCACTGATCCACAATTTTACTATCCTGATAGTGATCAAGGTCGAGCTGATTATATGGCCGATGCTAAGGCTTATATTGATAAAATGGAGGCAAAGATCCCAGAGTATTTTGGATTAACTCCTAAAGCGCCGATGGTAGTTAAACGTGTTGAAGCTTTTCGAGAGCAGTCTGCCGGTAAAGCGTTTTATCAATCTCCAGCAGTTGATGGCTCACGACCCGGTATTTATTATGCCAACTTATTCGACATGATGGCAATGCCTACCTATCAAATGGAAGCGTTGGCTTATCATGAAGGGATCCCTGGACATCACATGCAACGCGCAATTACACAAGAGCTAGAAGGCATTCCCGATTTTCAAAAATACGCCAGTTTTACAGCTTACACCGAAGGTTGGGGCTTATATACCGAAGAACTCGGGAAGGATATGGGCTTTTATGCTGACCCATACTCTGACTTTGGCCGTTTAGCCATGGAATTATGGCGTGCCTGCCGTTTAGTCGTAGACACCGGGCTTCACGCGAAGCAATGGAGTCGTGAAAAAGCGATTGATTACTTAGTCGAAAATACTCCTAACGCAAAATATGACGCCGTTAAAGCGATCGAGCGTTACATTGCCATGCCAGGCCAAGCAACAGCATATATGATTGGGAAACTGAAAATTATGGAATTACGTGATAAAGCTCGCAACGCATTAGGCGAAGACTTTGATATCCGTAGTTTCCATGATGAAGTACTTAAAGATGGCCCAGTACCTTTATCATTGTTGGAAGCTAAAATAGACACATGGATCCAACAGCAAGACTAGTCATTAAGGTGTGATTGCATCTTCAACTAATGATGAAAGTTCTAACTTGTGATATTCCATTATTACGAGTTAGGGCTTTTTTATTGGTCGGTATACCGTGCTAAACGATATATATCCCATGTCTTTACTTTAAAGTACTACTGACGTTTGTTACACTAAAAATTATGCCATTTAAACAATAATAATAGGAATACCATGGAAATCGGCGTCATCATTTCATTAGGACTCTACTTTGCTCTCATGCTGGCCATCGGCCTATTTGCTTATCGAAATAGCGAGGCGAATGTAGAAGGTTATTTACTCGGTGGCAGGCAACTCTCTCCAGCAGTGACGGCACTTTCAGCTGGGGCTTCAGATATGAGTGGCTGGATGTTGATGGGATTGCCTGGTGCTATGTATATATCTGGTATGTCAGCGGCTTGGATTGGTATTGGTCTAGTTATAGGCGCTTGGTGTAATTATAAATTTGTCGCCCCGCGACTACGCTCTTACACTGAAGTGGCAAATAATGCGATTACGATTCCTGATTATTTCGCTGAACGTTTTGTTGATAAATCTAATCTCTTACGCATTATATCGGCCATCGTGATCATTTTGTTTTTCACTTTATATACCTCATCAGGGGTAGTCGCTGGTGGTAAGTTATTTGAATCCTCCTTCGGTTTTGATTATACCGTTGGTGTTTTCGTAACAGCGGGAGTAGTAGTCGCCTATACACTCTTTGGAGGCTTTATGGCGGTTAGTCTGACTGATTTCGTGCAAGGCTGTATTATGTTTATTGCACTTATTCTTGTACCGACAGTGGTGATTTTTGATTTAGGTGGGATCACTGCTACTATTAATACCGTCAACGCCATAGATACTAATTTTTTCTCGTTATTTACTGCTGTGGGTAGTACAGAGAGTATTTCGCTCATTGCGATTATCTCACTTATGGCCTGGGGTTTAGGCTATTTTGGTCAACCTCATATTATTGTTCGTTTTATGGCCTTAAGAAGTGTCAAAGATATGCCAACTGCTCGTCGAATTGGAATGAGTTGGATGATTATAGCTTTAATCGGTGCACTCACTACCGGATTATTTGGGATGGCTTATGCCAATACTAACAACATTAACGTAGACGATCCCGAAACTATATTCATTGTATTATCCCAGTTACTATTTCATCCATTAATCGCTGGTTTTTTACTCGCCGCAATTCTAGCCGCTATAATGAGTACAATTTCCTCACAACTTCTTGTGACATCAAGTTCATTAGTCAATGATATCTATGAAGTATTATTTCGTAAAAATGCGCCGCAACAAGAACTTGTGCTTGCCAGTCGCTTAGCTGTCTTGATAGTCGCAATAGTCGCTATACTATTGGCATTAGGCGAAAATAAATCTATTTTAAGCCTAGTGAGTAATGCATGGGCTGGCTTTGGTGCAGCTTTTGGACCGCTTATTTTACTTAGTTTATATCGTCAAGATATTTCAAAAATTGCGGCATTAGCAGGTATTCTATCTGGGACAGTGACAATACTCATTTGGATGAACATTCCTTATGGTGATGGGCAAACTTTATCAGCATGGATGTTTGAGTTAGTGCCTGGTTTTATTATTAGTACCGTGTTTATTTTGCTATTTACTCGACTTTATCCTAATCAAGCACCTGAAGTTGCCAAACATTTTAGTGCTATGCATCAACAACTTGATGAAACAAGATCTTAAGGAAACGACATCTTAATGAATTAATAGCACATTAATTCAGCTATGCCTTTTTTATACATCCTTTACATGGAAGTAAAGATGTGTAAATGAAGTCAGAAGATATATCACTTTTAAACTATGTACCTATAATAATCATCATTTCACGTAAGATTACTTCGAGATGCCACTATATTAATGGTCACATTAGCCATTGATTTACATGGATATTTCCAATTCACTTGATGAATCATAAAAATCCTCTCTTAGGTATAGCAAAATCGCATAATTGCTTTATATATATTGTGGTATTGTAAGCATAGAACTAATTAGCATAACATTAATTGGAAATTGTAATGACTGATACTGTCACCCATTTGAAACAACTTGAAGCTGAAAGTATTCACATCTTTCGTGAAGTCGCAGCAGAATTTGATAACCCTGTCATGCTCTATTCAGTCGGAAAAGATTCTTCTGTACTGCTTCATTTAGCGCGTAAAGCCTTTGCCCCAGGTAAAATCCCCTTCCCATTATTACACGTCGATACCACCTGGAAATTCCGTGAAATGATTGAGTTTCGTGACCGGATGGCGCAAAAACATAATTTGGATTTATTAGTCCACATTAACCAAGAAGGCGTGGATGCGGGCGTCGGCCCCTTCAGCCATGGCAGTGCCAAACACACCGATATCATGAAAACCAATGCATTAAAACAAGCCTTAAATGAGCATAAATTTGATGCGGCATTTGGTGGTGCGCGTCGTGATGAGGAAAAATCGCGCGCTAAAGAGCGTGTGTATTCGTTCCGTGACCAACACCACCGCTGGGATCCGAAAAACCAACGTCCCGAGCTGTGGAATATTTATAACTCACAAGTAAACCCAGGTGAAAGTATCCGTGTATTCCCCATGTCTAACTGGACTGAGCTAGATATCTGGCAATACATCTACCTTGAAAATATTGAAATCCCATCATTATACCTCGCCAAACCACGTCCAGTTGTAGAGCGCGACGGGGTATTATTTATGGTTGACGATGAGCGTATGCCTCTTGAGCCAGGTGAAACGCCGATGATGAAATCGGTGCGTTTTAGAACCCTCGGCTGCTACCCACTTACCGGCGCGGTGGAATCTGAAGCGGACACATTGCCAGAAGTCATTCAAGAAATGCTCTTAACTACCACCTCTGAGCGTCAGGGACGTGTTATCGACCATGATTCTTCAGGCTCCATGGAAAAGAAAAAAATGGAAGGATACTTTTAAGCATGAATACCGATATCGTATGGCATCAACATGCCACTAATAAAGCGTCTCGCGGCGCGCAAAAAAATCAAACTCCTCGCGTATTATGGCTCACCGGTTTAAGCGGCTCTGGTAAATCGACCATTGCGAACTTACTGGAACAAAAACTCGTTGCCCAAGGTAAACATACCTATCTGTTAGATGGCGATAATGTCCGTCATGGATTATGTGGCGATTTGGGTTTTAGCGATAAAGACCGCGTCGAAAACATTCGCCGTATTTCAGAAGTCGCCAAACTCTTTGTTGATAGTGGCATGCTGGTCATTACCGCGTTTATCTCACCTTTTAAAGCCGACCGTGATTATTGTCGTGAAATTTTAGATGAGAGTGAGTTTGTTGAAATCTTCATTGATACGCCTCTAGAGGTGTGTGAAGCACGCGACCCTAAAGGCTTATACAAAAAAGCACGCAGCGGCGACATCCCCCATTTCACCGGCATTGATTCTGAATACCAAGCGCCGGTTAACCCTGAAATCACAGTCAATTTCCAGGATGAAGACGCGGTAGCCACCGCTGAGCGCTTATATGCATTACTTGTTGAGAAGGGCTTAGTGTAATGCCAAGCATCAATGAAATTACCTTGCTACAACCTCAAGTAGAAAAAATAGCGATTGCTGCAGGTAATGCCATTTTATCTATCTATGAGTGCGATTTTGAGATTGTCACCAAGACCGATGAAAGTCCGTTAACTGAAGCCGATTTAGCTGCGCATAACGTGATTATTGCAGGGCTAGAAGCGATAAGTGATTTACCGATATTATCTGAAGAATCCGCCGATATCCCATGGTCCACCCGTCAAACATGGGACAGCTATTGGTTAGTAGACCCTTTAGATGGTACTAAAGAGTTCATCAAGAAAAACGGTGAATTCACGGTTAATATCGCCCTTATTAGTGGCGGTACACCGGTATTTGGTGTGGTGTATGCGCCAGTGTTAGACACATTGTATTCAGGAGTGGTCGGTGCAGGCGCAACGAAAACCGTCAAAGGTGAAGCCACTGCCATGTCACCAGCTTTACGCAGTGACGCTAGCGTCTATCACGTAGTTGGCAGTCGTTCTCATCAAAGCCCTGAAATACAGCAGTTCATCGCCGCGTTAGATAAAGAAGCAGAGCTAGTATCAATGGGTAGCTCGTTAAAGCTGTGCCTGGTTGCTGAAGGGGCGGCGCATTTTTATCCACGTCTTGGGCCCACGAGCGAATGGGATACCGGTGCAGCCCATGCCGTGGCACTTGCCGCAGGTGCTACTGTCACTGAATTATCTCTTGAAACTATCGCAGACTCTGCGACGAACCCCAATTCCCAAACGCCGCTTCGCTATAACCAACGTGAATCGGTATTGAACCCCTATTTCTTAGTGAGTTGTTAAGCCATGGAACATAAAAATACATTACTTGAAAACGATATTTTAGGCTACCTTGCCCAACATGAAAACAAAGACATGTTGCGCTTTTTGACCTGTGGCAGCGTGGATGACGGTAAAAGTACCTTAATTGGTCGCCTACTTCATGACTCTAAAATGATTTATGAAGACCAACTGGCTGCCATTACCCAAGACAGTAAAAAAAGCGGTACTACCGGCGAAAAAGTCGATTTAGCCTTACTTGTTGATGGTTTACAATCTGAACGTGAACAAGGGATCACCATTGATGTGGCGTATCGTTATTTCTCAACGGATAAGCGAAAATTCATCATTGCCGATACCCCAGGACACGAACAATACACACGTAACATGGTGACCGGTGCCTCTACGTGTGACTTGGCCATTATCTTAGTGGATGCGCGTGAAGGCGTGAAAACCCAAACCAAACGCCATTCATTCTTAGCTTCATTATTGGGCATTAAACACGTCATTGTGGCGGTTAATAAAATGGATTTGAAAGATTACAGTGAATCTGTGTATGCCGATATCAAAGCCCAATACCTTGATTTTGCTCAGCAGCTGAGCATCGATGATATTCAATTTATTCCGTTATCCGCGCTTGAAGGCGATAACGTGGTTAACCATTCACAAAATACACCGTGGTATACCGGCCCGACCATGATGTCTTTGCTCGAGAATATCGAAGTCACACGCACGGTTAATCGCAGTGATTTTCGCTTCCCAGTACAATATGTGAATCGTCCAAATTTGGATTTTCGCGGTTTTGCCGGTACGGTAGTCTCTGGAGAAGTCAGTGTGGGTGATGCAGTCACTACCTTGCCATCAGGTAAAACCTCGACCGTTAAATCGATTGTGACGTTCGAAGGTGAGCAAGAGCGTGCTGCAACACAATCAGCCGTGACCCTGACTTTAACAGATGAGATTGATATTTCACGTGGGGATATGATTGTTAAATCAGATAACCTACCGCTCCATGGCTCACAATTTAATACGCATTTAGTGTGGATGGATGAAGCTGCGCTCATTCCTAACAAACAGTACAACTTTAAGTTTGCGACCAAAACCGTATCAGGTGGAGTGAGTAATATTGATTATTTAATCGATGTGAACACGATGGAGCAAACGGAAGCGGTTCACATGCAGCTTAATGAAATCGGCAAAGTGGGCATTAAACTGACCCAAGACGTAGCGTGTGATGCCTATACACGTAATCGTCAAACCGGTGCGTTTATCGTCATTGACCGCTTAACCAATGCAACTGTCGGTGCAGGCATGATAATCGACCAACTCGCCGCGAGTGATGCAACTCAGCATGCTTACTCTGCATTTGAAGTGGAATTTAACACACTTGTTCGTAAGCATTTCCCACATTGGGGTGCTGCGGATATTACGCAGTTAAAATAGTACATAGTGCCAAGTACGTAAGTACTTTAGATTAGGGTGGTCATACCGTGACGATTGATTTACTGCAAGTCAGTGTAATAGGTATCTTTTTACTGACTATTGGTGCGCTAATAGTCAGTAAACAGCGCCCGTCATTTATCTTTAGTCTGGCCACATTAGCCTTATTGTTGTGCGGTGCTGTGTCAATTGATACAGTATTAGATAATGCGACGAACCAAGGCTTAATCACCCTCTTGCTGTTATTAATTGTCTCTCATGCGATTGATAAAACAGCACTACTCAAGCGCATTGCACGAAAACTGATTATCCAAAATTTCACGACGTCATTTTTACGCTTGTTTGGCATTTCCTTTATTGCCTCGGCGTTGTTGAATAACACCGCTATCGTGGCCAGTTTAATTGGCTCTGTAAAACAAAACCAATATCACGCCGCATCGAAATTACTCATTCCCCTCTCCTACGCGGCTATTTTAGGCGGAACGGTCACCTTGATTGGCACATCCACTAACCTCATCGTGGATAGCTTTTTGATTGAACAAGGTCATCCGGGCTTTGCATTTTTTGACTTCACGCTGTTTGGTTTAACCGCAGGACTTATCTGTGGGGGACTGTTATTTGTGCTAAAAGGTTGGCTACCCAATATTAATCCTCGCACTGAAAACAACAGTGGATATCTACTTGAAGCGGAAGTGGCACTTGATTCAGAGCTCATTGGTCAATCAGTAGAAGAGAACCATTTACGAAATTTACCCGAGTTATTCTTAGTAGAGATTGTCCGCAATAACCAAATTATCTCTCCAGTGACGCCTGATGAGGTCATCTATGCTAATGACAAACTCATTTTCAGTGGTAACGTCCAAAAAGTCGAGGCGTTATCACATATCAAAGGTCTGCACTTATTTGCTGAGTATGATGGTTTATTACGCGAAGCATTAACCGAAGTCGTTATCTCCAACCGGTCTTCTATTATCGGTAAGACCCTCAAAAAAGTCGGATTTAGGGCGTTATTTGATGCTGCAGTGGTCGCTATCAAACGAGATGGTGAGACGTTATCCGGTAAGCTGGGGGAAATCACCCTCCAATCAGGCGATTTTCTGTTACTCGCCACCGGCCAAGATTTTCAGCAACGTAATAACCTGGCCAAACACTTCTTTATCGTTTCTGAACAAACAATCTCGCGTAAACTCTCTTCCACTCAAGACTGGTTGACGATTGGCGGATTTTTAGGCGTCGTGACATTAGCAGCGCTTGAATTAGTCCCATTAATTATTGGGTTATTATTCTTTCTGGCGTTGCTTGTCTTTTTAGATGTGACCTCTTACAGCGAGGTAAAGCGCAACCTGCCATTAAATTTATTATTGGTGATTGTTGGGGCATTGACATTATCATCTGGGCTGGTTAATAGCGGCGTGATTACGTTATTAACCGATAATTTAAATGATGTATTACTCGCAACATCCCCCCTCGTCGCGCTAATTGCATTGTATATTACCACCCTACTACTAACCGAGTTTGTGACTAATAATGCCGCTGCGGCATTAATGTTTCCATTTGCCTGGGCGTTAGTAGAGACGATGGGCTTACCTGTCATGCCATATGCATTAGCGGTCGCATTTGCGGCGAGTGCGAGTTTTATTACCCCGTATGGTTATCAAACTAACCTCCTAGTACATAATGCGGGTAACTATCGTTATATGGATTTTGTGAAAATTGGGCTGCCTATTTCAGTGTTATATTCTATAATTGTGCTCAGTTTATTGAATTGGGTGTATTTGTAACAATATGAAGATCCTCTATATTTGCACACATAATCGTTGCCGAAGTATTTTATCTGAAGCCCTCACCAATCATCTTGCGGGACCTAATATTATCGCTAAAAGTGCTGGTAGTCAGCCATCAGGTGAGGTACATCCTCTATCACTTCGCTATCTTATTGAGTCTGAAATTCCTACAGATGGCCTACAAAGTCAATCATGGGATGAATTTGAAAACTTTAAACCTGACTTAGTGATTACGGTATGTGACTCAGCTGCAGGTGAAAGTTGCCCAATATGGTTTGATAGCACAGTAAAAGTACATTGGGGCTTAGCTGATCCCTCCAAGATTGAAGGCAGTGAGGAAGAAAAGGCAAAAGGTTTCAAAATCTGTATGAATGAAATCACCAAGCGGATCAATCAACTCCTTCCTTTGTCGAGTATGAACTTAACTCAAAATGAACTTAGAGCAGAATTAGCTAAGCTAGGTGCCTTATAACCGGCGTCATTGATTAAATAATTATAGCTTATTAAACAAAAAACTCGCTTCACCACCACAGTAAAACGAGTTTTCATTCACTAACTAGCTATATAAAAAGCTAATTATTTAACTACCTATCTAAATAATACTTTCTCACGGTTAAACCAATAGATACAAAAAGCGATTAATAGTCCCGCGATAGCTGTCGTTGATAAGAAAATCGGGATGAGTGCCATATAATCCATAGTACCTTTGATCAATTCTTTAATCGCTAATGCCACGTTCATTAAAGGTACCCAGGCATAAATCCCTTCTAGTTTAATACCCGGTAGCATTGCTAGAATAATCGGAATGATGACGATAAATACGAGCGGTGTCATATAGCCTTGGGCTTCCTTGAAACTTTTGGCGTAAATAGACATACTCAATAATACCGCAGCGAATATCGCTACAATGGGCACTAACATGGCAAACATCAATAAGAAATCTACCGCACTGATCGCGCCCATGAACTCGGTAATCAATTCAATCGCCATACCTTGTGAGAGCACCACTCCCCAAACAAAGAGGCTACCAACGGTCACCATCGCAGACGTCACTCCTGCAAACGCGATCGTGAAGAACTTGCCCATCACTAACTGATTCCGCGGAATGGGTGAAATTAATAAGGTTTCTAACGTACCTCGCTCTTTTTCACCTGCGCCGATATCTGTCGCTGGTAACATCGCGCCTTGTAGACATAAGATAAAGATTATATAGGGAATTAAGCCACCTATTTTTTCACCAATATTTTCACGCTTATCAGCGGTAGACACTTTATCCACTAAAATCGGCTCTAATAAGCCTTTTTGAATTTCTTCACTGATCCCTAACGTAATAAAAGCCTGATCACGGTTTGATTCAGCGATATTATCGATAATCTTATTCAAACGACGCTGTACCATATTTAAACCCGCATCATTTAGATATAGGGTTAATGTGTTTTGACCTACGGATAAAATATCATCACTAAAGGTTGCTGGTATCACTAAAACAAAGTCCACCGTCTCAGAGGTGATCAGTGCTTTTATTCCAGTTTCATTACCCGATTGCAAATCAGTGTTAACCTGAGATAAATCATCGACTTCAGCTATTTTGGCGCTGAGTATCGGCGCATTTTCTGCACCAATAATGGCGTAATTAAGCGTCTTAGTTTGCGCTTTTTCGATGGCTTTACCTGAAAAATAAGCCACTCCACCAAAAATTAATGGAAATAATAATAATGGCAGTGCAATCATAAAAAATAAGGTTTTACGATCACGTAATAGTTCTTTAATTTCTTTTCTAAATACTAACCACATATGTTTATACCTTACCGATGGTCGTTAAAAATGATTGATGCAATGAACCATCGGCCAATGCTGAAAATGAATCTAAATCACCATTGAATTTCGTCGTGCCTTCATCAATGACCGTAACGGTGTCACATAATTCTTTCACTTCATCAAGGTGATGGGTCGAAAAAATCACAGGGGTTTGCTGCACTTTAAGGGTTTGAATGAAATCAATCACCGTTTGAGTTGCCATTATATCTAGGCCTGTTGTTGGTTCATCTAGCACAACGACTTTAGGAGAATGCACCACAGCACGAGCGATAGATACCTTTTGTTTCATGCCCGTTGAATAGTTTTCACTACGACGGTCTAAGAATGTGCTGAGATCTAATAACTGCGCCAACTCTTCAATCTTATCGTTAATCGATTGCGCATTCATGCCATGTAATTTACCGAAGTATTCGATATTTTCACGACCTGATAAGCGACCATATAACCCAGTTGAACCCGATAAAAATCCAATTTTTTGACGGGCAAGAATGGGATTTTGCACCACATCTTCACCATCAATCAGGATCTGGCCAGAATCTGGTTTTAATGCACTGGATAACATACGCAACGTAGTTGTTTTTCCTGCACCATTAGGTCCAAGTAAACCTAAGACCTGGCCTGTATTACATGAAAAATTGACGTTTTGTACCGAATGAAAAAAACGCCCTTTTAAGCGAGGATCTTTCTTTTCTTGTTCGGAAAGCTTTTTGGGGTTTTCAACTGTGAACCTTTTGGCTAATTGCTTTATTTCAATCATGCATAATGTCCTAACTCTCTATATTCCATAAAGCAAATCTCTAACAGATTTACTGACTCTTTCATGAACTACATAATAACCAATTGTAGATAATGTGCATCTGATTTAAGGACTTAGACACATTTGTTCACAATTTGTTTGTGAAAGTCATATTTTTATCAAATACTATTAACGTTGAAAATATTACATAAAGGATAACACCATGAGTCACATTACTAACCCAATACAAGCCTGTAACGATGTCTTCTTTAAACCTGGCAGCGTATTTGAAGCATTAAAAACGAATAATAATTGGTCTTGGGTGCCCTTTTTAATTGTAGTTGTGGTCGCTGTATTGCCTAATTATCTGTATTTCAGCACGGTTGATCCCGTATGGTATGTCGACTATCTCATTAATAATTCTCCTGATTTTGCCGACATGAGTCCTGCAGAAATCGAAGGAGTTCGAGACTTTATTCCGGTTGAGTCTTTAGCTACATGGGGGTCACTTGGAGGCATGGTCGGTTTAATCATAATTAACGCTATCCTAGCTGTTTATTTTAACTTGGTAACTAAATCCGATGAAGAAAACCTCAACGGCTATACTGATTGGTACGGAGCGATGTGGTGGATGGGAATGCCAATTGTGATCGGTTCATTAGTATCAGTATTAATGATTTTAATCAGCAATGATGGCACCAATCAAATGCCTATTAGTATTGTCTCAGCAACATCTTTAGCACATATTTTTGGTGTGGAAATTTCATCATCATGGTTTGGTATTATGAACGCATTTCGCATTGAAACCTTACTCACTATCTATATAGGTGCTGCAGCAATTGCATCCTGGACTAATTTTTCATGGAATAAAAGCCTATTACTATCGGCATTACCTACCATCATCATATATACGATTTGGACCGCCGTTTCACTGCTTAACTAAAACAGTTAGGGGTAATTAAGGGTGAGGTCGTTTAGGCCGAAAATGGTCGGTATTAGCATAAAACGACTCATCCTGGTCCTGCCACCATCCAGGAATACCTAAATATGGGATCGGTGGTAATTTTTGTTCAAAAAATGCCATATCCAAACGCTCTACCAGTAGCCGGTCTAATAATCGAACTTGTGATACCGGATCGTCTTCAAAGAAATCCTCTGGCACTTGCAATGCAACCCACTTTGCAGTTAATCCTATGTGCGGCGCCAACAACAATTCTAAATTCGCATGACCAAACGTAAACGCTTGTACTTCCTGCCCCCATGCGGATTGTTGGGTGACAAACGCATCATGCCATTGATGTTGCTGTAATAGACTAGGCACACAAGACCCTTCAGTATGCACAATCAGCATCCCGCATTCATCAAAATGCGTAATATTGTCACGAACTTTACCTCGAGGCTGCGCGCCAAACAGCTTAATATATTCTATATGCAATTGGTTGAGTCGTTGTTTACTATGAGGGAATTGATGCCAAATACATGCATTGAACACATCATGCCAATTGCGCCTGGTGGGAATAGATTGAGTTTCTGCGATAAAGCCTTCATACCCAAGTTCGCCCAAACGAATCCCTGCAAGTGATTGCGACTCGGGATCATCGATAAATGTATAAGGCCCATGAGCAATAGTATTTAATGTGTCAACGCACGGCCAGTGCGTTAATTTAGCTAAAGGAATGACCTGATTTAGCATGACAAATACAGGATGGTCTTGGACAAAAGTAAATTGAGATAAAGATTCTAAAGGCATAGTAACAGGAGCGTTGCATCTCACTTTGGTTTGCTTATACTAGGTTTGTATTTTATAACAATAAGAGTCAAAACATGAATAAAAAATATTGGACCGGTAGTCTAGTAGCGTTAACAGCAGTGACGTTAGTGGGTTGTTCTCAACCAGCAAAAGACACTGCTACCACGACAGAACCCACTTCAACAGCAGCGGTTAAAGTGGCTGATAATTTTGATGAGATCTATGCCAGTATCTCAGGTGATGTCCTCAAAGCCCACGCAAAAACACTCGCGTCTGATGAGTTCGAAGGTCGCTTACCCACCACAGTTGGTGAGAAAAAAACCTTAGATTATCTCATCAATCATTTTAAACAATTCGGTGTCGAACCAGGTAATGGTGATAGCTACTTACAAGAAGTCGCACTCATGCAGATTACTGCCGCTCCCGATGCAGTATTATCTATAGGCGAACATAACTTTGTTTATAAAGAAGACATGGTCGTCAGCTCTAAACGCGAACAAGCGCAAATAGACCTAAAAGACTCGGAGCTTGTCTTTGTTGGCTATGGCGTGAATGCCCCTGAATACGACTGGAATGACTATGAAGGGATTGATGTGACCGGCAAAACAGTAGTGATCTTAGTCAACGACCCTGGTTTTGAAAATCCTGATAGTGGTAAATTCCAAGGTGAAACCATGACCTATTACGGGCGTTGGAGTTACAAGTATGAAGAGGCAAGCCGCCAAGGAGCTGCTGGTGCATTGATTGTTCATGAAACAGCACCCGCATCTTATGGTTGGTCGGTCGTAGCGAATAGTTGGTCGGGCCCACAATACGGTTTAGTATCAGATGATCAAGGCGCATCACGTGTTGCAATTGAAGGCTGGTTAACGCTTGATGCTGCCCAAAAGGTCTTTGCATCAGCTAACAAAGATTTTGCTGCTGAAAAAGCACAAGCACTTAAAGGCCCATATCACTCAGCGCTGGGTATCAAAGCAAGTACAACGGTCAAAAATGATTTTGAAAAATCTAAAAGCTATAATGTCTTTGCCACTGTCCGTGGCGCTGAATTACCCGATGAACACATTATCTACACCGCACATTGGGATCATTTAGGCAAAGATGAATCATTAGAAGGCGATCAGATTTATAACGGTTTTCATGATAATGCAACGGGTACAGCCGCAGCAATTGAAATGTCCAGAGCATTCGCTGAGTCTTCAATACCACCTAAACGTTCTGTCAGTTTCCTAATCGTAACAGCAGAAGAACAAGGATTACTAGGCTCTAAATACTATGCTGATAATCCGATTATTCCCTTGAATAAAACCGTAGCCAACATCAACATGGATGCGCTAAATGTCTTAGGTAAAACCAAAGATATCTCGGTTGTGGGGATGGGCAAATCTGATTTAGAAACGAACTTAAAAGTAGCAGCGGACAAGCAAGGTCGCAACCTTACTCAAGAAGATCGTCCAGAAGCAGGCTATTACTATCGTTCCGATCACTTTAGCTTTGCTAAACAAGGCGTACCTGCATTATACGCGGGTGGTGGTAATGAACCATACGATGAGGCTACCGCTGCCTATCGTAAACGCATTAATGTTATTGTCCGCGGATGCTATCATCAAGTATGCGACCAATACCGTGATAGCTTCGACTTTTCAGGGATCGAACAAGACGCTCGTTTATTGTTCGATGTCGGTTACCAAGTGGCTAATGCTGAAAACTGGCCTAAGTGGTCCTCTACCAGTGAATTTCAACGTAAATAAGCCTAACATTTCATTATAAAATTAAAAAAGCATCGGTATTTGTCGAATTCCGATGCTTTTTAATTTATTTTTGTCTGCTTAGACGGATTTATACTTGCAATTCTCACATAAAATGGCACGATTAGGGGGGTGACGAAGACAACAATAAAATTAAATATTTCGCACAGTTAAATGCACCTCCCTCTCTCTTCATTTTATATAGAATTCAGAGAAACGACAGACAGTGTAGCCAATTAAAACTAGTCAACAGAGAGAACCAATTATATGTGTGGTATTTTCGGGATCCTGGACATCAAATCAGATGTTGCAGAATTACGTACGCAAGCCCTTGAGCTATCCAAATTACTTCGCCATCGTGGCCCGGACTGGTCTGGGATTTGGAATAATGATAACGCGATTTTATGCCACGAACGTCTAGCGATTGTTGACGTTGATACCGGAGCACAACCTCTTATCTCTAATGATGGCCAACAAGCATTGGCGGTTAATGGCGAAATTTATAATCATAAAACGCTTGCCGCTGAATTTGCAGCCGATTATAAGTTTGCAACTAAATCCGATTGTGAGATTATTTTACCGCTATACCAACGTTTCGGTGCTGAGTTTATTGATAAACTCGAAGGGATGTTTGCCTTTGTATTATATGATGAGAACACAGGTAATTACTTAATCGCCCGTGACCATATTGGTATTATTCCTTTGTATACTGGTTATGATGAGCATGGTAATTTTTACGTCGCATCTGAAATGAAGGCGCTTGTACCAGTCTGTAAAACCGTTACCGAATTCCCTCCTGGTCATTATTTAGATAGTGCGACAGGACAACTCGTCAAATACTACCAACGCGATTGGATGGATTATGATGCAGTCAAAGACAACGAAACCAATTTAGATGATTTAAAAGCGGCGTTTGAAAAATCAGTCAAGTCACACTTAATGTCTGATGTTCCTTACGCGGTATTATTATCAGGTGGTTTAGATTCATCGTTAGTATCCGCCGTTGCAGCTCAATACGTCGCTAAGCGCGTTGAAGATGGCGATCAAAGTGATGCATGGTGGCCACGTCTGCATTCATTTGCGGTGGGTCTAGAAGGTGCACCTGATTTAAAAGCAGCACAAAAAGTCGCAGATATGATTGGTACCGTCCATCATGAAATTCATTTCACCATTCAAGAAGGCTTAGATGCTATTCGCGATGTTATCTATTTCTTAGAAACCTATGACACGACAACTATTCGTGCCGCTACCCCCATGTACTTGATGACACGTAAGATCAAAGCGATGGGCATCAAAATGGTTCTATCTGGCGAAGGTGCTGATGAAATATTTGGTGGATATTTATACTTCCACAAAGCCCCTAATGCTAAAGAATTCCACGAAGAAACAGTCCGTAAACTAGAACGTTTACATATGTTTGATTGTGCTCGTGCGAACAAATCGACATCTGCTTGGGGTGTTGAAGCGCGTGTACCTTTCTTAGATAAAGAATTCATCGATGTTGCAATGCGTTTAAACCCTCAAGACAAAATGTGCCTTGATGGTAAAATGGAAAAATGGATCTTACGTAAAGCGTTTGATGATAACTCTTACTTACCTGATGAAGTCTTATGGCGTCAAAAAGAACAGTTTGGTGATGGTGTAGGTTATTCTTGGATTGATTCAATCCGTGACTTTGTTGAAGCTGAAGTGTCGGATCAACAATTGGCGAATGCGGCATTCCGTTTCCCAATTAACACTCCTGATACCAAAGAAGGTTATTTCTACCGAACTATTTTTGAGGGTTACTTCCCACAAGAATCAGCGGCGCAATGTGTACCAGGCGGTAAGTCAATTGCCTGCTCCACTGTTGAAGCGCTAGAATGGGATGAAAGCTTCAAAAATAATGCCGATCCTTCTGGCCGTTCAATGAAAGATGTCCACAAGAATCAAGAAGACTAATCAGTCTTCTTGCTGAAACACGTTTAGTTGATTGAATACCACAAGTGTTCGTCATCTAAGGGTGTTTCAAGTGGTAGTAATGGGTTAGACAATTGCACTACTTGTCGTTGGCTAACCTTTAATTCTTTCAGTAAAGGCAAATAAACCTCATTAAACAACGCATCAAATGTACCGTCAGCTACCGCTGCAGCAAATCCCTGTTCTAATAATTTTGCTAAAATTTTATTTCGTTTATTCACAAAGAAATATATTGCTGAAGGATATTGCAACACAAAATTCGGCTCTAAGATTAACTCTCTGCGTAAATTATCATCAGCCATTTCCGCTAATACTTCAATGACTGAGCGAGGAAATATATCTGCTTGATTACGATGCATAATCGTAAACGCTTCATCATAGCTAGTCGCATTGACGACATTAAACCCATTAGATTGTAATACTTTTGTATCCGGCCAGTCCATGCCTTGAACAGCTGCATGATCTCGTAAATTTGAACTTTCTAGTTTAGGTAGCATACTGGGATCTATAAGTAATACACGCCACCCTATTAACCCTTTAAAAATCGGTACGCGGATAGGTAAGAAATCAGCCTCACGCTGCTGATTTGTCATAGACCACAGAATATTAATTGAACGATTATTGCTTAATAGATTAAATGCTTTACCCTGCAAAATAACATCATCAGTCGGTTGAACTTCAAATCTCACTCCTGTTTTTGCCAATGCCAACTCAAGTAATTCAATCGGATATTTGACATGAATACTCTCTTCAAGTGGCTGTTTGGGGTAAGTAATCGACCAGACGGCTGCGTTGAGCGAAGGTAAATAAAGACTAATCAATAAACAACTGAGCTTAGATAGAAATGATAGTTGAGAGATAAGATAACTCATAATTTATGCTCGAGTAGAAACAAGATTTCTAATTACTTTAGCACTATCGAAGATTTATTCAATGCCAATAAATTTATGGGTTTGTAAGGACAAACGCCAATTTTCTTTTATACACGTTTCTACTGCTAATTGTGTCGCTCTCGCTTGTTGCGAAATAGGCTGTAAATATATCAATGTGTTAGTTTGGATCGGCGCACGCTCCAATAGCAACTTAAGCTCATCGACATGTTTTTGCATAGCTACAGCATGTTTGATTTCATTGGCTCTTGCCATCACCTCAGGCAAGATTGGATATTTGCCCGGCATATCGATCTTAGGTGAAACCGTCACATAAACATCATCCGCACAGCGTAAAGCAAATGTCCCACTGGTCTCTATTTGTACACTAAATCCTTTAGATAACAATACCTCTGTGAGTGGAACTAAATCATGCATCGCCGGTTCACCACCCGTGATTACAACGTGTTTAGCTAGGTAACCTCGTATCTCATATTCATGTAATAATGCAGTCACGTTCATTAACGCGTGAGTCGGTGCATCGGCAGATTTTTCACGTAATTGCACAACAGGAATTTGATCATCAGTATCCACTTTCCAAGTATGCTGTGTGTCACACCATGGACAACCTACTGGACATCCTTGTAAGCGAATAAAAATAGATGGTACTCCGGTATAACTGCCCTCTCCTTGGATAGATTCAAATATTTCATTGATTGGATATTGGATATTGGCGGTCATTAACCTTCCTTTTGTAACAAATGTATAAAACGAACATTGGAGATGTGCGCATAATACATTAAAATAGCATTATTATTAAATCAAAAGCAGTATTCATCGATTATGACGCAATCTCAGACTCCACATAAGAAGAAAGCTATTCTTATCTATTCAGGTGGCATGGATTCATTTACTTTACTCCACCATATATTAGATCAAGGCTTGGCTGTTAACGAGATCGCCGCACTGACCTTTAATTATGGTCAAAAACATGTCAAAGAAGTTGAGTTTGCACGCCGTGTTTGTAAAGCACTAGGTATTCAACACAAAGTAGTCGATATCAGTGCCATTAATAGTCTTATGGGCGGTTCATCTTTGACTGATGATATTGAAATACCTGAAGGACACTATGAAGCAGATAACATGCAATCTACTGTCGTACCTAATCGAAATATGATTTTACTCTCGATGGCAGTAGCCTACGCAGTCTCGCTAGAAGCTGATAAAGTTTATTATGGTGCACACAGTGGTGATCATGCGATTTATCCGGATTGTCGACCTGAATTCGTCCAAAAGATGGATGAGGTTTGTCGCATTGCTAACTATCAGTCAGTATCTATTGATACTCCATTTATTCATATGAGTAAAATTGAAATATTGACGCGTGGAGTAAACCTTGGACTAGATTACTCGCAAACATGGACCTGTTACAACGGCCGAGAACATGCTTGTGGAAAATGTGGAGCGTGCGTGGAGCGACTGGAAGCATTTACAGAAAATGGACAAACGGATCCACTCACCTATGAATCTTAAGTAAATTAAGCCACCTTTAATGGTGAATAATGGCTACGCTTATGGATAATAGCGCTCAGCCATCATTCACTAATTAGGATATCTTTACGATTTCACTTCGAAGTTTCTCTATATCATCACGCAATGATGCTGCTTTTTCAAACTCCAACTCACGTGCCGCTTCAAACATGGTTTTTTCAAGTTCAGCAACTTTATCCATCATTTGTGTCGCCGTCATTTTCTGATACGTCTTTTCTTTTTCAGCAATTTTACGTAGCTTAACTTTACCTGAGGCTGGATGAGCAGAATCATCACCCACATCCATTATATCGGTAATAGGTTTATTCAATGCTTGAGGCACGATACCGTGCAACTCATTGTGTTCAATCTGCTTTTTACGACGACGGTCAGTTTCATCAATGGCACGTTGCATTGAACCAGTAATCTTGTCTCCATACAATATCGCGCGACCATTTAAATGACGAGCCGCACGTCCAATCGTCTGAATAAGCGATTTATCCGCACGTAGAAAACCTTCTTTATCGGCATCCAAAATAGCCACTAAGGATACCTCGGGCATATCTAGACCTTCTCGAAGTAAATTAATCCCAACGATGACATCAAACTTACCAATACGTAAATCGCGAATAATTTCAATCCGCTCGACTGTATCAATATCCGAATGTAAGTAACGCACTTTCACCCCGTTTTCATTCAGGTATTCTGATAAATCTTCAGCCATACGTTTGGTTAATGTCGTAATCAACACACGTTCGTTTACCGCTACCCGTTTATGAATTTCAGATAGCACATCATCTACCTGAGTCGCAACTGGCCGGATTTCAATAATCGGATCAAGTAAGCCGGTAGGCCGTACCACTTGTTCTACCACATCTCCTGCACAACGCTCTAATTCATGTTTACCTGGTGTTGCTGAAACATAAATAGTTTGGGGCGCAATATGCTCAAATTCTTCAAATTTTAGAGGTCGATTATCCAAGGCCGACGGTAGGCGAAAGCCATATTCAACCAAGGTTTCTTTGCGCGAACGATCACCTTTGTACATCGCGCCAATTTGAGACACGGTGACGTGAGATTCATCAATCATTAATAAGCCATCTTTGGGAAAGTAATCGATTAATGTTGGGGGTGGTTCTCCAGGAGCCCGTCCGGATAAGTAGCGTGAGTAGTTTTCAATGCCAGAGCAATAGCCTAATTCCAACATCATTTCGATATCAAACTGAGTACGTTGCGAAATCCGTTGTTCTTCAATCAGCTTATTTGATTCTTTTAGCTGATCTTTGCGAGACACTAGTTCTGTTTTTATCCGCTCAATTGCATCAAGTATTTTTTCTCTAGGAGTAACATAGTGTGTTTTAGGAAACACTGTTGCCCTTGTCACTTTTTTATCTACGGCACCGGTAAGTGGATCAAATAAACTAATCTGCTCTATTTCTTCATCAAATAACTCGACGCGCACCGCTTGTTTTTCACTATCTGCAGGGAATATATCAATCACATCGCCGCGCACTCTGAAATTACCCCGTTCAAAAGCAACGTCATTGCGTTTATATTGCAGTTCTGCAAGACGCCGAAGAATATCACGTTGATCCATGGTGTCGCCTTGGCGCAAATGAAGTAACATTTTCATGTACGATTTTGGGTCACCTAAACCATATATCGCTGAAACTGATGCAATGATTACTACGTCCCGACGTTCCATCAAGGCTTTAGTGGCAGATAAACGCATTTGTTCAATATGATCATTAATGGATGAATCTTTTTCAATAAAAGTATCAGTACTCGGTACATATGCTTCGGGCTGGTAATAATCATAATATGAAACAAAATATTCCACCGCATTGTTAGGGAAGAACTCTTTCATTTCACCATATAACTGAGCTGCTAGCGTTTTGTTGTGTGCCAGAATTAAGGTTGGACGCTGGACGCTTTCGATCACATTAGCCATGGTAAATGTTTTACCAGAACCGGTTACGCCAAGTAGCGTTTGGCAAGCCAATCCATCTTCAATCCCTTCGACTAAACTAGCGATAGCGGTCGGTTGATCTCCTGCTGGAGAATACTTCGATTGAAGCTCAAAAACTTTTGACATATTGGTTCTTTCTCTCATCAATGATAATGTTAATTCGTGGTGACATACTTTTATTTTTAAGATTTATGATGTCATGGTTCAGTTCTTTGATACCTGAGTTTGTAATAACACCTTAATTTGATATCGAAACCACATAAATGACAAAGCAGCCATGACAGTATTGGCTAACACCGCACCAACAAATAATCCCATCAAGCCATACCATATACTGCCCAAATAGCAAAAAGGCACAAAAAATATAAATAATCTTAGGGTATTTAGGATCAATGCTGCCATCGGTTTGTGAATGGCATTAAATGCAGAATTAGTTAACACCACAACGCCTTGAGCACCATAACCTAGAGGGACAATTGTCATAAATAGTATGATTAATGAAGCTACAGATACGTCATTCGTAAACACATTAGCAATATAATCAGACACCAGATACAACAACGAAAAGATAACGAGTTGAATACAGAGTATAAAAACGATAGCTGTCTTGTAGGCGCTATAGACACGGTCAATTTTATTCGCCCCAAAATTCTGAGATATCAACGGGGGCAATGTCATAGAAAGCGCCAACATAATAATACAAGCGATTGACTCTAAGCGACCTCCAACCCCCCAGGCAGCAACTGCTGCATCACCGAAATCAGCAACAATAGCTGTCACTACACCGACTGCAATAGGGGTAAGCATATTGGCCCCAGCAGCAGGGATACCGATAGTAAATATCCCTTTTACATTCATTAAAAATTCTCTTGGTAATAGCAGTCTTGGTATCATTAAATTGCGTTTCACCAATAAAATCAGCACCCAAATAAGCCCTACTCCCCAAGCAATAGCCGTGGCAATTGCTGCTCCTTTGATACCCATTCCTTCAATTGGACCGTAGCCAAATATTAATAAAGGATCTAACAACGCATTAATGGCACCACCTGCAGCCATAATCATACTAGGAGTTTTAGTATCACCCGACGCTCTTAGTACACTATTTCCTGACATAGGTAGTGCCAGAAATATCGCGCCTATATACCAGATACTCATATAATCATGGATATGTATTAACAGTTCTGGACTAGCGCCTAGTAATATAAAGATAGGATCAATAGTTAAAAAGCCAATAACGGAAAGCAAGCCGACCAAACATAACACCGTCATCAATGCGGCGGTTGCCACTAATCTTGCATTAGCATGGTCATTTGATCCTAATAACCGTCCTATGACAGCTGAGATCCCTATACCTAATCCAATATTCAAACTAATGACGGTAAATGTCACAGGAAAAGTAAAACTTATCGCAGCTAATTCTTGAGTACCTAATAAACTGACAAAAAAGGTATCTACTAAACCAAACGTCATCAACATTAGCATACCCATTACCATAGGAAGCGTCATATTCATTAATGTCTGTTTGATATTACCTTCTAACATGGAATTAGTGGTTATGGATGCTGTACTCATTGAATGATGTCTAGATAAAAAAGCATTCGCAATTTTAACATGAATCAATTTAAGCTGCTTGAAATATCATAAATGAAGGCAAATCGTATCTATATTCACGCCACTTTTTTTCTATGCTGACATTGAAAAATATATGTGAGAAAAAAAATCAATTAGCTGGGAACATTTTATGTCATTGTTTTGATTGAAATTCAACCCAACCTCCTAGTTAACATTTTTGCAACAACGTTATGCACACTCCTAATAAACCACTCAACTCGCTGATAAACTTTCAACCACATCGATTACAGCATTAACAAAAAAAACATAAACCATTGATTTAATGTTAATTATTATAGTCAATACTTATTTTTCAGGATTTTCTCTTGATCTTAACGAATATGTTTAAAATAGAGATTTTCAAAGTAATACACACACTTATCCACAGTTCCGGTGGATAAGTTAAAAAAACGTTATATGACAAAGTATTGACTCAATTAGACGACAATTTATGTTAGTAAACGCAAACCTGAAAATCCTTAAAACGTTATCTACATTCACAAAACACTGTTCTTTTGAACAGTGTTATATATTTTTTTAATACTTTTGAAACTATGTTAATACTTAAAATGCATATATAAAAAACTTAAAATAATTGATGATTTTTGTTGACAGATCACCTCTCGATATTTAATATTCGCGCTCGTTGAAAAGCTCAGTTCCCCCTTAGCTCAGTTGGTTAGAGCGACGGACTGTTAATCCGCAGGTCCCCCGTTCGAGTCGGGGAGGGGGAGCCATTTCAACTTGATGTTTTGCGATTCCCCCTTAGCTCAGTTGGTTAGAGCGACGGACTGTTAATCCGCAGGTCCCCCGTTCGAGTCGGGGAGGGGGAGCCATCCTTCCATAGCAAAACACATACTTTACAGTTTCAAGCAAACAAATCCTTGATATCACCTAATTTTACTTCTTTATCATTGTTTCTTATCCCATTTCATCAGATAATATATAAAGTTTTTCTGAGCGTAATACACGCCCCTATTTTCTTACGAATAGTGAGTTTATGTTAACCGAATTCATCTTGTTGTTAATAAGTACCGTTTTGGTCAATAATTTTGTCTTAGTCCAGTTCTTAGGGCTATGTCCATTTATGGGTGTATCAGGCAAACTAGAAACTGCGATTGGTATGTCAATGGCTACAACCTTTGTTCTCACACTAGCATCAGTATGCAGTTATTTAATTGAAACATACTTATTAGCCGTGTTTGGCTTGGAATACCTTAGAACACTCAGTTTTATTTTAGTCATTGCAGTAGTAGTTCAATTTACAGAAATGGTTGTACAAAAAACCAGTCCTACACTTTATCGTTTATTGGGTATCTTTTTACCACTTATCACGACAAACTGTGCGGTGTTAGGTGTCGCACTGTTAAACATCAAAGAGCAACACACGCTTATGGAGTCTATTGTGTATGGCTTTGGAGCTGCATTAGGGTTTTCATTGGTCTTAATCCTATTCTCTGCTATGCGCGAACGTTTAGCTGCGGCAGACGTCCCTACCCCATTTAAAGGTGCATCCATTGCGATGATCACTGCCGGCCTGATGTCTTTAGCATTCATGGGATTTAGTGGTTTGGTGAAACTCTAATGACGTTATTTACTGCATTAATCATTTTAGGTGTACTCGCATTAATCTTTGGTGCAATACTTGGTTATTCAGCTATTAAATTTAAAGTTGAAGCTGATCCATTGGTGGAACAAATCGACGCGATTTTGCCCCAAACACAATGTGGCCAATGTGGCTATCCAGGTTGTAAACCTTATGCAGAAGCCATTGCTAATGGAGATGAAATTAATAAATGCCCGCCGGGCGGTGAAGCAACCATCAAGCAACTTGCTGATTTAATGGGCGTTGAACCCAAACCATTAGATGGCGATCACGGTGTCGAAGAAGTTAAAAAAGTCGCATATATTCGAGAAGCTGAATGTATCGGCTGTACAAAGTGTATTCAAGCATGCCCAGTTGATGCCATCATTGGTGCTTCAAAACAAATGCATACTGTCATTGTCGATGAATGTACCGGCTGTGATCTATGCGTTGCCCCCTGCCCGGTTGATTGTATTGATATGTTGCCGGTTAAAGAAACACCACAAACATGGCAATGGGATCTTGCGCGTAGTGCAGATGGTCAGCTCGGTGATATTCCAATCAAACAGGTGAACTCATGATTGATGCGGATAATGTAGTCCAACAAATTAAGCAAGGTCAGTTATTCGATTTTCCAGGCGGGGTACACCCTCCGCAACAAAAATCGCTGTCAAATACGACGCCTATAAATACTATAGATGAACCAGAACGTTTATATATTCCCATTAAGCAACATATTGGCACCCAAGGCAGTATCTGTGTATCCATAGGTCAAGACGTCGCTAAAGGTGAGCCGTTAACCACATCTGCCAACCCATTTGCAGTGCCAGTGCATGCGTCAACTTCAGGTAAAGTCATAGATATTACACAACACCCTAGCGCACATCCTTCAGGCTTACCCGAAACTACGATTATTATTGAACCTGATGGTCTTGCTCAATGGCAATTAATGCCAGTAATGAGCGACTATTTATCAGCAGATAAAGTATCCATACTGGAACGTATTTGCCAAGCAGGGATATCAGGTCTTGGCGGCGCAGGTTTTCCTACACATATCAAAACCAATCCACAAAAATCGGTTGAATGTTTGATTATCAATGGCATTGAATGTGAACCTTACATAAGCAGTGATGATCGCATCATGCGTGAGCATGCGTGGCAAATCAAACAAGGGATCGACATTCTGCGGCACGTGATCCAGCCCAAACAAGTCATCATCGCTGTTGAGGATAACAAACCCGAAGCCATGGATGCGATTAAAACGGCATGTATCGAAGATGCTGGTATTACTATTGCAAGTGTCCCAACTAAATACCCTGCAGGTGGAGAACGACAGTTAATCCAAGTACTCACCGGAGAGGAAGTCCCTCAAGAGGGACTTCCCATCGATGTCGGATGTTTAATGTATAACGTTGGCACCTGTTATGCTATTGCCGATGCCGTATTACATGGCAAAGCCTTAGTTCAACGTGTTGTCACGTTGACCGGTCAAGCTTTAGGTTCACCGCAAAACGTCTGGGCACTTTTAGGCACACCTATCCATCATTTATTAGATATCGCCGGGTATGATCCAAAACGTCAGCGTAGCCAAAAAGTGATCATGGGTGGACCTATGATGGGCTTCACCGTCCATAATGATGTCGTTCCTGTTGTCAAGATTACTAATTGTTTATTGGTGCCTGATAAGCGCGAGTTACCAGATGTTGAGGATGAACGGCCTTGTATTCGTTGTGGTTTATGCGCTGATGCCTGTCCTGCAGGTTTGTTGCCACAACAATTGTTTTGGCACAGTAAAGCAAAAGAATATGACAAAGCTCAAGCATATCACTTAGATGCCTGCATCGAATGCGGAGCATGTGCGTATGTCTGTCCCTCAGAAATCCCACTGGTACATTATTACCGCAAAGCGAAAACAGATATCAAATATCAAGCGGCTGAAAAAGAAAAATCAGAAAAGGCGCGTGAACGTTTTGAAACACGCCAAGCACGCTTACTAGCAGACAAACAAGCGCGAGAAGAAAAACATCGTTTAGCTGCAGAAGCGCGGAAAAAAGCAATGGAAAATAAAGGTGGCAGTGACGCCAAAGATAAAATCGCGGCAGCACTTGCTCGTGCCAAAGCTAAACGTGCTGCAGCAGCACAAGCAAATAAAGATGCGGAAGAATAATTATGCAATTTTCATTATCAAGTTCACCGCATAACCGTGTTCGTCGTGATACAAGTCAAGTCATGCGCATGGTTTGTTATGCCTGTATTCCTGGCATATTAGCCCAAACCTGGTTTTTTGGTTGGGGAACTATCATTCAAATTTCACTCGCTATTATCACTGCGGTGGTAACCGAATCAACGATTTTAGAGTTGCGTAAAAAAGATGTATCTCGAGGAATAGGTGACTACTCAGCTATACTGACAGCCATATTATTAGGGATTTGTTTACCGCCTTTAGCCCCATGGTGGTTAGTTGTGATTGGTACGTTCTTTTCTATTGCTATCGTTAAACAACTTTATGGTGGATTAGGGTTTAACATGTTTAACCCTGCGATGGTAGGATATGTGGTATTACTCATCTCCTTTCCTATTTCGATGTCTGCCTGGTTGCCAGTGCAGTCCATGGCACAAACACCATATGACTTTTTGGATGCATTCAATGTCATTGCCACCGGCTATTCACAAACCGGTTATAGTCTTGCTCAGCTGCAATTAGGTGTTGATAGTGTTACCCAAGCAACTCCTTTAGATGCGGTCCGCACTGGACTATTAGGCGGCATGACTTACTCAGAAACCTTATCAGCCCCCATTTTTATTTCTGACTGGGGCTGGTCATATGGCTGGAGCGCCGTCAGTATCGCCTATCTAGTTGGTGGTGTATTCTTATTACAACAACGTATTATCAACTGGCACATGCCTATCAGTATGCTCTTTGGTGTCATCGTCACTGCCGGCTTACTTAACATGCTCGCGCCTGATCAAACCGGCTCAATCCCTTTTCATTTATTTTCAGGCGCGGTGATATTTGGTGCATTTTTTATTGTTACCGACCCCGTTTCTGGTTCAACCACAGACAAGGGGCGCTTAATTTTTGGTGCGTTAATTGGATTTTTGACGGTTATTATTCGCACCTACGGTGGCTATCCCGATGCGATTGCATTTGCTGTCATCATTATGAATATTGCCGTGCCGTTAATTGATTATTATACTCAACCTCGTGCCTATGGACATCAACCATGAGTGAAACATCTAACCATAATAACCAGCCCGATATACCTGACTCGTTCACCAATACTCGCCGCAACGCGCTTATCCTAGGGGCATTTGCCTTAGTGACGACATTACTGATCGCACTGACTTTTTTGGGCACCCAAGATACTATCGCAGCACAACAACAACGTATGTTATTACGTGTGATCAACGATGTTGTGCCAGCACAATATTTTACCAATGATATTCAACACGACTGCGCAGCACTAGACCCAGATCCGCAATTAGGAAATACAGCAGACTTAAAAGCTTATCGTGGTTTTATCGTTGATACAAATAGTGCACCACAACTCAATGCGGTGGCTATCGAAACGGTTGCACCGGATGGATATAGTGGTGATATTCGTATGATTGTTGGGATAGCGGGTAATGATCTTCGCACAGTCACCGGTGTTCGTGTTTTATCCCATAAAGAGACGCCAGGACTAGGTGATAAAATAGATTTACGCATCGATGATTGGATCTTGAGCTTTGATGGGCAAGTGTTTAATCGTGACCAAATTACCAATTGGGCAGTTAAAAAAGACGGTGGCCAATTCGACGCATTCACCGGGGCAACGATTACGCCTAGAGCAGTCATTAATGCGGTCACACAAGCATTATTGTATGTACAAACCCATCAACAAGAAATTATCAAAGCCACCAATCAATGTGCTTTAGGAGCAAGTGATGAGTGAGTTTAAAGAATTAACGTGGCAAGGATTGTGGAACAATAACCCTGCCCTTGTCCAGCTACTGGGTTTATGTCCGTTACTTGCAGTAACGACTACCGCAATCAACGGTTTAGGCCTAGGCATTGCGACTTTATTAGTACTGGTTGGCTCCAATATTACCGTGTCCTTGGTACGTAATTTCGTGCCCAATGAAATCCGTATTCCGATTTTTGTTATGGTCATCGCAGCGTTTGTGACCATCGTCCAATTATTAATGAACGCGTTTACCTATGAATTATATTTGGCGTTAGGCATTTTTATCCCCTTGATTGTGACAAATTGCGCCATCATAGGTCGAGCTGAAGCTTATGCTTCAAAAAACCCAGTCAAAGAATCTGCGTATGATGGATTTATCATGGGCGCTGGATTTGCCCTAGTGTTGGTATTTTTAGGAGGAATGCGAGAATTAATCGGAAATGGTACCTTATTTACCGGTGCTGAATTACTACTTGGTGCTTGGGCCAGTGGGTTAAAGTTACAACTCTTTCAACCTGAGCAACCATTCTTATTAGCGATTCTCCCACCAGGCGCATTTTTAGGTATGGGTTTGATTATTGCTCTGAAAAATATTATGGATACGCGTATGGCCCGCTGGTTTGCTCCGAAAAAAGAGAAAGTTGTGGAACGTGCACGCGTCACTACCGAAGCTAATTAATTATAATAAAAAGTTGCTAAAGAGATGAACAAAGAAAAACGTCGTGAAATCTTAACCCGCTTACGTGCAAATAATCCAAAGCCTGAAACCGAGCTAAATTATTCTTCTCCTTTTGAATTGCTCATTGCGGTCATTCTCTCAGCACAAGCAACTGATGTTGGCGTCAACAAAGCCACTGACAAACTTTTCCCCGTCGCTAATACACCCCAAGCTATTGCTGACCTAGGTGTAGATGGTCTCAAAGAATACATTAAGACAATTGGCCTATTTAATGCCAAAGCTGAAAATGTGATCAAAACGTGCCATATGCTGGTCGAGCTACATGGCGGTGAAGTCCCTGAAAATCGTGAAGCACTCGAAGCTTTACCCGGTGTAGGTCGCAAAACCGCGAATGTGGTACTCAATACCGCGTTTGGCTGGCCGACCATAGCCGTAGACACCCATATCGACCGCGTATCAAACCGCACTAAATTTGCTATGGGTAAGAACGTGGTAGAAGTTGAACAAAAACTTTTAAAAGTTGTTCCTGCTGAATTTAAGGTAGATGTACACCACTGGCTTATTTTACATGGTCGTTATACCTGCGTTGCACGTAAGCCTCGCTGTGGTGCTTGTATTATTGAAGACTTGTGTGAGTTTAAAGATAAGACTGAGTAAGCAAATGCTTTGATCTTAAACGAACATTCACTTCACAATTCAAAACACAGTTAAGCCGGTAACGCTAACCTCCACCCAATAAAAGCATCATACAAATACCGTTACGAGCCACTACTTTTCCAATGATACTTCCTTTTGCAGCTAGATTGCTTTTGTACCGGAAGCCCAATCAAATAGATTGAGAGGTTGAAACTCTTGACGTTTAAATGTAAAGGTTAATAAGAAAACACCTAAACATAAGCTACCAAGGAGTATACCCATTGAAAATTTCAGTTGTATATTCAAACAAATAAGTAGGTAAAGTACATTGGAGGTAAAAAGTGAGCGAACGAATAACTGTAAAGCAATTTTCGAAGAGTGAGTTTCCTTAAGCAAGTTGTACTCTAGACGAAAAATAAGGTCGCCACAGGTTTGCTTTTTCATTATCGCAATAGTTACTGAATTGAGAAAAATGTGACCAGCCCAGATGATTGCGACGATAACCAGCGTGTTTTCAATTGGAGTAAGTTCTAAAATGACAAAATGTAAGAATAGGTAACTTATATAAAAAGTAGTTAGAAGCGACAGTGTTTGTTTTAAGCGCTGAAGCCAGAGCTGCTTGTCATCCAAGAGTTTACTCATTTATATTCCTTTGATTAATATTGATTTACGTTCTTTTTATACTACAAACCGTTTCATAGCCGCGTCAAATCTAACATATTTTGCATTGGCGCTTTACCTGCATTGACCGCAAGCCACGATGTGGTTCATGCATTATCGAAGATTTATGTGAGTTTAAAGAGAAAACCGAGTAGCTAGTTCAGGGCAATAAGCAACTCAATTACATGTTTAGCTGCAGTGGCCTAACAATGGGTATTAGGCCACAACACAAAGCAAAGACATATTGTTTAGTCATTGTGTTCTTTAGGGCAAAATATTTCTTCAATCCTTAACCCAAAAGCCTCTGCAAGGGCGAAAGCTAGCGTTAAAGAAGGGTCATGTTTTCCTGTTTCTATAGCGTTCACCGCTTGACGGGACACGCCTAATTTTTCAGCTAGCTCTGCTTGAGACCACCTATGTTCTGCACGAAGTACCCGTAACCTATTCTTCATTGGCATCGCTCGCTAACTTAATATACTGCGTTAAACCAAAGATGACTGCAATTGCAGGCAACATGAAGGCAGGGCTAATAGTTGGCACCTCCACCATTTCTGAGAGCAAACCATAAGCCATTGCTGCGCAACCAACCACACCTACAGCCCAAAGTAAACTTTCACCCATTACCCTCTGGATATATTCATCCATTGATCTATATTGAATAACCACTAACCGTAATAAAAATATGACGGGAATGACAGGGGACATTGCAAGGAAACCGGTGGCATATACTGACAAATCATTGGTTTCATTCATTAAGACTGACAGCGCTAAAACTGCTAAAAATATCGCAATATGCAACATAAATTTGACTATAAACGCCTTTTCCTTTTTTTCTAGTACACTACTCATAATTAGCTCTCCTGAAGTTAGCTTGTTCTCTTAAATTACTTTAATGGTGTCACATATATGCGACACAAAGTAACGCAAACCTTACACCTCCCAAAGCAGCGTGTCAACAACACCTGACAGAAAGACATGTTCAAATTACATCATGTCGCTATTGAAAAGCTATTTATAAAAGAATCTAGTGAACAAAAATGAGCGTCAGCGAATAGATAAACTTGTTCTTTAGCCAACTCTAAGAATACGCCTCCAATTGAGTACGACGAATAAACCTAAGGTTTTTAAAGTAAAGCGATCTACTTTAACTATTCTTTGGCTGGCCTACTATAGCTGTGGACACCCACATATTCCGCGTATCTAACCGTACCAAACTGGCTATGGGTAAAAATGTAGATTTAGTAGAACAAAAGCTGTTAAAGGTCGTTCCGGCAGAATTTAAAGTGGATGTGCACCATTGGCTAATTCTGCACGGCCGTTACACCTGTATTGCCCGTAAACCCCGTTGTGGCTCTTGTATTATTGAAGATTTGTGTGAGTTTAAAGAAAAAACCGAATAATATTTTGAGTGTATTTAATTGATGCTTTTGCTGCTTATATCCCTCAACAGGGTTTTAGGTTTTTTGGGCTAATGAAGAAAACTCCTTTACACCTTTCCTCCAATAGGCAAACGCGACAACTGTGGCTACCAACGCTAATACCGCTCCAAATTCATCAATGTAATAACTTGAGTTTTCGTTTGTAATGGTAATAGGCGTAAATACTTTTTGAATAAATATATTAGAAGCCCCATGGTACATAACGGCTGTCCAGACACTGTCTGTTTTTAACCGGATATAAGCCATGATAGTTCCGGTCGAAGTAATGAATAACGTAAAGAAAAATAGTTGATAGTAAATCGATGTATCGCTATTCCCATACAATCCTAAAAAGATCAACGGCCAATGAAATGCAGACCAGAGTATGCCACTCACTAACACGACCCCAGTAAATGATGTGATTTTAGAAAGCTCAGGAACTAATAGCCCTCTCCATCCAATTTCTTCTCCTAAAATAGACGGAATTGACATTATGAAGCTGATACATGCGACTAAAAACAAATGAAAAAGAAATATACTTAAATCATTCCATTCGCTTAAGTTATAGCTTTGCTTCTTGTCCGCTAAGAATTCACTGTTGTATAAGTCACCGCCCCCTAAAGACCAAATAAGTAAATAAGCCACTGACGCAATAGCAAAGGGTATCAGATAGCTTTTCCATTGCACTTTCCAACTTCCCCATTTCCAACCTAGTTCAGATAAGCTCTTCTTTCTAACTAAACAAGTTAAAATCGTAGCAACGCCTACTGACAACATAAGGGGCGTTGCTTGTCCCATTCTAAATATCAGCCAAAACCCTAGGAAGTAAAAAGCAATAACGAAGGCCAAAAATGTTGCGAGTGTGATATAAGTGTCTTTAATAGGGTTCATATTAGGCTTTCTCATCTTTTTTTAAAGCAACTCGTTGGTTATAGGTTTGTAAGTGTTCAGGAAAACGCTTACCAAAAGGTTTGTTTTGAAGTGCTGTTATGGCTGAATTCAGAACACTTTGAATATCTACACCTATTTCGTCAGACAAATCTTTAAATGCTTGCGCGGCATCCAAACAATACAAATTTAGTATCTCAGATTTTTCTTTACCTTTAGGCGTTAAGTGATACAAGGTTCTCCGCTTGTCATTATCATCTTTTATGCCTTCAACTAATTTTAACTTGAGCATTATTTTTAACCGCTGAGAAGCCAACTGATGCGACAAATTCAGTCCTTGAGAAATTTGCATAATAGATGCGCTCTCTACGTTAGATAAAAACAATAATGTAGATGAAGCAAAAACAGGAAAACCCATTTCTTTTTCGGTATAAATCTCTTCCGACTGACTTTGTATAAGACAATGTAAATCAAAAACAGACTTTGCCATGAAAGCATAATTCGATCTTATTTGATTACTAAAATGTGATTCTTTAGTCATGAATCTTATTCTCTTATTCAAACCATAAAATATCCGCAAGCACTTGCGAAAGCTATTGCTGAGAATAGGTAAGCATTACATATCATGCAAGGAACTATTTGTAACATTATTTAAATTCATAAAGTTCCATGCCGCCTCAATTAGACCAACATGAGGAACACTTCAACATCTAGCTTTATTGTCTTTTGGCTGGCCAACAATTGCTGTCGATACGCATATCTACCGCGTGTCCAATCGCACTAAACTTGCGATGGGTAAAACCGTTGATCATGTTGAGCAAAAACTCTTAAA
>Ga0209138_1000459_pt1 | contig 39983 bp, 45 predicted proteins | sample SaaInl3SG_22_DNA_FD_184645 | JGI IMG/M metagenome (GOLD analysis project Ga0209138, IMG submission 184645) | Marine microbial communities from expanding oxygen minimum zones in the Saanich Inlet - ESP_153SG_22_DNA (SPAdes) (version 2) | ecosystem: Environmental > Aquatic > Marine > Intertidal...
GTTCGCATCGATGACGTTAATATAATAAAACGCACCATTTCTCATGCCGCCGAGTGGATTAGATGAGGTGTAAAGAATACGGTCACCGTTTGTAAATCCATGCGCGTTTTTGCGAATGTACTGGTAGTTTGTATAAACATAACCAGTTGTGTTATTTCCGCTAACACGGTTGGCAATTGTGATGTTTGGGGTTTCCAAACCAGATGCCGTTGTAGACATCTGCATAGTGTCGGTGGTTGCCTGGGATACAAAATATGTCAGGCCGTTTGTAAGGCCGTTGATTGTTGTCCCGCCTTGGTCGGCATAAACGACCGTGTCGCCATTACTAAGACCATGGCCAGCTGCCACAATTGTGTCTGCACCATCTCGGTATGAAAACCCGCTAATAGACACGTTCGCACTAGTTGTGCCGACAGATGTTAGTTGCCGATCGCTTGTTTGGTTATAACGGCGAATGCGGAAACGGTCGTTGTTTACAACCGTAACTCTGTAGTAATAATCATCTGATGTTGGTGGCGTACCAGTAGACTCAAAATAAACAACATCGTTTGTCTGCAAACCATGATCAGGGAAAAACAACGTGTTTGCTAATGTCGCTGGCTCCATGCGGACCAATCCGCCACCAGTGCCAGTAGACCGCTGGTTAATCGTTGATCCATTAGGATTTGTTGAGAACTGAGTAACAGTGTTGCCGCTGCCATTAGTAGTTGGATTTTTAGCGTACACAATTTGCGCAGAGCTTGTTGTGTAGTCGGACAAAGAATCAGAGTTTGTGATCAAACTTAGTGAGCCAACAGTTGTATATGTTGCCATGAACACTTGTTGAGGATCGTTAACATTAGTGACCAAGCCATCAAATTCAATTGTCTCATCACTTGATCCTGTCCGAACTGTGATAGGGTCATAAGATTTTACAAACGCAGATCGATAACAGCCATTGCTGGTCCCAGAGTTTGTGAGGTTTACGCGGTTTGTTGATGCCTTCCCGCCTGTTGTCAGGTAGAAAGAAAAATCATCAATCTTGCGAACCCAATATGGGCGGCAGTCTGTCAGACCTCCAATTACGCCGTTACCTTCACCGTGAAAGTAAACGACTTGCTGGCCATCATCAAAGCCATGAGCTGTTGTAAACGTAATGCTTTCATTTCCTGACGATGTGTTGACCGACATGTCAGCAGGGTCGCCAGCTTTGAAGAACTTAGCATCCATTGGCTTCCAGTTTGGAGAATAATAAAGACCTAAAGCCCAATCATCAGTTTCTCCTGTCGGGTCATTTGCCAGGCGCGACTGGCCTATGTTTGCAAAGTTTTCAAAAGTTGTGTCAGCCGCATCAAAGTTTACAATTTTTTGGCCGACAGAGTTTGTCAGAAAGAAAGATGTCCCTGCCTTAAACCCCAATGGGTAGGCGGTAGATACCGTCAACGTAGATGGGCTGCCAGCGTCAGTTGTGATGCCGTTAATGTTGCTGAGTTTGAACTCAGTCCCCTGATAAACAGAACCCAAGAAAACCTGGGTGTAATCGTCCAGGATGTTTTCCGATTTGGCTGATGTTGATTTTGAGACATATTCAAAATTGTTATCGTCAATAATTTTAGTAACAACAAACGCGCCGTTTGCGATACGAACTTTGGTGCCTTGCACGATAATAGGGTTACCCTGCACCAAGCCGTGTGGATCTCTCGTTTCAACCTGGATCGTAGTCGAACCAGCGACCACATTGATCGCTTCGATAGGGAGATCGGTATCACCGTTTCGGCTAAAGAAAGTTGGGATGTTGTTTACAAGCTCAAGGGTTTCCCACTTGGTTGACTGAAGGCCATACTCGAAATCGGTATCAATAAGGTTGGCTGGGGTAGACACTCGGAATTTTGATACGGGGTCAGTGTATGACTCATCTGGGGCAAACGACTGGAAATCTTCTTCAATAAAGATTTGCAGCGTGTCGGTGTCGTTCATCGATGTAGTATCGAACGCCAGGGTCAGTGTTGTGGTTTCCGCAACAGTGTTGATTGAATGGCCAGCAGCGCCGACATCAGCCTGGTTAAAAATGAAAATCACCTGGTTGCTGGTGACGTTCGTTATCATCAGGAAACGATCTAGGCTGTGAACGCCTTGGATCTCGATCGTTTGTGCCGATGCATCAAACGTGTAGTTATGTAGTAGTTTCTTAGCCATTTAAGTTACCCTCCGAGTGCAATGGCATACGCCACTGAATAAGGCGCTGAAATCCGAACCTGTTCTGCCGCTCCTGCGTTAAGAACTTTGAGCTCAATATCCACGCCTTCAACAAATTTATTTAACAGCGTGTCAGCAGTGGTGTCATTTGTTGTCACCCTTACTGTGCCGCCACCTGATGCTGCCGCCGCTGCCGCTGCTGATGCTGCCGCATCAATAGCGCTTTGGTCCGCGTTGCCTTCGCTAGTAGCCGCTGCCACTTCACTGGCCGCTGCCGCTACCTCACTAGCAGATGCAGCGACTTCACTGGCCAGCGCTGCTGTTCGGGACTGCCCTGCCAGGCCTGCTTGTGCAGACGCTGTTGCCGCATCTGCTGCTGCTGTTTGCTCACTGGCTAAAGCGTCCGCAGCACTAGCCGCTGCTTCCGCAGCTTTAGTGCCAGCAAATTCCGCATCAACCAATAGATCCCAGTTGCCGATCTGAGGGTTGTTTTTAAGAGGTGCAGTGCCGCTCGAGGTGTGATCTGTCTTCGCGATGTAAACATTAAAGTTTGCAGGATCGACAACAATGTCTCGGTTTACATAAGTTTCGCCAGATGCCCAGTTGCCTCGAGGCGTTCCGACTGATTGCGTAACAACTAGGTCGCCTGCTGGGTCAAAAGATAGAAACTTATTTGCCCGCTCAGTTGGGCCTGTCGAAAATTCAGTGTTGTTGATTGTGTTGGTTTTGGACAGCTTGATCGATCGATCGACATCGTCCTTAATCTGCTGCAACAAAATCGCATTTTTATCCAGGGCATCGTTGATAACCTCTGGATAGAACCCGCCCTGGTTTGTTAGGTCGGTTTCCTGGAGAGGGTCAATATTCGATGTGATAATCATATTGAACCCAGATGCCAGGTTGCCCCCAGTGAGCGTAATGCTGCCGCCTGGGCTGCTGTTCTGGTTCGGGTTCAAACTGACCGTGTAGTCAGTTGTTAGCGTTAATGTTGCTTCAATACCTGTTGAATTGTTCACGCGCACAACTTGTAGATCCTCAATAGTGAAGACCTTAAAAGTAAACGCGAACGTGCTGGTCGATCCTGTTCCAACGAACGGGCCAGCCTTTCGAGTAGTCGAGCTGATAGTCATGCAGCAAACTCCTGGATTATTGTTACCAATTTAGCGATCTCTGTCACTGATACGGGTACCCAAATCAATTTCTTGATCCTTCACTGGCTTTGCCTGTGAGCAGTCCCCGAACATAATCAAGCTCGCTTTCTGGATTGATCTGGCCCCTTTCTTCGTCCACCTCATATGCTATCGGTCGGCCAACAACCGATAAAGGTACGCCCGTCACCAGAGATAACATGGTCAAAACATCTCTGACATTCTTTCCTGTCACCTCTCTGTCATCATCAAGAACATTGATGACTGCTTTAGAAACACCGACTGTTGACGCTTCGAGCATTGAGATCGATGGGGATGTTGTCATGCGGTCATCATATGGCTTGTCATTGAACGCATTAGCGATTGCCATGATGCCTGGGCCAACGCCTGGAACAAGGGCAACCGCACCTCTGAGTTGCGAACCAAAGAACCATTCGGCCACTTCATCGAGGTAACCATCATCATCGTCATCGTCCCACTGGCCGCCCAGGGTTCTCACGATTGCGTCTGACATAACCATCGGCAGCATGAACCCAAGGACATATATCTTAAACAATTTGCCTTTGTTGCCTTTGATACCCATGTCCCTGATCACTTTGATGTACTGATCAGAGTTAAGGTTTGCCAGCATGTTGAAATAACCAGCGAACTGCATGAAGGTTTTATAAAAGCCCGTGCCGACCTGGAACCTGGCGATGTCTTCTGCAGCCAGCGTGTCCTGGGTTTTCCTGATGGTTGCATCTGCCTGGGCAATTGCTTCTTTTTGCGCAGCGGCATCGCTAAACTCTGGACCCATTTCTTCGAGAACCTGGTTATATTTTGCTGTCCATACAGCTGTATCAACCATGTTCTGGAACGCCTGCTGCATAAAGTAACCATGCCGAGCAGACCATTTCTGGGCTTTTTGGAAAGCATTTGGATTGAGGATTAACTCGTTTAGGCTTTCCTGGATATCAAAGATTTGGTTGCGCATCCGATCGTTCATAAACGGTGACAGCTGCGCGACCTCATTTGCAACTTTGTTTGGCTTGCCAAGATAAGTCATCAGAGATTTTCTGAGGAACCGTGGCTCAACCTCGAGCATTGCAGGGAACCAACCCGTCAGCTGCTGCAGCGCATTGGTAAAGTTGGCAAACATGATTGAGATACCAGTGCGGTTTCTGACTGCTGCCCAGAACTTATCAACACCTCGATGCATCCCTGGGTCTAACGTCCGCTGCCTTGCAGCTCGGTTAAGCCATGGCAGCAACATCTCCTCAATAATTACTGGATCGATGTTGGATAGTTTGTCTGCAAACGCCCTGTTGCGTAACAGCTTCAGAGCGTCCTTGATTGCTGGCTGCACCATAGAGAACCTAATCACATCATCGATGTGCTTGGTCATCATGCGAATATCCAGGCTCAGTGGCTTGTTATATTCGACACGCCCTTTGGTGAAACCCATGCCTGTTGATGGCATCGACTGTCTGAAATCGCTCTCGAGCTCTTCCATCTTTTCGTTGCGCTGGGCATCCCGTACTAAGAACCCGTCAGTTTTCGCGGGTACATAGCCGCCCTGGTAGACCCCAAACGGGGTGTTTATTGGCGATGCCTCAACCTCGTTGAAGTAGAACCCGAACACATCATGGTGCGCTTTTTGAGCCATCGGCTTGAGCTCTTCATTGAGATCCCATACGCCTTGGACCCAGTCCATATCTTGCTTGGTGATAATGCCTTCATCAAACATTCGTTGTGTAAACGCATCCCAGCGCGATGTATCCAGGCTGCCATCTTCATTTAACTTGCCCCAATTTCTGCCCAACAAAAGTTTTCTCAGGTTACTTTCGTTTCCAGCATGCAGGATTGCGCCGAGCAGTTCTGCCTTGCCCAGGCCACCGTTCTCATAACCAAACGTGTAGCCCAGTTCTTTCGCGTCAATCTTCCCTGATTTCAAATCAAGTTTGCTAACCATATCGACATAACGCTTCACATACTTTGTACGCTCTACGCGATACATCGTGATCGCATCACGCACTGGTCGATAGATGTAACGGGTGAATGGACCAGCAGTTTTGCCTTTTGCCTGGGGGCCATCTGTAGCGTCTGCCCAGTGCTCTACGCGGCGTAGGATCGCTCGAATAGTATGCAGGCTGCGAACAACGCGGTCTTTGTTTGACGCTGCCCTTGTCTCGCCTGGCAGTTGATCTGGCTCTCCGATCTCATCCAAACGTGCATTAAGCTCTGCGACAACTTCCTCGAGATCGACACGCTGCCCATCGATTAGCATTTGTTTGTCACGGCGCGATTGATACCACAGCGCCTCGACCTGATCTCGCACAGTCCTAAACTCATCGACCGTCAGATCTTTTAGAGTTTTGCCCTGCGCTGCTGAGTCCAAGATAATTGGCTCGAGCTCTGAGAAAAGATCTGGATTGTATTTACGCAGCTTGTCGATGAACTCGATAGGGCTCTTGCTTTTTGGCCCCATGCCATAGGATGACAGGATTGACCGAGCTGCATCGACCAGGTCCATGTTTCTGGTTTTCGATACTTTCTTGTCAGCCTTAAAGAATTTTTTGAAATCCTTTTGGGCTTTCTCGAGCTCAACCCTAATCTCTTGCGCTTCCCTGGCCAGCGCTCCCTGGAGAACCTGGTTACGCTTGTGCTTGATCGCAGCGACATTGTCGCCAGCTTTCATAGCTTTTTCGGCAGCCCTTGCCGCTCGAGCTTCTGCCAGGGTGTAATCCCGTGGGCGCAGCTCTTTTAGCGTTTTGCCAGCGAGTGTGGCTCTTGCCACCTGGCGCGCAGCTGCCTGCATTACCCGAACAGGGGTTTGTGTTTTAGCCAGGAACTTGAGCTCAGTCGCAGTGAACCTTGCTCGAGCCTCGTTGTGCAGCGCTGCTTGCACCGCATTTTCCATGGCCTTTGGATCTGACAGCTCAGAGAACTCATTGGTCATGCGATCATCAGTGCGAACGGTGATCTCTTCTTTCATCGACCGAGCATTCAAAAGATCGTTGATCAAAGCATAGCCGTTGTCATAGCCAAACATTTCTGCAGCCTGGTCTGGGTGCATGCCGTTTTCTTTGCCCAGCATCCCATATTTACCAAACCCAAATTTCTGCTTGATTGCTTTGAATATTGGCGAGTCAGCGCCATACATTTCCGCAACCAATTCCAGAGACAGTTTGACTTTATATTCGACATCGAGCCCGTCCATGGTGCCGCGCTTAAAGAACTCCATCGCCTTATAAACAGGCATTTCCTGGACATCTTTTGCGACCTCTTCCTGGACCTGAGAGCGGGTGGATTTAACCGTCTGCTGCAGCTGTTTCAGCACTCTGTTCTTAGCGTTAGCTAACCATTTCATCTGGCGAACAGATGCCTGGGTTAAATCTGTAACCGCTAATTCATGTGCCTCATCCAAGGTTGCCTGGTATTCCGCCCACTGCTCATCTGTCATGCCAGACTGCTCTTGTGTCTGGAACAGGCCCAGCATGCTCTGCTGGTTCTCTGCTGTTGCGATTTGTTCTTCCGAGGCAAGCATGCGGTCCATCACTTGTTTGACCTCAGTGCTCATTACGGGCAGATCTTTGCCTGTCTCCTGCTTATACAAAGCATTCAATTCATCTTTGATGGATCGATAGACGCGGCGTAAATATGACGCAAACCGCTCAAACAATGTTTGCATTTCCAGGTTTGGCGCTTTGCCTTCAAACAAGTAGATCTCGAAACTGTAAGCAAACTGCTCATGGTATTCGCGCTTTTGTTCCAGCGTCAGGTTGCCCCAGGTTTCCAGGTCTTTGACCCCGAACCAATTGAGCAGCGTATTCATGTCATCAACAACCTGGGTCGGCGCGTTTTGGTCTTGGACCATGCGCTCATAAACCGTCAGGAAATAGTGGCCTGTTTCATGCAGGAAAGTTGAGAGATCTGCGCTCTCAGAGAAAATTGCAGTTAGGCTTGCTGGGTCGAATCCGCCTCGAGCTCCTGGGGCATTGAGGTCTGAGTATTCTCCAACATCGACTTTGATACTGCCTCCAGGTTTTCCAACACTGAGGCGATAGTCTCTTCGTCCATTTGAGAACTCATCATCGAGGTTAAGTTGGTCAGGTCGAACTCTGATGGCAACTGCTGTATCGCCGTAACCAGTGTCTGGGACACTTCTGGTGGTAACGTAGACATCTGGCTCACCAGCGCTAGTAAGTTGTCCACTCCTGGTGATGAGCTCTGCTGCTCGAGCATTGGTGTGGTGGTAGACGGTGACTGTTCCGTCTGGGTTGATGGGGAGTCCAGTTGCTTCATCAAGCCGAGCTCTCTGGCGAAAAACTCCGTCTCCATCTCCTCGTTGTGCTGCTCCTGGCTGTCCATCGGTCTGTACTGATAACTCATTATCAACCTCCGTTATTGTTTGTTCGATGACCGCTGGATCGATCCCGAGATCAGCAGCCAACGCGGCTGCGGCATTTGCATAGTCAGGCGCTTCATCATCAGCGTATCCAGCCTGGCTTTCATCTTGTGATTTGGCGCTATCGTAAAGGCGCTTTTCTGGATACCACAACAGCGCTTGTAGGTCACTCATAGTTAGACCTGGGTACTGCTGTTGTAGTTCGATCAACGCCTGGTTAAATACGGCTCTAATCCGAGCCCGTTCTGGCGGCCCAGCTGGTGCCTCTTTTTGTGCATCGAGATAACCAGCCAGGGAGTTGCCCACTTTCCGCAGCTCATCACCTAGCGAGATCCGCGTCTGGTTTTTCTTGGCTGGCCCCATCACGTTTTCGATCGCAGCCAAATCAGTGTCGGCCATAACCATTGCCATTTGCTTGCGCTTGGCAGGCTTCATGCTGGCCTTGTTGATTGCAACTGCAACCTCATCGGCTTTACCGACTTGCAGTTTGACACCGATAATTTCTTCAAACGCTTTTTTCTGCTCTTTACTCAGAGCGCGTATCAGATCTTTCAGCTGCCCACGTTTAGTAACTTGCTGGGCTTTTGTGTCAAACAGTAGTGTTCCTGTCCATCTGCCCCAGGTCCGCATCAACCAGCGGTCCATGGTGAGCTGCTCAAAGTGACCATAAAGGTTTGCAAAGAAACCATTGCCGATCTTCGGACCCAGGGCTGCAGCTCCATAAACTTCTGTCGTTTTGTTTTCGCCAGATACTGTTTTACCTGTAAATGCTTCGACCTCTTTGACAGTTTGCTTGGTGGTCATGAACTCAATCACAGTGTCCATGCCGTATCGCGCGACCAGGTCATTGAACATTGCCAGACCTTCGTTGATCGCAATCTGTGCTGTGCCTGCCTGGATGTCAGTTGGCATCACGCCATCTTCTGTGTATCGGCGGTAAACCTCTTGAGCCAGCTGGAAATTCTTATCGACCTTGAGGCCATTTGACGTAACAGCCAGCGCCCAGGTAAATGCAAACTTTGCATCCTGGTCTGTGGCGATCTCTGGGTGTACCAGGCTCACCAGGCGTAATGCTTTTGTGACCTTCTCGTTGTACCAACCGATCGCGTTCGCGTTCTCATCAAGCGCATACAGCGCGTCAGCGACAACTGATCTAATTAGGTACTGCTCAACATTTGCAGTGAACTCGCTAAGATCAACGCCAGCTGCTTTTGCTTCAGCGTTAACACGATCCTGCAGCGCCTGCTTGAGCTCTCGGTTAGTACCAAACTGCTGAGTCCCAGCAAACTCAAACGCGCCAGCCAGGTTCGACAGTTGGTCAACCGTTTCTGGAACGACCTTGCCTTCTTGCTGTTCTTTTGCGCGCTGATAGAAAATACCGCTGCCAACTTGTGCATCGAGCAGCTGTTGCTTGAATTGATAATTTAGTGGGATTGCATTGGAGATAGATGTTTCTGGCCCCATTGCCACCAGGTCTTCTGAGAATATCTGCGGATCTAGTGTCAGAGCTTCGATCGGGTTCGCCTGGGTGTTACCACCTCTAGCCACCCGCAAAACAATTGAAACCTCTGTGAACCCTGCATCTATTAACGCGGCCATGCGATGGCGGCCTTCATGGCCAACGATCTGCGCTCTGCCATCTTCACCAATTTCAAACTCAAGGAAAGGTGTCTGCGTTTGCTCTGTCAGTTTTGTTTCTTCTAATGGTCCTGCCTCTTGTGCCAGGGTTTCCATTCTGCCTGCTGGCAGCGTCAGCTGAATAAATTGCTGCGGAGACATTCGGACAGCAAAGCCTTTAGTCTTGTCGCCTGGGTAGCCGTACTCTTGGATCAAGCTCGAGATGCGCTGCTCCGACCAGTTGGCCACACGGTTTAGTTCGCCCTGGCTTAATATGTCGGCGCTGTCTACAAAATCAGGATCGAACGCAGCCTCGGTAGATCTGACATTTTTGGGATCGAACACGATTGTCTCGCCTTCGTATTGCATCCCATCAAACCCGCGCTCTTTGAGAACCTTTCCGATCTCATCCCAGAACACGTTGTTGAACTGGCTGCCCTCGAACTCCATTGCGGCCATACGCTCCCGCGCCAGGCCTTCTGCTGCGTTTACATCTTCTTTCTGTGCCAGGTTGCCTCTGATGTACAAAGGCATTCTGCGCGGCTTTCCGCTGCGCACATATTTCTCACCGTAGTTAGGATTGTCTGACAGATAAATGCCAGGCCCGTATTTGCCCTGAGTGCTGGGTGCAAACTCTCGAAACTCTGGGGAACCTGTCCAATGATAGAACACTGTCTCAGTGTTGAAATTTTGCTCCTGGGCGCGCTGTGTTCTGGCCTCGGGGGTCATACCCTCCTCGCCGAACTTCTCGAGCGCGGTGGTGTATTCCTGGGCCTCTGACACAACATCGCCCTGGTAACCCTGGGATGCTGCGTTTGACAGGATGCTCGATCTCGACTGCATTGGCGTAGTCGATGTCGCTGGGCCTTCTATGTTCATCATGTATTTGTCATAGAACTGCTTTGGCGACATGTTCATTTTCTTCGCGTTTACTACCGCGAAATCTCGAACGAACTGAGCATAATTTTTTGCAACAGCTGGTGTGTACTGCTGAACGCCAGCCGCAATCACTTGCTCTTGGACTTGGGCCTCGATGGCTTTTGCTTCATCAACAAACTGTTGGTTTGTTTCTGTTTGCGCGTCCATTATTTCTTGAGCTTCTCTAAACAGATCCTGCTGGTTGTTTTGGAACTCGACCGCTTCTGATGCGCTCATCGCATCTGGGCTGACGCGGACATGAGGCTGAAGCGCTTCGCCCATTTGAGAACCCGCGATGTTTGTCGCATAGTCAGGCGTTTTGATGATGACATCACCGCCCGTTGACAAAGCCTCTTCTAAACTTAATGCAACATCTGGCGCGCTTTCTGCCAGCTGTTCTGGTGTTATTTCGAGTTGACGCAATACACTGCGGAACTGCTCGGCATCCACATAGATGTTCTCAGCTGGTGTGCCTTCTGTTTGCTCCTGGATGAACTGCCGAAAACGAACTGGGTCGCGCCCCCTTACTTTGCTTTCTGTGACAGCCGTGTTGAGGTTGTTAAAGAACTCTGTCTGAGCCTCGGCGCGTCTAGCAGCCTGGCGATCGACATAGTAATTAACACCTGGGCCAGGCAGTGAAAGTAAGATCAAACCTTTTGTTGTCGCCTCAAAGATGCCTGCTAGGCGATCTGCGATCTGCTCTCGGCCCTCTTCTGTGGCAAGCAGCGACTCCATTTCTTCTGGGTTGAAAGCTCGGGCTATCTCTTCACCAGCTATGTTTGAAACTTCCTGGAGAACTTCTGTGGTGACCTCGGTGCCGTACACCATCGCATAGTTTGTTGCGAACGTGCTTAAAGCGCTGCGCATTGTTGGTTGCGTCAATACTCGATCAGCCACGTTCCTGGTGACTTGCGTCATCAGTGCGTCTTTGAATGGCTTGGCAAACACAGCCGTGCCAGTAGTCTCGAGCAATGCGTTTACTAGGCCGACACCAGTTGATGCATACTGAGCAATTTCTCGGTCGATGCCCTGATCAATCATGTCCAGGTAAGCTAAACCACTTTCCAATCGGAACGATGTCTCTGCCTGTTTCGCAATGAAACCAGCAAAGAAACCAGTGATTGTTGCAGCTGGGACTGTGACAATTTCTTCTGGGGTTAAAACTTGTGGACCCAGCTGACCCGCAATACCTACTGCAGTGCCGTAGCCCATGCCCGTGTAAGCACCGAACTGCAATGCCTCTGGCATAGTCTGAGCCATCTGGCCAACAAACTCAGAGGTGAAGCCGAGCCACGTTTGCGCTTCACCGTATTCGTTGCGCATCGCTGTAAGCTCATCGAGCCTCGCTTGCTCATCTACTGTGATGACACCCATTTGGGCTCTACTCGCCAGCTCACCAAGCTCACCAGCCTGCAAATAGCCTTTGCCAAATTGCGTCTGTATATCGCCAGGCACCGCGCGCGCCCATGCTGTTAGGCTTTCGATTGTCCCCAGGTTTAATGTGTCATCATGCGCTAATTCTGCAAACTCACGGTTCTGCAACTGTCGAGCTAAAATAGGGTTGTCTTTTGCTCGAGCCTCCAGTAATGATCTCTGTGCAGCAGCCCTTCTCCGCATTTCATCAAGATCATCAGTGATCAAAGATGGCGGCAGATTGAGCTGTTGCGCGATTGCGTTTCGCTCGGCAGCGGAATCAGCATTTATCTCAACCGCTCGATTGAGAATATTCTGCATCACCCTATCTTCTTGCTCTCGCTGCTGCGTGTATGGAGCTCGAGCAGCCTCGATCATTGCTTGCTGGTCAGCTGATAGTTGATCCTGGACTGTGTCGTTAGCGGTCGGTGTTGCCAGCTGCGGTATTCTTGCAGCCTCGACAAATGGATCATTTTGGCTTGGGGCCAAATCTATCAGGTTATCTGTGACTGTTACCAGATTATCGTTATCCACTTACTGTTCCCCTGATGCTAATAGAGCTGCGGCATTTGCAGGCTGACCAAGATCAACCCATCGATTTATCAGGTTCTGCTGGTTCACGGGGATATTGTCAGCCTCGAGCGCAGCCATCAAAATTGGCGACACATCCATTGGGATGCTGGCAACTCTAAACTCATCACCACGCAATCGTGGGAAACGACTGCCCGTGTATGAAACGAACGCATCTTCATAACGATTTGCTGGGACCATCGCCATTGGCATCCCTTGGTCAAAGCTGAAATATCCGCCTTCAACAGTTACCCTGTCGGTCAATATCCCTTGAATGACTGCTCGAGTTTGATCTCGGCTTAATGGTCTGTCGCCATTTCGGATTTGAGCATCATAGATAGCATCCTCAACTTCGGCTCTTAATTGTATTACCGCTCGTTTTCCCTCTGGGCTGTCAGGATTTATGAAATCAGTCAAACCAGCCTGGAGCAGCTGGTTGTTTAGTATTTCATTATCAATGGACGCGGACAGTGGGTTGCTAGGTGTGTCAGGGTTTGTAGCAGCAGCGTAGTATTGCTGGAACGTGCTTTCAGACATTAGATGCCTATTTTGTAATAGCCATTCTGGGTTGGCCCTGTCGGCAGGGTTGTCATACATATAAAGCATTGTGTCAGGGTCATCACCTCGAGCAGCGCCCTCAACAATCTTTGCTCTATCTTCTGGACGCAAAGAAGACATGATTTCTGCTGGAACATCTCGCCAGCTTCCACCGTCTGCAAACGCAATCTCTTGGGCATTTTGGAACGCGGCGTTGTATTCCTCGGTTTGCAGCTGCACCCCTTCATTGTATCGGCGTGTGACCTCTGAAATGGCCAGGTCTTGCTGTTCACGGTTTGGAACTGTTTCTCGAATTGTAGCGATCATGTTCGCCAGGTTTGGCTGGTTTGCTCTGCCAGAGCTATCTGTTGACAGCTGTTGCGGCAATGAATTGATCAATGTTTTATATGCAGAAACTTGGTCTTCAGTAATTCCTGTCAAACCATCCACCTGGGCTAACAATGCCTGAGATAATGCACCAGGGTTTTCCATGTTCTCGTTGACAAGCTCGAGGGCTACTTCACCGCCAAAAATGTAAACAGCTGCAGTTGCTAACGCCCTGGTTTCTGGTGGCGCGTTGAGGTATGCGGCATCTCTTGCTGCCATGCTCAATCCGCTTGGGCCATCATAATCTGGGTGAGGTGTTGTGTTTTCATTTATGCCAATACCGACAGCGCCTTCGGCACCAGCCATGCTACCGTCATAGCCAGTTTGTTGCGTCCACACCCCATCTGCTACCCCAATGGCTTGCTGGGTGTCGTAACCAGTGTCGAGCTGCCTGCGCAGTTGGTTGTAGGTAGTGGGCAACATGTTCCCGTCACCGTACACCTGTTCCAGCAATTCAACTGCTTCGACATATTCACCGTCCATTGCCAGGCCTTGAATTACGCCCGTATATGCCTGGGTGTTTATTCTCCCGACCATTTCCTGATATTGAGCACTGCCTTCTGGAATACCCATGCGCTCGGCTAATCTGCCAGCCTGCACGATTGCGCTTTCTAGGTTTGTATGAAACTCACCTTGGGGATCTGCATATGTGTCCCAGTTCCTTGCGGCTTCTTGCGCAAAGTTGTTTGCTTGTGCCTGCGTTTCTGCTGCGTAATATCTGTCACCCTGGGCAGCAGAGTGGTTAGCCATACGTCTAATGCCAGATCTTAATCGAGATGCCGATTGGCTTCTAAACATGTACCCGACAACGTCATTACTTGCTCTGTCGGCATAATCATTTTGCAACGCAACGTAACGCTCTCGAATAGCGTCAAAGCCACTTAATGCGTCCGCACCTTGGGTTCTGCCAAAGTTGAACTCCATCTCTTCGGCTTCCATTGAAAATTCATTAAAAAGCCTGGCGCTTTCCGCATCATTCAGCTGATCGGTAATACGATCAGAGATTTGCTTCATTGTGTTGCCAGCGGTTTGCATGGCATTGCCGAGCTTCACGGCTTGCTTAGATGCGACATTCTCAATCGGCTGGACAGATCCTTGGACCTGTACCATCCCTGGTCCCTGGGTGTTTTCCGCGACCTGGGGGGTATCTAGCATTGGTACCTTTGGCATATTTCTCTCCTAACCCTATGACCCAATCGGTGGCGCAGCGGGTGAGCCAGCTGTTGAATTGGCAATCATCTGATCTGTACGCCAGTTTCGGTACCAGGAATTGGCAAAGGCTGCACCACCAGTTAGCAATGATGTGCCAGCTGCAGTAAATGGGCTAATGCCTGCCGCGCTTTGTCCAGCGCCAAAAGCGTTGATGCCAGCAATTGTTGCTGATGCATCCATTCCAACTTTACGCATGCGCTCTGCTTCAGCTGCGCGGACAGCGTTTGACTCAATTGTATTTTTGTCGATCTCTTTGATCAGGTCTGTTGTGGCTTCTACTTCTTGAGCACTACCAACACCTAACTGAATACCTCGGGCAGCCATTGCCGCGCGTCCAGCTGATTTAGTTTTGCCAGCTGCCATAGTCGATCGCATCGATGCGTTCTTCCCAGCTCTCATAATCTGCTGGGCCTGGAGCTCGATCATACCGCTGTTGATTTCAGCCATGTCCTGCTGGAACTCATAGGACAGCTGCTTGGATTGTAGGTTTAGTTTTGCGCTTTTCGCGCCGTAATAAGCGCCAATTGCAGAGTTGGCCATGCCGACCAAAGACATGACTGGGCCAAGGTAGCCCATTGTTTGCGCGAATGATGCTGCGTTTCCGCCGCCTGCAGCAGCGTTTGATCCCGTTGTCATAAGCTCAACACCTCGTAATTTTATAAGTCTAAGATAGACCGTTGGTTAATGTTTACGGGTACTCTTACCCGCCCAGCGCCACCTCATATGTAAGAGCAATCAGCGACAGTGGTAGCGGATCTTGTTGTCTTACAAATACCTGGCCCCCATCCGCCCACTTTGGGGACAGCATGAGTTTGATCTCTTCTGATTTTAGCCTTGGTGGTACACCGTATGGCTCGTTTGTTCGCTGCTTGGCTTCGACCAGGTTGTCTTCATCTGGGCCGATGAATATGCCCGATGACTGGTTTACGCGCAGCCAGGCGTGGTTGACGTTCTTATACAAGCCCTGGCCAAACGCTTCGACCTGGAGCTGCATCGGCAGAGTCTTTAGATCTGAGATGTACTGCAGCCCTACATGGACAACAGAGTGAGCTCGATCGAGCGTGATCTCACCTGACGCAACGACACGCTGCGGGTGGACCGCACCGTCTGCCAAGATGCTTACTGTCTTGCCTTCCAGGTGGCCTAAACCTGAGATGACGTTCCTGGCAACCGCATAGTTTTCTGTCGCGACACCCTGGAGCTCTGTAGGAAGAGCTTTGTCTGTCCGAACGGTGGCGACCGTTGCTGATGTAACGCCCTCGATCTTCAAACGATAGAACTGACCATCTGAGTCAGTGAGCCTAATAGCATCGCCTATGTCCTGCGTACCGCCAGGAGTAAATGTATTGGCGGTCATCGTGATTGTTAGCGCTTCTGAGTCATCCCATAAGGTTCCGCCTGTTATTGTTGCGGTGTCTGACCCTGTGTTTCTACCGTCATATGTTGATCCGCAATCAACAAAGAACGCATCTTCTGGCTCATATATCTTGCGGCTCTGCATTCTTTCGATAAACCGTTTGGTTTCACCATCAATCTCGCGCTTCACTACAACATACAGCCTATCCTCGATGCCCTCTGCTACAACGCAGCAGCTCTCGAAATCGCCATCTGTTTCATGCGAATGCATCGCTCCGACCTGTTGCTCTGGAACGTATGTCAAAGCCACCATGGTGCCATTGCTGGATACGGTCCAAACAATCGGGGTCGGTGCTTTCATGTACGCCAGGTCTTTAGTTGTGAAACCATCGAATAAGTGTGTGGCCCGTAGAGCCAAATCACTACTGATAAACCCATTCGCTTGCCAGTTGTAACCCAGCTCTCTGAGGTGTCCGCCTCGAGCAGCGGAATAAATCATCGTGTTGTTTACGATCACTGGCTGCACGTTCGATGCACCGACATATGACTGTGGACGAACAGAGATAGATGACGGGGTAATTGCATCAGTGTTGACCGATGTGATCCGCCATTCAGCTGAACCTGTTAGCAGGATCAATTCGTTCAATGGAGCAATGTGTCGGATTGTGTTTGCTTCACGCGCAGCAACTCGGAACTCGATGCGATCGTCATCCCGAATAGGCAGGCCATAACTCATCTGGCTCTCTGTGCCTGACTTAGTCATCCAGATCTTTTGCGGCTCGTTGATAGTACCCGCGAAACATCTGCGCTGCTCAAAATAAGATACGGCTCCAGGATAGTTTCCTGTCCCGACAAAGTCGTTGTTGTAGATTGGCGGGGACAAACTGAAATCAGGGCCAATGTTGTTATCAACCAGGGTTGTTGTTTTGGTTGACCCAATATAGCCAAACGTGCCGCCAGACTTCTTGTAAACGTAGTAACGGTTTGCTCCCGATACTGCATTCCAGGTGATCGTATTCTTGGCCCCAGTGACATAGATGTTGTTTGTTACTGTGTCTTCTGCGGACGGTTCGCTTTGTGAGATCTCATCATCGCCGATCGCTGTTACGACATATGTGTGATCTTCATATGTGTCTGAGTTTGTGCTGGTTGAGCTGGGAATATACCTGGTGACATTCACGCCAGTTGGCGCGGCCAGTGGTGAGCCAAAATTTATTTCCTGCAATTCCCATGTTGTCGCGCCATATCTGCGCAGCTCGATGGGCGGGTGGTTCGGATGCACCAGGGTTAGAACGTCAGCTGACTGCACATAATGAATATCGAACAGCTCATCTTCTGTGAACAGTGTTGGTATCTCATAGGTTTGATCTGATGGCAGCTGATACCAATACGCGGCATCGCTTGTGGGCTGCCCAGTGCCTGCCTGTACGCAGTAAAAGAAATTTCCGCCATCTTCTACCTTGTCTGATATTACATACGCTGTAGCAGCGTCATACGCCGCTGGGGTGCCAAACAAAACCGTTTGCCCCTGGGTATGGAAGCGAATGTAATATTGTCCGAACTCCAGGACGATTGTTTGGGTTGTTGAATATGTGAACGGGATCAGCCGAGTTTCTTTGTCGCTGTCCTTGACCTCTTTAACCAATTTGAGGCCTGGTCTGTTTTCAGCTGGGCCTTGTGGCTGCGCAATGAAATTACGCATGGTGGCAGCGCCTGACTGAAACTTACTGTCATCGATGCGGCCATACATTTCGGGCGACATCTCGCCGCCAGCAAATGACCGTTGCAGCGTTTTAGTTTTTGGCATGTCCTATCTCCCTGTTACCCAGGGAACAACGTGCTCTGGCTTAGACAGCCTTTGACGCGCGTCCGACTCTTTCGCCTGGATTAAATATGCAGCCATCATTGTATTGCAGCGCTTTGACTCAGCTGCACCAGCATCACCCTTGATAACAGGGCCAGCAAGCATGCCTGCCAGGTGCCATGACAGCGCCTCAATAAACAGCGGCGGGAATTTTGTAGTGTCAGTAATCTTTGCCTGGTAACGCAGCAAAGCATTTTCCTGGTTCGCATAGATGACCAGGTTGCCTGTCGCATCTACCTCGAGCGCGTATGGCTGCGGCACATACGTTCCTGCAGCAATAGACGGTGAGTTTTGATACTCGTTGTTCGTAAAATAGGTTGTGCTGTAATCGTTGCCTGCATCTGGTGAGATCACAGAGGTAGCGGTCATCAGATCAGCTGGTGCCGCATAAGCGTAGTCCCACTGCTCGATCGTGTTGACGTATGAAGCCATCTTCGCGCGCTTACCAGCGAACGACCAGGTGTGCATCTCCAACAAAGTGTCTCGAGCGATCGGATAAAACCGTGATGCGTGTTCAGCCTGGGCAGAGCCCTCTGGTGGTTTAAGGCTTGCAATGGTGGCCTCATCACCCAGGTGAGCTAGTGCCAGGTTGCATATGTCTACTTCTGATGCCATTTAGCCTCTCCTAAAGTAAAAGAGGGGCCGTGGTTTCCCAGCGGCCCCCCAAGATTGCAGCTTCCAGTTAAGGATTTAGCCGCGCCTTAGTCCGCGTCCTGGTCTGCTTTCTTAGCCTTCGGAGCCCACTTCTTTTTAGCAGGGGCAGGCTTTTCAGCTGCTTCTGCCTTTTGTGGAGCGGCCTCTTTCTTTGCTTCCAAAAGCTCTAAGTGACGGTTCTCAGGACCATTGTATTCAATAGTTTCGCCTTCATTCCGCACAGCGCCACCAACATGGCACTTGGTTAAGACACGATACATAGGCATGGCTTAATCTCCTTAACTTACTGAGAAGCCAGAAGCGTAATACTTCTTGCCATCTTGCAGGTCCAATACCATGTCTGCAGTAACCTTGCCAGCAGTCGCATTAGAACCGCCAACAGTGTACTGAGCACCCAGGTAGCGCTCACCCTTGCCGCCGATGACGGGTGGGATTTGCACAACATGCTGAGAGCCTGCAGCCAGGTCACCAGATGCAACTGTGATTGCAGCAGATGCGGCAATAGTTGCTGGTGAGCCAAGAGCTGCATCAGAGTCAGTGATGACCTCGAACGTCAAACTAGTGTTTGATGCAAATGTCTCAGTGACAGTGAACACCATATACACTGGATGACCCATTCCGATGTCACGGCTTGAACCAAGGTCGATTGTGTTAGCTGAGACTGCAGACGCTGTAACTGCCTGGTCCTCGCTTACTCGTAGTAGTTTATCGGTAATCATTTCGTTTTCTCCTTAAAGATTGATTTAGCTTACAACTGCTTCAGTGTTCAGCAGCTGGTCTACACGGCGGAGAGGTACGCCCAAGAAGGAGAGGTAACTCTGTGCTGTGCCGAACTGCGACAAGCCTTCATTGATTGACAAGACAGACTGAGATTTATCCAGTGCCGCAATCGACAAACCTGAGTGAACTGTGCGGTTCATGTAGAACGCAGCGCGGCCCATGCTCATGTTCGGGATGCGGTAGATTGCTCGAGCCATTAGCTTGATCAATGCTGTTGCAGCAGTTGTTGCCTGAGTGCCTGTTTGACCAGTCAGATCTGACACATCGATGTTCGCGATGCGAACAACATAGCGCCAGTCTTTAACGACCAGACCGTTTTTCCACTGGTAGCGCGTTGCAAATGCTTGCATGCGAGTGCCATCAGCGTTGTAAACAGTTTGTTCGCCAAGATCTTCATGGATCAGGCCAGCCTTAGAACCTTTAGGGAAAGGACAATAGACAGTGTTGTCGCCCCAAACCACCAAATAAACAGAGGTGTTGTCTGAACCCGAACCACCAGCTGAGATGATGTTCTGCGCATTGTCTGCACCGAGATCACCATAGCGTGATGCCAAGCCCAGGAATGTCTTTGGATCAACCGATGGGTTGCCATAGAACATTGTCTCTGCTTGTGTCTGGTTCATTGCTTCCAAGAATGCAGTGTCTTCAGACAGGCGGAATTGAGCGGTGTTGCCGTTCAACATAGCCAAGTCTTTGTCTACTTCTGAACGCGCTTCGAGGATGCCACATGCTTCATCAACCTGTGCTGTGGTTGATTTGCTGTTTGGAATACCTTGGTTAAGTGCGCGCCAGTAAACACTTGGCAAGCCAGTACGAACGATCACGCGCTCACCAGTCGGCAAGTTGCCTTCTTTGAATACGCAATCTTCGAGGATTTCGTTGGACTGCGAGAGCAGTTCAGCGATAACAGGTACGCGCCCATCAGGGTCTGTACGTTTAGCCCAATCGGCTAGGGATAGATTTGAAGTTGATAGAGTTGCCATTTTTATAGCTCCTTAGTTTTGCTGATTAAGAATACAGTGCGGCTGCAAGCCCATTAAAGTCTCGAGGACCACTGTTGTTGGTCTTTGAGCTTTCTTGTGAACCCACATAACTATCCTCACTGATAGCTTTGCCAGCCCGATAAAATACCCGAACAATCTCAGGATGGTTACCGAGGCCAGACTCAAGTAACAGGGTTTGCAGTTCTGGTGTTGCAAGTGTGTCGAGAGCTTTCTTCGCGACCTGGAGATTATCCTGGAGGTTATCACCGCCATACTCCTTGTCGGTCGAGGCCTGCTCGAACCACTGGTTCCGAACCTCTGCAAGCACCTCTTGTGAGCGCGCCTCCAGGGCTGGTTGCATTTTAGACAACACTTTTTCTGCAGCTGCCTGCGACAAGTCGAGCTCTCTAGCAACGTCCGAAAAAGCCTCGATCAGGCTCGGGTTCATATCAATATCATTGATCTTCCCGAGATCGTAACTTTCTGGAGCACCGAGGGTTTCTGTTCCCTCATTTGCTTCATTCTCTCCAGCATTGTCCTCGCCTTGGGATTGCTGGTCTTGTTCACTTGCAGTTTCCTGCTGGTTGTCTGTGTCTTTGTACAACGCCTCACTTGCGCGCTCTTCAACGCTCTGTTGAGCAGCTGCATTTTCTGCAGCCTGCTGCGTCACACCATCCACAGACGGTTGCGATGCTTCCGCATTATTGTTCGTTTCTGCTTCTGTCATCAGCTCGTTCATATTTTTGCTCCTTTAGCATAGTTGGATATAGCTCTGGGCAGAGAGTGTGGATCAATCCTAAGAGTCGTAAGCCATAGTTTCTGTTGCCTTCACTAAACGCCATTGTCAGCGCGTTGGTGTTAAACGACAGCCTAAATACTCCTGCCTGGTCCAAGAGCCGCCAAACAACTCGGCGACCCCTCTTGCTGCTCATGAGCCACTTTATGTCTGCTTCCTCATTTACCCGATCAAGATCATCAAGATGCTTCTGCTCTTCTTGTGATCTTTCCTGGCCTCTGAGATCAAGAGGATCATAATTACTCATGTTGTCAATTTATCCACATTGGTTGGGGTTACGGGTACCAAGTTCATCAATATGCCACCTCATAAATAGCCAGGGCTGCAGATGGCCCAGCTGGTCGTGATGCGGTTGCAGTCTCAGCACCCAGGAATGTCTGCACATCATCAACCTCAAACATGATCTGAATGTAGTCACCCGCAGCCATCGGTGCAAAATATGTGCGCTCGAGAACCTTACCGCCTGGGCTTCCGCCATGGCTTTCAGTCACACTGACTCGGGTGGTTGTTACTGGGATGTCGGTACCGTTCTTCATGCCCCACAAAAAGAAACGCCCGATCTGGCTGTCAATATTCACTAATTGTGCTGTGAGTGTGAAATTAAAAAAACCAGCTCGAGCAAAATGCAGCTCATTGCTATTACGCAGTTCGATACCTTTCTCAACAATTGTGTTGTTGAAGTCGATCGCTTTTGCTGTGTTTGCCGCAATTGCAGCCTGGTCACTATCATTAAACCAGGAGCCGTAGTGGGCAGCTCGAGCCCATAAAAACTCACTGCCATCTGGATCTTTTACGCCGACCAGGTCATTGCTGGCGTGGTCATAAAGCCATGGTGCGTTGGGGTGCTTTTGCCTGACTGCCATTATGATTTACCCTGGTTCGGATACAGCTTCTTGGCGGCTGACTCTTCAAAAGACTGCCGTGTCGGAGCGCCCTTGCTCCCAGGTTTACGCATCCGCTCACCGCTGCCATTCTTGATGCGCTTACGTTTCGCATGGATGTTGGCCCAGAGGCCAGGACGCTTCGCCATGTTAGTAGCCTTTTTTCTTACCGCCGCCCTTTGTAGGCGGCTTGCTTGCTGGTTTCTTTTTCATTTAACCCTCCAACATTTTGAGTTTGTAAAGCGCCTTCCCCAGGCATGAGATTACCTCATCAACCTGGTTGAGCACATGGGATTCAGTGCCGACCATGATCCTGTTCTCTTTCGCATAGGTGTAAAGATTTTCTAGGTCACTGATCGAATCTGAACTTAGGTCAAAAGGACCAGCACTGAAACTTAGACGTTCGCCCATGCAATTCATTGCAACCTCGGCCAACGCATCAATCTTTTCTGGCAGATCTTCATACAGCTCGCCCAGCGCTTTGTGCTTTGCATAGCTGTCTGTCATCAGGTGGTGCATGTGAGCGATCGTCACCCCATGCAACAACTTGCCGATATAGGTAGCAGCTGACTTTGTGTCTCTGCTATCCATGGCTCCATATAGGAGCGTACTTTTCATTGTGTCCATTTAGTTCAGCTCCACTGGTGATGGTGATTGGTATCCGCTGAATTGGTTCATAACATCCATCAGCGCGTTCTTGTCGCGACCCGTTCTTGCATCGCCCAGGTTCTTAGCTGTCTTCGATGTTTGCTCCAATTGTGCTGCCTGGGCTTGAGCTGCTTCTGCTTTCGCTCGAGCTGTCCTGATCTGGGCAACATCTTTGTTCGCGATGATCAATCGAGGATCAACACCGAGCATGTCTGCATATGCATCCGCCCAGGTATCACTATCGAACTTGTCGAGAACGTCAGGTTTCATTTGAGCAACAACGCCAAGGTTTCCAACGAACCTATCAACGCCATTAGATCCGATCGCGCGCTGCGCCTGGGCCAACATGGAAACAAACTCAACAGAGAGCTCCATTCCCTGCAACTCAGGCGGCGGCGGAGGAATAACGCCAGCCTCAAGCATGCGCGCGAAAGTAGTGTCGATCAGAGGATCGAGCAATTCGTTGTGCAACCTCTCCAGGACAGGCCCAAGCATCAAGAGCTTTTCTTCATGCCTTTCTGCGACCTCTGTTGCTGTCATGCGGGTGTCTGTCGCATTGGCCAGCATTAGGAATAGATCTGCATAGAATGCGCTGTTAACGCGGCCACGCACATCCTGGATATCCATTAACAAGTGCTGCAGATTAAGGTTCACCTCAAATGCAGTCTTGATACCCTGACCCGCCTGATCAACGTATGACACGCCGCCAGGCAGCGTTTCAATGTCACGGTTCTTCATCGAGCTTGGCACCTGGAGCGGTGGTTTAGTCTGGTAATCGATCGCCTGGGCTTTGCGCAGCTGCTCATGTTGCAATTGCTTGATGTCGCCCAAGGCTTCCATGCCTGGACTATTCCCATAGATATCGCCGCCCACAGTGTTCCATCGTGGTACCAACCCAGGGAAGTTTCGGAACCCACCTTCACGCAGATACTTTGCATCAGTGTCCGCGCCGACCTCGAAATAGCAGCTGGCATACTGCATGTTCTTGTTGTCGATCATCTTGATATCGCGATCGCCTCTCGGCTCAATCGCATGAATGATCGGCACCCATGAATCCAGGTTGCCTCGGTCATATAGGTTTTTGGTTGCGGTGGTGCAGTTTTCATACCCAAACTCTTTGACCACTTCCGCCACTGTCTTTTCAAACTCTCGGTAAATCGTGTCAACGCGGCCCTGGTAGTTGGTGCCGATCGCAAACTCGCCAACAGTCGATGGATAGTGATGGATGATATTTTTGTGGTCGTAGAGCACCAGTGATGCCGATGTACCAAAAGCGCCTAGCTCTTCATACATCTGATGCAGCGTCCGATAGGTGTTGGACTTTGTGAACACGGTCATCATCCGATCGGTCACATCGTTGCACCACATCTTCACTGGTGGATAGTTATCGAGCTCTGGATCGCCAGTGCCGAGGCGAAACCATGGGCGCGCTGGGCTAGTAGCGCCAGCCATCATGCCAGCGCCTAGCGTCCGCAGAGCGCGGGTGCCAGTGTTGTCATAGATGTTGTTGTGCCTGCGGTGTCCCTTGTCTCGGTCCTGCCTAAAATAACGGCCATTGCGCGGCAACAGATACGTTGTGATCTCCTGCCAATGCGCCCACCAGGACGCGCGCTCAGTCTTCAGATGGCCCCAGCGAGTAAATACCTTATCTCGCTTTGGACTACCTTCCTTTGTGGTCTTTGCATCGCTGGTGTATTTAGCCATTTTTATGCGCCCAATAATGTATTGCCTGAGAGTTTGAGATCTTCAGTCTGTACGCCTCGAGGCCCAGTAAGCATTGTGCCTGCTGGCCCTGCTTTTGCTGCCTGGCTTGCACGGCTCATGATCTCGCTGGTATCTGGTGCTTTACGGTTTTGCGCGTTGATAGCCTGCTGGCTCTGCTGCGCTTGCTTTTCAGCTGCTGCAACTTGCTGCTGCTGTGCTGTTGCCTGCATCTGGATTGCCTGCTGCTGGCCTTTAATCATGTCCTGCTGTGCTTTTGATTGCTGCATAGACATTGCACCAGCGCCGACACCGACAGCTGTTGCTGCTAAAGCGCCAGCTCCCAATGCAGATGCTGTCAAACCCGCGCCTGCTCCTACTGCAATTGCTGTAACTGCTCCTGACATTTCTATTCTCCTGTTATGTTGACAATGTTTGTTGCCGATGGATCTCGAGACATTAGCTCACATGCCTGGTCAGTAAACTCCTGTTCGCATGCTGCTATGTCTTTTGACGATGTCGCGAACGACATTGTGAGGTGGGTATCGGTAACGGCAATGAATGCTTGCTTTCTGTTAGCACTAGCTGGGATGACGTTATAACCCGTCAGCCTGTTCTCGCGCTCATTAGCAAACACGATGATGTCCCCACAAACTGTCAGCGTTGTGGCGACCTTCACCAGAGCACCAGTCAAACAAGTGCCAGCTGGGATCATTATGGTGCGTGAATACACTCCGCCATGCAGAACGTGCCAGGTGATTAGATCAACCTGGTCCATGGTCTTTGCGACCCCTTCCAATTCAAACACTTTATCGATCGACTCGACCGACATTGGCTTGATGGATGTTTCTGCAATCGTGATTTCGTTCACAGCAACCCCTTGAATAACGCGGTGTTCGTTGCGGTATAACCCAACCTGGGTGCCACTGCCTCGAGCCTGCCGCCCTTTGGTGCTGACAACAGTATGCCGACAGCCCCTAATTCTTTGGCCCATGCTTCAGCTTCTTTTATCAGCTTCACACCAGCGCCTCCTTTTCGATGATCAGGCAAGACAAATATTGACTCAGTCGTTGCACAGATCCTGTTGTAATGAGGCAGAACTGTTACCAGCATCAACATAAACCCAATCACTTTGCCCTGGTCATTGGTTGCGATCAACGTCTTCATCAGCCCCACATTCTCCATGTGCTGATACGTTTCCCGCTGCCAATCGCAGTCAGGCATGCCCTCGATCTTACTCTCTAAGGCATACAGCTCAGTGATGGCCTTAAACTCTGGATCATCCGCCAATTCAGCGAATGGAGCTCTACGCACATTACTCATGAACCAAGTTACCTATGGTTTGGGTCAATACGGGTACCAGGTCACATAATTTTATAAGGATCATATTCATCCTGCGTCTTCCTTTGTGTCTTGATGTAAATGTCTTCGGGGTGTTCTCGATGCACGGGCGCTGCAAAAGTTAGTGCCAGGGCATCAGCCAGGTCAGGTGATCCACCGCCTTGCAGCCTCTTCTTGATCTGGTCCTTTGGCTCGAGCACCTTACGCCCAGCGCTGTCATACCAATAGGTCGGGGTCGCCAGCTCTTGCTTGAGCTTTGGGTCATTTGGGATCGCACCGTTTTCATCGATCCATTGCTTCATGCCCCACCACATCTCTGTTCTGCGGTTGATGTATAGATCTGGATCATTGGCCCTGGCACCAAACGGCACCTCGATCACATCGTATGAGAGCTGTCGCAGCCGATCGATCACACCAGCCCCAGCGCCACTGTCGATAAACACCGCATCAGGTTTCCATTCGTTGATGATGTTCGCGATCCTGGCACTGAGCTCCATGTTGTCCAGGCCTCGGTAAACGTGTGGGGTAAACGACTGCCAACCCTGGCGCTTAAACACCACCGACCTGTCATCACCGAACCGAGCGGGATCGACACCGAGAACCCTTGCAGCATGCGTAACGTCTGCAGACCCATACTCGCGCTGGGCAGCAATCTCACAATCGCTCAGGGAGATTAGCTGGTCATCACCCGCAGCCGTGAAATCACACAGATACTCACGGGCAAATGATGTCTCAGCCATTTCGCGTTGGAGGCGCTCAACCTCGTCTGGGTCCAGGCTCTCGGTGTCGAACACTGTATACAGCGCAGCGTTCCAATTATCTCGGTGCGCAGCTGCATAATAAATCTCAGAGAATAAGTTCACCCCATCAGGCGTACCAATGAACATGGCCCAGCCTTTTCTGTCAGATAATGCAGGCTGGATGATATCGTCCCAAACCTCGGGTTTGATCTGCGCGACCTCATCGATGATACATCCATCAACCCGCAGGCCTCGCATGGCATCGGGGTTATCGCCGCCAAACAATCTAATGATGCAGCCGTTGTGGCTGAACTTAACCGACAGATCACTTTCATTGATATCAACGACACCAGCTGCGCGCAGTGGCTCGAGCTTCTGCTTTAGCCTTGCCCAGGCAATTGCTTTGGCCTGCTTTAGAAACGGTGCAATGTACAAGAACATCCCGAGCTCGAGATCGAACTTCATTGCCTTGTCGATCAGCTCCATAATTGCCAGCTCTGTTTTGCCAGCTCGGCGGTGCAGCGCGTAAACACTGAAGCGCTCTCGGTTCTGATGACATTCTTTCTGCCACCCCCTGGGCATATAATCCAACCGCAGTGATGGGGCTTTAGCCATTACTTGTCATCCTCACCTGGAACGCCAGTAATCACATTTAGGTTTATCCCGCCCTCATGCTCGACACCGACCTTGTCGCCATACTTTTTCGGGTTCCATTTCGCCAGCAGCTTCATGCGCTGCTCGACCCTGTTCTTGTTGTACTGCACATGTGTGCTGTCCAGGCGCGGGTTGTCGCCACCAGTAGATATTGGAAACTCATCGATGATCTCGAGCGTGTCTTCTGCGATCGCGTCCTGTCCCATGTCGCGCGCGCGCGTGAAGCGTGTGAGAAATTCCTCATCTTTCTCGAGCCAGTTATAAACTGTTCTCCAATTCGGGCTGCCTTCTTGCCTGCAATAAGCTCTCAGCGTTTGGCCATCAGCGATCCACGCGCATATTTCATCGATAACATCGGGATCGACCTTTTCGGGCGGCCTTCCTCTACTCGCTTTTTTCTTTGTCGGTGTCTTCATATTCTTCAATCGTTTTCCAATTCATCGGAGTCTGGGCTCTCCGAGAATAGTTGCAGATCTTTTGGATGGTGCTTTTCCCCAGATTAAAATGCTCTGCCAATTTGCTATATGGCCAACCCTCATCCTCATGAAGATCTCTGATTTCATCTACAACGTCATCAGGGATAGTCGCATTATGATGGGTCGAACCAATCCTGTGACCGTCCTCGTTTAACGCTATTATCTTTCGCACCTTTTTTACCATCCGCACCATTTAATCTATTTTTATTATTATTGTTATATTTTATTTGATTTTACATCAACATTTTTAATTCTCCAAAAAGGGGAGATCACCCGTTACGCATAAGGCCCAATCGATATTCTCATCAGGGCCATCGTAATTATCTTCATGGATTAGATTGATAATCTTTACGGCAATGAGCTTTTGCCTGGGGCTTTCCCGATCGATCTTTACGCGATGCAGCCCAGGCCACTCGCATGCGCTCTTTGAGATGGTCAACGCTTCCATATCCTCTTCGCAATTCTCTTTGCCGCAATTCGTATCTCCGCTGTTTTAATGGCTTGCCAAGCAAATGCCTGGCTTCGCATTCCAGCCGCCACTCTTCGCAATAAGAGCAAACGACTTCGCCAGTAGAGCATGATTTCGTTTTTGGTCTGCTGCATTCTTTCGAGCATGTCATTTTTTACCTTTCTGCATATGAGCCAGCCAGCCTGAGATAATCTGGCTTGCTTCATTTTGTGTTATTTCCTTGAACGCCTGGTTTAGTTTTGTCTCTGATCCATCATCATCTTTGAAACCAATCCCAAACTCACAGATGCCGAGGCCTTCCTCTTCAAAGAAAAACCTCAACTCAGGCTCACCCATTTTGTCCTGGCGTTTCATCAAGACAATCTGAGTGAACCTTTTGCTCTTCCATGTTTTAGTGAACATCAGTGCGACATCTCTTTTATTTGCTTTTTCAGCCGATCAATCTCCAGCATCATGTCGCCCATCTGCAAATCTATTTCATGGTCGAACAATCGAGCTGCGTTCCAACCCGCCTGGAAAACGTGAGCGGCTTCCACGTTGCCTGCCTCGAGCTCTGCCTGGTGGGCTGCAACAAACTCATCCCAGCAGCGCTGGATAGCAGCTGCTTTCATTTCCGCTGGATCGATGCGTTTTGCATTTTTCATTTTTTTCTCCTGTGTGATTCCCATGTAAATTGAATTAACTTACCGCCATCCTCTTTCAGTCGATCAGCAACTCGATCACCCAGGTATCCGCCCAGGTCTTTTGCTGGAATGTTTGACAGCAATATCGTTGGTTTTCTTTTTTCGTATCGCTCATTGAGTATGTCGAAAATAACCTGTCGCTCGAACTCGCTGCCAAACTGAACACCGACCTCATCCAGGATCAATAGATCGGGATAGGCGATTGCGTTGATCGCAGCTGTCTCACTTTCATCGCTGCCTTTCGTCCAGGTATCTTTGACGCGGCGAATGGCTCGTTGCACGGTTGTAAATAAAACCGTCTTCTGCTTTTTCAAAATGTGCAGAGCGATGCCGATGGCCAGGTGTGTCTTACCAGTTCCTGGGTTGCCAACGAAAATCGCACAACGACCGATCTCTCTTACCTGGTCGAAATTATTTGCATACTCCTGGGCAAATTCCAGCGCATGCTGCTGCCCTTCTGTTTCGGCGATGTATGTATCCAGCGTTCGATCTTTGAAGCGCTCTGGGATGCAGGCACCATTTACTCGAGAACGCCATGCTCGATCAGCGCGCTCACGCTGCTTGGCTATCTCTTCCTGGCGATCGGCTTCCTCTTTCTCTTCAGCACATGTTGGGCATCTGCTCCAGATCTGGTTAATAAAATTTCTTGCTGTGAACTCACCGTGCTTTTCACAGATATCTGTCCTGGTTGGACATTCATCCATGTCTGGTATCGGCATCTCTAACTTTTTCATAGATCCTCCATTGTTCCCCAGTTCTCGACTGGTCCTCTTGATTGTTTTTCTCCTGGGCGTTTTGTATTTACCCACTCAGCCTTGAACCCTCTCCAACCTCTGAGAACACATTCCTCAAATACCTGGTTCAAGGTCCAGTCAGCCATCTCTGCTTCCTTTATGATCCTGGCCAATGCTGTTGCAGTGAGAGGCGCTTTCGCTTTTCTCCTATGCTGCGTGAAATCCTTCCAAACCTGATCATTCACACCATCTGGTTTTATTATCTTAGGTTCTTGGGTCTTGGTTCCTGGTTCATGGTTCTTGGTTGCCTTTAGGTTCGGTTGCGACTCGGTACCCACTGGGTTTTTCTTTGGCCTTCCGCCCTTGGCTCCATTGATCCTATTGACCTGGGCCTGGTGGTGATACTTATCGATCTCTCCCTGGCATCGATCGTGGTACCAACCATCATCACGCTCATCAAAGAAATCCTGCAGCACGGTTTCGACCACCTCGGACCCCAGCCGTAACCGCCTGGCAACCCACTGGGTTTCTTTCGGTATTGGCTTTTCGGTGTCCATGTACATATCGATCAGCCGCCTATAGCACAGATCCTCTTCGTTCGAGAGGTGCGCAGTCGAGCTGCGATAGTCGCCAATGTGAAATGGATAGTAGTGCATCAGTTGTCTCCCTTCGCTGAAGAGAGCATTTCCTTAATTTCTTCCCGCCTACGTTTTGTGAGCTCAGACGATCTCTGACGCGCGCATTGCACACACGTTGCATTGATTGTGTATCTGATGGTTTCGCCGCAGTTCCTGCAAGGTTTGCCCTGATAACAGGACTCGCCTTCCAGGGCAGCTCTTTGTCGGTTATGCATTTATTGCCCTCTTTTTTTGGTTAATGGTTTCACTATCATAAACCAAAAACCAAATAAATCGAGACAATATTTTAGAATGGGATGTCATCATCCATATTATCGGTGCCGCCCTGACCTTGGTTATTTGGCTTCGGCTGCTGGTTTGACTGACCTTGCTGCGGCTTGTTGCCGCTATAGTCTCGAGGCTCGAACATAGACACCAGGACGCTATCACCACCTTTGCCCGAAAAATCTGGGACACCCGCTGGGTTGAAGCAGCGCGAAACCAACAGAAATTTATTGCCATCGTCCGACTGCATGACGCTGCCTACGTTTAGCCAGTTGGCTTTTTTGTTTCCTTCGTTGTCGTTGTATTCCCTTGTTTTGACCGCTAGGTCGTATAGCTTTTTCGCCATATTTACTCTCCTTTGATTTTCATAATTACCATGCCTGGGCTCATCACCTGGCTTGGATCTACGTTTGCGATGACAGTGGCAAAGCGCTTGTCATCAAACCCGAGCGCATCACACGCCCCATCGATGCCAGCTTTCATCCTGGCTATCAGATTATCTCTGTCATACGACCTTCGATCTGGCCGCACAAACGTAAGCTCGAGCACCAGGTTTCCATCGCCGAGGTCTTCCTGGTTTCTCGGCTGCTGCATCATCAGCATTGTTTCCAGGTAACAGGTTTCTCGGTATTTCTTTTTAGCCTTTGCGACCTTAGACCAATGCAACCTTTTGTTTGGTGACAGTTGTGATGGTGGCCAGGGCAGCTCAAGGCTTACAGTTGCATCATCCATCTTGCCGCCCAAAAATTAGGTCATGCGCAGTCAGGTCCAGGCCTAACTCCCAGGCCTTCTCAAGCAGCCTGCGTTGCGCTGCACTTGGAACTGTTCCTGATTTTTTCCAACGGCTAACAGCTGCTGGATCTCGGTCTATCGCCCTGGCAAGTTTGCGCACCCCACCAAAGGCGCGGGTCGATAGCTCAACTGGTGTCAGTATTCTTTTTTCCATTTGTACATGTTGCCCTATGATCAACGCCCTGGCAACGTGCGTGTTTCGTATGTATTCGCACAGGAACATAAACCCACTTGTGTTGTTCTAATATGTTGATATAATGTCTACACGTTCAATAAAGGAGAAGCGTATGACAATCATCACTCGATCTAAACTTAACCGCACCCTGGTTGCTGCTGCTGGCGATCTTGGTGTTTCTGTTGTTGCTAACTGCAAGCATGGTGAGCAGCTGCTTTTCAACGTCAAAACTAGCGACAGCTGGCGCGGCGATTTTGTCTGCCTCGATGACCGTGGCTACCAACATTACGGTTCGTTGACCGACATGAAAGAATGGATTGCTCTGTCTCAGGGAGCTGCAGAAGAGGTGGCAGTATGAGAGAGAACATCGACTTAGCTATTCACGATGTAGTGGAGCTTCGCCTCGAGGGTGAGACTAATAACACCACAACCGCCTATCGTGAACTGAAAATAGAAACCAAATCAGGGCAAGTTTTTAGCATCACTTTGTATGCGCAGCCTGACTCTGATGAAGACGCATTGAGGATCGTAATATGAGCCAAACAAATGACATCTTTCACCATCTAAAAACTGTCGGTTCGATCACAGCCCTGGAAGCTCTTAGCGAGTATGGCTGCTTTCGACTCGCTGCGCGGATCAAAGATCTGCGTGACGCTGGCCACAATATCTACACTGATAATGTTGAGCTGCCGAACGGCAAAACCATTGCCAAATACACACTCATCCAGTTCGAGGTGTGATCATGGGAAATTTTATCGGACGCACTATCGGCGGCACCTTGGTTTTCATTGGCCTGATCATGGTCATGGGTTCCGCTAACGACTGTGACGGTGCATGCATGGACCAGGCAAACACGATCAGCGAAATGCTGATGGTTGCTGGTTTCGGTTTCGCGCTAATGATCGGCGGCTACTTCATTTATGTGAGGTTTGACGATCATGTGTGAAATTGATTTCCGCCTGGCAGGCATCCCCTGCATCATCAATGTGCTCTCTTATGAAGAGTATGTCCCAGCCAAAACCTATGGCCCACCAGAAGACTGCTACCCAGCAGAAGGTGGCTGCGGCGACTATGAGATCCTGGATCGCCGTGGCTATCGAGCAAAATGGCTCGAGAGAAAAATTGACTCGCGCATCGACTCTGAAATCCAGGACGCAATCTTTGAATATATGGAGAACAACTAATGACTGCAAAAATTATCCCCTTCACCGACAAACAAACCTGGCTAAAGCATCGGGTCCAGGATGTCACATCAACTGAGATCTCTGCCTTGTACGGGTTGAGCCCTTACATGAGCGCGTTTGAGCTGTTCCACCAAAAGCGCGATGGCCAGGTGGTTGAGATCGATGACAATGAGCGCATGCTTTGGGGCCGCCGCCTCGAGGACACGATTGCCCATGGCGCTGCCGAGGACCAAAACTGGGTCGTTGAAAAAATGGACTGTTATATGCGTGACCCTGACGATCGCATCGGCAGCTCATTCGATTACAAGATCATCGGCCATGATGACTCAGCACAACCAGGCATCATGGAAATCAAAAACGTAGATGGCATCGTGTATAGCCGCAACTGGATCGATGACGGTAACGGCAACATCGAGGCACCCGAGCACATTGAGCTCCAGGTGCAGCATCAAATGGAAGTTGCAGACATCGACTGGTGCGCGATCGTTGCCCTGGTCGGTGGCAACACGCAAAAGATCATCCTGCGACAGCGTGATAAAAATATCGGCCAGGATATCCGCGCCAGGGTCAAAGGCTTCTGGCAGGCTGTTGAGGCCAATGACGCGCCAGATCCTGATTACACAAAGGACGCTGACTTTATCATCAAAGAGCTGCGCAACAGCGCAACCGCGAACCTGGTTGCCGAGGCTAATGCCGAGCTTGAGGACATGATTAAGCAGTATCAGTTTGTAAACAAAGAGGCCAAAGACATGGCTAACCTGGCCAAACAATACAAAGCTCAGATCCTGGAAATGGCTGGCGATGCATCAAAAATCTTAACGTCATTTGGCGCGACTGTTTCATGCGGCATGACGAAACCAAGCGAGGGAACACTGATTACCCCTGACATGGTTGGCACCTACGTTGGTGGCCGAGCTGGGTTCAGATCTTTCCGCGTAAACCAAAAGAAGGAGAAATAATCATGACTACAGAAAACACACAGGTCGAGTTGGCCCAGGAAAAAGCATTGACCCCAATGGAAGCGATGCGCGGGACGCTGGTAAAAATGGAAAGCGAGTTCAGCTCTGCGCTGCCGCCTCAGATCCCAGTGGAAAAGTTTATCCGCACCACAATGACTGCAGTTCAGATGAACCCAGAACTGCTGCATGCTGACCGCCGTAGCCTGCTCGGCACTGCAATGAAAGCAGCCCAGGATGGTTTGCTGCTCGATGGCCGCGAGGCTGCACCAGTGATCTTCCGCACCAAAGAAGGTCCAAAGGTTCAGTACATGCCGATGGTCGGTGGCATATTGAAAAAGATCCGCAACAGCGGTGAGCTGCTGTCGATCGCTGCGCATGTTGTGTATGACCAGGATAAATTTGAATACACCCTGGGCGATGATGAAAACATCACTCACACACCTTTCCTGGGCCAGGATCGAGGCAAGCCGATCGCAGCCTACGCAATTGCCAAAACCAAAGATGGTGCAATTTACCGCGAGGTGATGTCAGTTGCCGATGTTGAAAAGGTAAGAGCATCCAGCCGCGCTGGTAAGTTTGGACCGTGGGCTGACTGGTGGGATGAGATGGCTAAAAAGACTGTCATCCGCCGCCTGGCTAAACGCCTGCCATCGAGCGCAGATATTGACCAGGTAATGGCTGCAGATCTCGAGGCCTCTGGCTTCGCGCAGAGAGCCCCGTCAGGGCCAGTAAACATCACTCCAGCACCAGAGCAGCAGGCAGCGCCTTTGTCGCGTCTACGGGCCTCTATGGCGGAGTCAGCCATTGTTTCTGGACAGGATGAGGCTGCCGATCAACAAGCCTGGCATGAATCAAACGGGGGCGTTGAGGATGAGTCAACAATTACTAACGACTGAAGAGTTGTCTCAGCGCTGGAGCCTTGCTGAAAACACGCTACGAAAATGGCGGGTTGCTGGTGGTGGTCCTGCTTACATCAAACTAGGGCCAGGTCGTAACGCAGAGGTTCGATACTCGATCGATGACATCATTGAGTTTGAGAACGAAAACAAATTCTGCCAGGACTTGGATTAAAAAAGACCCCCCCTTAATTGGGGGGGCCAACATCTGCCGATGAGGGTCAGCAGGAAATCATGCCAATTGGTAGTGAGGCCCATCAATAAATGGTTTTCTCGATTGTGAGCGCCTTTCATCAATATAATGCATCATCGCATCATTCATGGTGCCTTCCCATTTGGTAATGTCTGGCACGTTCCAGGCTGCCCCCCAGAGGATCGGTGTCTCTAGCTCGATGGCTGCTGCTTTGAATGCATCAGCGATATCATCATACAAGTTGAGTTCCCAGCTGACCGCCGAACCCACATAAGCAACAACGTCCACGGCATCGCCTGTCAGGTGCTTGCTGTTCATCGTCTGGCTCTTGCCTGCGGCAACATATTTGCGCTGGGTTTCCAGGCTGCGCATGCCTTCTGTAACTCCGAAATCGACAGTGGTCAGCTCGATCGCGCGCTTGACGATTGCGACCATCTTGGGATTTACGCCCTCGAGGCGGGACAGGCTGCGCTTAGATAATTTGAAACTCATTTTGTTAATCCTTTTGCTTTCTCGAACGTGCGCAGACCACCAAGGCCTAGCATGCCGAGCAACACAGTCATCAAGCTATCCATGTCAAAAGCGGGTAGCTCTGGCGGGGTGACCCCAGCATAGGCGAAACCGAACGTAATCATAGGTACCAAAACGAAATGCCATATCATCGAAAAGCTCAAGCCCCACCCCAAAAAGGGTCGCCAACCCGCCACAAAGATTGATCGATGCGTGGCTTCGGCTTTGTTGATTTCGATCTGCCCCATGTTGGCTTCATGCATGTGGCGCTCGGCCATGGTTGCTATGTCATGAGCCAGCTTGGCTTTCGCGTCTTTATCCTCGACAAACTTATCGAGCAGGCCTGCGACAGGGCCAATGAGTGCTTGTAACATTTTAGTCTCCTTGCTGTTGTTTTAGTCTATCTACCTCGGCCTCCAGCAAACTCGCTCTAACTTGTAGATCATGAAACAAAACCATCATTTCTTCGCGCAGCTCTTGCCTGGCTATTGCGTTTCCAGGGCTTGCAATGATCTGCCCCTGGGGATCGATCAAAAGCATGAGATGAGCTTTGATGCCATGAATGTCCTGGTTGATTGCCCCGATAGAACTGATAACCCACCACATTGCAGCGAGTAAAAGCGGGACCAGGCTAACGATTATTTTTGATAGGTCGAGATCTTTCATGTTGATGTCTTACCCTCATGGTTTACCCATACAGCAAAACATCCAGTGGCTGCACCTGTTACCACAGAAACCAGGGCTGCCTGAGAGTGTGTTGGATCTGGCAGCGTCATGAACCATTCAACAACACGCCAGGCGCTGACAGAAAACATGGCCATCATAATGCGCGGCAATAATTTGAACTCTGCCAGCTGCTCTAAAAATGTTTTCTCATGTGCCATACTGATCCCCAGTTATGACGCTATCAGCAAAAAATAACCAATTGCTAACGCGACTCCGATGCCTAGGATTATTAAAAGGCCGATTCCAAAAGCAGCAGCAATTTCCGCCCACCTTTCTTGCCTTTCTATTTTTTCCCGCATCTTCTTTCTTTGTTCTTCTTTTCGCTCCCTTGCTCTTTGAACCTGGAAGTTGATCCAATCCGAATGAAGGCCAGGTCGGCCTGCATATATCATCCATTGTTTGAGCTGATCTTCTTTTTGCTTCAGCTCCTCGAGGGCCATGAACTCCTCAAGTTCAGTTTTCTTTTTACCGCCTTTTTTATTTACGGTTTTCTCGAGGCTCTCTTTGCTTTCAAAGAATTTTGCGACATGCTGGCCTGCTTGCATAAGTTCGCCGCCATTTTGCAGCGTAGTCTTGATGACCTGGTACGCAGCGTTAGCCGCAGCCAATTCCGCCAGCATGTGAACCTCCTAAACTTTACGGTCGAGCTTTTGGTCAATCCTTTCGATCAAATCCTTCAGCTCTTTAATGTCCTCCTTTTGCTCTCTTTTTAAGTTTTCGAGCAGTGATTTCATTTCTGATTTTTCTACATATGTTGTCGGCAAATGAACCTCTAACGTATGCAGATCTAATTTTAACTTTTGAACGGCATCCCACAGAATGCGAACAAACCAACCGACTGCTGCCAGCATTGCTCCCCATCCCAGGTTGACGATCATAGCCCAGTCCGTCTCCAAACCTACCGCTCCATCAGTCTGTCTAGTTTGCTATCGAGAACCTCCAATCGGTTTAGCACTCGATCAATATCAGCATGGACCTCTTGCTTAGTGACATAGTCACGGGCAATTTCTTCCCTGGTCTTGTTAACCAATATTTGTATTCTCTGAAGCTCCCTAGCTTTATCTCTAAGAAACCATCCTGCTACCCCCATGGAGAGGGTTAACAGGAAGCTCCATATTTCCATCATTTCGCCCGTCATGATTAGGCCTGCGATTCAGACCAGGACAAACGCCCAGCAACTGTGAATGGGTTTGATCCAGTAACAGATGATGGGTCTTCTGTTAGTCGAGCCACAACTGTCAGGATGTCTGGGCCATCAGGGAAGATGTTGTCTCCGCCCAGGATTGAGTTACCCAATACAGCAACCTCACCCAACTGCTCTGTTGTTTGGATCTGTTGGCGACCGCTGGTGCCTGTCGAGCCTTGAGCTTTGAATGAGTAGATCGTTGTTCCGCCAGTCACCTTATCCTGCGGGTTGTGATAAACCAGCTGCGATAGTGACGGGTTGGTAACCCTGCTCCAATCGATGTTGTCTATGTAGCCATTCAGTCTGAGCTCGATCTCACATGCGTGGGTTGTTAGAACGCCCACCGAGTTCAAGATCAGCTGCATGCGGTTGATTACCTCACGCTGGCCCAGAAGACCGATCGTGTTTGTGTCAACAGCTGGAGCCAATCGGATAGAGATCAACGGCACATCAATTGTCACAGGCTGCGCTGCGTCAGCCAGGGTGACAGTGTATGAGCTGTTGGTTCCCGATGTTCCTGTTGGCTGTCGGTCAACTAGCAATAGATCTCGAGTTTCGATCCCGCCGTAATTGAAACCCTCAGAGCTTCTGATCGATGGCTGGTATGGCGTTTGATTGAAATCACGCTCACGCGGGTTATCGGTCAACGTATTACTCTGGAGATTAGCGCCAGTAATCTTAGCCCCTCTCGGGATCTCCTGGTAAGTAGATGATTGGTTTACGACAAGCGCGTATTCGAGCTGACGCAATCGGTTCCCATCTACGCCATAGTAGATGTTGTTTCGGTATTCCACTTTACCCGTTACGGTAATTGTCGCGGCACCTGTTACGTTGATCGTGTTCGATGAAGCGTTAAAGATGTACGCCTTATCGTCATTAAACTCACCATCCATGATGACAGATGTACCCCAGTGGGCCAGAGCTGGGACATAAGATGGCTGCCCAATATTCTGGATGTCATACCGCGCAGGAAGGTTACCCGAACGCAGATAGGCTTCTGTCTTCTTGTTGTTGTGAATGAATGAATGGAAATATTTCACGTTGCCGTTTTGATCTTTGAAACCAAAACGAACCTTACCAGCGCCATACCAGGAGTAATCCATGTAGGCCATTTGGATTTTGTGAATATCCAAAACATAACCAGTCTTGCCAGTTCCATCACACTTATCAATATTCCATTGCGATTGCGGAACCCTTTCAATTTCGGTCTTGGTAACAATCACATTGTTTGCACTTACACCGCGATACGATGGCGCGATATAGAGGGTGGTGTCGTTTTCAACTTTAGTGACCAGGCAGCTTTGGCCTCGAATAACAATGTAGTCACCAGCATTTACTTGGCTGATAAACTTAGTGTTAGTCCCCTGGACAATACCTTGAGCAAACTCAGTTGTGACAACCCCGCTCAATTGTTTGGTTGAGCTTCTGCGACAAACTGATAGTTGCTGCCCGTCATATTCAAAGAACATGCCGTTTTGATCGTCAAACAATCCGCAGCGCAGTGAGCTGTTATTCCAATTGTTGACATAGTATTCAGCAAAACTACCAGTGCTCACTGCATTTGGTGAATAGATAGTACCTACCACCGCAGTGCCAGCCGCAACTGTTAGTGCTGTATCAATCTCATATACACCATCTTCTCCATCGGTGCCGCTGGTTTGGCTGACAACTTTTGATGCAGGAGTTGTGTTGAGCGTCATGCCAGGAAGGATCAAACCGCTGGTCATAGATGAAACGGTCATTGTTGTACCGCTAATCTCGCAGAAGAAATCAGCCTCTGGCATCTCAAAGGTAAATGAGTAGTCATCAAGAATTGATACGACTTCCCAGTCTCCATTGAAATAATCTTCACCATTTTCTAATGGCGCGTCATAAATATGGAAGCTCAAACCTTGAGTCATTCGATGCGGGAACTTGGTGAATACCGTAGCGACTTTAGTCCCCGTGGTTTCAATTCGTTCGATCTGTGTTGTTGGTGAAAAGTTTACGGCAAACGAAACCTGGATACCTTTACCAGACTGGTATCGGAAATAACGGCGCGTCTGTCGGATCATCTGGCTGTCAGGGTTGCTAGATGGGATGAGCTCTACGCCGCCATCATATGGGCGGTGCAATGCAAAACCATCAGATCTGATCAGCAGTGATGTTGATACCGAATACTCAAGATCAGCCAAGGCCTCATCAGAAACCTCGTCTAACTGCATTTTCTCTTGCGACAAAACACCAGACACTCGCTGCTCGATAGTTGCACCAGCATTGTTGATTTTGTGCATGGTAATGCCAGCGCCAGCTGATGTGATATCCAGCTTGTTTGTGTCAGCTACTGCATCTGCGTTGGTCGGATAAAGGCTGATGGTGTTATTGTCCACGACAGAAACATAGTAAATGAAACCACTGGTCAATCCGCCTGGGGCTGTATCGGCCTCCATCAAAATAGCGTCACCTGTTGTCCAACCATGATTGACTGTTGTGTCGATCGTGTCGTTGGTTGTGTTTACATTTGTGCCATCTCTGGCCGTGAAATCTTCTGGCTTATACAGAGAGATTGTGTCGCCCGTTTTGAAAAACGATGTAAAGTTTGTGTCAGTGCCAATAAGAATGTCGCTGTCTAGCTCGATCCTTGCTGTTCCCGCGCCCAGTACCTCACCAATGATGTTGCTAGTTGACAGAGTCGCCAGGCCAGAGCCCTTGCTTGTTAGGCTAATAGCTGTTTCTGCAAGTGAGTCACCCTCAGTGGCAGCCAGCCTGATCCAATTTCGAGACACTCGGATTACATAGTAATCGTTGCCAGCAGTTAATCCGCCTGGCACAGTCCCGACCGATGTTAAATTGACCTGGTACCCCGTTCTAAAATAATGGTCTGGAATGCGGATTGCATCGTCTTCGATCCAAACAGAACTGTCTGGGTCAAACTGAATTGTCCGCGTTGGGATCTCAGCGCTTGATGCACATTCAAAAGTATTGTCATCAATAACATTGCTGATTTCCAAAACCCCATCGGATGCGCCATCAACATTTGCGGTTAAGCGCTGGGTTCCTGTTCCTGCCCCATACAGATCAACGATCGATGTTTTTCTAAATCGAGAGCTGCCAGACATGGGGTATGAGAACCAGATCCTGTCAGACACTGTCCCTGCTACCGCACCCGTTGCAGTTCTATGGACATAGAACCTGTTCGCATCGATGACGTTAATATAATAAAACGCATTATTTCTCATGCCGCCGAGTGGATTAGATGAGGTGTAAAGAATACGGTCACCGTTTGTAAATCCATGCGCGTTTTTGCGAATGTACTGGTAGTTTGTATAAACATAACCAGTTGTGTTATTTCCGCTA
>Ga0209138_1000460_pt1 | contig 39975 bp, 29 predicted proteins | sample SaaInl3SG_22_DNA_FD_184645 | JGI IMG/M metagenome (GOLD analysis project Ga0209138, IMG submission 184645) | Marine microbial communities from expanding oxygen minimum zones in the Saanich Inlet - ESP_153SG_22_DNA (SPAdes) (version 2) | ecosystem: Environmental > Aquatic > Marine > Intertidal...
GAAGAATTTAGTTGGGATGTAGATAATATTATTAAAGTTAAGGTAGATAACGAACTAGTTATCAATAAACGCTTTGGAGAGTTTACAGTTAACGAAGACGAAACCGATTTGGATAATGGTATCTACAAACCAGATGTTTTGCCAAGCTATTATTTAATAGATTATGTCGGTTCTTGTACTATTAAAGCAGAATCCGGTGATACTATAACAATACCTTATGCCCATTGCAATTTAAAAAGCGAAGGTAACGTAACTATCAAGTACGGTAAATGGCACTTAAGGGCAGAATTAGAAGTTGAAAATGAATTTAAATTGAGTGATTTGGTTATTGTTCGTTTAGATAATTTGATTGATGCTATTGACTCTGGTGAACCTGGATTTGCCTCGCTTATATTATTGCCAGGTAAAGGAGCAATTAAGTTTAATGAAGTTGCTTCCAACATAAAAGACACCTATGAATGTTACATAGAATAAATATGGAAGAAAATGAAATGACTCCAAGGATAAAAAATTATTCTTGGGAATAAAAAGTGGAGTCAAAGGGATTGCATAAGTAATGAATTATAAATGTTATGTGCTATAACTTTTACTTATTTTAATTCTTCATGAATTTTAAAGTATATCCATTATCAAATTTCATAAAGTAAAGTCCGTTTGAAAAGTTTTTGATTTCAATTTTTTTATTTATTCTAGGTTATCATTTTTTTGACAAGCTAATTCCAATCATCCTCTTTGCACCTTCCTTTTTCCCATATCCAGCTCTTTCTCTTAGGTATTATAGCTTTGTGGCCAATTAAATTGAAAATTTCACCTGTGCTATCATTGATCGCTTCTAAAACTTCAAAAGAGTTTATGTTATACCTAAAATCAAAGCTGTAGCAATTATTACATACCTTGAGATTCTAGGTGACCAAGGAATACAAGGAGATACTGGTGCTCAAGGTCCAATAGGTCCAGCAGGATCTGGATACTCCCACTATGTTGGAGAGTATTTTCAAGGTGGAATTATTTTTCATTTATGGAAAGATCCAAATACTGAAACTGAACACGGCTTAATTCTTCACCCTTTTGATTTTCCATATGCAGCATATGGATATGATGGGGTAGATATAGCATTTACAGACAAAAGTAATGGGCAAACAAATTTGCAGATTGCAATTGAGCAAGGAATTGAATCAGGGACTGTATTTGAAATTGCATCAAATTTTTCTTACGATGGATATGACGACTGGTATCTTCCTGCTGAGCATGAGGCAAGAATGATTATAGGAAATATTTTAATTATTCAAAACAGTTTGGAATCACTTGGTTATCCTTATCAATATTTAGATAGAATGTGGACTTCAAACAATCTTTCCAGTTATGGAGGCACCATGGATATTAATTTTGGAAATAGAGGAAATTATAGTACAGCTGCGAGTAATTTCAGATATAATGAAAGATGGAAGACTAATAATTTTTGTCTTATTAGAAGATTTTAGAGGTGGGAAATGGTATGGAGCCCAAGGGTGTTAATTCACACTATTTTGGGGTAGATTTGGAGGTATTAACAAGAAATTATTTTCAGGAATAATTTGTTATTTCCAAGAATAATATTTGGAGCCAAAGGGAGTAAAGTCGAACTATTTTAGGGAGGATTTGAATTTAACCTCCACTACTTATACGCCTTTGCATATAATCAATTAGAGACTTTTCGGACATTTTGATTCAATTAATTGTGTATGGCTTAGACTAAGGCAATTTATTCTTATATATAAAATAACCAAATTCATCATCAACTAACACTCTTCTATCTAACCCTAAGTTCATTTCTTCACAAGCAGTTTCAGAAACCAGTGAACAAGAAAAGCAAGAAGCCAAATTCAGATCAAAAATACCCTGACCTTCAGACTCCCAGCATAAAGGGTCAGAAGAACAGTTTTCCATTCTTTTTAATCCTTTTTTTATGATTACTGATATCCTTTCAGGTTCCCCTTGTGAAACTAAACCTCCCATACTTCCTTCTGATCCTTCTGCTGTATATATTAAAACACCTGACATTTGTTTTTCAGAGTTATTTGATATGTATAAACGTTCTTTTAAACTTGCAGTTGGATATCCGCAAGAGAATTCAAGTTCACGCATAATCATATGAGAAAAACTATGAATTAAAAAATGTTTAATGCCATTATTATATATTTTCCGCATTGTTGCTGCTCCCTGAATATCAATATTTGGTTCTTGCATAAAACGTTTAAACCTTTCAGATAACATCTTCTCATTTGAATTAATCCACTCATCTATTTTTTCTTGATTGAATTGAAAAAATAAACCTTCACCTAAAGATTCATTTGCAGGTAAAATAAAGAGTTTATTTGGTTCTTCTGAAAAAATATTTTTAGCCTCTTTGGAATACTCAACTGTACCGTTTTTCACTATTCTATCTCTAGGTTGAACTCTAGTGAAGTCAAGTTGAACTTGTGTAACTTTTAATTCTTCAATTTGTTGAACTTTGGAAAAGTAAGTGCTTAACTCCTTGGTCAATTCAATGTCAGTGAATTTCAATCCATCATCTTCATTTGAAGGGTTTTGTGTAAAACAATGATATTCTTGCCATCTGTAGTTTTCGAAATTATCTATATTATCATCTTTACAATCATTATTAAACTCAGTTCCCAATTTTGAAATAAGTTCATTAATCGAAAATGATAAATCTGAGATATTTATTCCACAGTCTATTTCTAAAAACTCTTCATCAACATTTTTATTAAACCATTCTTCTTTTGATTTCTCAAATTTTGTGCCTAGTGTTCGATTAAATTTATCATTACATACAATTAAAGCATCAATCAATTCTTTTGATTTATTCTCTGCTAGATGCATTGGAATATATAGGCTTGAAAAACCACTAGCATAATAAACATTATTTGCAGTTACTAATGAAATCCGCATTCCTTCTTCGAGTTTGAGATTACAGGTTTCATTTGGAATTGAAAAACTATCTAATTCCTGTTCCCAAGGCTTCTCTCCTTTACATTTTGGTTTAATACTGTTTATACCTTCTAAATTAACTTTAAAAGCTTGGTCTTTACCTGAACCACAATTATTACAATGAATATAAATACTCCCATACCCTTCAGATTTATTCTTGCTTTCAGTCCAAATTAATTCTGGTTTTGTACAACAACCATCATAACTTAATAAATCTCTAGCTTCTGGGTCTTCATTTCTGTGATTAAGTTTCCAATTTAAGTATTTAGACCAAGGTATATCGGATAAATGACCATTCGGACAAATTAATAATATATTTGTTTGATTTAAAGTTTGATACACTCTATTATTCACAAGTGTACCTTCCATATTTTTCGATTTAAACTCACGTTTAAAGTCGTTTCCATCTCTTGGGGGAGCAAAATGGAAATCTTTTAAAATACCCCCCTGTTTTTGACATTCTTTTCTCCAAATTTCTTTCCAATCATTTACTTTTTTAAGATGACCTTTCCTGTTTGTAAACCATTTTGGGAAATGAGTTGCATTTATCATATAATCAGAAGACTTACCTTCTTCTTCATTTCGATCAAGTGCAGTTTTTATTGGGTGATTTTTCCAATTAGGAGTATTAAAACTTTCATTCAATGACATATGGGGAATGTCAATCAAACAAACTAAAGACTCTAGCTGTTTTTCAATTTTCAAGAATTCTACAAATCTCTTATCATCTACGATTAGAAGCCCTCTATTGTTTATTTCTTTTTGTACTCGATTATAGATTTTTTGGTTATCCGATTCAGTTTCTCTAATGATTGAAATTTTTCTATTAGCCCATTCTATAAACTTCCATTTGTTAATGTCTAATATCAGGGCATATGAGCCTAATTTTGAGGTTATAATGGAACCTACTCCAGCATTTGATGATAGAAGTTTATACTTACCTATTCCTTGATTATATTGTGATTGATTTAGTATTTTCATTTTGAATTAATTTTTATGGCTGCTTCAGATTCAATAACTCTTAAAGACATTGGTATCTGCCATTTTTTACTATGAATATCACCTTCATAAGCATCTAGTTCAACATATAATTGTTCTTGGTTAGCATTTGTTCTTTTTGATTTATTACTAAAAACAAATGTTTTATTATCTTCAAGAGCTTTAGATGCTTCTGTTTTCCACTCAATAAAAGCTTTATCTATCCAAGTTTTTATAAATTCAAGGTTTTGTGGCTTCAGAAGATTCTGAATTTCCTTATCATAAATTTTGTTTTTATTAATACGATTATCAAAATTAGTTGTTAGTTGCCTAATTATATGGTTAACATCTGTGTCGGTTAAACTGGAAATATTTGATGCAGATGCTCTTTCTACAAAATCAGTTGTATGACGCAACATTGTAGCTAAGTATAATCCTAAATATCTGCTAACAGACTTTGATGTAAAAGGAGTTATCGATATTGGTTCGACATAACTGTACATTTTTTCGTGAAACTCTATAAACTTCTCATAATGAGAAATATCCCTTGCTCTAAAAGGATGATGCACTGTAAGTACTAAGCCATAAGAGTCTCTTGCAACACGACTACTGGCTTGAATGTATTCAGCAGTATTTCTAGGCATAGAATTCATAATAATTGAATTAAAGCGAGAAACATCTATACCTACCGAAATCATATTTGTGGCTACCAAAAATTCAGGAGGAATACTCCCTCTTTTTATTTCACCGTTTTTTATGTGAGCAAACCTTAATGATGCGTCCCATTTTTCTTCTACTTTTTTAAGCTCATTTTTCACTTCCTCACCAGAGAGTCTTCCTGTCAATTCGGACTCTTCTATTGGACCATAGGTGTATAAGGAATGAAGTAGTTTTTGTGGTCTAATTACTCTATTGAAAACCCTACGAACTTCTTTTAATATGTAGGACTGTACTTGTGACTGAGTTTTACCAACTTCTTTTAGACTATTAAAGTAAGAAATAATAGTATGAAAATAATCCATAGACTCTTTAAACGAGTCGTATTTTTCAAAATCTATAGTTTCATTACTCTCCAATTGTTGCAATTCAAACAAAGCTCTATGAGTCATTGTTATAGCAGCCAACCTCATTTGCATCCAAATTTGAGTTCTTCCTGTTGGCAATATTCCTACATACCGTCTTTTAGATTCATAAATAAAATCGTCTTTATCATTACTCAGAAAGGATCTTTTATAAAATGAAAAGAAAGAATCGTCACATTCTACGCCTTGTTTTGGGAAAAGATTCACTTTTCTGTCAAATAATGCTGCAATTTGAAGGCCAGTATTTCTAGTTGTTGCAGTAGATGATATTACTTTAGGTCTTGTTCCATCTGTTCTTGTGCATAATTGATCAACTGCCGATTCAAATAAGGCTACAGATGAACCTAAAGGTCCATTTAATAAATGTAATTCATCTTGAATGATAATATCTGGTGGGAAATATCCATCTGTCGGTTTTCCATTCTCCCAATTTCCTCTTCCAAACAATCTTCTAGAATCTTTATTTCTTGCCTTATCCGAATTCGAAACCTTATGAGCTAATTGAGCAAATTTATCAACCGTTCCAAAAAGCAAACTAGGAGGGTGCCGGTATATTGTTTCGTCACAAAGATTAACAGGGATAGCTCCTTGGTCTGGTCTTCTTCTGGAAACTCGTTTTCCAAACGAAAAAGAACATTTATTATTTGAACACCTTAAATGTAAACGGTCTTTATCATAAATATTGTCAGTATTATCAGGTATTGTATCTCCAATTATTTTTGAACTACACCAAGGACATTCATTAAAAGGTATTTTATTTTCTTTTCCATTAACATCATTTAGTTTTTCGAATTCATATTGTAAAGAATCTTTGTTTCTATCATTAGCACTGTATCTTAATTTATTTGGAATTGAATTATTACCTACCCATAGACCAATGTTAATTGGTTCTTTTCCTAAAACAGATACATCCCACCTTCTAATTAATTCTAATGCCATTATCATTAAAGTAGCTCTTTGAAACTGCTGTAATGTTAATAGTCTTAAGGTGTACCTCATTATTGCCGCAGTTCCGCCACCACTTTCTTTGTGCAGTTTTCTACGGTTTAATATAGTTAATGCTATTAACCCAAGATAAGCCTCTGTTTTTCCTCCACCAGTTGGAAACCAAACTAAGTCAACATATTCATTTCTTTTTTCCCAATTAAGGTCTTCTTCTGCTTTGAAAATTCCGTCTAAATTCAATAGAATAAAGGCCAATTGAAAGGCTCTCCAAGAAGCAGATTCTGTTTCCGAAAATAATTTGTCACTAGCTTTTTTATAAAAGTCGGCATTGAAGTTTGAAAAATTTACATCTTCCATTATTGGAAGGACTTTATTTTTTTTAGTATTAACAGAGTGCCATATTTGCATAAACATAGCAGAATTCATTAATCTAAAGGATTCTATGTTTGTTTCATTTGAAAGAAGTGTATTAATGTTTTCTTTCATTCGTTCATAATCCCGATAGCATTTATCCAGTTCTTGATTGGCTATTGTTTTTTCTTGCTCATTTAATTCATTTCTCTTGTCTTTTATCCAATTTCCATAGGCATCAACAAAAGCATTTAATCCACTAATGACCTCTTCATTTTTTGCGTCAGAAAAAGTTGAGAGCCATTTAAATTGTTGTGCCTTCGAATTTTCTAAAAACAATGGGTTTTTGTAATTCCCAGTATTGTCTGTAATTAAATCTTTTGATTTGTTTCTAGGTGTAGGGTCAACATCTGGAGTGTCACAAATAGGAATATATTCCGACTCAATGGTTTTGAGCTTTTTATCCCACTTTACAGAGCAACCGTGACCTATACCAAAATCTTCAAATTGTCTATAAATGTAATTAGTTGTTTCGTCTTCTGAATACTTCTTTTTAGAGGTATCTATACTTAATTCGTTATATGGGATAAGGTGTTTGTTAGTAATTGATAGTTTAACACCAAAAAAACATTTTTCATTTACTTTTTCATTAAAAGTTGAATAATATCTAGAGCTATCTTTTTCTAGTGTAAATGGAGTACTCGTATTAACTAACTGAACTTTTACAAAAACCTTTTTTGAGTTTTTTGAGTTTCTTGTATCTCTACTAAACTGTAGATTTAATGATAATGAAGCTTTGCCGTCTACTTTACTTATCTCATTCTGATAAACATCTGTTAAGCCATTACTAATAATATTCCCATCTATATCAGAAACAATAAAATCCTTATTTAAATTTTTATATAAGAAGGAAATTTTATTCTTATCTTTTGGGAAATTAACATTTTTGATACTTATGATTCTCTTAATTAATTGTGATTGCCATAGTCCAAATCCTCCACCGTTTACATTTAGTAAATTTTCGAAATGGCCAATTAAATTCTCTTGCTCTTCAATTTTTTGAGAAATATCATAAAATTTTTTTCTTAAGGTGTCATCTGTAATTTGATTTTGTAATTCATAATAGATAGTTGATTTAAGATTACTTAAATAGCTTCTTTTTTGAGTAATGTTTTTTGAAATAAAAAATTGTTGATGGAGTAAAAATATTTCTTCTGCAGTTTTTTTTTGAATCTCTCTAATTCTAGCTTTTAGTTGAGAAATTTCTTCAGAATTAAGATACTTGATAAGTAAAAATAAATTTCCGTTTACCTCTTTTAAATGAAAACTATTTAATTGATGATTGATAATGAATTGATTAATTATTTCGAAAGGTAATTCACAATTCACCCCATATCTATTGTTAAATACAGCATCTTTTTTTCTTTTTAACTTACTATAATATCTTGCATTTAGTTTGATTTCTAATTTTTCATTTTCTAAAAAACCACTATCAAGGCAGCAAGTGAACCCCATTGTTTTAGGAAACATTTGATCGAGCGCTATCGCATCTGTTTCTTCAATATTATCAGTGCTTTTATTCTGAGAACTTGTTTCTTCTGACTCATTTTCTTCATCATCACCTTCATTATTATCAAGAACAATCCCTTCTGTGCAGGTTTTACTATTATCTTGCGGGAATAGTATGCCAGTGCTATATACTGCTGCAGGAACAATGTCTATTATTTCATTAGCATAATCAATAGGTTTTAGTTTATCTATTTTTGTTTTTTGAAAATCTTCATTTTCAATATCAATGAACCTAAAACCATTTATTCCTGGACCTAAAGTTTGCTCTTTTAAAAATCGTTCAAGTGATTCTCTTTTTTCGTTTATTATACTCATAAATTGATACTTTCAATTGAATCCACTTTTTGCAAGCTTATTTCAGGGTTAATTAACTCTACTAATGCCACTAGGTTTTCAAGTAAATGATTTTCATCTATGCCCAACTCTTCTAAAGAGTGGTTTTGTTGATAATACTCTTTTTTTGTAGTTAGTATTTCTCTTGTCTTTGAAATATCATCAAAACAACCATCATCAAATAAATCTTTAAATAAAAGATTTATTTTTCTTGTATTATTTCTGGTAGTTTGCTTTGTTTTATTTTTAATTCGACTTATCAGAATAATATAAGTTTTAGGAAGATTTAGGTAATTACAAATCGATAAAAATACTTTTTTAACTATAGGTGCTAACGATTTGCTTTCAGGGTTTATCCAATGATTTTCAAAATGTTGAAAAGAAACCATCTTAAGGTTTTTTTTACCTAATAATTCTTGAATTTCAGTATACAAAGACTCTTTCCCTTTGTCTTCTGATTTACGCTTTAATAGAACTTTCCAAAGACGTCCAGCATCTTCACCTTCTGCAATATTGAATTTTTTACGAATAACATCTAATTCTTCTTCTTGTTTGTTTACATCTGCTAGTTTATCATATATAGGAAGCGCATTTGTAATATCATCTAAGCTCTGTATTTCAGTTGGGTTTAGAGCTAATAAGTCTATTGCTCTTACAACTTTATTTATATCATTAGATTTATAAATAAATAAGTCTGAGGTGTGATAATTATGAGGTCTGTTTTCGGATGAGAGCTTAATTCTTATCACTTCTTTATTCCCATTATTAACATATGAACTTTCTATATCCCAAGAAGTTTTTTCTTTTACTGTAGGTCTTAGGTTATTTACTTTGTTTTTAACCGTATTCCAATCGAAATAGTCAGATCTTACTTGATGGTTAAGTAGTTTGAAATAATCATTGTTGTTATTGAAGTTTGCCCATTGATACTTGTTTTTAAAGAATAGATTAAGAAATAATCCATTTGAATTTATTGCAGGTGTTTCAATTATGTTCGGATAAAAGTAATAGGGGTAATGTCCAGGATCTAAATAATTTAGAATTATTAAGTTCTCAGTGGCAGTTGAATTTAAATCTTCCCAATTGATTAATTTGTTAGAGCGTAAAAGCCCTAATTCTTTCTGTAATTCTTTTTTTAATATATCATTTTCTAAGAATTCATTTGAAATAACTAGAGTTGTGTTTTCGTCAATAAGACATTTAATTTCATCTTTCCAAGATGAATTAATAATGTAGTTTAATGTATTAGACAGATTTTCTTTTAATTCACTTTTAAGTTCATCAGGGAATTCCTGTTGTGTAGTTTCTGAAATAAGAGTTAACTCTTTGTTATCATCAAAGATACAATCAAGTACAATTTCTTTTATTTTATCATTAACAACTAACGAATATATGTTTCTCATTTTTATTGAGATTAATTCGTATAAATTTTCGTGTATTTGAGTTTCTAATAAAAAGCTATCCCAAAAGGTATTATTTTCATTACCATAAAAATTAATTTTTAGTGACTTTTTAGTATCTTCTTTTATTAAATGATTGACTTCACAATTTGTAATGATATAAGGTCTTATCAAATTGTTTTTTTCTGAATTAAACCTAAATTCAACTTGATTTAATTTATTCTTTAGGCTATTTAAATTTATTTTCTTTTTGCCAAAAGTTATAACCATTAAATTTCTAAATGATGTACCGTCATCATTCCACTCTCTGAGTTCTTTTAGATTAAAATTGATGAAGTTTGATTTACTTTCACTATCAAAAAGGATTATGTTTTCAATGTTGTCTACGAGATTATCTATTTCATCTAATTGATTTAATGTATTTTCTTTATTAAAGGCAACATATGATTTTCTGAGGTTGACATCTGTAATACTAATTCCATATTGTTTAGATTTAAACTTTTCAATGCATTCTGTGAAATACCTAGTCAAGGTATTAACCACTGTATTCACTTCTAGTTTATTAGAATAAAGGATAGCTTTATTAAATTTTAACTCAGCTCTCTTTTCATCCTTTTTATTTTTCCAATTTTTGTAAATACGATTTCCACCATTCTTTCCGCTTGCATTAGATGGTATTTGATTGTTTTTTATTTCACTTACAAGCCGTGAAATATTATCCTGAATTAACTCATTAGTGAATTTAGATTTATCATTTTCTAAAGAATAGAAAAAGTGTTTTAACACTAGAAACTCAAGGATTAATAATCTATCGTTAAAATCAAAATCTTTTTCAATATGAAGATGTATGTAGTTTATTTTTGCGTTATTAGAAGTAGCAGTAATATCCAGTGTTTTATCAATGTAAATTAATAGATTTTTTAATCTAACTTTTTCATCATTATTTATTTCAGAAAAAACACTTTCAAAACTATCAGTTGGATTTTCTATAAAAGCATCTATATATTTGTTAATATGTTGATTAATGAATTTCATTAGCAAACAATATTTATCTCAACATTATTTATTGCTCTAGTTACCCCAATAAAAAGCTCATATTTATTATAGTCTGAAGGTTCTGTAATTACTAAAAATACATTTTTACTCTCAAGTCCTTTATACTTTAAAATAGATGTATATCTTAATTTATTTGCTGTGTCTGTAATATTTTTTTCGTTTAACTCTTCAATATCTTTAACTTCTAATTCATAATGCATATCTGGGTTACCTTGATATTCTCCTTTTAGTAGTTTAGATTCTATAAGAATTACACAGTCCGTCCCTTTGAGGGATGAATTTTTTTGTCTAATTGAGTTTAATACATTTTTAACTAAGTGCTTTTTAACTTTAGATAAGGAAGAGTGTTTTTTAATTTCAATATTACTATATGTTTCATTAAAGTTTTCAATCAAAATTTCTTTTGGATTTTCTAATATAACTGAAGATAATAATCGAATATCTGGGTTTTGAGCACTACGCTTTATTTCATTTAATTTAAAATGAGTGAAATACTCTGTTAAAAGGTCCGCTAGTTCACTTACTGATCTACCACCTAATGAATAGCTTTGATCAATATCATATAACACCAACGAGTTACCATTTGTTAATCCATTTTCATTGTATCCACATAATTTATTTAAAAATAAATCCAATCCTCTATCAAAAATATCTTGTCCTTCATCAATAACAATAAAGTCATAAAAATTTGTTTTCTCTAGATTGGCAAGTGTATCTTTTAGCAACAGATAAAACTGTTCTTCCGAAAGCAATGTGATTTCGGCATATGTTTTTTGAGGGTTATGTTTTTTAATGAATCTAAAAAAAGTAGTTACTTCTATATCCTTTGTGTTGTCTCGTATTTTTAATGTGTTTTTGGTGTAGTGCATTAACAAATTATTCCAACAGATATAGATACCTTTTTTTCCAATTTGTTTATCTATAAACGCTTTGGCGATAGTCGTTTTTCCGCTTCCAGGAGGTCCTTCAATCATAATTCTTGGATTTTTTTTCAATCCTTCTAGAATTTCAATATTTTGAATTCCAAGCCATTTTAATGTATCATTAGTATCATATTCATTTTTATCATTTACTATAGGACTGAGAATATTTTTTATTGCATTAATCTCTTTGGGTGATATATCTGAGTATGTACGAAAGTGTTTTTTATGCCTTTTTTTAGTATGAGAAAAAGTGTGTTTAATGAATTTTTCTATTGAATTATCATATTCTTTTGCCGTGAATTCAGTCCAAAGTAAATTGGAATCAATGAGTTTAGATTTAAACTCATAATTAACGTGAGGTAATGCAACAGCATCACAAAAAAAACAATTTTTAAAATTATTTAATAAGTTGTCTTTTAAGGTGAATTTATATCCTTCAACTTGTTTAAAAGGATTCTGTTTCATTTTTTTTTGAAACATTTTCCCATAAAAAAAATCATTTTCTTTAGTTGAAATAGGGCCACCTTTTACCTCTAAAACCAATATCCCTTCTTTACATAAGATTAGAAAGTCAATTTGAGCACTAGTCTTTTTATAATAATTATAACTATCCGAATGTGATGGCAATTTTAAATCGTGCCATACATACCAATTATCCTCACTAATATTTAAATCAGTGAATAATTTTTTATAAATGTTAATTTCTCCTTGCAAAGGGGAACCATCTTCTTTAGTGATTATCTTATCTAATGCCGAAATTGGATTATATGGTAGAAAGGTTACAGGCATTATTTAGAATTAGCTATACTAGAAATTTTATTAATTGCATAGAGAGCAAATAATTGCCTAACAGGTATTTTATTTTTGTGTTTAAAAATTAACGTTCCGTTTTGTTCAAATTCATTTTGTTCAAATTCAATTTGATTCAATATGTGAGTTATTTCTTCAACTAATTCAGTAGGTTGAGAAACAGAACAATTTGAAACTTGTAATTCGTAATACTTTTGCATTTCTTCCGAAGTTCCTATTTTTTCCGTAAAACCATTGTTAATGATTTTTAGAAAATTTTCACCTTCTTTAATCTTTAAAATAATTGGTTCAATCTCTTTGTAGTATTCGTTTCTAACTTTTTGTGTAGGAAACCCTTCTCCTGTGCCATACTGAATTGAAGTAAACCACCTGTTTTTTGGTTGATTATTTTTAACAATATCATAGTTTGATAATGTTACAGTCATATTTCCCTCTTTTAATGGCTGTCTTCTAAATCTTGAGTTTTTATTTCTTTTGGGCTGCTTATTAAATTCTTTTTCAACGAATGTATTTAGATTAGGAATATCTTTTAGATTTGGTTTTTTTATTAAAGCTAATTTTTCAATAGCTGGTATTTTTAATAATTGTTTTAATTCACAAGCAAATGCTCTACTTACTGATGGACAGACAGCATTTCCTACAAGTCTCCATTTGCTGTTTTCAGTTCCTAAAAATTGATATGTATATGGGAAACCCATAACACTTGCAATTTCTCGAATAGTAGGATTCCTATATTCGCCATTACCTAATCTGCTATATTCAGATTTATAAATCAAAGCTTCTCTAGATGTACCAGATTTAGTTGCTGTAACTGTCCTACTTGGATTATTTAGGTTTTCGGGAAATGACATTTTTCCCATATATGGATGATTCGTTTTTAAATATTCCGATTGTTTCCACTCACTTTTATATAAACCAGAATCATAGAAATGATCAGTTAATTTAGAAACAGTTAATTTGATTTCATTGTAAATAGGGTCTGTTATTCTTTTTTTCAAATTCTGCTCAGTGGGAGAAGGCATTTTTTTAAGAAGTTCTCCTAATGACCTCCATTTTGGTAAATTACTTGTGTTTTCTCTAGAGTTTGTTGGTTTTGGGATAACTAACTTTTGAAGCTTAATTATTTCGCCAGATATTGCTCTTTTTCTTGCTTGATAAGAACCATAATCTGCAGAGTTAATTAATGGCTGATTATCTTTTAAAATTATTGCCTTTTTTTTAGGACTTAAACGATGTTTTTTAGCCCATTTTGCAAGTCCTAAATCATTGAAAGTGTAATAATCAGCTAAATAATTTCTCGAATTAGCTACATTTTCCATATACCAAGCCTTAAGAGTTGAATTTGGCTGGAATTTTTTAACAGCTACAATTCTCAAAAATACTTTTGTAAGTAGGACTCCTGATTCTTTATCTGCCTTACCCGAAATATTTGAACTTGAAAATGAAACACAAGGAGGTGATCCAATAATGACATCTGTATTCGGCAATTCATCAATTTTTTCAATAGATTCCTTAAAATCTAAAATATTTGTCACTTTTGAGGATGTTCTATAATTATGGTTAAAAGAATCTATTGCTGGTTTCCAATGGTCATATCCAGCTACAATCTTGAAACCTTGTTGTCTGAAACCTTCTGAAAACCCACCAGCTCCACAAAAAAAGTCTATTACTGTTAGTTTATTCATATGTAGTTCAAATCTACGTTTTTTTTTCTCTCAGCTTTGGCAAAAAAATGCTCTTTTGGTTTTTAGAGTTTTGGATATTGATTTGCAAAAACCAAATATGCAATTTGTGCCGCTGGTTTCGGTATGAAACACAACGTTAAGTATATGGCGCGTTTTAATGCGTCATATACAGTGTTAGGTGCTTTTTTTATAATTTTCACTTAAGTATTCTATCAAAGTAGGTATTGTATTAATTCCTTTTTCAATTAGAATTTTCACAATATCCTTTCCACTTAAAAAGATTATTGGGTGACCATCAGTTCTAACTTCCTCGTAAGCTTGTTTAGCTACAGCAGATGTAGACACCAAAACTCCAAATTGTCTATTTCGTATCCTTGAAATAAGTCTCGAAACCTCTTTAACTCCTACAGAATTTGTTTTTTTGTCTAATACTCCCGGATTATAGCACTTAGCTTCAACTGCGAACTCGGCAAAAATTGGGTCGTCATTAAGTCCGAGCTTTATTCTACCGATAGCATCTCTTCCTCCATCAATTGTTCCTCTTGTAACTTCATCAATTATTATTTTAGAATCAGTCATCCTATATATTTCAGCTGCTAAATATTCAAATAGAGTGGGTTCGCTCGAAAAATACTCATATATGATTTTTAGTAAGTCCCATTCGAATTTGTTATCTGGAAGCTGTTCTTTGATAGTTCTAATACTAATTGTTCTTTGAGAAGTTAATGGAGTGTATTTCCCATTTTTTATCCATTTATTGAAAGAATTAGGTTCTTCTTTTGAGTCAATAACTCTATTGTTTAGACTCTCTAACCATACTCTAGAAATTTTTGCGATGTTAAGAATGGTAAAGAATGCCGAGTAGTTTTGGAATCTTAAACCATCAGTTGTTTTCCAAATCGCTACCAAATCTTCTAATTGATTTTTATCAACTGTACCAGGCACGCACAAACCTTTGAATTGAACAGATCTATTACTGTTTTTAGTAGGGTATTTTTTAAAAATAAAAATTGGAGGAATATTAGTTCTAGGTGATTCTTGCGAATGAAGTGATTCAAATAAATTTTTCAGAATTGTATTCCCATTTTTCTTTGTGTCGTGTAATTCGTGACCTGGTTTTTTGTTATCTCCATAATACTGAAATATGCCAGTTTCAGTATCTATTGTATCAGGCCAGTCTATATTTTCTCCTGAAGTATACAAGATTATATATTTTAAATTACTCAGACTACCTGCATACCTGAAACCTCCTTGGTTTCCAACTGGCAATATTTTGTTAATAGGGTCATCACCAACATTCCCATTATTACCGCCTTCATAAACAGCATCAATGATTAAATCGCAGTCTGAGAGTTTATCAAATGGGTATATTTTCATTATTTATTTTTATTGCACCTAACGTTGGGATAAAGACAATTGTCTTTATTCCCATTATATTTATTTATTTTTAGCACTTCTTTGATACGGTTAATAGTTGCTGAAATAGTAGGCACAATATAACTAAAAACATCTCATTTTTCGTTTACTTTTTAACTAAATCTTCTCCCAAATAGCACAATTGCTAAAATAGTTGTCATACCAACAGATATAGGGGTTATTAAAGATTTTTTATTGTTTACTGTTGGTCTTTCCGTTCCAATCAATGACTCTGCAATTTTTAGTCGGCTTTTATATTTCTCAACTTCTACCAATGCCTCTTTTAAAGCATAATTAGATTCATCACGGTCGTGAATGGCTTTGTTAGATCGGTGTTGCATATTGGAAGCGTATTCATCTGTAGTGTCCCGTTGAGCTTTTAACTTCTGAATTTCTTTATTTTTTAACTCTAAAGCTCTTTCTAATTTCACTTCTTTTGGTGTGGGTTCTCCAATTGTACCATAATCATTTTTATGATGTTCTATAAGTGTTAGTGCCCATTCAGATACACTCACGTTATATTTTGCTGCGAGTCTTACATATTCAGCTTTTTGAGCAGCAGAGACCCTTGTACTAAGGGTCACGTTTCTATAATGCATATTGTTTTCCATTGTTTTTATTGTATTTAAGTTATTAATCTACAGCCTGTTGACTTGGTGTTTACTCAAGGATATCTCAAAGTCTTTATTTTTACTCACTTTTCGTGATTGTTTCAAAAAATAAAAATTATTTCCTTTAATAATTCTCTATTGACTTTGTATGATGAAGTCCATTGATAAGTGCAATATATCTATTAATTTTGAGAAAGTTGTACCATTACAACGATTTATATATAACTTTTTCGTTTCTTTGTATTTATGGATAGTAAATTTGTTTTAGATCCTTATTTTGGTGAGTTATCAGACCCCGATAGTTTGATTAATTATATATACACACCATTGTTTTTAAAAACAAAAGTTGATGTACAATATTATGAGATTTTAAACTGGGAGAGGTTTGGTTTACTGGACATTGACCTTGGTTTAAGTACCCTAAAAACCGACTATAAAAAAACAGCGATAAGCTTTGTGCAGTATGTTTGGATTAAGATGATTGAGTCCTTAAACAAATATGGTTTTTCCTATGATGACATAAGAGCAATTAGAGCCAAATTGGGTCAAAAATTACATTTCGAGCTCAATTATAACCAAAGGATTGCAGAGAATAAAGCATTACAAACGTCAGATAATCACAAAGAAGGCTATATCACTGAGCTTGAAAAGTTCATATTATCTACAATCGCTCATAAAAAAAACTATACTTTTTTCTTTTTTATAGATGAACCTGCAGATTATTTTTTGTTTTCAGATGATTTATTAGAAATGTTTCATTCTAGCGATGAAAGTTATTTTTTTCTTGACAAATTTAAAAAAGACCATTTTAGCTTTTCATTCTATAAAATATTTGAACCTTTTCTTCAGGGCGATTCACATCAATTTGACAATAGGTCAATTTCAATGCTTTCAGATGAGGAAGATAAAGTACTCAGAATGATAAGACGGAATTATAACGAGTTAAAATCCATTACAATTCGTTTCAATCAATCCAAGCCAACTCATTTAGAAATTAAAACAACAAAGCAAGTTTCAGCAGAAAGTCGAATTATGGAACACATCCAAAAAAGAGATTATTCAACCATTGTTATTCAAACAGTTGATGGGAGTGTAGTTAATTTTGAAAATACAAAGAAATATAAATTATGATACTGAACACATCAGATCAATTGATACGTCACAGTCCTATTGTAACAAGCAAAGGAATTGTACATACATCAAAATCATGTTATCGGATTATGAATGCAAAATCATTTTAAATAAAAATAGAAAAGACAAACTAACCAACGAAGAAGTACAACAAATTAAAGCTTTTTTTGAGCTCATTGCTGATGCTCAATTAGAAGCTTTTCAAAATTCTAAGCAATGAAAAGAGCTGTAATCATGTCAAGAGTCAGTAGTGACGAACAAGCCAAAGGGTTTAGTTTGGGTGTTCAATTTGAGCAGCTAACAAATTACTGTAAACGCAAGGATATTGAGGTTGTTGCACATTATAAAGAAGACCACTCCGCTAAAAACTTTAATCGTCCTGAATTTCAAAACTTTTTGAGATTTGCAAAGAAGAATAAGAAGACCATTGATTATTTATTAGTCACCACTTGGGACCGCTTTTCCAGGAATGTAACAGATTCATTTTTAATGATTCGTCAATTAAAAGAAATGGGAATAGAAGTTCAAGCCATTGAACAACCCATTGATTTTAGTATTCCTGAAAGTAAAGCGATGCTCGCCATTAATTTAGTATTTCCTGAAATAGATAATGACCGACGATCGATTAAGATACGAGGTGGTATCAGAGGGTCTTTAAAAGCAGGTCGTTGGTGCAGAATGGCTCCAGTCGGCTACGTAAATAGGAGAGATGTTAACAATAGACCCATTATTCAACCCAGCCCAAAGGCTAAATTTATTCAATATGCATATAAGGGAATCATAAAGGGGAAAACCCAAGTAGCAATTCGTGAAGAATTGGGTAGTAAAGGATTCAAAGTCAGTAGAAATAATTTATCTCTTCTATTAAAAAACCCTGTGTATATGGGTAAAATTGTCGTTCCTAAAGAAGGTGAGGAGCAGGAACAGTGGATTGAGGGTGTTCATCAAGGAATTATTTCTGAGAAACTATTTTACCAAGTTCAAGAAAAATTGTCCGAACGCCAAAAGAAAAGAAATCGACCTATTTATAATACACTTCGCGAAGAGCTTCCGTTAAGAGGAATCTTACATTGCTCCAAATGCCAGTCAAAAATGACTGGTAGTCCTTCAAAGAGCTGTACAGGTAAAAAATATTTTTATTATCACTGCAATCATTGTAAAAAAGAGCGATTCTCAGCAAAGAAAGTCAATACGGTTTTTGAATCTATTTTAGATGATTTTCAATTTACCAAACAATCAAAAGTTCTGTACAAAGAGATTTTAAAGTCTTTATCTGGAGTGAATCAAAAAGACAGAGCAAGGAAAAGAAAAAAGTTAGAGAAGGAATTAGCTTCCGCAAACCAACGGATTGAAAATCTACAAGATTTATTAGTAGATGGAACTATTTCTCCAAAAGTCTATGGGCAAACATTGAATCGATATACCAAGCAGCGCGATCAAATCACTTCAAGTCTACACGGGTTAAATACCTCAGATTCGGAATATAAGGGTCTTATTGAAAATGCATTTCAGCATTTAGAAAATTTTAAGCAAACCTACACCAACAGTGCTATTGCGCATAAAAAGAAGTTGATAAGTTCGATTTTTCCAGAAAAAATAGAATTTGATGGGAAAAAATGTCGAACTACAAGAATCAATGATGTGTTGAGGTATATCTTACAGATAGACAAGGAGTTAGATGAAAGTAAAAAGGGACAAATCTCAAAAAAAATGAGTTTGTCCCGTGTGGTGGAGACGCCGAGAATCGAACTCGGGTCCAAACAAGCAACAAATTGGCTTTCTACATATTTAGTTCTTTCTTAGTTTTCGTTTAAAAGCTGATTAAGAACAATCCACTTTTAACTTATCTTTTTTAGTTTCAAAAACCTGCCAAAGCTACAAGTTTTCTATGTTTATTTTTACGATGCCCATAAATGAAACGCCATAAACCAAGGCTTTTCGTGGACATAAAGCTTGCTCACCTTGTGAGCCGAGGCTTAATCTTACTATTAATTCAGATTAGGCAGCTAAAGCGTAGTTATCTTCGCCGTTTATAAAGTTGAAACAAGTTTTACAAGTATAGTTTCATTCCTTGATATGCTTACAAATTCACTGACCTTGCTGTCAAAACCAGTCGTCCCCTTAATAAGTTTGCAAAACCTGTTTTGCATAGTCAACACAACACTTAATTTATTTTAGCATCGTAACAACTCTTATTATATTTTTTCAAAGAACATAAAAAATAGTTTAAAAATCAGACCATTTTTTAGGGCGTTACCCCGCAAAAAAGCGAGGTCAGGCTTTCCGTTAAATCTTTTTTTGCAGCATTTATTTTAACATTAGTATAAAAAAAACAATCTTTTTAAAAGAATAGAATACATATTAAAAATAACAAAAAAAGGATATCACTTCAATCCTTAACGCGGTCTGCAAAAATACAAAAAGTTATAAGTATAACAACGCTAAGTTTTAAAGAAAAATAAATCAACAAAAACAGAATAGTACACGAGGTTACAAGAAATGGCATCGATGATAACAAAACCTTTTATATCAAACAAAATGAAGGCGATTTTATATTAAAATTAGAAATAGAAGTCTAAAGAGTAAATTAATTTTTCGTAATTAACATTAAAATAAATATCTTCGAATAAAATTACAGAAATATGAAGTTTGGCATTATTAAAGAGCGCAAAAATCCACCAGATAGAAGAGTTGTTTTTTCACCAAAAAAACTGCAGCAATTCCAGCAAAAGTATCCAACAGCAGCAATTGTTGTAGAAAGTTCAGCCATAAGAGTTTTTTCTGATGAGCAATATAAAAATGTAGGAATAGATGTTGTAGAAAACGTATCAGACTGCGATGTTTTATTTGGTGTAAAAGAAGTGCCAATTGATGCTTTAATACCCAATAAAAAATACTTTTTCTTTAGTCATACTATTAAAAAACAACCCTATAATAGAGATTTGTTAAAGGCTATTTTACATAAAAAAATTCAACTTTTTGATCATGAAACCATAGTAAAAGAAAATGGCGCACGTTTAATTGGTTTCGGACGGTATGCTGGCATCGTTGGCGCTTACAATGGTTTTAGAGCCATTGGTTTAGCAAACGAAACCTTTAATTTACCTAAAGCAGAAACTTTAGACAGCCAACAAGAATTAATCTCAGAATTAAAAACAATCAACCTAAAAAAAATAAAAATATTACTAACAGGGAATGGTAAAGTAGCTTATGGAGCCAAAGAAATGTTAGATGCCATGCAGATAAGAGAAGTTTCTGTAAATGAGTATTTAGAAAATACTTATTCAGAAACAGTGTATTGTTTGGCAGATGTGTTAGATTATAACAAACGCACAGATGGTAAGGTAGTAGATAATTTCGATTTTTACGAGCATCCAGAAGCTTACGAAGCTAATTTTATGCGTTTTGCAAAGGTAACCGACTTTTTTATTGCAGGTCATTTTTATGGTGATGGAGCTCCGTATTTATACACAAGAGAAGATGCAAAATCAAACGATTTTCAAATAAAATATGTAGCAGATATTTCATGTGATATCAATGGTCCTGTAGCTTCAACAATTCGTTCTTCAACCATTGCAGATCCTATTTACGGTTATAACCCACAAACAGAAAAAGAAGTTAATTTTAAAGATAAAGATGCTATAGTAGTAATGGCTGTAGACAATTTACCTTGCGAATTGCCAAAAGATGCAAGTGAAGGTTTTGGAGAAATGTTTTTAGAAAATGTAATCCCTGCTTTTTTTAATAACGATAAAGATGGAGTTTTACAACGTGCTAAAATGACAGAAAATGGCAAATTAACACCTCGTTTTTCTTATTTACAAGATTATGTAGATGGAAAAGAATAATCTACAAAACAGGCAATTTTTAATTGATTTAGCTAAAATGAAAATGCCTTTTGGTAAATACAAAGGTAGATTTTTAATAGATTTACCAGAGCATTATATGGTTTGGTATCACAACAAAGGTTTTCCAAAAGGTAAGTTAGGGTTACAAATGCAATTAGTTTACGAGTTAAAATTAAATGGTTTAGAAGATTTAATTAGAAAGATTAAATAATTCAAACCATAAATTTTTATTTAAAGCTTAATTCTATTTTTTACAAATATTTAAAAAATACTTTTTATTATAAAGGTGTACATAAGTAAAAAACTAAACTAGTCTTTTACAGAATATCCTGTAAAAGCCCTGTGGATTTGGCTATAAATATTGCCAACAATAAAAAGAGGTATAATTTATTAGATTAAAACATAAAATTATACTTGAGTAAAAAAAAATTATTTTTAAAAATAAATTATTTTACAACTACACCATAAGTGATATGTGCAATAGCAACAATGGTTAAAGAAGAATACCAATATGTTGGTATTAAAATACATAAAACACCTAGCAGCAAACACAAACTAATTAAAATATATAAACTTTTACTGCCTTTATTTTTTAAAATTAAAAGTAATAAGCCATATAAAAATAAAAATGCAGGAGTAATAAAATTTATGTTACCATAGTTTTTTAAAGTTAAAACACTAATAGAAATAATAAAAATACCTAACAAATATTTTAAAAAAGCAGTTTTAGTTTTTCCATTCCATAATTTGAATTGAAACCTTTTAGCTTTTCTTTTTCCACTAAAAAATAATGCTAATGAACTCAATAAAGTAACAAAAAAAGCAACAGAAATAAACAATATTTCAATTAGTTGTGGAGATAACAAAGCTAAGGGGTTATCGTCTATCAAATAACTATCTAAAACATATTTGTAGACATAGGCAGCTAAAAATATATATATACCAATTAATATGCTATTAAAACCTTTAAGTTGAAAGTTTACTTCAAAATTATCGTGTAAATGTATTTTGTTTGACATATTTTTTTAACTTTCGTAAAGATACAAAATTACCTTTACCTTTTTTTATTCATATACTCTGTGGAGAAGCATACTTTTTAAAACAGCCAAAACCATCTAATTCTATTTAGATGCATTTGCAAATTTTCATAAAAAGCACTATTCAAGAAGTTGATTTACAAATCAAAAGGAAAATTCCTTTTTATTACTTAAATGATAGACCTTTTTGGCTATTTGCTCAACTATATAATATAATGACTATTTAATTTAAGAAAATAAAAAAAAGTATAATTTTTTACATACAAAATATTTTAAAAGGTTATGTATATTATTTACACACACCTTTTATCTTTTTTGGAAAAAAATGAGTAGCTAAAGCGATTTAAAACGAAAAAAAAATAAAACATATTATAAATTATTGATTGTTTTTCTGATGGTAACTAAATTAGTTAGTAGGTTTTCTAAGTTGTCTAAATGCAACATATTAGCACCATCTGACTTTGCGTTTGCAGGATCAAAATGTGTTTCTATAAATAAACCATCTACATTATTTACAACACCAGCTCTAGCAATGGTTTCTATCATTTCTGGCCTACCGCCAGTAACACCAGCAGTTTGGTTAGGTTGTTGTAAAGAGTGTGTAACGTCTAAAACAGTAGGTGCAAAATCGCGCATTTCTGGTATTCCTCTAAAATCTACAATCATGTCTTGATACCCAAACATAGTACCTCTATCTGTAATCCATGCTTTATTAGAACCAGCATCTTTTACTTTTTGTACTGCGTGTTTCATGGCAGCAGGGCTCATAAACTGCCCTTTTTTTAAGTTGACAACTTTGCCTGTTTTTGCAGCGGCCACAACCAAATCTGTTTGTCGAACCAAAAATGCTGGAATTTGCAACACATCTACATACTGTGCTGCTTTTGCAGCGTCTGAAACTTCATGAATATCTGTAACAGTAGGTACGTTAAAAGTTTCGGAAACTTTACGTAAAATTTTCAATGCTTTTTCGTCTCCAATACCTGTAAAGCTATCTATTCTACTTCTGTTGGCTTTTTTAAAACTTCCTTTAAAAATATAAGGAATTTCTAATTTATCTGTAATAGAGATTACTTTTTCTGCAATTCTTAAAGCCATTTCTTCGCCTTCGATAGCACAAGGGCCTGCTAACAAGAAAAAGTTATTAGAGGTGGTGTGTTTTATGTTTGGTATTTCTGATAAAATCATCTGTAAAATTTTTATCAAAAATACATAAAAATATATGTTTTTAGCTTTGTTTTTTTTGAAGTCATAATGAAGTAATGATGACTGTTTAAAATCTATTCTTCTTTTAGATTCTTATTTTAATTCGCTATATTTATAGCTTAAATTTTTATCAGATTATGACCAAATTAGTTAAAAGTATTGTATTTGTTTTCGTATTTATTTTTAATATGTATAGTTGTAAAGTTGTGCAAACAGCTAAAGTTGGTATAGATGGTAAACCTATAGTAAATAGTAGCACTAAAAGTAAAGCTGTAAAGGCTTTTTTTATAGACTCCACACTTGTAAAAAAGCATTTATACACGTTGGCTTCTGATGAAATGGAAGGAAGAAAAGCAGGTACAGAAGGTATTGAAAAAGCGGCAAAATATATAGAAAATGAGTTTGAAAAACTAGATTTAAAAACCTTTGGGAATTTACAATCTTACAGGCAAACTTTTGATTTTGAAAATAGAAGAACCAAAGAAAATATTACATCAAGTAATATTATTGGGGTTTTAGAAGGGAAAAGTAAAAAAGACGAATATGTGATAGTTTCTGCACATTATGACCATTTAGGGAAGAAAAAGCGTGGAGAAGGAGATTTGATTTATAATGGAGCCAATGATGATGCTTCTGGTGTAGCCGCTGTTTTGGTACTGGCAAAATATTTTAAAGAAATGGGTAATGAAAGAACTATTGTTTTTGCTGCTTTTACTGCAGAAGAAATGGGCTTAATTGGATCTACACATTTTGGTAAAGGGATAGATGCTAGCAAATTTGTGGCTGGCATTAATTTAGAAATGATTGGTAAAGTACCAAGTTTTGGGCCCAATACTGCCTGGTTAACAGGTTTTGAAAGAAGCGATTTTGGTAAAATTATTCAGAATAATTTAGAAGGTACAGGTTATCAGCTATTTCCAGATCCTTATAAAAAATACAATTTATTTTTTAGGTCAGACAATGCTTCTTTAGCAAGATTGGGTGTGCCTTCCCATACATTTTCTACAACCCCTATTGATGTGGATCCAGATTATCATAAACTTACAGACGAATCAGAAACCTTAAACATGACTGTAATTACACAAACTATACAAGCTGTTGCAAAGGGAACAACAAGTATTATAAACGGAAAAGATACCCCTAAAAGAGTCGTGATAAAAGAATACAAATAATTATATAATTAAACGACGACTGCTTTTTTAATTGTCTTTTAAATTTTTCTTTTCTGGTGTAGTTAAAGATGATAAAAAAGACATCAATTTCTTAAGGTATATTTTTTTGATTTCTAAGTTTTTTTTGATATTAAAATAAACGAAAATATATGAAAAATCACTTTCAAAATTGGAGTAGGCCGCAGAGGTATAAATGGTGTTTTTGGTATTTCTGAGGCTATGCGAATTGAATTTGTTTTTTAAATACTAAACCCATCCATACCATATGGTTGCTTTAAAATCCCTAAAATCAATTCTCAAACCTAAAGCATTATTAGTGTATTATAATCACTTAGTATTTTTAATAGTAAAATAAACTTTTAGTTCAGTTTAGTGCTAAATATAATTAATATTATAGAGAGCTTTTGTATTTTTACTTTTTAAAAATCTTTACATGCAAATTCATTTTATAGCTATTGGCGGAAGCGCAATGCATAATCTTGCCATCGCTTTACACCAAAAAGGATACCAAGTTACAGGAAGTGATGATACTATACACGATCCCTCTAAATCTAGGTTAGAAAAATATGGTTTATTACCTGACGAATTTGGTTGGTTTCCAGAAAAAATAACCCATAATCTAGATGTTGTTATTTTAGGGATGCATGCAAAACAAGATAATGTAGAACTTTTAAAAGCCCAAGAATTAGGTTTAAAAATTTATTCTTATCCAGAATTTTTGTACGAACAATCTAAAGATAAAACTAGAGTTGTAATTGGTGGTTCTCATGGTAAAACAACCATTACTTCTATGATTTTACATGTTTTAAATTATCATGAAAAAGAAGTAGATTACATGGTTGGTGCTCAATTAGAAGGTTTTGAAACGATGGTGCACTTAACAAAAGATAACGAATTTATTGTTTTAGAAGGTGATGAATACTTAAGTTCACCAATAGATATGCGTCCTAAATTTCATTTATATAAACCAAATATAGCTTTGTTAAGTGGTATAGCTTGGGACCATATTAACGTTTTTCCAACCTTTGATAATTATACTGAACAGTTTCGAATATTTACAGAATCTATGGTAAATGGTGGGAGTATGGTTTATAACGAAGAAGATGTAATTGTGAAAGAGGTAGTAGAATCATCAACCAATCATATTAAAAAATACCCATACCAAACACCAGCACATTTTATAGAAGACGGAATCACCTTTTTAGAAACCGAAGAAGGTGACTTACCTTTAGAGATTTTTGGAAATCATAATTTACAAAACTTAGCTGGGGCTAAATGGATTTGTCAGCACATGGGAATTGATGAAGATGATTTTTACGAAGCAATAGCTAGTTTTAAAGGAGCAAGTAAGCGTCTAGAAAAAATTGCTGAAAATTCATCAACAGTTATTTTTAAAGATTTTGCGCATTCTCCAAGTAAAGTGGCAGCTACTACAAAAGCTGTAAAAGAACAATATAGTAGCAGAACTGTAGTTGCTTGTTTAGAATTGCATACCTATTCTAGTTTAAATGCAGCGTTCTTAGCAGAGTATAAAGGTGCTTTAGAATTTGCAGATAAAGCAGTTGTATTTTACGCTCCTCACGCAGTAAAAATTAAGCAATTAGAAGAAGTTACAAAAGAGCAAATAGCTACAGCTTTCGAAAGAGATGATTTAATAATTTATACAAATCCTAAAGAATTTAAAACATTTATATTCAATTTAGAATTAGAAAATAAAGCAATTTTACTGATGAGTTCTGGGAACTATGGCGGTTTAGATTTTGAAGAAGTTAAGAGTTTGATTTAGTTTTTTTAGACTGAATTGAATCAGTTTTTATCTATGTTATTTTTAAATATTTTAGAAACAGTATCAATCATTTTTGTATTGTTTGAATAGGTAATTTGATAGCAGTTTATTTGATGAAACCAGTCTAAAAACTTCTGAGCATTTTCTTTTAAAGGAGATAGCCAAGAGTCTGGAACCAGTTCTTGAAAAGCTTCTATTTTTGAAATTTGACGAACTTGTAAGTCACTTTCTTTTTCATATTTTATAAAAACCAAGTCGTTACATGGTAAATGATTGTAAAAATCTGTATTGTTAGGTTTTAAATAACGTACAATTTTATTTAATCTTTTAAAATGATATTCTGCAGAATTTTGTAATTCAGGGTAGAGTGGAAGTAACGTTTCTACACTATTCTTTTTAATAGAAATAGCTGCAGGAAAACTGTATACATGAATATTTTTATTAGCTATTGGCACAAAATCATCAGCTAAACAAGTAAAACCATTGGCTTGTAATAATGCCAAAGAAGTGCTTTTGCCATTTCCAGAATCTCCTAAAAATAAAATAGTTTTTTCTGTATTAGAAACTGCAGATGCATGAAAAACACCCATCCATTCATGTTCTTCTTTTTGATGAATTTTCTGAATTAATTCCATAGAAAATTTCCCTTGAAAATAATGAATATCTTTATTGCTCCAAGCACCAATAAAATTTTTATCTACGTAGAAAAAAACATATTTATTATTTAAAAAAACCAAAAATTCATGAGTTATATTTTCAGAGTTTTCTATTTCTAAATGTGCAAATTTCGGGTGCACCAAATACAACTCATATTCAGATGAAAAAGCGACTTTAAATATGATATCATTTATTTTATAAAACTTGGTAAATTCAAAGTAGGTTGGTTTTTCTATATCCCTGTAATCATTTAAAAAAAATGATTTTTTTGTTGATTTAGAAGCGTAAATCTTTTTTTCTAAATCTAGAATAAAATCGATTGTTTTGTCTAAAGGAACATTTAACTTTTTAGAAAGTGCCTTTGCTATTTCTTCAACAGAAACACCTTTACTTAATCGTTTTAAAATACCTGCAGTTGTATTTTCTAAAACTAGATATTTGTTACTGTTTTCAAACCATGTAATTGTTTTGTCTTCTACTGGTTTATATAAAAAAGATGTGTTGTTTTTCATAAAAAATAAATGTAGTTATTTTTATAGTTATATAAAACAAAAACGTCTCGAAAATATTCGAGACGTTTTTAAAAAAAATTAATTTTAGTTTAAAATCCTGTTCCAGTCGCTTCTGGACTTTGAGCTTGTGCTTCTTGTGCATTTAAAATCAGATAAGTTCTAATGCTGTTAAAGAAACATATTTACTGTAATTACCTATTTTTTTTATAGCTTCTTTACGAGAAATAGTATCGTTATTTTGTTCTTTGTTGTTCATATTTTGCCATTGTTTAATTCGTGTAAGTTAGTCTATCATTATTTTGGTTGATAGTTGCCCCTCTTTTGTATATAATTTTACAACATAAACACCAGTAGACATATTAGGTAGTGCAACTTCAAAAGAGTTTGTAGTTTGCAAGTTTTTATTTAAAATTTGTTTACCTAAAATGTTATATATAGCTATAGAAGCATTACTAGTTTCTAAACCGTTTATTTTTAAAGTTTGATTGTTAACTTTATAAATACTTGCTGTAGTTAATATATCTGAATTTACAGACAACGTCTTATGAGAAGTATGTAGAAAAAACCTACCAGAACCATCTTGTTTTTCATTTAAAACGACTGTATAATTAGCCTCATTTAAATTTGTAAACTGACCTGTTGCTCTATCTTCTAATTGAACTTTTAAACCATTTGGAAAATTATTTACTTCAGCAGAAAAAGTAATCTCTGAATTCGCTGCTGAAATTAGTCCAATAGGAATTACCATGTTTTCATAACCTGTATTTGGTAAAGATTGTACTTGGTATTTATTCCCAGTATTATCGTTTAACAGATTGGAGTAAATTGCAAAATTATGAGAAACTCCTCCAAACAATTTACCATCAAAACCATTATCAAAGCCTTTTGTAGTTCCATCTACATAATAAATTTTGGCATATCTATTATTAATGCCATCATTTACGTTTAGATAGATTGAAGATGTTATTTTACTTGATTTTTGAAATGTTTCAGTACTATGATGATCTGTGCCACTAATATCGAAACTTATATTATCTGAACTCGTTGCAGCAGTTCCTGCTTCTATAAAGAATCCTTGTCCTGGTGCAATTTCAAAATTAGTATCTTCTGTAATACCTGACATTTTTGCATCATAAGAGCTTCCATTCCAAAACCAAACTGTTCCACCAATAAGATTAGCTGTATTGTTACTTGTAAAAAAACTTCCTAAATTTAAAAATGATGTGAAAGGATTACCCACCAAATTGTAATTATTAGGATTGGATGTTCCATAAGTAATAGTTGTAGTTTGTGTAGAAGTGTAAATCCCTGTTCCCGTAAAAGAGATTAGACCACTACCAGATCTTATAATTCCATATCCTTTACCTTTACCAAAAGTTCCATTATTACTATCGTCTGTTTGTAAATATCTCCAATGACCAGTTGCTGTATCTGAACCTTCATTATCTGTGTCTATATCAGAAGATGTATTATCATACCAACTCAAACCAATATTATCTGTATCTAGGCTGCTTGTAGGAATAGAGTTGGATGTTGCCCAATTTGCATCATAAGTTTCCCCAACAATAGGTGATGATATTAAATACCATTGAGAGCCATTAGAAAAATTTCTATTGAAAGTAGCTGAACTTACGGTAAAAGTATTTGTAGCTTTCAAAGTTCCTCCTGAAGCTATATTTAAGGAGTTAATAGTTACAGCAGTACTTACGGTTGGGTAATTGGTTATACCAGTAGGAATTAAAATATTATCAGAAGTTCCAGATGGATTACTACTATCTATCCAGTTAGTTGTAGTATTCCAATTATTATCTGTGGTTCCAGACCATGTTTTATAAAAACCTGTATTACTTGTATTATTTCTCCCTGGAGAAAATAAAACACTTCCATTACCAGTTACATTATCATGTGTAACAAAGTTACCTGTAAAATCTGGATCTCTTGCTAATGAGATATTATTACCTCCTTCACTAGCATAGGTGTAAGAAGTAATAGTTGTGCCATTAGCATCTTTTATAGTTATTGTATCTCCTCCATTATTAAGACCTAAGAAACCTGCTGATGCAGTTTGTGTTAGTGAAGGTATATTTGTTGAGGTACCTCCACCAAAAACAACAATAGTTCCTGTAGTAGGTATAATAGTTCCTTTAGGAAATGTATGTCTTAATCCAGTAGCATCCTCAATGGTGTAACCACCAATATTCAATTCACCTCCTGATGCATTATAAATTTCTATAAATTCATCCTCTGAAGTACTTACTGAACCATCACCATTAGCATCTCCGTTTGTTTCATCTGGATCTGCTTGAAACTCATTAATTACTAAATTTGGTAGTTCATCATCTTCATTGGTAACTATTTTAGTTACATCAGTTACTGGGTCATAGGCATCGTCAGAATTTATATCATTAACAGAAACGCTAATTGTTACATTTATACTTCCATCTTGTAAAGTATCATCTACACCTGTTGCAGTAATTGTTTGTGGAGTATCCCAATTGGCATTTGTAAACGTTAATGTAGCTTCATTTAAGGTAACTTCTCCAGTATCTCCACTAGTAATATTTAAAACTACATCTGTAGTTGGTTGTGCATTTAATACAATTGTAAATGTTGCTGTAGTACCATCTTCTGAGGTGTTACCTGACACTGCACCTAAAGTTATACCAGGTCCTGCACTTGCCATTGCAAAGTTAGTGGTATCAAATGTTTGTGCGGTTCCAGAAGTTGTCCAATTTGTACTATTGTAAATGTTCGTTAAGTGACCAGGTTTATCATTAGTTGTTCTAACTCCAGTATAAATACCATTGTCGCCACCCAAATAAACTGCATTTGTACCTTCCGTTAAGCCAGTTCCAGTTAAAGAACCTGAATCACCTGAATCTTCACCTGCAAAGCCAAGTATTGTATATGTACCGGTATTATATACATTTGTTGTTGTTTGATAAATAAAAACTCCATCTCCACTATTTCCTAAAGCAAAAGAACCAGCTCTTTGAGTTACAGTTCCACCAAAAGAGGATGATGTTGTTGTTAAAGTTATAGTAGTACCAGCTGTAATAGAGGGGGTTACCCACTCGTAGAAACCTTCACTTGTATTAAAAGCGGTACTACCATTCCATTCGTTATCTGTAAAGAAAACAGATTCTCCTGAAGGTATGTCTACTAAAGCAATTAATAGAAATTCTTCATTATCGACACTAACCCCGATTATAGCTAAATCTCCAATAGTTAGTGTTTGAGCTTTTAATGAAAATGTTGTTGATATAGCAAACAACATATATAAAGCAATTTTTAAAAAGTTTTTTTGTTTCATATTTATTTTTTTGTTAAAAATACAAATAAATATAAAATATAGAAACTCAAATAATTAATTAGCAATAAGATAACTCTTAACTATCTTCGTCTTAACAAAAAAATAATTTGATAAAAAAGAGAGGTGTTTTTTAAAATATTTCTTTTGTTAAAGAAAGAATTTTTTTAAAAAGAAAAATAACTTCATTTTTTTATTCTCAGAATGTAAATTTTAATACTCCATACACTCTTTATCCAATAATGCTGGTCGTGACCACATCTACGGCATTTTACTCCAATTTCATCACGCTCTTGTTTAAAATGAAGCCTACAAGCTTCTTCATCTCCAAAATGTGCACTAAATGTAAAAAGATTCATTTCCTATATACTTTACGTTCTTTTAAATATACAAAATTATGGGTGATTACGGACATTCAGATTTTAATATATACAATCAACAAGATTATCAAAACGGATACATTTTTTTTATACAAATAATAGTATCATTTTTTTATCTTTTAGAGTTTAAAGTAGTAAAAGTCATTTAACTAAAATACTAAAAACTTAGTATTAAAGGTGAGATACTTAATTCTTCCGCCAGAAAAATGGAGTGAATAAAATTAATACAGTAAATAATTCTAACCTACCAATTAACATCAAAAAAGAACAAAACCATTTTGCAGCCGAAGTTAGGTGATTAAAATTATCAACAGGACTAACAGAGCCAATTGCTGGCCCAATATTACCCAAAGAGGATGCTGCGGCACCTAATGCAGACATAAAATCTAATCCAAATAATGTTAAAGCCACAGATGACATTATAAAAATTAGCATATAAATAATAAAGAAAGATAAAATATTAAAAACAATATTTTTATGCACAGTTTGGCCATCATACCTAACAGGAATTATTGCATTTGGGTGTAAGGCTTTTTTAAATTCTAAAAAACTGTTTTTTAACATCACAATGTGCCTTACCACTTTAACACCACCACTTGTAGAACCAGCAGAACCGCCTGTAAAAAATAAGGCAAAGAAAATACCTGTTGCAAAGAAATTCCACATGGTAAAATCTGCAGACACAAAACCAGTTGTTGTTACCACTGATGTAACCATAAATAAAGAATGTCTTATCGCACTCTCTGTTTCTCCTAAAACTTTAGGATGTGCCAAGGTACTTTCTAAATTTGGGTCTTGAAAAAAGATGATAATGATTGCAATAATGGCAGAGATACTTAAAATTCCAAATAAATAATATTTAAACTCTTCACTTTTAAATACCTTTTGAATTTTCCCTTTTAAGGCAAAATAAGTAAGTACAAAGTTGGTGCCTGCAACAAACATAAAAGTTATAATAATGTATTGTATTAAGGGTTTACCATTATAAAAAGCAATGCTATCTCCTTTTGTAGAAAAACCACCTGTACTCATGGTTGCCATTGCATGATTGATGGCGTCAAACCAAGTCATACCTGCAAATTTTAGCAACAAAAACTCTAAAAGCGTTAATAAAACGTATATTAAATATAGTCTTTTGGCTGTATCTGTAATTCTAGGATGTAATTTATCTGCTGATGGTCCAGGTGCTTCTGCCATAAACAGCTGCATACCACCAATACCTAAAAGAGGTAAAATAGCAATGGTTAATACAATAATTCCCATTCCACCAATCCAATGCGTTGCACTTCGCCAAAATAAAATTCCTTTTGGCATATTGTCTATGTTAGTTAAAATAGACGAACCTGTGGTAGAATAGCCAGAAATAGTTTCAAAAAATGCATTTGTAACACTAGATATTGCTCCAGAAAGTAAATAAGGCAACATCCCTGTAAAAGAAAGGATTAACCAACCCAATGTTACAATTAAATACCCTTCTTTTTTCTGAATATTTGTACTTGTGGGTTTGTTTGCAAAGTATAAAATCACACCAATAAAAACGGTGATAATTCCAGCATTTAAAATCCCCCATTTTTCGGGTTCATCATTAAAAATACTAAAAGGAACAGCTAAAAACATAAACAAACCATTTAAAATAGCTGTTATGCCTAAAAACCTGTAGATTATTTTTGTGTTTAAAGTACCCATTTTATCTAAATAGACTTTCTACAGTTTCTATAGCTTCTGGTAAGCAGAACACAATTACTTTATCTCCACTTTGTATTTGCATACCCCCAAAAGACATTAACGGTTTTCCATTTCTAATAATACCTCCAAAGACAGCTTCTCTAGGAACATTTAAATCTCTAATTGGTTTTTTAGTAACTTTTGCGTTAGGTCTTACTTCAAATTCAAATACTTCTGCGTCTATATTGTGTAGATTTGCTAATGCTAGTATTTCTCCTTTTCTAATGTGTCTAAAAATATTACTTGCAGCAATTAGTTTTTTGTTGATAAGAGATTCTATACCAATCGTTTGAGAAATATCAATATAGTCCATATTTTCTACAAGTGCAATGGTTTTTTTTACTCCTTTAGATTTTGCTACCAAACAAGACATAATATTGGTTTCTGAGTTGTTGGTAACTGCAATAAAAGCATCTGTTTCTCTAATATTTTCCTCTTCTAAAAGTTCAAGGTTTCTTCCATCTCCATTAATAACTAATACATTGTCTAAACTTTCTGCTAAATTTTCTGCTTTCTCTTTATTTTTTTCTATTAATTTAACTTTAAAATTATCTTCACAAAGATTTCTAGCAGTTTTTTCGCCAATACTACTACCCCCTAATATAATTACATTTTTAATATTAAACTGTTTTTTTCCTATGATGGGATACAAATCCTTCATACTATAATTGGGAACAGAAAAATACACTTGGTCATTTAATTGATAAGCAACATCACCTCTAGGAATAATTGTTTGTGCAACATTATCTCTTTTGATAGCAATGGTTATAAAATCTATATTTTTAAACTTTTGTTTCGCTTCTTTAACCGTCAAATCTACTAAAGGAGATTTGTAGGTTAAAGAAGTACCCATTACATTAAAAGTACCGCTTTCAAAAGTAACAGTATCGTTAAATGAAGATTGATTTAACAACATTTTTATTTCATTTGCGGCCAACTCTTGTGGAGAAATCATAAAGTCTAAACCAAACTTTTTAAAGTCTACTTCGCACTCATTTAAAAACTCTGGATTGTCTATTCTTGCTATTGTTTTTTTTGCTCCTAGAGCTTTACCAATAACAGAGATTGTAAAATTGGTGTTTTGACTTTCTGTAACAGCAATTAAAAGATCAGCAGAATCTACACCAAGCTCTTTTAATAGTTTGATAGATGTGGCATCTCCTTTTCTGGTAATTACATCTAAATGATTATTGATATAATTTAGTTTTTCGCCATCAAAATCTATTATGTAAGTATCTTGAGACTCGTAAGAAAGCAGTTTTGCTAAATGGAAACCTACATCTCCAGCACCAGCAATAATAATCTTCATATTTCAAATATAGAATATTAACCGCAAAGATATAAAGAGTTTAGGTGCAAATGCAAATAATTGAGTTTTTTCCCTTTTTTGTAAATAAATATAACATTTTTCTATTTTGTATATTTATAAAAAAATAGGCGAATGGATAAGTTAACAATCAAATCTTGGGCTTTAGACGATAGGCCTAGAGAAAAGTTATTAGCAAAAGGAAAAGCAGTATTGTCTGATGCAGAATTAATAGCAATTTTAATTGGTTCAGGTAATAGAAATGAAAGTGCAGTGGCATTGTCTAAACGTATTTTAAGTGCTGTAAATGGTAATATTTACGAGCTTGCAAAACTATCTGTAGAAAAATTAACCGAGTTTAATGGTATTGGAGAGGCAAAAGCCATTGCAATTATTACTGCATTAGAATTAGGGAAAAGAAGGCAGCTAGAAGTAGCCTTAGAAAAACCTAAAATTGTTAGTAGTAAAAATGTGGCAAACTTAATGCAACCCATAATTGGCGATTTAGACCACGAAGAATTTTGGGTTCTTTTTTTAAGTAACTCTAATAAAGTTTTAGCAAAAAGTCAAGTTAGTAAAGGTGGGTTAACAGCTACAGTTGTAGATATTAGACTGTTGTTTAAGAGAGCTTTAGAGTTGGTGTCTGTAGCCATTATTGTTTGTCATAATCATCCTTCAGGAAAATTACAGCCCAGTGTTGCAGATAAAAATTTAACCGAAAAAATGAAACAAGCTGGCAATACTTTAGATATTAAACTACTAGACCATTTAATAATTACAGAAAAAGCGTATTTTAGCTTTGCAGATGAAGGCTTGTTGTAGTTTTAAGTTGCATTGATTAGTAAAAAAAAACACTGTAAACTACTGCTAAACGCTGTAATGTAAAAAAATAATGATTGTAGTATATACACATAAAATAACACCCAGAGTTCGTTATATATTTAAACATATTTTAACTAGAACCTTACAAATACCGGTTAGTTTTACAACTAAAGTTGAAGAATTTGTAGCACATAAAGGGCCTAAATTAACCTATACAAAATCACCTTTAAGTAACGAGTTTTTTATAAAAAGTAACGAATTGTTATTTGAACAAGGTGTAAACGATTTAGAAATAAACATACAAAAATGGGAAGAAGTACCATGTTTTTTTGCTACTGGAAGTAAATCTGCAATTCCTTTTGATATTTTTGCAGCAAGTTTTTACTTAATTTCTAGGTACGAAGAATATTTGCCTCATGTTAAAGACAAACATGGGCGTTTTATGGCCTCAGAAAGTTTAGCTCATAATAATAATTTTTTAGAAAAACCTGTGGTAGATATTTGGGCTTACAAATTCTTAAAAGAATTCAAAGAACGGTTTCCAGATTATGAAGTTGAAAACAGAAAATATACTTTTATTTCTACCATAGATATAGACAATACATTTGCCTATAAACATAAAAGTTTAATAAGAACAACAGGTGCTTTTTTAAAGGATTTTTTTAAGCTAAGACTTTTAAGTGTTTGGTATCGATTAGCAGTTTTACTAAACATTAAAAAAGATCCTTTTGATAATTTTGATACAATTTTAAACATCAAAAAAAATAAAAAAATAAAAACTATTTTCTTTTGCTCTGTTGGTGATTATACTACTTTTGACACCAATATTTCTGCCGCTAAAAATAAATTCAAACTACTTGTAAAAGATTTGGTAGATTATGCCAGAGTTGGCTTACACCCTTCTTATTTTACAATGCAAAATGCAGCACTTTTAAAAAAAGAAAAAGAAAGACTTGAGGATATAACAAATATGCCCGTAACCAGATCTAGACAGCATTATTTACGCTTTAATTTACCAGAAACCTATCAACAATTAATAGATTTAGAAATACAAGAAGATTTTACTATGGGGTATGCAAGCAATGTTGGTTTTAGGGCAAGCACTTGTACACCTTTTTATTTTTATGATTTAGATTTCGAGATTCAAACCCCTTTAAAAGTATATCCTTTCGCTTTAATGGATACTACATTAAATGATTATTTAAAGATTACACCAAAACAATCTTTGGGTAGAATTAGAGATTTAAAAAACGAGGTAAAAGCTGTAAATGGTACTTTTATCACCTTATTTCATAACGAGAGTTTAAGTGATCATATGCGCTGGAAAGGCTGGAAACGTTTGTACGATTCTATGGTAAAAATTGCAACGATTTAGGATGATAAAATACGTTCATAGAAAAGATTTAGATCTAGATAAATACAACTTCTGTATAGAAAACTCAATACAAACTAGAGTGTATGCTTTTTCTTGGTATTTAGATGTTGTTGCCAATCATTGGGATGTTTTGGTTTTGGATGATTATGAAGCTGTTATGCCAATTCCTTGGAATAAAAAGTACGGACTTAAATACGTTACACAACCTTATTTTTGTCAGCAATTAGGTGTTTTTTCTTTGGATAATCTCTCTAAAAATCAGCAAGCATCATTTTTAACAAAGATTCCAAAAAAATATCTAAAAGTTACTTTAAGTCTAAACACAGAAAACTATATTTTTTCTAAAACTTCAAAAAGATTAAACTATTTTTTAAATATACCTGATGCTTATAAGCAACTGTATAAAAACTTTTCAAAAGGAAGAAAACACGCTATAAAAGTAGGAGAGAAGCAAGGTTTAGAGTTAAATAATACCTCTGTAAATCATCTTTTAGAGATTCATAACAAACATTATCAGTTTCAAATACCAGAAGATATGTTGTTAAAATTAATTACAATTGCTAAAATCAAAAATTGTATAAAAATTATAGGTGTTTTTAAAGATGATATTTTATTAGGAGGAGCAATTTTTATAGTTTCAAAGTCAAGAATAATTTATTTGTTTTCTGTATTTACAGATAAAGGCAGAAAAGTTCAAGCCTCTAGTTTTTTAATTTCCTCTATACTAAAAGACAATAAAAATGTTGGTAAAGTTTTAGATTTTGAAGGTGGAAACATCCAAAATATAGGTAAGTTTTATAGAAGTTTTGGAGCAGAAGAAGAGCACTATACCGTTTTTAATAGAACTTTTTATAAAGCATTTTAAATGCAATTGCAGACACAATACCCGTAAACCACATTAATACTGCAGAAGTTATAGCAGCTCCTTGAATACCATATTTAGGAATTAAATAATAGTTGCTAATTATGTTTAAAATTAAAGCAATACTTGCTATGTAATAGTTTATACGTGCATTACCAATAGAAGATAAAAGGTTGCCAAACAAACCTCTAAAAATAAAAATTCCGCAAACACCCAGCATTAAAATAAAAAATGTCTGTGTGTACTTTGTAAAGTTTTGGTCTAAAAGTGTTAAAATAAAATCACCAAAAAAATAGCTTGTTATTACTAAAACAATGCTAATCACCAAAAACAAAAGCATGTAACTTTTTATATAATTTTTAATATAAGTTTTATCATATATTTTTTCTGTAAAAGCAACAAAGTCTGCCGCCATAAAAACACGAGGTAAAAACAGTAAACTAAAAGGAATTAAAGAAATATATCTATAATTGGTTACCATTTCTGTGTTAGCTAATAAGTAACCAATTAATAAAATATCTATAACAAAAAGTAATTGTGTAACTACATTAGAAAGGCTTGCAAAAAAGCCATATTTCCAAAAAGAAGTATTTGTTATGGTAAGTTTATTTTTTAATGTAAAATTGATTTCTATTTTTTTTATAAATAAAATAGCAGTTAGAGTAGGGGCTACAAGCATTGCAATAGCATACCCAAGTTCTTTAAAAAAGTAACTTAAAAGTAGTACAGAAACCAGTAGCAAAACACTTTGTACTATTTCTGTAAAAGCAAATCTTTTGTTGTTGTGATTTAACCTTAATTGTGCTTTTATAATTTCTAATAGAAATGAAGGGATGATTATAAAAGACAGTATAATTAAATAAGTTTGGGTTTTTTCAAACTTAAAATTAATAAAAAAAGAAAGAATACTAATACAAGCAATTAATAATAAAGAAACCCAAACCCCTTTTTTAAAAACATACAAAAACAAGCTATTTTGTTCTGTTTTTGTTTTAAGTAAGGCACCATACCTTATAAAACTTTGGTGCAAGCCTAAACCGCTTATGGGTATAATAAATACTATAATATTATAAGCAAAAAGTACAACACCTAATTCTTTATTTGGTATTAACTTTAAAGCAAACCAAGCTGCTAAAAAAGAAAATAGTCTAGAAATAAATGTAGCTAAAAAAACATGACCACCAGATCTATTTAAAAAATTTAATAAGTAATTTTTAATTAGCGTCATTGTTTTTTTAACTAAATACTTAAAGTTTTATAATACAAGTTTGTAAAATTATTTGCTATGGCTTGTTCACTAAATAAAGATTTTACATAGGTATGCATTTCATCTTTAGTAGCTACATTATTTTTTTTATTGTAAAAGTTTAGAATCTCTTCTTTTAATTTTTCTTCATCATTTTTAATAATAAGCTTTCCAAAGTTATCAGGAAAATACTCACTAATTCCACCAACGTTTGTAGAAATAACAGGAAGACCACAAGAAAAAGATTCAAGAATTACACAAGGCAAATTTTCGTAATTACTAAAAAGCACAAACAAATTACTATTTCTTAATTCTTTAGCTATTTCTGTATGAGGTATTTGATTCATAAACTTAATTTTTTTAGAATCTAGCCCTAATTTATTAGCATATTTAAGATATTTAATCGAATTTTTTCCAATGATATTAAATTTAAAATCAATGTTTTCTACTTCTAATTTTGCAATTACATGCAACAAACCTTTAACGTTCTTGTGTTTATCATTCATATTAGAAACATGAGTAATTGTAAAAATTTCGTTTTTTTTATGATCTGGAAAAAATAAATTTGTATTTACAACATTAGGAACTCTTTTATAATTTCCTTTAAGATCTAAACTCTGCATAGAACTTGCCAAATCATTAGAAACAGGACAAATAAATGAGGCGTTTTTAGCAATTATTTTAGAGATTGTTTTCTGAATAAAAGAAATTTTATTTGAAAGCGGATGTTTATAGGCTGTCCAATGTTCAGAGATTATAAAAGGCTTTTTTTTAAACCATTTTAAGTATAAACTAAAAATACCAAATGGAAATAATTCGTTAAGATGAACTATATCGAAAACACTTACTTTTTTCAATAATAAAGAAAATGCTTTATGAAAGAGGTATATTTTTTTTATGGGATTTTTAACTTCTTTTAAATAAGCTATATGGGTTTCTATCTCATTTATGACTTTGGTAGATAGTTCTATATCTTTTTTGATTTTCTTATCAGTAATTAAATGTATTACAGATACTTTATGCTGCTTAGCAACTGCTTGTGCATGTCTTTCTATAAAATCTCCATTTGTTGGTAAAACCCTAGAAGGGTACCAACCACATATAAACAAAACATGAAGTTTTTTTTGATTCAACCTAAAAAATATTTATCACAAATATAACAACTTAATCTACTATTTATTATTTATAATTTTTACTTTTATCAAATGAAAATAGAACATGTATTCTTTGATTTAGATCATACTTTGTGGGATTTTGAAAAAAATTCTGAATTAACTTTCCAAAAAATATTTAGCAAAAATAAAATTCATTTAAAAATAGAAGATTTTTTAGAGGTTTATAAACGCTGAGTTCAACTCATAAGTGCAACAAACTTATTATTTAGAGTTTCAATAGGACTAAGATAATTGAATTTTCTAATAGGTCTGTTATTAATTGATAATTCTACTTGTTTAATTCTTTGATTAGAGAT
>Ga0209138_1000465_pt1 | contig 39793 bp, 52 predicted proteins | sample SaaInl3SG_22_DNA_FD_184645 | JGI IMG/M metagenome (GOLD analysis project Ga0209138, IMG submission 184645) | Marine microbial communities from expanding oxygen minimum zones in the Saanich Inlet - ESP_153SG_22_DNA (SPAdes) (version 2) | ecosystem: Environmental > Aquatic > Marine > Intertidal...
ATGCGCAAAGGACATGTACGCAAGTTCCGCAAAGGATTTAATACTACACACGGTACTAAAATTAGTGCATGTGCAAAACTAAAAAGTATGGTTGAAACTGATATGATGGAAGTTAATAGTAAAGCACTAATATCAGAGATGAAAGGCTATGTAGCAAGCGGCTCAAGTTTTAAAGCAAAACCAGGCGAAACTGACGATTTAATTAGTGCAACGTTGTTGTCAATACGAATGATGAAAGTTTTACAAGACTGGGATCCACGAGTATACAACACATTCAAGCAAGACCACGTAGACGGAGATGACTACGAACCGCCCATGCCGATATTCGTATCCGGCCCATATTAGATAAATATTATTATGATTAACCTAGACAAAATTGCAGAAGAACTGTTTAATAAGATTCGTGGACGTTATCCTAAAATAACATTAGGTGACGAAAGTTCGACAATTACGAACGTACCAACCAATGCAAGATTTTTTGATTTTGAATATACAAAAGGCAACAAAGTTAATGTTACAATTGACGAAAAGTCTTTAACTGTATTGTATAGCAACAATTTGCTATCAGACAGTACTATTAAAAAAGAAGACTGGTACGGCTTTATGAAAGAACTTAGACAGTTTGCTAAAAAACGTATGTTAAATTTTGATACTAGAGATATTACAAAAACAAACTTAGACCGTAGAGATTACGAGTACATGAGTAAAAATAGACCCGGAGAAGAAACAATGAGTGAAAGTAAAATGTATGGAACTTCCAAAACAAGTTTCCAAGATTTAGGAAATGCTAGAATTGTAGTCAAGCACAGAGGCGCAGTTAATCAAGAAAATGCCGCAGGGCGTACACAGCAAATTGATAGCATCTATATTGAAAGTTCAGAAGGCGAGCGTTTTAAATATCCTTACAGACATCTTAATGGTGCAAGAGCAATGGCTCGACATGTAAGCGAAGGCGGCAACGCATATGATACATTTGGTAAGCACATCGTTTCACTCAGCGAAGAACTTAACAAACTGCGTCAGTTTAAAACTTATATGAATCGCTCAAGTGTAATGGCAGAGGGTCTTGCTGGATACATGGACGTTGTAAATGAGCGCATCGACGGCGTAAAAGATACTATTTTTAAATTGCAAAGAGAAACATATTACAAAGAAGCGTTTGATACTTTTGAAGAAACAGTAATGGAAGAAGTACCAACTGACGTAAGTTCAAACTGGATTGATGAATTAACTATTCGTCAGTTTAACGAAGAACTAAAAGGCGTGTTTCCATACATTTACAAACTAGTAAGTGAAGCAAATAAAACAAAAGAACTAGGTCCGGAAGATTTACTAGGTGAGACTAGCGAAGTTACTGTTGAAGCACAAATGGACGCTGACGCACTTAAGGCATGGTATAGCAAATACGAAGACAAACAATCATGGGATGCTTATAGTTTAGGCAACGGTTTCTTCAAATGGAAATTAGATAGTGGTATTGCTACAGATAGTATGGAAAGAAGCGAAGTAGAAGCATTGATCAAAAAGTTCGGTGAAGAAGAAGTAATGGATGATCCTTTTGCGGCTATGGAAAAGGCTCCAGAACTTGCTCCAATTACAACCGCTATGCACGACGAGTTTAGTCAAATTGTAGGTAAAAAATATCCAGACGAAGAAGACTTTGAGAAAGCATCTAACATAATTCAAGATATTGATGAAGATATGAAACCAGCAGATTTGTTAGGCGAAGAAGCATTGGATTTTAGTGACAAGAATAAAGAACTATCTATGTGGTTAGCAAAATATGACAACTACTTAGGCAAGAATGGCGATCCATTACCATTGGGTTGGATTGAATCTATGACCAACACTGGTATCATAAGTGACGGCGCTGAGCAAGACGAAATTGTAGCATTTGAAAAGAAAATTGGCAAAGAAGAATCTGAGTGGGAAGATACTGACTGGGACGAATTTAATAAGCCTGAAAATTCTCCAATTACAAATAAAATGTTTGCAGACTTAGCAAAGATTATCGGCACAGACGATCATGATGAAGATGTTGCTCGTGCTGTTAGCGATGCATTAAGTATCGGCGAAGGCTTGAACATGGAAGATGAGTTTGCTTCGCACATGGATAGCATTGTTGCTAATTCAAAACACGAACAAGGTCCAAAACAAAACGAAGGCTCAGTACCTAACTACCTTGACAGAGAATGGAAAGATAATTTAGCGGCTTGCGCTAAAGGTGAAGAAGGCGGTGAAGACGCAGTGTGCGATATGCTGGATAAGTTTGATATTCCAAAAGACAAAGCCGCCGATTTAATTCAAAAACAAATTGACAAAAAAACTAAAGGCATCGGAGTGATGTTTAGAAATCCATTGAAAGCAGAGCCTGAATGGGACAACCTACAAAAATTAGTTGATCGCTTAAAAGGCAAAAGTATGGACGAAGGCAACGAGTTTGCACAAAAAGTACGTGGACTAAAAGCCAAAGGTGCTAAGCCAGGAACTAAATTCAAAACATCAGACGGTGAAGAACATACACTTGAAGATGCTATTAGATTAGCAGGACTACAGGTTGAAGACTTTTGGTCTGCAGAAGAACTAATGGCTGAAAAAGAACCCACTGACGATGATACCATGGACGTTAAGATTGGTCCAGATGGTTCAATATCAAAAGCAGACAAAGACGATGCTGAAGATGCTGAAAGAGCAAAAGAAAAACAAGAATTACCTTTAGACGAGTTTATCAAAGGACATTTTGATTATACTACAAACCAATTCCCTAAAGGTGAAACGGCTGTAATGACAGCAGTTGAAAAGAAGTATGGTGACGATGCAGTAACTCCTGCAACACAAATCATGCAGGAATTGGTAAATGGTCAAGATGAAGAAATGGCAAGAATTAAAACTCTTGCAGGAATGGGAAACTAATTCCACTTTTTTGATAAAGTTTCACTTGACTTTATAAGTAAGTTTGTGTATAATACATATATGTGTTACACAATCAAGGCATAATAACACAGCCAAAGGCATAACATTATAGGAGGCTTAACTATGGCAACATTAGCAGAAATTCGTGCTAAACTTAAAGAACAAGAATCACGCACAGGTGGTTCTAATCAACAAAGCGGCGGCGACAACGCAATTTACCCATTTTGGAACTTGAAGGAAGGCGAACAGTCAACTGTACGTTTCTTACCTGATGGTGACGAAGCAAACACTTTCTTCTGGAAAGAACGTTTGATGATTAAACTGCCATTTGCAGGCATTAAGGGAGAAACAGATTCACGCCCAGTGCAAGTACAAATTCCATGTATGGAAATGTACGGTGAATCATGTGCTATTCTTAACGAAGTGCGTGGTTGGTTTAAAGATCCTACTCTTGAAGACATGGGTCGCAAGTATTGGAAAAAGCGTTCATACGTATTCCAAGGCTTTGTAACTGATAACGGATTAGCAGAAGATACAACTCCAGCAAATCCAATTAGACGTTTTATTATTGGTCCACAAATTTTCCAAATTATTAAAGCGGCGTTAATGGATCCAGATATGGAAGAACTTCCAACTGACTACACAGCAGGTGTAGACTTTAGACTTGTAAAAACAAGTAAAGGCGGTTACGCAGACTATTCAACATCTAACTGGGCTCGTAGAGAGCGTCCATTGTCAGATGCTGAAATGAATGCAGTAACAGAGAACGGTCTGTTTAACATGAGCGACTTTTTACCTAAGAAACCAGGTGAAGTAGAAGTTAAAGTTATGCAGGAAATGTTCCAAGCATCAGTTGATGGTGAAGCATATGATCCAGATCGTTGGAGCCAATATTTCCGTCCAGCGGGAATGGCGGCACGTACAGGTGACCCAAACACACAGTCATCTGCTCCAGCGGCACCGGTAGCAACACCAGCACCAACACCAGTAGCGGAAACTGCTCCAGTAGCAGAGCCTGCTCCGGCACCAGAAGCAACTCCAGCACCAGCGGCTGAAGCGGCTCCTGCAGGTGGTGGCAATGCCGAAGACATCCTTGCGATGATCAGAGCACGCCAAGGTTAATACTTTAACAAACCTCCTAGTTTAAATAATGTTTAGACTAGGAGGTTTATACGCTTTAAAACTAGGAGAAACTATGGCTAATAAAGCATTTGACGTTTCCAAGTTTCGTAAAAACTTGACTAAGTCTATTACTGGAATGAGTAGTGGATTTAACGATCCGACAGATTGGATTAGCACAGGTAACTATGCATTAAACTATCTTGTAAGCGGCGACTTTCACAAAGGTATTCCGCTAGGCAAAGTTACAGTGTTTGCAGGAGAGTCAGGCGCAGGTAAATCATATATCTGTGCAGGTAATATTGTAAAACACGCACAAGAGCAAGGCATCTTTGTAGTACTAATTGACTCAGAGAACGCACTTGACGAATCGTGGCTACATGCACTAGACGTAGACACATCAGAAGAAAAACTACTCAAACTAAACATGAGTATGATCGATGACGTTGCTAAAACTATTAGTACGTTTATGATTGACTACAAAGCAATGGATGAAGAAGAACGTCCTAAGGTATTGTTTGTAGTTGATAGTTTGGGTATGTTGCTAACACCTACTGACGTAGATCAGTTTAACAAAGGTGATATGAAAGGTGATATGGGTCGTAAGCCTAAGGCATTGACTTCACTTGTTCGTAACACAGTTAATATGATCGGTTCGCATAACGTAGGCTTAGTGTGTACTAACCACACATACGCATCACAAGATATGTTTGATCCGGATGATAAAATTTCAGGCGGTCAAGGCTTTATCTATGCATCAAGTATTGTTGTTGCAATGAAGAAGTTGAAACTAAAAGAGGACGAGTCGGGTAACAAGATCAGTGAAGTGCGTGGTATTCGTGCAGGCTGTAAAGTTATGAAAACACGTTACGCAAAACCGTTCGAAGGTGTACAAGTTAAGATTCCATACGAAACAGGAATGAATCCTTACAGTGGATTAGTAGATCTTTTTGAGAAAAAAGGTATGCTTGTTAAAGATGGTAATCGACTCAAGTATGTAACAAAGACAGGTGAGGAAATTAAAGAGTATCGTAAAGTCTGGGAAGCAGGCGGCGACACACTTGATCAAGTCATGATGGACTTTGCTACTAATGAAGTAGAGGTAACTACTATTGATGCTGACTTAGAAGAGACAGTTGAACAAGAAGTAATCACTGAGGAGTAAGACGTTATGGATAGTTCACAAGTTGTAGAAACATGGAGTCTATTTAAAGAACATACAGATAAAAAGCACTTAGAAACGTTATCAGAACGATATATCGATCTGTTAGCAGACTATGGTGTTAGTGATGAATCTTTAAAGGATTCTTTGGGAACATGTGATCATCTAGATTCGGCTATTAATTATTATCTTGATATTGATGATGAGTTAGTAGCAGACGATGATGACTGGGATTAAAAATGTGGTACAGTAAGATATCAAGAGATATTGGCAAAATTCCAGACGCCGTAGCATACTACGAAACGGAATTGGTTGATGCGAAAAAGGAAATCAAAATATATGGTAACCTAGAGAAGGCCGCGGCAGAAATGCCTGGGCTTGTCGAACATCGCTTCAACCAACTTCAAGAACTTGAAGCAATATTAGAATATCTTAATATTGAATTGCGTAGATTGCGTAGTTCGTACTTCAAGAAATATCTCGAAAATTATCAACGGGCTCTGTCTAGTCGTGACGTAGAAAAATACGTTGACGGCGAGGCAGATGTCGTTGACTATGAAAAGATTATTAACGAGTTTGCACTAATGCGCAACAAGTGGTTAGGTATTAGTAAAGGCCTTGATCAAAAGCAATGGCAAATTACTAATATTACTAAACTACGAGTAGCAGGTATGGAAGATGCATCAATCTAGTTTAGATACCCTTATGTCCAAGGTTAAAAAAGGACAAATGGATCGTACCGAATACGAGTATATTGCAAATCTATTAGGTGGAAAAAACTTCTTAGTTTTTGGTACAGGACATGATTCAAAGTTTTGGAGAGAAGTTAATAGTTCAGGAACAACACTGTTTTTAGAGCATGACCCTAATTGGGTTCTTGAAGATTCACCGGATGTGTTTTTAGTAAAATATACTTGTAATATTAAAAATCACAAGCAACTCTTAGACGAATATAAAAACAATGTATACACAAATTTAGAAGTCAATATTCCGAATGAAGTATACGATTACGAATGGGATGTTATATTTGTTGACGGTCCGCCGGGAAACAAAAAGAATAGTATTGGTCGTATGCAAAGTATATACATGGCTAATAAGTTAGCAAATTATGATACACAAATCTTTGTACATGATTGTAATCGACCTGTTGAACAGTTGTATACTAACGAGTTTTTTAACATTCAAAACGAACTAGTAAAAATGCGTCATTGTAGGAAAAAGAACAATGCAATACAACATAGCGTTTGACACATCGCAATTAACATTTATTACAACAGCAAATAACTTATATATTAACTTTGTAGAACCGTTTATATATTTCTGTAAGGCTAGTAATCCCGGTTGCAAAATTGAAATTTGGGTCGACGATCCAAATGCAGTAGCACATATTAATGATTCAAATGTTAGAATACACCAGTTGCCTACAAATTATCATGTAGCCACGTATCGCTACATAGTAACTCCTACATACAAAACAAGGCATTATTATATTACAGATATTGATATAATGCATACTGAACTAATTCAACCATTCCATGCGTTGCAAATGCAACAAACTGGATTGCCTTTTAGCAATGTAGTACGCACAAAGAAAGGCACTAATAGTGCTGAGCGGATGAGTGGTTTACATTTTGTAAAAGACGAGTGGTATCATGCAACAAGAAATATTCGGCCTAGCATTGAGCCAAAAGGACAAGATGAGGAAATGCTTTATCTAATCACTAGTAAGGTGTATGATGTAAAAGCAATTCCTAGAGGATTAGCAAACAGACCGGTGCAAGGAATGCATTGTTCAGTTGGTAGAAATCCAAGAGAAAAAGTAGCATGGGAGTTAACTTCACAACGAACTGCATTTATTCAAGAACATATAATTAAAAGTAAGACTACATTTAACGAGTTTTTTGAAAAGAATGTAGTACGTCCGTTGTTAAGTGACAAAGTTATTGATAAACTTAAAAAGAGAGGCAAGATAACATGCTATTTGAAATAGTAGTTGCTAGTGATGTAAATTTAAAAAAGTTTGCAATACCTTGTATTCGAAGTATTAAAGAACAAGGGTACGATCCAATGATTTATGATCTTGGAGGATTAGGAATTGGTACTCCTTACGAATGCCCGACTAGCAGTAAAGCACTGCACAAATTTCCAAAAAAACCATATGTAATTAAAGATGCATTACAGCGTATTCCTAAAGGGCAATGGCTTGCATGGATTGATGCTGATTGTATTATGCAACGTCCGATCGATGATGCACTATTGCATGATAAGCAATTTGATGTAGGCGTTACGTTTAGAAAAAATCATTTAAACTCTGGTGTAAACTTTTGGAATCATAATACACGAACCTTAAACTTTTTAGATTTATGGTGCAAGGAAGCAATTGCTGTTGGCGGGGATCAAAACGGGCTTAATCGAATCTGTCAAATTACAAAAGGTTCAAGTGTAGGACAGACGTTTGATATTGCAGGAGCAAATGTAAAAGTTTTTGACTCAAGATTATATAATAATTTCTTCTTTAAGAAAGATCAGTCAAACGCACGAGTACTGCATTACAAGAGCAAATTTAGAAATAGGTTCCCATTTGACGATGAAGTATGATTTTATAGAAATAGGAACTAGTAATTTCCATACGTTAATTGAAAATGCTGACGACAATACAGTTGGTATTTCAATCGAACCGATGAAAAAATATTTAGACGAATTACCTAGTCCAAAAAATGTCGTCAAATTAAACTGTGCAATTAGTTTTGACGGTTCCGAAACCCCTATTGCGTTTTACTATCTACATCCTGATATTATTAAAAGACATAAACTAAAACCATTTATGAAAGGGTGCAATTCAATTGGAACTTTCCATCCAATGCATGTTAAACATAATGTAGAGAATCTTGTAACAATTGATAATGTACAACAGCGTTCATTACGTTCAGTTATTAACGAATTTAAAGTTACTGAACTCGATTACTTAAAAGTTGATACCGAAGGCGGAGATTGTAAGATTATGAAACAATTATATAACTTAACGCTACGCCCCAAAAAAATTAAGTTTGAAACAAACAGTTTAGCAAACCCTGCTGATGTTGCAAATATATTAGATTTATTTTCGAAGATCGGATATGATGTTAGTTGGGACAATGAAGCCAAACGAGACACAATCTTAACTCTAGCAGAGTAAATATCTTGTAATGAAACAACATCTTCTTAATCATATCCTTGATACGTTTCCAGATACGTATGAATTGCAAAAGCAATATCGCAGTCATCCAGACTATAGTTTGCTAACAATTAATAATTTTATCCCCCAAGACTTAGTAGCGGCAATGGCGAAAGAACTTGACGATATTCCACTTGACGAATGTAAGCATTTTACAAGAGCAGGCTCTTGTATGTATGAATTTAATAATGTAGACCGTACTCCGGTACAAGACGCAGTAATTCATGCATTGCATAGTTCTACATTTATTAAGTGGTTACAACAAGTAACTGACACTGTTGATTTGATTCCAGACCCTCACTTAGTGGGTGCAGGATATATGAAATCGTTTACTGGTGACAGTCTTAAAGTGCATAGCGATTTTAATTGGAATGACGAACTTAGATTGCATAGAATGTTAAGCGTTGTAATTTATCTTAACGAAGAGTGGGAAGAAGAGTGGGGAGGACAGTTACAGTTTTACGACACAAAGCGTAAGCAGATACATACCAAAGTACCTGTCGGTGCTGGAAATTGTGTAATATGGAACTACAATAATTTTGCATTTCACGGTTACCCAGACCCGATGACCTGTCCAGAAGGTAAAAGCCGTAAAGGTATTAGATTGTTTTATTATGTAAGCAATGCCAAACATGACGACAAGCATCCACCTCACAGGAGTTTGTATTGGTATGATGATAAAACAGGGACACCGTACGATCAACCATGGAACAAATAAAATTCGATTTACCACCAATAGAGTATAAACGTTTAACTTGGAAAGAGAAAAACAATGTCGACGACGAAGGTCGTTCGTCGGTATTTGAAAATCAAAATAAGAAATATCACCTAGCAGGATATACTAAAGATAATTCAAAATACAAACAAAGTTTTGAAGTTGGGCCTGATATTATTTCGTTTGCCCAAACATTATTTGATAGATGCACTATGTCAGTGATGTATCAAATGCCCGGCCAAGTATTACCAGAACATGTTGATACATTCTATATGATATCAAAAGAATACGGAGTTGATCCGCAAGACTGTATTCGTGTTAACATCTTCTTAGAGGATTGGAAATCAGGGCATTATTTTGAAATAAATGACAATCCAGTCTTGCAATGGAAGCGTGGTGATGCTATAATAATAGAAAAAGATGAACCGCATCTAAGTGCTAACAACGGAATGATACCCAAGTACACTATGCAAATAACCGGAGTAAAAGATGAATTTAAGAGGCGCTAAACCTGTACCTGATAACAAGGTAAAAGAGTTTATTGAAAACTTAGATCCTGTAAAAGATTTATACAACCCAAAATTACCTCAAGAATTTAAGTTTGAATTTATTGATTGGATTTTATCAAGTAACTTTAACTTTATTAAAGGCATAGAAGAATTTTCTAATATTGCTCTGTGTAACGGCACAGTTCAAGCATTTGATCATTTTCATTATAAGCATAAAGACAAACGATTCCGTTTCTTTAAAGGCGAGTTTATGTATCATCAGGCTTGCTTAAAAAATGGAAGTAGTTTTGAATGGATCAATGATGTTCCTTTACAAGAAGGTGACGCATTAATTCTTAGTGTACCATTCAGTGACCGGGGAGTTCAGCACCCTGCAACTGATATGCTATTAGCAAATGCAGAGCAGTTTAATATTCCTGTACTATTAGACTTTGCATATTATCCATGTACTAAAAATATTAACATCAATCTTAGTAACTATTCGACAGTTGAAACAATTACATTTTCAATCTCTAAAGCATTTTATGGTGCAGAGTTTTTACGTGTAGGAGTTAGATTAGAACGTGAAAATACAGACGACGGTATTGATGTATTCAATTCGGTAGACATGCATAACCGGATTGATTTAAGTATAGCAAGTAGTTTAATTAAAACATTTCCAGTAGACTGGAATTGGAAAACATACACTAATGTTTACAACCAAGTTTGTGACGAGAATAATCTTCGTCCAACTGATTGTATAATGTTTGGTCTCGGTAACGAAGACTATGCAGAGTATAATCGAGGCGGTGATGTCAACCGTGTTTGCATTAGTGATTTAATCGGAGAGAAAATAAATGACAGTAGTAAGTAGCCATAACGATTGGGATCCATTAGAAGAAGTATTTGTAGGTATTGCTGATCATGCTCGCATTCCTACAGTAGATAAGTCAACACACAGTTTTGGTTTTGCAGACTGTAAGTATGAACATATCAAAGATCTAGAAGGTCCTAGCCCACAGTGGGTAATTGACGAAGCAAACGAAGACCTTGATGGGTTTGCGAAAGTATTAACAGACCTAGGTGTTAAAGTCAGACGTCCTGAATCAATCGATCATAGTGTTGAATTTGGATCGCCTGATTGGAAAACAACTGGCTGGTATACATATTGTCCGAGAGATTTATTGTTGCCACTAAACAATCTTATTATTGATTGTCCAGGTGCAATGCGAGCAAGACAATACGAAACAACAGCATACAGAGAATTTTTGTATGAAGCAATGGAAGGCGGGTCACAATGGATTAGTGCGCCAAGACCCAAACTGCTTGACGAAAGTTACCAACTAGAGGACTTGAGTATTCCCACACTTGTAAACAAAGAGATTGTATTCGATGCTCCAAACGTAGTGCGTTTAGGCAAAGACTTATTGTATCAAGTATCAAACTCAGGTACATTATTAGGTGGACAGTGGCTTAAAACTATTCTTGAACCACTTGGATACAAAATTCATCTTGCAGAAAAGTTTTATAGTTATTCACACTTTGACTCAACTGTTATTCCACTACGTCCCGGACTAGTATTGTTCAACGGTGATAGAATTACACCAGAACGTTATCCACCAATCTTTGAATCATGGGATAAGATTTTCTTCCCAGGCGATAAAGTGCATGACATTGGTACTAACTTGGCAAATGGTGTATCACCTTGCTCCAAGTATATTGGTCTAAACTTTATGAGTGTAAACGAAGAGTTGGTTATCTGTGACGAGAATCAACATGAACTGCGTAAAGAATTAGACAAGCACGGTATTGAATCAATTGGATTGCCTATGCGCCAAGCACGTACATTAAGTGGCGGCTTCCATTGTGTTACTTTAGATACTAAGCGTAAAGGCACATTGGAAAGTTATTTTGACTAAACGTGGGTACCATATTCCAAATTTGGAATACATGATTACAACGAGTTGCGACCTGGCTTGTCCAGGTTGTGACCGTTTTATTGACCACGGACATGCTTATGTAGAGCCATACGAAGATATTGTTAATAATATGGAAAAGTGGTTTAAACGATTAGACCCGGATCATGTTACTATCATTGGTGGCGAACCTTTACTGCATCCCCGAATTTATGATATTCTAAAAGAAGCAAGACGAATCTTTGATCACGCAACTATTGAAGTGTACACTAATGGATTTTTATTACCTAAGAGACCTGATATACTTAAAGTGTTAAAGAAGATAGGTAATGCAAAAATTAGTTGTAGCATACACAATAGAAACCCTAAAATAAGAAAAGTAATTGAAGACAATTTATGGAGCAGTTTTTATAGTAAAGGAAACTGGACCAAGGTTAATTCTATTGCACACAAACAAGACGATGTAATTGTCGAAGTTACTGATCCCACCGAGGGAGGCTGGTATGACTATCGAAGAAACATAGACGGAAAACTTAAACCATGGAACGATCAAGATCCTGATGCTAGTTATAAAGCGTGTGGGGTAAATGTATATCCTATTCTTTATAAAGGTCAATTATATAAGTGTCCTCCTATTAGTATGTTAAGAACACATGCTACTAAGTTTTTTATGTTAGACGATCCTGATTGGGCACCTTACTTAGAATATAAAGGACTTGATGCAGATTGTGACGAAGAAACACTTGGTAACTTTGTAAAGAATATATTTTCACCAAACAAAATTTGTGCAATGTGTCCAGCAAATCCTCAATTAAAACCCCAAGATGAAGCAGTGATCAAAAGTATAAAATTGCAATGAAACATATTCCTTTAATTACAATGGACAGTAACTCACGTAGTCTTGGAAACTTTATTCAAAAGTTTGAAGGGATTGTCGAGTTTGAATATTACAATAATAGAATCATTGACGATGCAGAATGTGTGGTTGTATTTTTTGAATACGTGGGTGATAATGATCAGACATTTAAATCGTTTACTAACTTTTTTAAAACATATAATATACCAACGTTTCTTGTTATTGACGATTCGTATGAAGGACTTACTGACGAGTCATTTCTTAAATTAGTAGAACAAACAGTTAAAGATAATTCGTTTATTAAAGACTGGGTAGTACTTACTAATAATAAAATTTTAAATACTAAACATAAAATTTACTTTAACGTACAGTTATTTTTAGATAGGTATGATGGTATCAACATTGACGACCATATTAATACTGACTGGAATGGAAATAGTAATCTGCGTAAGAAAAAATTCTTGTGTTTAAATAGACAAGAACGATTGCATCGACTGCTAGTAACAGACTTTCTACTTAAAGAAGATATTGCTAAACACACATTTTTAAGTTGTCCTCTAGGAAAATATAATGATGTATTAACTGGAAATTATAAACAGCCAGAGCATCGCAAGTACCTTGATAGTTCTTTACACGATGCTGATCTTACACAAGACACTATTGATAGACTACAATCAAATTTACCTATTGAACTTGACTTAGATGAAAACACTTATCAATCTCTGTCTCGAAATTTGCCAACTGGTGAAATATATTACAAAGAAAGTTATTTTAGTATTATTACAGAAGGCGACTTTCAACAAACTGATAGACAAGCATATACTGAAAAAGTTCTTAAATGCTTTTTGTACAAGCACCCGTTTATTGTTGTTGGCTTACAAAATACGCTAGGATTGTTAAGAGAACAAGGCTTTATGACATTTAATAGTATTATTAATGAAGAATATGATACGTATACATACGGACATGATCGTTTAGAATGCGCAATGCAAGAAGTTAAAAAACTTAACAACTATAATATCCACGAACTTAAAGATATGTACGATAGCATACAAGAAGTGTTAGAGTATAACAGGAATCATTATTTAAGTTTATATCAACAAAAACAGCCTGTAGAATTATTACATAAACTTAACCGTTTTGTAAATGATTAATTATAAACTCTTTGTTTGGTAAATTAAGATCATTAGCATTACTAATGATTTGACTTTGTTGATCTTTGTCTAGCATTTTAATATCTAGATCAAACGGATATGTTAATACATTGATATACCAACGTGCTTTAAATCGTGTACAAAAATTATGTAGATCTTTTAACCCTGTATAATTATTTTTATGTAACACAGTATTAAATTCTAACTCATACATATTATCATATACCCAGTCAATAAATTTAACTACACTGGGCCACTTAGTGCCACCACGCACTTTTTCTCCTAGTTCGCCAATGCCGTCAATACTTAATATAAAAGTAACTGATTTATATTGATTAAGTTCTTCCTGAACTTGTTTACTTGGAATAAATGTTCCGTTAGTATTGTAGATAATGTCAACATTACTTTTATGTTTAATTTGATGCAGTAACCGCAAATGCCTATCAGTAATTAAAGGCTCACCTCCTAAAAATAATATCTTGTTGATAGTGTCTGGCACATTAGTTACTGCATCAATCTCCATTAACTTATGCTTTGCTGAACCGTAAATTTGTTGTTCTTTTACAATCCAACTAGTACTAAACTCGGAGTTACATCCATCACAAGTTAAGTTACATAAGTTGTCAAATCCAATTTCTAAAAACTTTAATTCAACAGTGTCGGCATCATACTTTTCATTAAATTCTTGACGTAAACTTTTATGCTGAATACTTTCTTCGTAGTAACATTTTTCACATCCGGAAATATGTTCTCCGGCAGCACTCATATCACGCAGTTCTTTATATGCATCAGAGTGAAGAACATTGTCAACATCGCCATCAAATTTACCAATGCTATGTTTAAATCTACAACAGGGATATACCCGATTACCACTACGTATATTAGTGTGTTTCCAAAATGCACTACACTTCATAATAAGGAATCCATTTATTATCTAGATCTTTTTTCAAGCACGTAGTTGCTAAGTCTAAGTAAGGTTTATAGTCAATATTCGATTTATCTTCATTACGTAACGGATCGAATACAAAAATATTATTTTGGTTAACAATGTCAACAGTATCAGTATGTACATTCAAGAACACATTCTTATTGGTGTCTGTAACGCATTTTAAAGCGTCATACGTGCAAAGTATGTAATCAGCACGTTCAAACATACTCTCTAACTGTTGTTGTTGCTTATACGAAGTCTTAACAAGGTTTACACGTTTAGATAGCCATTCTTGCAAGTGCTTTTCTAATACTGTATCTCCGAGAGGAAGCATCAGTACGTAACTAAACTTGTTTTGGTTAGCATTGTCAAATAACTGATCAATGTTCATTTTTTGATAATCTCAAAATCAAATGTTATAATACTCAGCGGCTCTTTACTTAGATTAGGAGTAGTACTTAAATCAAAATACCCTGGAATAAAATATATCTCACCTTCGGGCATTGGCAAATACGTTTGCCAACTATTAAGTGCATTTTTATTTTCAACGGGAATGTTGTTAAAATAATATTCACTAACAGGGTTATCAATTACAAGGCCTCCGCTTTCGGGCTCACTAGTTACAAAGTACATACCGGTATAAAAACTATTTGTATTTTTTGTTTTAGTTAGGCATCCGCCGGGCATAACACACTGAACAGATGCTCGGGTGATTGCAATACTTTGACCTTGCTTAATATCATATTGCTTAAAAATGTCCTTACAAAAATCTTTAATTTCGGTACTTTCACTAAGGTGCTTGAATGCATTATTAGTTTGGAAGTTGTCCTTACTTTGCCATGTATTAATATGTCTAATATTAGTGTTGTTAGACTGTTTTTGATAGTCTTCAACAATCCTAGTAAGCATTGATTTCATTTGCTCATGCTTCGAGAAAGCAGAGCGGTACATTGTATTAACAAAAATATTCATTTGATCCATACAAATACTTATTTTACATTCAGTAACGGACCACGACATCTGAACTCGGATGTAAATATCTATATGAAAGTAGTACTAGTAACAGGCGGATTTGATCCCTTACACTCGGGACACATCGAATATTTTAAAGAAGCAAAAAAACTCGGCGACAAACTTATTGTCGGAGTAAATAGTGACGAATGGCTTACACGCAAGAAAGGCAGACCATTTATGCCTTTTAAAGAACGTATTAAAATTATTGAAGCACTTGAAGTTGTTGATCAAACAACATATGTTATGAGTGACGATGTAAACGATGATGCGGGTGGAGCAATTTTCCATACACTAGCAACTCATGGCAATATCGAAATCATCTTTGCAAACGGCGGAGATCGTAAAGAAGGTAATGTCCCAGAAGAAGAACAATGGGGCGAAGATCCTCGTGTAACGTTTGTATATGGAGTTGGCGGTGAGGACAAAATGAATTCAAGCAGTTGGATACTTGACGAGTGGAAAACACAAAAAACAGAACGTGATTGGGGATACTGGCGTGTGCTAGATGATGCACCAGACAAAGGTTACAAAGTAAAAGAACTTGTAATCTATCCAGGCAAAAGTTTGAGCGATCAAAAACATTTTAAACGTTCAGAACAATGGCAAGTGTTGTCTGGAAAAGTAGCAATGAATACAGAGTGGAACAGTGTGCAAGGTTCGCTATTATTAGAACCACACAAGCCCGCATATGAAATCGGTAAAGAAGTATGGCATAAGGCAAGTAATCCAGGAGATGAAAATGCTCACGTCCTTGAAATCCAATGGGGCGAATGTTATGAAGAAGATATAGAAAGAAGAGATTAATGAAAGTATTTGTAGGATATGATCCAAGAGAAGATATTGCTTATCAAGTATGTAAGCACAGTATCTTAACAAAACAACCAGAAGCAAATGTGCGGCCACTAGTGCAAAAAGAACTACGTGATGCTGGTTGGTATACACGTCCGAAAGATAAATTAGCAAGTACTGAGTTTACGTTTACACGCTTCTTAGTACCAGAACTTGCTAACTTCAAAGGCTGGGCTGTGTTTATGGATTGCGATATGATCCTTACTACTGACATTAAGGAACTGTTTGATCAAGCAGACGACAAGTATGCTGTTATGTGTGTACAGCACGATTACACGCCCAAAGAAGGTATGAAGATGGACGGACAAAAGCAAACTGTCTATCCACGTAAGAACTGGTCAAGTGTTGTACTGTTCAACTGTGCGCACCCTAGCAATGCTAGACTTACACAAGACATGGTAAACGATCCAGAACTAAATGGTGCGTACTTTCACAGATTCAGTTGGCTCAAAGACGAAGAGATTGGCGAACTAGATCATACATGGAACTATCTAGTAGGAGTATATGACGATATCGAAACACCTAAACTGATACACTACACAGAAGGCGGACCGTGGTTTGAAAACTATAGAAACTGCGAGTTCAGTAAACTCTGGAAAGATGAACTTGCAAATATGATGAACTATGACTATTGAAGAAAAAGTAAAAGACTGGGCGTATGGACAGTTGTCAAGAGTAAGTCCTCAGTTTGCCGACCTATCACCATGTCCGTATGCAAAAGCAACTTTTGTAAATGATTTAGTTTCATTTGTCAAAACTGAGTACACTGACTTTTTAGACACAGTTACAGATCAAATAGAAAAGTTTAACGGCGAAAAAGATGTTGTTATTGTCTATAGTGAACATAATCCATTTGGTTTAGATTATTTAGAAGGTGCAGTCGAAGGTCTAAACTTTATGTTAAATCAGCAAGGCAAAGACATTTGGCTATTAGGCTTTCAGAATGAATGGACAATGATGTTTATTCAAAAAATTACAAAACTAGACGATGCTAGTATTGACTTAGAAAAGAAGAGATACTACGTTAATTATAACGAAGACCAATTCCAGCACTATGTTGCTAAACGCAGAAAATTAAGAAATAGATTATGAAACACGATTATTGCTATATAACCGACAGCGAAGATGCTATTGTTAAATTATTATCAGAGCCGTTTAATGTCAAAAGACAAATTGGACACAAAGAACTTTTGGGTAAGGTTGACAGAATTCCAGTTATTATTAGAGGTATGACTGAACGCAAAGTTATTAAGGTATGCCAAGAACAATGTCGCGATTACTATTATATCGATACCGGGTATATGGGTAACTTACAAAAACGTAAAGACTATCACAGAGTAGTAATGAATAATGTACAGCATACAACACCTAGATTTGATTTGCCAGATGATCGATTTACTAAACTTCCAGGCAAGGATCAAATGAGATTTACTGGCTGGAAAAAAATGGACGGCCCTATCTTACTAGTAACACCGAGTGACAAGCCTTGTAATTTTTATAACATTGACAGAGACATATGGGTCAAAGAAACTGTTGCAGAAATTCAAAAATATACTGATAGAGAAATTATTATTAGAGATAAAGGCCTGCGTCGAGAACGACTAAGAGACAACAGTGTTCCTGCACAATTAGTAAGAGATAAGATACATTGCTTGGTAACATACAATTCAATTGCCGCAACCGAAGCAATTAGTTCAGGAGTTCCTGCTATTGCACTTGCTCCTGGTGCCGCAGATAGCCTTTGTACAAATACAATAAGTAGTATTGAAAATCCGTACTATGCTGACGAAGAAAAAGTATTAAAATGGCAAAACTGGTTATCCTATTGCCAATATACCACAGCAGAATTACGATCAGGATTTGCATTAGAAATTATTAAGGATTTAAATTTATGTTAACAGTTGCATCATACATGAAGGTAATTCCGCCTGGAAATTCAAACCCAGAAAAGCCTGCTCTATTACAAAATTTTATTACAGGTGTAAACGCTTCGGGCGACAGAGGAATTATATGTCAAACATATCATCCAATGGACACTGATGTTGCTGTTATTCAAGGGTTTGTACATGCTAATAGTAAAAATGCTCCGCACTTAAAGTTGAGACGAGAAGTGTATGAAAACCAAAGACGCAGGAAAAAGAGATGCGTTATTGTTGACAGTAATCTTTTCTTAGCCTATGATCCTAAAAACACAAACACATATTTGCGATATAGTTATGATGGAATATTTGCTAACTCCGGAGAATATTGTTACTCACCTGAGACTGCTGACCCTGCACGTTGGGCAGTACTTTCAAAAAAATTAAACATACAAATTAAACCTTGGAAACTGCAAGACACAGGACACATACTTATTGCATGCCAGCGTGACGGTGGTTGGAGTATGCAAGGACAAAATGTGTTGCAGTGGTTAGAGCAAACTGTTAAAAGAATTAGAGATGTTGTTGATGCACCAATTTTAGTTAGATTCCATCCAGGAGACAAGCATAAAGATACATATGGTCCTAAAATTAAACACCTTAATGTTATTCCAAGTACATCGGCTAGTCTATTGCATGACTTAAAAAATGCAAGAGCATTTGTTGGACATAATAGTAGTCCAGCAGTGATTGCGGCAATTGAAGGTGTTCCGGTATTTTTAACAGATGCAGGACGTAGTCAAGCAAAAGATATTGCACATCATAATTTTAAAGACATGTTGGATCCAAAAGAGTTTGATAGATCTATTTGGTTACAAAAACTTGCAATGTGTCATTGGACGCAAGAAGAATTAAAAAACGGATCATGTTGGAGACACATGAAGAAATGGGCAGTAGTATGAAAGTATTAGTAGTAACAACATTCCATAAAGAAGGAATGGATGTATATGGACAACGGTTTATTGATACGTTCAGTAAAAATGTTGATCCAAAAATTGACTTGAGAGTGTATGCGGAAAACTGTGATCCTGTTGTAAACGATCCATATGATCGAATTGCTGTGTTTAGTGCTGAAACTAATCTTGATAAGTTGCAAGCATTTAAACAAAAATGGAAAGGCGTACCAAAAGCAAATGGAAAATGCCCACCTGATATTAAAGCAAGACGACCACGAGATTGGCACAAAGAATTTAAATGGGATGCAGTACGATTTGCTAACAAAGTGTATGCTGTGTTTCATGCTTGTGAGTCAGATCAATATGATTTAGTTGTATGGATGGATGCTGACACTGTTTGTCATAGTCCGATTAGTCACGAAAAGTTTATTAGTTTCTTCCCAACAAATACTTGGCTATCATATTTAGGTCGTGGAAACAAATGGCCTGAATGTGGATTTTATGGAATACACATTAACAATACTGCAGGTAAACAATTCTTAAAAGATTTTGAAAGAGCATATGAAGATGCAGAACGCGGCATCTTCACAATGGAAGAATGGCATGACAGTTATGTGTTCGACGAAGTTCTTAAAAAAGTTAGAGTTGCCTACCCGCAAATTAACGATCTGAGCGGACATCTTGTAAAAGGCGAAGGCCACCCATTGATAAATTGTGAACTGGGTGCATACTTTGATCATCTTAAAGGCGCTCGTAAAAAAGACGGGATAAGTCGAAAGAAAGATTTATTTAAGGTGCGGAAAGAAGACTATTGGAAGAACGTAAAATAAAATTTAGTTTATGGACTGCGCATGGCGCACTTAATAGTAGACCGGTTTTTGATGCATTTGCTCACAGTCTTGTGGATGCTGGGCATACTGTTGTTTATAATAATAACAGTGCTGACGTTAATGTTATTTGGAGTGTTCTTTGGAATGGTCGAATGGCTCAAAACGAAGCGGTATGGAATCAAGACAAACCAACGATAGTATTAGAAGTCGGCGGCATTAAACGTGGAACAACTTGGAAGGTAGGATTAAATGGGATTAATAGAGATGCTTTTTTCGGTGATGCTGGGAACGATAGTAGGCGTAGCAATCTACTTGATCTTAGACTAAAGCCCTGGCGTACCGAAGGCAAATATATTTTAATATGTGGACAACACGATAAAAGTTTGCAGTGGAAAAATATGCCTCGTATGAGTAATTGGTTTTTACAAACATATGACGAAATACGCAAGCACACAGACCGCCCTATAATATTTAGGCCACACCCACGTTGTAGATTAGAACATATAGAACGTGGACTTAGACACGTAACAAGACAAGAACCAGTAAAGATAGGCGGTAGTTATGATGATTTTAATATGGGCTTTAATGATGTACATTGTACTATTAGTTGGAGTAGTAATCCTGGGATACATTCTATCATCGATGGGGTTCCTGCTTTTGTTAGCCCTCATAGTCTTGCTTATCCTGTAGCCAACGACATAGACTTCTTGCACGATATTGAACACCCTCTAATGCCAGATAGAACACAGTGGCTTAATGATTATGCACATACTGAATACACTGTTGAAGAAATATCACAAGGAATTCCACTTAAACGCTTGACTTCTGTCTTATAGTATAGTATAATAGTTTTTATAATATAGGACTGAGACCAAATGATTCATCAATACACTATTGAAGATTGCCTTGAAATGCTAGTCGGACATACTATTGTCCCTGGTCTTAATTGGCGTGATAAACCATTTACACTATTTCCTGAAAACCGAAAAGTTTTATACAGCATCGGTACACAAGTATTTCGCGGAAAGGCACTTACTGAAAAGCAACACCAACTAGTTAAAAAATTATTAGTAGAATGGTATGCTGAACAGTTTGCTGATGTTAAAATTAATATTACTAATCATGTAGACTTATTAAGATCGGCTTATAGAGTTGTAGATAAAAGTCACTGGGTTAAGAAAACAGTTATTGACGATAATACATTTATTAGTATTAGATTTCCTTTTAATAATACTGCAATTGAATATATTACAGAACTTAAAACTTATCAAAGTAAATCTAACCTAACAAAAGACGAATATCAATACGCCGAACATACTCACAGTTTTAAATACACTGAAAATAATGTTCTTAAGATTGTTGACATTGCTAATAGATTTCAAAAAGAACGATTTGATATTGACGAAGACGTACTTGCTGACTATAACACAATTAAAGAGTTTGAATCAAATCAAGAAAAATATATTCCGGGTGTGTATAATTTTGAATATAAAAATATTCCCGACTCCCTTGTTACATATCTTGAATCAGAATATGGAACTCCGTCTACTGATAATATTATAGAACTTTGGGACAAACGTAGATTATACGGATTGCATCATTTTGACGAAGTTAACTTTTCATCATACACAACACTTGCAAATAAACTATTAACTAGAGAGTATGCAAATTTACATATACGTAAGGATGTGTGGACACTACCGCAGGTATTCGAAGCGGCAATGCAAATGAAACGTTTTCCTATGTTAGTTCTTATTGATGAAACACAAGCCCTTGATGAACTTTCATTACTATGGGATACTATCAAAGGCATGATTAGTAATACTGATGTTAGTGTTACGTTTAGATTGGACAATAAATACCACAACGAATTTAACCAATTTATCAAGACTGTGGGATTAAATAATAGTGTAACATCAGACACTAAAATTGTTGTTACAACTAGAAAGAAAATACCAAAGCCAATTATTAAGTCTGAATGGAAGCCTGTATCAATGCTAACACTGGGTTCATCACGCCTTTCCAACTTTGTGGTAAATTCATATCTTGACAGTATTGATTTTAAACTGTATTATACAAAAGAAGATAGTATTATATCAAGTCATAGGCGCAGACATGATGATACTTATAAATTAGGATTAGAAATAATATGAGTTGTAGATTAGTTATTCAAGACGAAGTTAACTTTAAATTAGAAGGATTGCCTGTTGACGTTAGGCGCAAGATTGCAAATAAATTAAAGTTCGATGTACCGTATGCAAGATACTTGCCACAATATAAACTTGGTCGATGGGACGGAACTGTTGGCTTCTTTGGATTAGGTGGTAGCGGGTATATTAATCATCTTGATGTAGTTTTGAAAACATTAGACGAACTCGGAGTGTCGGTATCTGACATTGACGATCAGCGACAGAAACATGACTTAAACTTTCCTGTTGTTACAGAACGCTATTGGGCAGACCAGGGTGTGTGTTGGCCTAAAGGACATCCAGCCGAAGGTGAAGAAATTATTCTACGTGACTATCAGGTAGAAGCAATTAATAATTTTATAAAACATCCACAAAGTCTACAAGAAATTGCAACAGGCGCAGGTAAGACAATTACAACAGCAACGCTAAGTCACTTAACAGAACCATACGGTCGCAGTCTAATTATTGTGCCTAACAAAAGTCTTGTTACACAAACAGAAGAAGACTATATTAATTGCGGACTTGATGCAGGAGTATACTTCGGTGATAGAAAAGAATTAGGTAAAACACATACTATTTGCACTTGGCAATCTTTAAACATTATGGATAAGAAAAATAAAGATGGGTCAGCAGTGCTATCACTTGCAGAATTCTTAGACGGTGTTAGTACTGTTATTGTTGACGAAGTACACCAAGCAAAAGCAGATGTACTTAAAAAACTACTAACACAGAATTTAAAAAATGCTCCGATACGTTGGGGACTAACTGGAACTATTCCTAAAGAACAATTTGAGTTTCAGAGTATTTTAGCAAGTCTTGGTCCAGTGACTGGAAGCATTACTGCAAAGGAACTACAAGATAAAGGTGTGCTTTCTAATTGTCATGTGAACGTTTGTCAGTTAGTTGACTTACCAGCGCACAGTGATTATCAATCCGAACTAAAATATCTTGTAACAAATGATGATAGATTAAATTATATAGGCAAACTACTAAACACCGTAAAACAATCAGGCAATACTCTAATCCTAGTAGATAGGATTAGTGCAGGCGAAAAACTCCAAGAACTAATACCAGGAAGTGTATTTGTTAAAGGAGATGTTAAATTAAAAGATAGAAAAGAAGCGTACGACGAAATTAATGAAGGTACCAATCATGTGGTTATTGCAACGTATGGTGTAGCCGCAGTAGGTATTAACATTCCTCGTATTTTTAATCTTGTTCTTATTGAACCTGGTAAGTCTTTTGTAAGAGTTATTCAGTCAATTGGTCGAGGTGTACGTAAAGCAAAAGACAAGGACTTTGTGCAAATTTGGGATATCACTTCAACGTGCAAATATGCAAAAAGACATCTTACTCAACGCAAGAAGTTTTACAAAGAAGCACAGTATCCGTTTACAATAGAAAAAATAGATTGGTAAGGAGACAAATGAATATATTAACATTAGACAATGAATCATTTTCCTTAAACAATTTGCCTGAACAAATCGAAGATGATATTAGATTTAGCGTACTTGATAATAGCGATCCAAAGAACCCGGATTTCTTTTTTCAACCACTTATCTTTTTAGAAAGTTTTAGTTCGCCGGCGATTGTTTTAGAAATTGGTGGTAAAGAAATTAGTATGCCGCTCGACTGGCATATTGCTGTAGGTGATAGCGAAAGCGGTAATGACTTAGAAATACTACCGTTAACAAGTATTAATGACAGAGGCTTTGAAGCATTTGTTTTTAATCCACTAAAAAGTTTTAAGCCAGACTTTGCAGAATTGAAAGTAACAAACTTTTATAATGATGTAAAATGGCATGTTCCAAAAACTAAAAATGGACAATTACTAAGTGTTCCCCTTTACGACGAAAGAGGATATCCGATGTGTGCATTTTTTATTAAAGACATTTCAAGACAAATTGAAACAATTGATTTTGGTGAGTTACTCTAATGACATATAGTGCTCACTATCAAAAACAGTTATTAAAACTACACGAAACGAAACAATCGTTTGGTACCAAGTCTGGTTATAAAGGAGTTGACGAGTGGATTGAAAAGTATCAACCTGCTAGTATAATTGACTACGGTTGTGGCAAAGGAATGCTGTTAGCATCGTTGGTAGAAAAGCATAATCTTAAAGGCATCGGTTATGACCCAGGTGTTAAAGAATTTATGAATCTACCAACTGAGCCTGCTGACGTTTTAGTAAGTACTGATGTATTAGAGCACATTGAACCAAACTATATTAATGAAGTATTAGCACAAATTGACAGGCTGTACCTTAAAAGTGCATGGCTATTAATTGATACTGCCCCAGCGATTAAAGTATTAGCAGATGGTAGAAATGCTCATCTAATACTTGAAGACCATGACTGGTGGACTAGTAAAATTTTAGAAACAATGCCTAACAGCACAATTGTTTCAAACAGAATCAAAAAGAATAAAATTATAATGGAGTTAGTTAAAAGTGGAACCAATACTACTAAGCCCTAATTTAGTCTATAAAGTACACTGTCCGTTAGACTTAACAAGCATTGCATCTCGAAGTGCAGAGTTGTTAGACACTATTATAGACGAAGGTGAAGTTGAACAAGATGGCGGCATAACAAGTACAGGACACCTTGATGCTCCTCATCTTTGGCCAGAGATGCAGTTATTAAATGCCTGGCTAAGGGTTCGAGCCGAGCAAGTTCTTAACAAGTGGGACTTACAATTTAATACCTTTGGAGTTACCAAGAGTTGGGTCAACAGTCATTATCACGGCGCTTGGACTGATCTACACGACCACGGTGATAGTCACCTTGTGTGTAGTGTATACCTACAACAACCTGACAACGGCGGCAACTTAGAATTTGAAAATCACGGTCGTACGCTATTTGCAGGATATCCAAGGTTCCCCCAAAATAAATCTCAGTTACATAACTATTATACAGAAGTCAAAGTTTCACAAGGAGATATTGTATTCTTTCCTGGATGGCTAAGTCATCGAAGCCAAAAGAATAATACTTCCGACAGACGGATTGTAATGGGAATGAATTGGCATTGTGGATTGGAACGTCCACCGCAACTGGACAATAATCATATAACGAGGAACGATGTTTAGTATTTGGAAAAAACCTACAACTGTTACACTAGACTGCTTTACTGATCAGCGGGTAATACATGACGCATACGAACCGACATTGGCCAAAGACACAATGCCCGACTGGTGGAAGAAGATGGCTGCCACACGTAAGTTTGATAGCCATTCATACCGCGGGCTAGACAATGCTACGCTAAAACGTTGTCCGCATGTTAATGAATTATTAACGACAGGTGTTTTGTTCCCAGCGTGGATGCAGTTAAAAATTAAAACATTTGATCGACCAGACTTTGCTGAAATACAAACCTACCCTGAAGGTAGTCCGGTCATACCGCACGATCCGCAAGACTATGCACATCACAAGCCTAATATGTTTCATGGTAAAGTAATGAGCCCTTGGCAAATTAGAGACACTAGTGGCACTAAATGGATGTGGACATCTCCGCAGTGGCATATGAATAATCCAATTGAATATTGGACTGTGCCTGCTATCAGCGAATTCAAATACCAACATGCTACAATAGTAAATCTTATGGTGCCATTCAATTCGCAACTTAATATTGAACCAGGCGACCCGTGGTTACATTTAGTTCCGTTAACTGATAAACGAATTAAAATAAAAACACATCTTGTAACAACGGCGGAGTTAGCCAAGATGAATAGTTTAATGATGGGCGTCGGAAGTTATGCAAAATTCATGACACGTATGAAAAGAAAAGGGAGATAGTAATGGGAATTAAAGCAGGTAAAATTTGGGGACAAACAGAACTCATTCATGCAAACGGTGTATTAGAATTTCACCGTATCGAATACAAAGCAGGATATAAATGTTCAGAACACGAACATCAATATAAGTGGAATGGCTTTTTTGTTGAGTCAGGAAAGATGTTGGTGCGTGTATGGCAAGACGATCAAGGACTAGTAGATGAAACTATCCTTGAAGCAGGCGACTTTACACAAGTAAAGCCTGGAAAGATTCATCAGTTCGAAGGACTAGAAGACGGTGTAGCATTTGAACTATACTGGGCCGAGTTTAATCACGATGATATTGTAAGACGTACAAGTGGAACAGCAATTGGGAAATCTAATACCAAATGAGCCTTTGATATACGAGCGTAGCGACGGTGTTGTCTACGCTCATTATCGCGACAAGCCTGAGATACCTCGCTGGATTATAGGCGGAGATCCGGGTGCTGTTGCTAGAGCGCAAGGCGAACTATTAGACTACGGTGAATGGAAAAACTTATGCGAAGTAGCACAAACAAATGCTACTCTTAAAAAGCAAATGGATAAGTTAGTAACAACTTATTACATAGTGAAAGATGAACAATGAGAATTATAGCAGGACCTTGTCAGCACGAATCGTTAGCACAGTCTAGCGAGATTGCACGTGAGTGTAAACGTGTGTGCGACAAGTATGGCATTGAATATTATTTTAAAGCCAGTTACGACAAAGCCAATCGCACAAGTGCAAGTGGTGTACGTGGTATGGGTATGGATGCTACACTTACAGACTTCCTAGCACTAAAGGTAACACTAGGTGTAAAGACACTCACTGACGTACATGATGTAGTACAGGTTAGACGTATTGAACGACAGTTTAAGGATGCAGTTGATGTGTATCAGATTCCTGCGTTCTTGTGTAGACAAACAGATTTAATTACTGCCGCGTGTGCTACAGATAAAATTGTAAATATCAAAAAAGGACAGTTCCTTGCACCTTGGGACGTCAAAGGCATACTGAGCAAAACAGAAGGTGCTCGAGAAGTTTGGATTACAGAAAGGGGAACTAGTTTTGGATATAATACACTTGTCGTGGATTTCACTGGCTTACAGTACATGCTTGATAACTATGATGTTCCTATCGTGTTGGATGCTACTCACGCAGTACAGAAACCTGGAGGCAAGGGTGATAGTAGTGGCGGCAATAGGGATTATGTGCCTGGGCTCGCTCGCGCTGGGTCTGCTCTTGGGATCGACTCCTTCTTTATGGAAGTACATGCTGATCCAGATAACGCACCTAGCGATGGTCCCAACATGATTAAACTAGAAGACTTTGAAGGAGTTGTTGATGACATCCACCGCTATTCTTATACCTGCTAGATATAACAGCACACGCTTGCCCGGAAAGCCTTTGGTTAAGTTAGATGGCGTTCCTATGATAAAGCGTGTGTATGACGCTTGTACAGCGTCTAAGATACCAACATACGTGCTTACTGATGATATGCGTATCTTTAACTTGTTTGGTCCTGATAAGTGTTGGATCGATCAAACAGATTATGCAAACGGTACTGAACGATGTGCAGGTGCAGTTAAACACAACTTCTTTAGCCAGTACGATCAATTTATTAATGTGCAAGGTGACATGCCCGATGTAACTGTTGAAATGATAGAAGGATGCATTGAACACCTATCATATAATTCTGCGGTAAGCACAGTGTACACGGACATGCCTCCTTGTATGCAAAACGATCCTAACTCAGTTAAAATGATACATGCCTATCCAAGTAAGGCACTATGGTTTGGTAGAGGACTTACAGGCTACGGCGAATGGCACTTGGGAGTATATGGATACAAGCGCCACGCACTAGAAACATACCCTAGTTTAAAAGTTACACAAGAAGAAACTATTGAGCAACTAGAACAACTGCGCTGGTTAAAAAGTGGTTGGCAAATAGGTTGTAAGAGTGTACAATTTAATGGAGTAGAGATTAACACACCAGAGGATGTGGAGACGTGGCATGGAAAATAGAGACCCTAATAAAATTTTTGAACTAGAACAACCGTTCCCAAAATGGATGATCGAATATATTGAGAAGCAACTTGAAGATATACAATGGACATTTGTACATGTGCCAAAAGAAGATCAAGACGGTGACAATTACAAGGTTCCAGCACTGTTTATCAATGTAATGTATTGTACAACTAGTCGCATCTTAGATGACCATCATGAATTAAGTAAACTATTTCATACAGCCCTTACTAATGAAATAATTCCGGCATGTATTCCAGATGCAGAGATTAACGAGTTAACACGAAGCCGTGTTAACGGTACTGTTGTTGACATGGAATACGGTCCACACAATGATGTTAAAAACGGACTTCCTGGACTATGGACTTTTGTATATTATGCAAACGATGCTGACGGTGACACTATCTTTTATAGCGACAACGGCAAAACTGAAATGAAAAGAACAAAGTATAAAAAAGGAAATGCAGTATTATTTCCTGCACACTATTGGCATAATATGGACGTGACATCTGCACCAATCCGTGTTAGTATAGCATTAACATATAGTATAGAGACAGAGTTAAATGGCGAATAAATTACCTTTAAAAGATGTGCTTGGCGCAATTGACATGGGCGCAAAAAATGTTTGGGACGAGTTAGATGATGAACAAAAGAAGTCTGTATCGTTTTATCTTCTTAATAGATATTGCAGTGTAGTAAAAGGTAAACGTGATGCACAAGAGTTAGCAGTATTCAAAACAAATGAATACTACAACAAACATTACTTTACACTTGCTAAACATCAAAAATTACTGTGGCAACTTCTTTGCATGACGTCGAACGCAAGCAAATCTATTCAGTATCACGAATGGATCGGATATAAGAAAAAAGGGTCAACTAACAATAGTAAACTTAGTAAAGAACTTGCAAAAATATTTCCCAATATGAAGTCTGACGAAGTTGACATGATGGTTGCGTTAAACACAAAAAAAGAAATTGAAAGATACATAGAGGAATACAATGGAAAAAACTAACGGAAGATTATTTACATTTGGTTGTAGTCTGACTAGGTACCATTGGCCTACTTGGGCAGATATTCTTGGACAAAGTTTTACTGAATACCAAAACTGGGGTAATCGAGGTGCAGGCAATCGACAAATTTTTGAAAGGTTTTCAGAATGTCTGGCTAAGAATGATCTATCATCGCATGACACAGTTGTTATCCAATGGACTGACTTTCATCGATTTGACTATCATGTTTGGGATGACGAAGCACATGAAACTTGGTATCCGGGCGGAAGTTTATTTGCCAATGTACAACAAGATCCGACAAAAGGATTTCTTGTTAGTAAAGTTTGGAGCGAAGAGAGTTACATGATGCATAGTTTTAATTTTATACATGCGGCAACGCATCTAGCAAGAAATGCACGTTGTAAAGTTTTAATGACGTTTTCAAATGATTTTCGACCCTATCTTAAAATGAATAAATGGGCGCCTTATAAAAAATTATTACAGAATAACTTTTGGGTAGACGGCGATATGTATGATTGGCTTATTACTAGTTATGATCATCGTTTGAAGTTTAAAGGAGCCGAGCCTGGCAACCTTAATGATGAAAAGTTTATGGATTATCATCCTACCCCGATGATGTATTATAAATGGTTGCATGACAGAATTAGTACTAAACTCAACATTCAGATTGACAAGGACTTTGCAATGAAGATGCAACGGGCTGTCGAAGCAGTTGACGACTATCAAGATCTTGGCAAGGCAGTTCTTGATGCAGGCTACGATACAAATAAAAATTACGTCAGAGGTTACTAATGTCAAAACCGTATGTTTGCAAATATTGTAATACTGGATATACTAGAGAAAAAACTCTTACAGTGCATATGTGTGAACAGAAACGCAGAGCATTACAAAAGAGTGAAAAACATGTGCAATTAGGTTACTATGCATTTACAAGATTTTATGTGTTGTGCCAAAATGTTAAAAAAGAAAAGACATACGAAGACTTTTGTAAATCTAGTTATTACAATGCGTTTGTTAAGTTTGGTAGTTTTATTAACAATGTCAAACCGTTATATCCTGAAAAGTATATAGATTGGGTTGTGAAAAGCGGAGTTAAATTAGACCACTGGTGTAGAGACGAACTGTATGAAAAGTATGCACTTGAACTTATTAAAAAAGAAGGTGTCGAAACAGCAGTTGAACGTTCGATCAAAACAATGATGGATTGGGCAGATGATAACAATGCTCCGTGGAATGACTACTTTAGGTATGCAAGCCTTAACAGAGTAACACAGCATTTGAAAGACGGTAAAGTTAGTCCGTGGCTTGTATTAAATTGTAAAAGTGGTAAACAGATGTTAGGTAAATTTAATGACGAGCAACTAGGTCTTGTATATCAGGTTATGGATCCTCAGCATTGGGCATTGAGATTTAGACGCAGTGTTAGTGATGTAGATTTGGTAAAAGAGATTGCAGAAAAGGCTAGACTTTAATTCGAAAGGTGTTATAATATTATTATGGAAGAAACAAATAAAGATATTACAAATGAAAACAAAGGTGACTGTAGAATCGTTTCAAACCACGTAGGTCCGGACGGAGAAAGTGTCGATCGAATCTATGGATTTATAGACAACCTTAGACTAGTACAGAGAGACTACTCTGTATATACAGGAGCAATTAATAAGAAAACAATCCTTGTAAAAGGCATAGACGGTAAGAATTTTAGAAGTCATATTTTTGTTACTGCTGACGGTCGTTACTTTGATCGCGGCGGACTTCCAATATCAAAAGAGTCAGTTGAGATTGAAAAGGAGACAGACGATGAATCACAAGATTAGTGACCTGTGTAAAAAAGTAAATGTTATGTATGAGATGTCATGCAACCTTCGACGATTAAAATACGATATTCCTAAACAAAGCCGTACTCGAGAAGAGACTGCACAGATTGATTGGTTAATTACTGACATTCAATCTCTTGCTAGAGATATTGCAAACGACACGCAACCATACAATAAAGTTAAAACTGACAATGCCTGATATTGATATTGATTTTGCAAACAGAGATGTAATACTATCACAGTTAAAACATCGTGTGGCAAAGTTAAACACAGGTAAGAAGCATAACACTGGAGTGTATGCAACAGAGATTCCACATAACCCTGTGGATAACTTATCTACGATCGAACACAAGACCGCGGAAGAACGCGGCTACTTTAAACTAGACTTCCTTAACGTAAACATATACAAAGACGTTAGGAATGAAGCACATCTAACAGAACTAATGGAAAGGGAACCACTATGGCAACTTCTGGAGCACGAGGACTTCAGCGAAAGCGTATTTCATCTAAGCGGGCACGGAGCACTGCTGAAGCAATTGAAGCCGCGCTCGGTAGAACAATTGGCAGCGACACTAGCGATCATTCGACCAGCCAAGAGACATCTAGCGAACGAGACTTGGGAAACAATAATGAAAGAGGTGTGGACAAAACCGACTAACGGCGAATATTACTTTAAGAAAGCACACTCAATGTCTTATGCAATGGCTTGCGTAGTACATATGAATTTACTTTGCGAGCAAATCAATCCTTAGGTTTTTTAATTAATTGAACCGAACGTCTTTTAACTCTTTTAATAGACAAATTCTTTAAGTTCACACACGGACCAAACAGGACTTTTACGTCCTTGCTGTTCATGTTTACCATACAGTATCTAAACATATCCATCTCATTGCGTAAAAAGATGTTGATCGGAATCATTCTATTTGACTCCCACCACCATGTTTCACCCAATGAAATAAAGTGTTCTTGCTCCTGTTTAGCAACTACTTCGGTGTACACGTACATACTTGTAATAAAGTTGTCTTGATTATTGATAATCCCGACGTACTCTTGGCCACCGTAGGTTACTACGCTTAGGAATGGAAATTTTTCTTCTATGTCTTTTCTTAGCATGTTTATAATAAATATGTGTAAGGGAAAAATGTTATGCAACTTACACCTAGATATTTAGTCAAAGACAAAACCACAATCGTAGCAGATTTGGCTACAGGAACCATTACGGAGTATAGACCAGTGTACGCAAAAGAATTAAAAACTTATAGAGGGATAAACAATGTGCTTACCTTCGAAATTAAAAACAACGATCAAAAACCTATTAGTATATTAGACACGTACACTCCAAAGTTTGTAGCGTATGATAATACCAATACATTAGTAATTGAAAAAACTGGAACTATTTTAGAAACTATTACTCCGAGTTTCAAAGGACAATTCACAGTGGAAATTACTGAAAACGATCTATTAAATATTAATGATCAGTTTTTGTCTTATAGCATTTACCTAATTAAAGATAGTGACAACACTAATGTATTAACATATTCTAATTCGCATTTTGAAAGTTGCGGAACTATTATAGTTGATAGTTGTGCGTTCCCAGGACCAAAGGACTCACATGCTATTGAAGCATTTGTTGAAGACGATGAAGTTTATACTAGTGGATATATTACTGCTGAAGCAGGGCTTAACGGAAACGAAGCACTTCATACAGCGGCAATTTACTCATCCTCTTTCGATGGAGAAGTTATTATTCAAGGCAGTCTAGAAAATGATACGCCTCGAGAATGGGCAGACATTACAACAACTACATTAACAACTCCAGACGAACCTGTATATGTTAATTTTAACGGCGTGTTTAAATTTTTAAGAGCCAAGTATACAACATCAAATTCCGGAACAATTGATAAGATACTAGTCCGAAACTAGTTGACATCTTCTACAAACGATACTATAATACTATTATGAGTATCGTATCTGACACAATACATCTGCACTTGCCTCCGAAGAGAAAGACTACGCCGAGCGGCTGGACTTCCTTTAATGCACCGTGCTGTGTACACAACGGAGATAGTCCGGATAAACGCCAGCGTGGCGGACTTATTTCAAACGGTGACGACGGTATATCATATCATTGTTTTAATTGTGGATTCAAAGCAAGTTGGGTTCCGGGCAGACAACTGTCATTAAAAATGCGTAAGTTTTTAGGTTGGCTAGGTGTTCCCGATGATGCTATTACAAAATTAGCATTACAGTGTTTACAAATTTCCGAAGTAGGAAAAACAAATATAACTATACAACTACCGGAGTTTGAAACAAAACAATTACCTGAAGATTCAAAACCAATTGACGAAAATACACCTGTTGAAGTTATACAGTATTTGATATCACGAAACTTATATTTAGAAGATTATAACTTTCACTGGTCGCCTACATTAAAAGATAGATTGATTATTCCATTTTATTATAAGAACCAAATAGTAGGATATACAGCACGTAAAATTAAAGACGGTAATCCTAAGTATCTAAGTGAACAGCAACCTGGGTATGTTTTTAACTTAGATGCACAACACTGGACACGCAAATATACTATAGTTGTTGAAGGACCGTTTGATGCTATAGGTGTTGAAGGATGTGCATTGCTAGGTAGTGAAATTAAAGACCAACAGGCGATGCTGTTAAACACTTTAAATAATACAAAGATTGTAGTGCCTGACAGAGATGATGCTGGACAGAAACTTGTAGAACAAGCAATTGATCTAGGGTGGAGTGTTAGTATGCCCGAATGGCACCAGGATATAAATGATGTTAATGACGCAGTGAATAAGTATGGTAAGTTATACACATTATATTCAATAATTAATTCGGCTGATAGCAGTGGATTAAAAATTAGATTAAGGAGTAAGAAATGGTTCGATTAAAGAAACTATGGTGGAAAATTACAAAGCCATATCGCGACTATAAAGAAAAGAAGCGTATGGAAAAGAAGATTGAAGAACTTAAAAAACGTGATCCGTTTATTTACAAATAGGTGATGATATGGTAGTATGGGGTATAGTAGGAAACAGCCATGATGCTAGTCTAGCAGTGTTTGTTGACGGAGATCTTAAATGGGCGGCACTAGCAAAAGACTTTACAGGCGTTGCTAACGATCCGCACTTAAATGATGATATGATAACTCATGCGTTACAGTACGGTAAGCCAGCCAAAGTTCATTGGTATGAACGTCCTTTCTTAAAAACAATGCGCCAGTTACGTGCAGGTCAAGGATGGTTGTACAGCGAAAACAATATTCGAAACTACCTCAAGCGTTGGAACATCACTTGTAAAATTGAATACACACAACATCACTTGTCACATGCGGCATATGGATATTACACTAGCGGATTGAATGATGCAAACATTATTTGTATCGATAGCATCGGTGAGTTCGAATGCCTTACTATGTGGATTGGTAATGGCAACTCACTGCATAAATTAAGTAGTCAAGGCTATCCTCACAGTCTAGGACTATGGTACAGTGCAATGACACAACGATTAGGATTTAAACCCAACGCCGAAGAGTACGAAGTATCTGTACTAGCACGACAAGGCGACTGGAGAAGATACTACGACAAACTTAAAGAAGACTTCTTTGAATTTTATCACGATCCATTTCTAAAGTTTAAACTTAAAGAAAACTGTCATCGAGGTGTAAATTGGTATCGTCCGGATATCAAGCAAGATGACTTGTTCGACTTAGCCGCCGCAACACAAAAATTGTTTATGGACATTGTATTAAAACTTACAACTAGTATGCATTTAAGACTGCCTAGTAAAAATTTAATTGTAACAGGTGGTTGTGCATTGAATAAAGATGCAATGGATTACATTAGGCCTAACTGGACTAATTTGTATATACCTCCTAATCCCGGAGACCCTGGAAGTTGTATTGGTGCAGTATTAGGATCGGACAAGAAGCATATTGACTTTAAACCAGATGTGTGGTATAATAGTAAAGTAAAATAAGGATATCAGATGGCAAAGCAAAACAAAGATTATGGTTATGATGTACAAAAAGTATATCTTGAAATGATGCTAAGTGACGCACAAAGTTTCGTGCGTTGTCAAAGTATCTTTGATCATACTCTTTTTGACCGTAAGTTGCAAGATGCGGCAGAGTTTATTAATTCTTATGTAATGGATCATAACGCATTGCCGACTGAAGACATGGTCAATGCTAGTTGTAAAACTGATCTTAAGATTCCAACAGGCTTAGCAGAGAACCATTATGATTGGTTACTTACAGAGTTTGAAACGTTTACACGCCACAAAGGACTTGAACGAGCAATCCTTGAAAGTGCTAACTTGCTTGATGAAGGCAACTATGGACCAGTTGAGGAAAAGATTAAAAATGCAGTTCAAGTTGGTTTGCAGAAAGACTTGGGTACAGACTACTTTGAAAATCCAAGAAGCAGACTAGAAGCCATTAAAGATAAGAACGGACAGATATCTACAGGCTGGCCTGCGTTGGACAAGAAACTGTTCGGCGGCTTTAACAGAGGCGAACTGAATATCTTTGCAGGTGGCTCAGGTTCAGGTAAAAGTTTGTTTTTGGCAAACTTGGGTGTTAACTGGGCACTGGCTGGATTGAATGTATTGTATTTGACATTTGAACTTAGTGAGAACTTAGTTAGTATGCGTCTTGATAGTATGACTACAGATATTCCAAGTAGAGATATCTTTAAAAATATTGATGATGTTGAGATGAAGGTTCGTATGATTGGTAAGAAGTCAGGTGCCTTCCAAGTTAAGTATATGCCTACAGGCAAGAATGCAAATGACATTAGAAGTTATTTGAAAGAATATGAAATTAAAACAGGACGCAAGATTGATTGTTTGCTTGTTGATTATCTAGATTTGATGCATCCTATTGCGGCTAAGATTAGTGCAGAGAACTTGTTTGTAAAAGACAAATATGTATCAGAAGAACTACGTAACTTATCAATGGAACTTAACTGTATGTTTGTCACAGCATCGCAGTTGAACAGAAGCAGTGTAGAAGAGATTGAGTTTGATCACTCGCACATCTCCGGAGGTATTAGTAAGATTAATACTGCGGATAACTTGATCGGTATCTTTACTAGCAGAGCAATGCGTGAGCGTGGACGCTATCAGATTCAGTTAATGAAGACACGTTCAAGTAGTGGTGTAGGACAAAAGATTGATTTAGAATTTGATATTGATAGCCTGCGTATTAGAAACCTTGATGAGGATGAAGATGGTGACACATACAACAACCCAACACAGGGTAGTAGTATACTGAATAACATTAAGAGAACTTCATCATCTGACACAACTATGTCAAGTGAACCAGACGAAGGTGTTCCGGTTAAAAAGGTTAGAGCAGATACTGACAGTACAAAGTTGAGAGAATTTTTAGGAAACTTGGGCAGTGAATGATATTAGAGTAGTTGACAATGTTTTTCCTGATTGGTTATTAACAACAATTCAAAACGGAATCTCAAATTTAAAACAATGGGAATACGGTAACGTACAAAGTGCATACGAAAACAAAGTTGAAAACTATTTCAATTGTGTGCTTTGGCATAAGAACTATCCCGATGCAGACGATCCGCTCAAAGGGTTAAGCAATGTAATAGCAAGTTGCTTTGCACTTAAATTATTAGATCAAAGACCAAAGTCGTTGCAGGTTCTTCGCCTCAACGGAACAACTCCAGCAAGTGTACAATATCCTCATAGAGATTGTAATATGCAAGTAGATGATGTTAACAATACATATAGCGTAGTTTGGTATCCATTTGAAAGCACTGGCGGCTTACGTTTTTGGGAATCTGATATTGATATCAATAACCCTAGTCAAACAATTGATTACAAATGTAATCGAGCAGTATTGTTTCCTAGTGCAATACCTCACGCTGGAGTAAATCCTACCGAATGGCCTATGAGAGTTAGTGTTAACTCTGTATGGCACATCCCGCAATAAATATAATAGTACAAGGGAGTATGAAGTGGCCGATACACTTGTTCTTAATGCTGACGCTAAACCTTACAGTGTTTTACCACTGTCAACAGTGTCGTGGCAAGAATCCGTAAAATATTTTATTCTTGATAAAGTTGTAGTACTTGAATGGTACGATGACTGGGTAGTAAGTTCTCCTACTTGGGAAACTAAAGTACCGGCAGTTGTAATGGTTAAGAAGTATGTTCGAAAAAATTCTAGTGTTAGGTTAACTAAGTTTAACATCTATCTTCGAGATATGTTTAACTGTCAGTATTGCGGCGAACATCTTGTGCGCAACGATTGTACTATTGATCACGTGCTTCCGATATCAAAGGGCGGCGGAACTACGTGGACTAATTGTGTTACAGCATGTGGACCTTGTAATACGGCCAAGGGCAATAAGTTGTTACCACTTCCAAACAGTGTACCTTACAAACCAACCTACTATGATCTTGTAAAAAATAAAGACATTCTTGACTATCAGGTAAAGCACGAAAGTTGGAAAAACTACATTTATTAGTCTTCCTTGGCTTAAAATCACACCGTGCGACAGGCGCCTTAAATGCATGAAAATCCCACCTAAATGGCTCTTATTTGTCGACTTAAGAGACATCGCAGTACATTGTATATCTAGAGCCTTTTTACACGAGCATCGGTGTTTAAACCAGGTTTAACACGCCTTTAATATACACATATAAGTACTAGTATGATTAAAGATTTTATCGGAGTTTGGCAGGATCAATTAGATCCAGAATACTGTAAGTCTGTTATTGATTACTATCAGCAACAGCAAGGCACACGTATTTTTTCACGACAAGCAAGTGAACAAGCACCCAAGATGAACAAGGACGGTTCGATGCTGTATGACGAAGGAGAAACAGGTACGTTTGCTCTTAGCATGAATAAACTGTTAGAACCTTACTACAATGCACTTCAAAACTGTATACTAGACTACACACAAGAGTTTGGTGTATTTGAGAATCTTAATCCAATTCAAATATCACATTCAATTAAAATACAACATACAAAACCAAGTGAAGGATATCATATATGGCACTGTGAACACGCAAGTCGTGATACTGGACAACGTGCTTTATTGGCTATGGCTTATTTGAATACTGTTGATCAAGGTGGTGAAACAGAGTTCTTATATCAAAGTCGACGTATACCTGCTACACAAGGAACTATTATGATTTGTCCCGCAGGCTTTACTCATACGCATAGAGGCAATCCTCCACTAAGTGGTGACAAATATGCTATCACCACTTGGTTAGAGTTTACTCATTAAGATAAGTTATTAGTAGACTTGGGACTGTTTATCTAACTTCAATCCAGCCTAGGCTTGCCCAACCGTCTTTGTTAGAACCAGTTGCGGCAATAGCAATCAAGAATGTACCTGATGTATCACCCAGTGTAGTTGTGGTTTTCCTAGTTATCTGTGTGATTGATCGTTGTGGGAATGCATTCACAGCACCCATATTAGTACTGCTGATATAGTTAGTCGATAGCGTAGAACCGTTGCTGTATCCAGTTGCGGTAATGTTATACTCCACCGGACTATCGTCGCTAAAACTTACCCAAGTGCCGCCAGTGATGTTTGCGTTTTCTATAACACGAACAAATACATTTGTGTTATCCAGTGTTGACGCACTGTACTCGTCCGGGATAATAACACTGTCGAGTGCTGTTGATTTCAAGCGTATAGCCACAATAGGATAGAATGTGTTTGCGGATTGTAGAGTTTTACCTGCGATATCACTACTAATACTTTTTTGTCTACCCAACAGTTCTGTTGTTCCTTCGACACTGAATGAGTGTGAACCTTGATAGAAGGTGTGTGTTCCTGCTGTGCCTGCCACATTGGTAAGTTCGATTCGTATAGGCAGAGCGGCTTTTGCGGCCCAAGTATGATCGTGATAGTTTGCGTGGAATATTCTGTGAATAGGATATTTGTTGTTGTTGATAACAAAGTTCCATTCAATCATACCAGCACCGTACCACTCGTATTCTATGCTCATATGTTGTATGGCTGTAGGATCTGCTGTAATGCCACTGGGTCCTGTGCCGTCTAGTTTGTCTACATTCCATTCATCACGAGTAAAACTTTCTTCATCCACAACACCAAGTGCAGAGTTTCTGCGTAGTACACAACGGTATGTGCCATCACCCGAATCTTCAAAGAAGAATCCATTTAGTTCATCAAACAATCCAAAACGTCTGCGTATGCCTGTGGTAGGTGTGCCAAATATCACAGTCATTGACACTTCGCCTTGTCTGCCCGGAATATATCTCTGAACACGATTGGTTTGGCGTAATACTTCATCACCTGCACTCGACCCTACTTCAAGTTTTACCATTCCCATATATGGATCGTGCGTGGCACTGCCAGTGCCACTTGTTAGTTCATCCCAAATGTCTGTGTCTTTTGAGTTAGTATATGTAGCAAAGTCTGTTATTTCGTTTGTGCTGACCTTGACACGGTTCTTTGCTGTGTGCTGTTTGGTTGTGTCGTCTATGCGTAGAACAGGAGCGCCATATGGATCATAGGTCAAAGCCTTGTGAACATCGTAAAGATTGCTCTCTTCAGGATGCTTGTAGTTGGTTGTATTGTTTTGATTTCGATTAGACATCCGTTAACTCCACGGACGCTGTGCTACCAATGCACCTGTGTTTTCATCATCGTCAGCGTTAACTGCATTGCCTTCATATGGGTTTGGTAGTCTATCCTTGTTCCAAGTGTATGCTGTTTTACCATCGCGATGTCTTTTCACACTAGCAATTCGACCCTTGCGTTCTTGGCGTACTTCTTTGGTTCCACCTGGCTCATCAATACAAATAATGTGATCACCGTCAACAATGCCTGCGGCTAACAATGTGTCACTGCCGTTGTTGCCATCAGTAATGCTAGTATCACGCTCTAGCACAATGTCGTAGTCGCCTGTGGTCAATACACCTACTGTAGGATCTTCGTCAGCAAGTAACACAG